>Ga0209761_1002960_pt1 | contig 11196 bp, 8 predicted proteins | sample GraSoi013_1_40cm_4_FD_185818 | JGI IMG/M metagenome (GOLD analysis project Ga0209761, IMG submission 185818) | Grasslands soil microbial communities from the Angelo Coastal Reserve, California, USA - Sample 09_25_2013_1_40cm (SPAdes) (version 2) | ecosystem: Environmental > Terrestrial > Soil >... | reverse complement strand
TAGCTGATCGTTTTCTTGTGAACATCGAGCCCGATGTAGTACATATTTTCCATGGGGAGCCTCCTTGGTTGTATCTGAATCAGCGGGGTCGCTGAGTTCAGCTTTTTTACACCAAGCGCTCCTCCATCGACTTATTCATTCAAACAATACGTCCACTGGACGCGAACCAAATCGAGATACGGCGGCTTGACCAATCACCTACTGAGTCTATACTCGTCGGAAAGCGACTGGTGAAACAAGGAGATCGAACCTTATGAAGGGCAAAAGGCACATCCTGATTCTCGCAGCCATTCTAGTCTTTGGCGGTACGCTAAGGGCGCAAGTACCGTCGGACAAGACCGCTAACCCTTCCAGCGACGACCCCGAAGTCCGGCCGCCCGTAACGAAGGCCGATGTGAAGATTGTGAAGCGTGCGCGGGAGATCTTGAGTTCGCCATCAAACTGGAACCGCGCCGACACGAGGGTCTGCCCGCCAGAGGCCAGGACTTTCAGTCTGTATTGCGCGTTAGAGAAGGCCACTGATGAAGTGAGCGGCAACTTCACACACCGGGGCGCGGCGATGCAGGAGGCACGGTTCGTGATCGATGAGATTACCCTCAAAGGGAAACACTACGAACATCGCCTTATGGGTTACAACAATGACCCCACGACCACGTTCGCCGATATCCAAAAGGTATTTCGGCTGTTAGAAGAGCGAATTGCCGAGCGGCTGACAAAAGAACCCCAGGGGAGTAAGAAGTGAGACCAAGAGAACCGGAAACGTGCCCTGCGATCCTACCTGCAACTTTTCGGTAGGCCATTCGCTTTCACAGGCAACATGAGGTCCACTCTTTTGTATTGCGCATTTGTCCTGGCGGCGTTTGCCGCAGCCGGGTTCGTAGTGTTTCATGCGAATGCTCTGGCGACGCTGACTGGTCAGTCTCCGGTGGAATCGTTTAAGGCCGGCGGCCTGCGTTCTTTTGAAATTGTTCCGCTGGAGACCGTTTCGGAAACATCCGCCAACGCCAGCATTGGCGACCTCAACGGCGATGGACATCCCGATATCGTGTTGGCGAAGGGCCGTCATTGGGAGGTGCCAAGCCGGATTTTTTTCGGCAACGGCAAAGGAAACTTCACGCCTGGGCCGGCTCTCCCGAGTAGAGCCGCCAAAACCTATTCTGCGTCCTTGGCCGATATGACCAAGAGTAACCACCTAGATATAGTTCTGAGTAATGATGAGCCAGAACCGAAGTTGGTACTGCTCAACGATGGTAAAGGTAATTTCACCGTTGGCGGGACTTATGGTGACCCAAGATGGTCAACCAGAAACGCAGCGGTTGGGGACTTGAACGGCGACGGCTATCCGGATATCGCAGTCGCGAATCGCGGCATGACGAGCTATGTTTGCATGAATGACGGCAAGCTCCATTTTGATTGCCGTCCACTGCCGGACTCGCCGAGCGCGGCGACGGTGGCCATTGCGGATATTGACGGTGATGGCGCAAATGATGTGATCTACGCCTGCCGGGATGGATGCCAAAGCGCAGTCTATTTCAACGACGGCACGGGAAACTTCACTCGTAAAGAGCCTTGGGGACCGCCGAAATCATCCACTCGCGCAATGGCGGTCGGCGACTTTAACGGCGATGGCCGCCTCGACATCGCTGCTTGCCACGAGAATCTGGGCTGCCTGGTCTACCTCAATGACGGCAAAGGCCACTTCGGCGAAGGGATTCAATTCGATAAGCCTATCGCGGTGCCCTACTCCATGATCGCCGTGGATCTGAATCGCGACGGCCGGCCAGAGATCATTGTCGGCTATGTCGAAGCTCCGGGCGTAATCTATTTCAGCGACGGCACGGGAAGGAAGTATCAGCCAGTGCCATTCGGCGACGGTAAGGGAGCGATCTATGGCATGGCGGCAGCCGATCTGGATGGCGACGGATGGCCCGATATCGTCGTGGCGCGATCTGATGCACTCTGCTTTTTGATGTTCAACCGCCCACTCAGGCTTGATCGCAATCTGCGCTAGAGTCCGCTCACTCCATCTTTTCCTAAAGCAATCACTATTGAAAGCCCCTGCTGCGCAACAAGCTGGCAGTTCTGAGGAGTGAAGTTGGGAACGCCATTTGGAGCTTGCCAACGATTGTGGTCGGATGACGGGCCACACGGAAGTACGTATCCAGCCTTACGACACTTCTAAAATAACTTCCGGATTGCCGACTACTCTCCCGGAGGAATCCGTAACTCAAAGGAGTTGCGGTTGAAGGCTATGGAGGCTTGGCGGACGACGTGCCCTAGACACTCCGTCTGGGAAGATGCGTTGATCGACGGTCACAATCCAGGTCGAAAGCGGAGGGAGAACGAATGAGTCCAAGGTGACTCTTTACGCGTCGGGGCAGCGTCATACTCGACAGAAGTCACAATCGCCAATCGACTCAAGCTGACAGACCACCATGCGACGTCTCTGGTTGCTCCAAGAAGCTAATCTCACATAGTATTGGATCCTCTTCTAACTCGCGGGTAGTACGTGAAACGAGCGTGCTCACCAATCTCAACGCTCGTAGCCGGCGGTGTCAAATGAAGTATCCAGCGACTGGGCTACTGTTGGCGTTTCTAAGCTTCCCACCTGCGGTCTTTGGTCAATCTGAGGAACAACACCACCACGCGGATACCGTGCGAGAGGAACAATACGGGAGTGTCCATTTCCCGATCTCCTGCTCGGGCCAGGTCCAGCAGAGCTTTGAGCGCGGGGTGGCGATGCTGCACTCTTTCGAATACGAGGATGCCGATGCGACCTTTATCGCTGTGGCGCATCGCGACCCCAACTGTGCCATGGCTTATTGGGGCCAGGCGGTAAGTTATTACCATCCCCACTGGCAGCCCCCTGATGCTGCCCATGTGAAGCTCGGGCGAGAGGCAAGTGAACGAGCCGTGGCGATTGGCGGCAAAACGCCGCGAGAAAAGGAGTACATCACGGCGATTGCCGACTACTATCGCCAATCTGAGCGACTGGATTCTCGAACTTGTGCTCTGAACTATCAGAAAGCCATGGAGCACTTGTATACGGCATATCCCGACGACCGCGAAGCGGCTCTTTTCTATGCCCTGCAGGTAATCGCGAACGCGCCGCCACGCGACTCCAGCTACGCCGAACAGAAGAAAGCTGGCGCGATCCTGGAAAAAATCTTCGCTGAGTTGCCCAATCATCCGGGGATACCTCATTACATCATCCATGCTTACGACAACCCAATGCTGGCCAACCGCGCGCTGGCAGCAGCACGGAGCTATGCCAAGATTGCACCTTCTTCGGTTCACGCTCTGCACATGCCGTCTCATATCTTCATTCAAGTGGGATCATGGCAAGAGGCCATCGATTCCAATCTCGCCTCCTTGGCCGCGGCCCGTGCCTGGGTAGTTAAGTCTCAGCGAACCGAGCTGTGGGACATGCAGGCGCACGCCCAGGATTACCTCGCCTATGCTTATCTGCAAACCGGACAGGATGCACTGGCGAAAAAAGTCCGCGATGAAGTTAGCGGCTACCGCGACCGATTCGGAGAAAGCCCCAGGGCAGCGTACTCGGCGCTCTTGGGGATTCCTGCTCGTTACGCATTAGAGCGGCATCAGTGGTCCGAAGCAGCGTCTCTCCCCATTCGAAAAGTCCCAATGCCCCTGTATGAAGCCGAAACCTATTTCGCGAGGGCGATCGGCTGCGCGCGCACAGGCGATCTCGCCGGTGCGAGGTCCAATGCTGACAAGCTCGCGGAGCTTCGTGATCGATTGCCGCAAGAAAATCAAGGTTGGGAGGGCAACGCCGACCTGGTGGAAGTACAACATCTACAGGCCGAGGCATGGCTGGCCCACGCGGAAAAGCGCGACGCGGACGCCGTCAAGCTGATGAAATCAGCGATTGCACTCGAAGAATCCACCCCAGCAACATGGATCGCAGCACCCTTGCTTGCTGGGAATGAACAGCTTGGTGACCTACTATTGGAGCAGAACCAACCCGAGCAGGCCCTGGCAGCCTATGAGGCCTCCCTGCAACTTGCCCCTAATCGGTTCAACAGTCTCCTCGGTGGCGGACGAGCCGCAGAACTAGCGGGTGCTCGTTCGAAGGCCGAGACCTATTACAGTCAGCTTCTGGCTCTGTGCAAGAACGCAGAATCGCAGCGACCCGAGTTGCACCTTGCCAAAAGCTTCCTTGAGAAACAGGCTAAATTGAGGCCTTGAGCGGGGTCCGCGCGTTTCCGTGTTGCGAACGCGCCAATGGTTGATGCGGGCTACTACGTAGAAGTGACCTCCTCGCAACTGACTGGCGGACCTATCGGGATTGTTCCCGAGTAACGGGCAAGCCGGAAGTTATTCCTGAGGCAGACCAAGTGCCGCCCCCCATTCGCCTTCCGACTTATGAGCCAAGTTCTAGTCTCCCGTGCAACCGCGCTCATCCCGTGCAACGATGACCTGCCCCGCGCATCCAACCTGGCATTTCCTCTTTCGAACGGTGTAGATTGGACAGCATCTTCGGTATAACGGAGAGCGGGTTAGCGCATCCAAACTGGCATTGAAGGCCAGAGCAGGCTTAACGCCGGCTCGGCGTCTACGGAGAGCGCGGAATACATTCAGGAGGAGAGCGATGGCGGAAACGATGACAACGGAACAAGCGACATTCCTGCTGCACGACGTTTACATGGGAAACCTGAAAACGGAGAGCCGTACGACGAAGAAAATCCTCGAAGCGGTTCCCGCAAATAAGGTGGAATACAAGCCGGATCCAGCGTCAAGAAGCGCGATTGAACTGACGCGGCACATCGCCGCGGCGGACAACCGCTTCGTCGAAACGGTGATCAACGGCGTGTTCGACACAAACCCGACGATGATTCCGGAAAACGTCAAGACACCCTCTGAAATTGCATCCTGGTACGAAGAGCGTTACGCGAAAAACTTCGAAGCGCTCGGAAAAGTGAGCGGCGAGCAATTGGTGAAGATCGTGGATTTTCGCGGGATGTTCCAGTGGCCCGCAGTTAAGTTTGCGATCTTCGGCCTGCATCACACCATTCATCACCGCGGCCAACTCGCTTCTTACCTGCGCTGTATGGGTGCAAAGGTGCCGGCCATCTACGGCGAGAGCTACGACAGCGCGCTCGCTAAAAAGGCCGTTGGGTAGCAAGCCTCATTTTGTTCCGCGTATTTTTCTATTTTATTTGGCGCCCTGTGATTTCGAGTTCATCCGCCGGTGCCGCGGTTGAGCGAACTGAACTTGCGGGCTACAAGGATTTTGCGACCGTGGAACGACTCGCGATGTGGTGCTTCTCATCGTAAAGGGCCCGGTCTGCCGCACTGAGCATGTGTTCGATCGTGGCGCCGTCGCGAGGATACTCGGCGATGCCTATACTGGCCGAAAGCCGGGGAATTTCGTGATCTTCCCTGAGGCGCTCTGAAATGCGTTGCGCAACACGCCTTGCGTGTCCGGACGAGGTCTCGGGCAGAACGAGGGCGAATTCATCACCGCCATAACGGGCTGCGGTATCGATCGCGCGGCAGCTCAAGAGCAGAACCTCTGCCATGCGGCAAAGAGCGAGGCTACCTACCAAGTGACCATGTTCATCGTTGATCTTCTTTAATCCATCCAGATCGAGCAGTAGAACGGAGAAAAGGCGGCCGTCGCGCTGGTAGCGCTTGATTTCCGAATCGAGGCGCTCGAGCAGCAAACGGTAATTTGCAAGCCCGGTGAGCGGGTCACGTACGGCGAGCGAGCGTGCGTGCTCTTCCTGACGGCGCCGCTCGGAAACCTCGGCAGCGAAGATGAGGATCATCAGGGCTTGGAGACTAATGAACGATTGCAGCAGAAGCAAAGAATCGTTGGTCGATTCTCGAACAAACGGGCCGTAACCGTGTACCGTACCGACGACCTCCACCATGCATAGGAGGCAGATGACGGCTGAGGCTTCGCACGCACAAAAAGGTCCAAGGGTCGTTCCTAATCTGCGCGTGAAAGATCGGACCGAAAATGATACCCGCCGTTAACAGCGTGCAGAAAAATAAGGCGGACAATTCGAGAAGTTGTCTCCCTGACCAGTTCAGCCGGGCCTTCGAGGTCCAGAGAAGCAGGAACGGGGTGAAGATGAGGGCTCCCGCGGCATCGCCAAGCCACCAGGTCCGCCAGATGAGGCCATAGTTGCTCCACGAGGCGAACCCTCCGAGGGTAAGACTCGTCACACCAAACGTCGCAGCCACCGCAGTGCTGATAGCTACGACATAAAATGCAAAACGCAGAATGCCCCTGGTCCATTCGAATGCGTTGCGTCCGTTGGCAAACCGGATGACGAGAAAGGAGGCTATGACAGCTTCCAAAGTATTGCCCGTGGAAATGCCGATAGAAGTGAGGACCGAACCGGCGGTAGTGAGATTGACGAGAAAGGCCCCAACGAAAATGGATGGCCAGAAGCGCAGACCGAGTGCCACCAACGTGGCGATCGCGATACCCGTCGGGGGCCACACGGGTGTGGCGCTGGGATGGACAGAGGCGAGGCGAAGGCTTAATTTCCCAGCAACGATGTAGACGGCGCAGACTGCTAGCCCAATAAGAATTTGCTTGGGCGGCGGGGATCGCAAAGCGCTTAAACCGCGTACCCAAGGGCTCGAAATTTTTACTTCGGGACCGGGGTTTGCCATTAGTGCTCGCCAAGGGTTCTAAGGAAAACCCTGGCGGCTGTCTCTACTAATGGCACAGAATCTTCGAGGAAGAGAAGAATTCTAAACCAATGGTTCAAAAGGGTTAGTCGGGGAAAGACCTTAAGTCCTTAGTCCAGGAAGCGCTCCAGTTCCGTCGGACAGGCGTACGGCGTCCAGGTACAGGGGCACCCCCCAAGATTGCCTCATCGAGTTAAGGACACTGCACCCGTCAGGGGTGCTTGCTGCAATTCCTGAATGGCCCCTTCTCGTTCACCGATTATGATGCAAGCCTGGGCCAAACCGCTTCTTGACCCCCGTGCAGCGATGTGTTACGGATGTGCAATATCGCTATTCTATTGGAGAAAGTGTGCCGGGAACAGCAACGCCGGCGAGCTTCGATGTTAGTCCGGAAGAGGAGGAGGCCTCGATGATCGTTCGAGTTCATTCGCGTTTTGTCTGGCGAGGTAGCTTCATATTGGCGATTGTCTTTCTGGCGCTCGCTGCCCCGGGGTGCACCCGTGCGCAGGCAAGTGCGCAATGTACGAATCAGGGCGTTGGCAATTCAACGACCGGCAATGTCACCTGGACACCGCAGTTCTGCCAGGAATTTAATGACGCGGCGCTGACTGCTATTGATACCACCGTGTGGAGTTTTGATCTTGGGAACGGAACCAACGGCTGGGGCAACAACGAGGTGGAAGTCTACTGCGGGCCGCCGGGTTACGCGGGCAACGACCTAAAATGTCCCAATAGCCTGACCACATCCAATAACGCCTACATTGATGGCAGTGGCCACTTGGTGATTCAAGCTATCAACAACGGGGGCGCGTGGCTTTCAACGAGAATGAAAACGCAAGGTCTCGAGAACTTCACGTACGGGCGAATCGAAGCCAACATTCAACTCCCCGATACAACAAACCAGGGGCTGTGGCCGGCTTTTTGGTCGCTGGGAACCAATATCACCACCGTAAATTGGCCGACCTGCGGCGAAGACGACTTCATGGAGGTCTGGTCCCCGACGAAGGGCGGGGCTGGCGCTGGCGGAAACATATCAACGATTCACACCAAGGATACCGATGGCGCTGGCGTTGCGACGAATAAACATACCTTTACCTTTCCAGCTGGAATGGCGAACAATACGGCCTTGCACAAATACGGAGTGATTTGGTCCGCGAACATGGTCCAACACTACGTGGACGATCCTACTCATCCCTTCTATATCGCCACCATCAGCGACCTCGGTGCCGGTGACTTGTGGCCATTTAATGCCAGCAGCTTTATCCTTTTAAATCTGGCCGTTGGCGGTAATTTGGGTGGCAGCACTACCGGGCTTGCTAGTCCGACGCAGCCTTATTTGGTGGACTATGTTCGCCAGTACAAAGCGTCGGCGCCCGTCCCGGCCCCGGTATTGCCCGCTCCTCCTTCGATCACGGTGAAAGCGGGAGATACTAGCGGGGTTGCGAACACCAGTAAATTCACTCCAGGGTTGACCAGCGGAACAGGCTTTGTATTCTTCAATTGCACAACGAATGCCCCCAAGTCCTCATGCTCGGTCGGCACAAGTGATCCTGTCAGCCCGTTTGTGGTCAATTCCAGCCCATCGGGTGCAGCGGAGACTGTGACGGTCACCGTTACCACCACAGCAAACGCGGTCTCGCCTCCTTTATTTTTCACTCCTGAGAATCGCATCTGGCTCCCGGTTGCGATCGCAGCATTACTCGCGCTCATTGGAATGGGGCTTGCCAGAAGCATGCCGCGCCGCGTTTGGCGTTACGGTTTCGCTCTGGTTGCGGTATGCATGGTCGTTGGAACCTTGATCGCCGGCTGCAACGGCGGCGGCACAACGACGACACCTCCGCCGAACGGCACGCCTCCAGGGAGCTACACCGTGACTGTTTACGCGTTCACCGAAAGCAACGCCAGCGATGGGTCGAATGCCACTGCCGACGCACACGTCGATATTCCCCTGACCGTGAACTAACCGTGCTTCATCAGTTCCGGAGGAATGAAATGCGTGCAGATCGTTTCGCCAATGCCTGGTTGCCAATCGCTGCTATTTCCTGTTGCGCCGTGTTGCTGATAGTTTTCGCAACGGGTTGCGGAGGAGGCGGTTCTTCCGCACCGCCTCCTCCGCCACCTCCACCGCCCGCTGCTGCGGCAACGCCGGCCTTTTTCCCTGTGCCAGGCGCGTACAGCCAGACGCAAGCGGGGCAGATGATCACGCTAACGGATGCGACCGCGGCCGCAACGATCTATTACACGACGGACGGGTCCACGCCAACGACTTCCTCGGCTATTTACACGAATCCGATCACGATCATGGCGACGGCCACGATTAAGGCCATTGCCGCGGCATCGGGATTTTCAACGAGCGCCGTTGCCAGCGGCTCGTACACGCTTACCCCGCCGGGCAATGGACCGACGGTCCCATCAGTTTCTCGCCCTCGACTGCCGGCAGCAATCCCGTATATGTGGATGAAACCGAGATGTATCAGCCGATCGAAGGATTCGGAGCCGCCACCACGGACACTGCCATGTATAACCTGTACGAGATAGCCAAGGTCAAGCAACCGGCGCAATTCTCCCAGGCCGTGCAAGATCTCTTCACCCGGCAAGGCAATGGCATTGGACTCAGCTTTCTGCGCAATCCGATGGGTGCCTCCGACCTGGCGCGAAATGTCTATTCGTTTGACGACAACAACGGTGTGGCCGATCCCACGCTGATCAGTTTTTCAATCGCGCACGATCAGACGGACATTATTCCCTTCCTCAAGCTGGCCAAGCTGTCTAACCCGCAAATCAAAATCATGGCCAATCCCTGGAGCCCTCCGGGCTGGATGAAAACCACCAACTCCATGATCGGTGGATCGTTGCTGCCCACCATGTACGATCCTTTCGCCCAGTACTTCGTAAAATACATCCAGGCATACCAAAGCGCTGGAGTTACCATTGACTACATTTCGCTGCAGAATGAACCGCTCTTCGTTTCACCGAATTATCCCGGCATGTGCATGCCGGCCATTCTTCCTTCCAACGATTGCACTCCACAAGCTCCACAAACCGATCAGCAGACAGCGTTATTTACGCACGTGCTCCCGGCGCTTACCAGCGCCAGCCTCACGACCAAGGTGTTGGTCTACGACCACAATTGGGACCGCGGCGACTATCCTCAGAATGTTCTAATCGCGAACCAGGCTAATTTGAGCCAGATTGCCGGCGTCGCCTGGCACGGTTATGGGGGCACGCCCGGCGTTATGACTGTGATCCACAACATGTTTCCCACTCTAGGCCAGTATGAGACGGAACACTCCGGCTTTGTAACCAATTCCGACCAGGCCAGTCTGGACTTTCCCGAAATCATCCAGAACATGCGCAACTGGGCCAGGGCTTTCGTGGACGAGAATCAAGGTCCGCACACCGGCGGCTGCGGCACTTGTTCGCCGATCGCGCTGGTGAACAGCACCACCGGTAATATCACCTACAGTATCGAGTTTTACGCGCTGGGACATTTCAGCAAGTACGTCCTGCCGGGCGCCAATCGGGTTTATTCCAGCAACGCGCAGGGAATCGTGACCGCGGCTTTCGTCAATCCCGCCCCGGACAATTCTCGAGTCTTGGTGACCTACAATACTTCCGCCGCGACGCAGACCTTTGAAGTGCAATGGGGAACGCAGTCGTTCACCTACACGCTCCCCGCACTGGCCGCGGCGACCTTCACTTGGAGCGGAACACAAAGCGCCGGAACGCCTGCCTTCACCGTCAGCGCAAAATCGCAGATCCAGGCTTCGAGCTTCAATAGCACCGCGGGCAACAATACTCCGGGGAACTACCAGACTTGGGGTCTTGAAACCGAACTCACCACAGACACGGATGGCGGGTATGACGTCGGATACGCCAGCGATGGAAATTACGCCGTTTACAAAAACGTGGACTTTGGCACCGGCGTCATCGGCGTAACCGCGCGGCTAGCCTGCTTGCAGAACCAGAACCCTGGAAACTGCGGCGGAACGCTCGAGTTTCGACTGGACAGCAATACGGGCACATTGGTGGCTTCGGTACCCATTCCATCCACGGGAGGATTTCAAACTTGGCAAACGACTCCGCCCGTTGCCGTCTCAGGGGCAAGCGGCGTTCATGACCTATACGTGGTGTTCAAGGGTCCCGCGGGTGGCGCTACAACTGCCTTAGGCAACGTAAATTGGTTCAAGTTCAACTGAAGACCATCGAAGAGCGAGGCGTCGTCAACCCGATGCCGCAATTTAACGCACGACGCCGGAGAGCGGGCTGGAGGCGGAGGCGTACAGGCGCTTGGGCATGCGGCCGGCGAGGTAGGATTTGCGGCCGGCGATGACGGCGTCGCGCATGGCTTCGGCCATGAGCACGGAGTCGGCCGCTTCAGCGATGGCGGTGTTCATGAGCACGCCGTCGGCGCCGAGTTCCATGGCCACGGCGGCGTCGGATGCGGTTCCTACGCCGGCGTCCACGATCATGGGAACTTCGGTGATGCGTTCGCGCAGGATGCGGAGGTTGGCGGGATTCTGCACG
>Ga0209761_1002958_pt1 | contig 11196 bp, 13 predicted proteins | sample GraSoi013_1_40cm_4_FD_185818 | JGI IMG/M metagenome (GOLD analysis project Ga0209761, IMG submission 185818) | Grasslands soil microbial communities from the Angelo Coastal Reserve, California, USA - Sample 09_25_2013_1_40cm (SPAdes) (version 2) | ecosystem: Environmental > Terrestrial > Soil >... | reverse complement strand
TCAAGAAGATAATTGCGCCTTTGGGATTGGAACGAGTTCGGGCTCTGGGTTTATCGAGACTTGCAAGGATCCTTGTTGCTAGATACGAGGGAAGGGTTCCGCATGACCGAGATTCGCTTCTCGCACTACCCAACGTCGGCCGTTACACCGCGAATGCCCTGTTGTGTTTGGCCTATAACGAGCAGGTGCCTCTCGTCGACACGAACGCCATCAGAGTAGTAACTAGAGTATTTTCAATCACTCCCCATCGAAGTAGGCCATATACAGATCCCGATCTATGGGCGACTGTCGCTTCATTGATTCCACATGGGCACGCAAGACGTTTCAACTTAGCAATTCTGGATCTAGGCTATTCGCTATGCCTGCGCAACTCTCCAAAATGCCTCGAATGTCCACTCCTTGAACTGTGCGACTTCGGAGGGGGAAGAACCCAACCCTTGAATGCTTCCCGTAATCCTCTCATGCGATAGATTTCGAAGCCTGGCATGTCTTCCAATCATCGCTCATGGCCTGAAGCGCGTCCTGCCAACGAATTGGGATAGATTCTAGGTTCGGGTGTAGCCTCCATAGGGGCAAAGAATCTAGGGCAAGGAATATGTTTTTAAGTATCTGACTCGATTATTAGGGCTATGTCAGAGCTAATTTTCACTAAAGATGGCATAACGGTTAGAACCCAAGTCAATACTCCTCTGGTCGGAGAGACATTTCATGAGGAAAAACTTCCTTATGAGAAACTTCCGGTGGATGGAGTTCAGATTACTATTACCTCAATAGGACGGGAGGTTGATGAAGCGGGCAAGTTAAGGTCGCTTACCTTCAAGTTTAGGGACTTAGGATCGCTTGGTCCCTCTTCTGCACCTGATCAAGCCGTCGATATTGAGCTCACCAGCGGATCGCTCAGGCATGGCTACTTTAATCTGGCTTCTGAAGTCAGACGATTCTTCCCAGGCTACAAGATCCCTTTCACGTTAAGGGATGGCAATCGTGAATTCCCTGTTCACGTCACGAGCGGAGTCGCTGGAACGAAGCCGGGAGATCCCGAACAAGGGATCCAAATTGTCGGGGGCTTACAGGAGTTCTTCGGTAGGCATCATGCAAAGCCGGGAGACAAAGTCCGAATAACGGCCATGCAACCAGGTAAGACATACAACATTTCATTCTTTCGAGCATCGTAATCAAACACTGCAGTCCTGAGATTGTTGAAGTGGTGAAGGTCTAGATTGATCAGGTTTTATGATGAGAGGTGCACGTGCAAGAGTTCGATTCACTGGCAACATTGGAATCACATAGGGCCGTCTCATCCTGCTACGAGGTATTTGTTGGGTTGGATTTGCTTAGACTGCGGTGATGTGGTTCTTGCGATGACTTCACGGAAGGATCCAGTTTATCCTGGCGAGTTTGATCAAGCCTTGGCCGCGGGTGACGACAGGTCGATCGCTTGGGTATGGGACAGGTTGGTAGAGTTGAAGGCCAAGGCTAACGGTTAGTAGATAGCGGTTCTCTGGAGTTGCGGGGAGGCAAGAGGCTTCTTAGAAGAGAATCACGACAACGGCTGACATACATTAAGAACCTCATCGTAGCGCTATTTCAAAACCATAATTTCCCTGACACCGTTCTTGTTCGGTTCTTGGTGAGAGTGTTTTTTGGCTAGGCAGGTTGACCCTGAGGCGGCTCTTCTGGCTACTGTTGTTGCTCCTTTTGAGCCGTTGATTCCTGGTATTGGTGGGGGAGTGTTGTTGGGGAAGAAGGAGAAGCTTGCCAACTCGATCTGTCCGGGTTATGGTGTTCTCGGATACTGCGGGGGGCGGGTTTCAAGGGATTGTTCAGGTCAGGCCTGCGACCCGGCAGGCGGAGGAGCGTTAGGCTTTGAAGCCATGCTATGTCCTTCTTGCCCCTATACCATCCCTGTCAACCCGTCAGACGCGAGAATGGCAAGGGCAACGTGCCACAAGAAAGATAGTCACCGTAGGAAGTAACACTCTAAGGCGAGTCCCGCTTGAAACCGGAGGCGCCAGAGAGACCGTGCTCCCGTCAAAGGATGCTTCTCAGAGTCCAGACGATGAGAAGATTCTGAAATATGCAGTTGAGCTGTTCCGAAAGCTCGGAATAACGAAGCCTGAGCCGGACACACTTGTCTGGGAGGACCACATGGACCCTAATACAGCAACTGTCCGGTTTGGGGAAGTAAAGTTGCCACGGATCATGATGGGCCGACTGACAGCCGAAGATTGGAGGCCATTGTTAGCACCAGCAATAATCTACGGCTATTTGTTGCTCCGTGATGAGCATCGTGATTCCGCGCTACGTCTGATTCTACCGCTGGGACTGGCAAGTGTCGCTAGCATGTATTCCACACTTCAGATAATACATCTCTCTCAGCTGGCCTATTTTAGAGAACTTGTGATCGCCAACCTCATCCTCTTCCTTGCTTACGCCGCTTCTGTAATCGTTCTCTACAACAAGAGACGTTGGAGAAGCCTCCCCTATGGCGCAGACCGGCGCGCATCTGGTATTGTTGGAAGAGAAGTGCTTCTAGCAGCTCTTGCGAAGTATGGAGAAACACTCTCAGCTACGGGATACCCCTTGAAACGTCTGCACCTCTGGCCCACGGTAGGTCAGAGAATTGAACACCTCAACAAAACCGCGCTGGACAATCAGGTCGGACTATGTTAGTTGATTGTTCACCAGATTCTCTTGACACCGCGTAGGTCGTCGAAGACTCTGTCCGTGGATACTACTGTTCCGTCGAGGGCTTTGGCCTCAGCTGCTACCCCTGCGTCGAAATAGTCTATCCTCTGCGTCCCTTCGATATCGACGGCCAAGTAGAGAGTAGTGGGTGAAAGAGCCCTCACCCTTGAGGTAGACGCTGGAAAGTCTCGGGCCAACAGCGCGTGTCTCAACATTCTATCTTTGAGAGAGAACCCTCGACTCTTCATGACAATGTCAAACTCGAACAGTGCGAAACCGGCTATGTAGTAGCTTGGCTCCGTGAGCCGGGCAAGGTACTCGGCGGATTTCTTGTGGTACGGATCTTTAGGGTTCGCTGCCCCGAAGAGAACAACGGTGTCCAGAACTGGCAAAAGGGCTAGTTCTTCTTGAAGAGGTACTTCGAGGCTTCGTGTGATTCCTCTCTATACTTGAAGCCCGAGAGGGATGTCTTGAATTTTCGGCCCTTGAGAGAAGCTATGAGGACTCCCTCGGAGTAGGGGATCGCTAGGACCTCATCTCCCGGTTCGACCTTCAAGAATTCCCGAACCTCCCTGTCGAGAAGAACCCGGTAGCGATCATCCACTTTGAGAACAGCCAAGATTCGTTTCCCACACAATCTGAGTTTTTCCCACAGTTAAAGATTTCTTCCCCCAGCTTCTCTCACGTCCCGCGCATTTGAGATTAAGGTCGAGCCCAAGACTCGGCAGCGGGAGGAGCATGATCCCGTTGAAGCCCTGCAATGTCTCTCCTGGCCCCTATACCATCCTTGTCAACCTCCGGCATGATAGAATGGCAAAGACAACCATTCACGCAAAAGACACGCCACAAGAAGAGGCACCAGAATGGTCCCAGAACTGCCCCTTCCCCTAGCCTTCTTCGGCGCCAGAATGGTCGGCTTTTGTCGGGGACTCTGACCCTTTGTATAGCTATGCATATATAGCAAATCTTGCCATCCGCTAGTCATGGCCAAGACCATAGCCATCTCGGACGATGTGTACCAGCTCCTCAGCAGGGCAAAGCTCCCCGGAGAAAGCTTCTCCGACGTCATAAGACGCGGCATGAAACGACCCGTCAAGCTCAGCGACATTGCAGGAACGAAGATTCTTTCGGAGGAAGACTGGCAGAGAGCCCAGACGGTCATCCGGAAATCTGAAGCTGAAACGAGCAGACAGCTGCGGAAGAAGCTCTCCTGAGACTCTTCGACACCACCTTTCTAGTGGACCTCGTCAAGGGAGATCTTGGAGCCGCGAAACTAGGCAAGATCGTTGATACGGAGGAAAGCTTCGGCGCTATCTCCGTCATAACAGTACACGAATACCTCCTCGGCGTCCATCTCGCCTACGCAGGTTCGAGGGACATCGAGGACCAGCTAGAGAAGGCCCGACGTGCAATGACTGCCTTCCAAATAATACCCCTCACAACCGAGATTGTGGAGGAGAGTTCCAAGGTTCAAGCCCAGTTGCAGACGCGCGGCCTCACTCCCGGCATCAACGATCTCTACATCGCGTCCACTGCGCTGACCCTGAAGCTGGGGCTCGTCACCAGAAACGATCAAGATTTCAAAAGAATTCCCGGCCTGAAAGTCGAAACCTACTAGGAAAATACCCAGGGGTTATCGGATTATCATAGATGCTCGGAGTTCCTTTTGGTTTAGCCGTTGAAGCCCGGCAATGTCGCTCCTGGCCCCTATACCATCCCTGTCAACCCGTCAGACAAGGTATCAAACAGGGCAAGAACAACCACCCACGAATATTATTCGATCTTTAGAGAAATGGTCCTGCGGCGGCCGGGTTAGCTCCAGTGTCGCTCGCTCCCGTTTATCGTCGGCCCCCTCTCTACTTCAGATACGACCAACGCCCGTTCTCAACAAGGAAGCCGTGTTCCCAGCAACTAGGACCTGATCCCTGGATATCAACTAGGCCGGGCCAACCAAACGTAAATAGTTGAACCAATCAATAATACGAGTTGAGAACCTTGGCCCCGCGTAGATGGCGCTTGGGCGATACAATCTCTCCCGAACTGCTACGGGAGGCTCGGACCAGACAACGAGACGAGAAATGGCTCAGCTCGGCCTCCACCCCCTGTCTTGCGAAGATATCGTGGAAAGTACGTGGCTGTAAAGAATAGGAAGATACTAGCCTCCAGTCCCACCATGAAGGGCTTGTACGAAAAGATCGACAAACTCAACCCTGGAATGGTTCTAATAACGAGGATCGAGAAGCCCTCGCTTCTATTTCCAATTGGGTTTAGAGGAGAAGCGTCTCGGTGTCTTTCAATGTCCCTTTTGTCGGGTCGACCGTGAGCCCAAGGGCTTCAAGGGTTATCACTCCGATCAGAATCTTGTCCAGCGTTCCGCTGATCAAGAGCGGTATCACCGTATTCTTTCCGTCGACCTCGATAGAGGCGAAGGACTGATCCAAGACTTGGCTCCGATTCGCAGTCTCGACCTGTCTCTTCCCAAGGCTTCTCAACCCGAGCTTCGTAGCAATACTGCGGGGAACAACTGTGAATGTCGATCCCGTATCGACCAGAGCCTTGTCAACTATCTTCTCCCGAGACTTGGAAAGGGGATTTCCAAGCTTCACCTTCAGCGTCAAATGACCCATTGCTACGAAACGCTCTCTGGGAGATCGCCTCAAATATGGGAAATGTAGCTAATCGTCGTTTGCTTCCCTGCTGTGGACCGTCTTCCAGATCTTTTTCACTTTTGAAGGAGCAGGGTTCGAGGGTCTTCCAAGTCTCTCGGACGGTGTCTCCAGCATCTGTTTGAGCCCGGACAGATGGTTCGATTTCCCCTCTCGAACGAAGGGCTTCAACCTGGGCAGACTGCCTCGCTCAGACCTTCTCGATTGCCGCATTGGGATGATTTGAACTGCCCCATCCACAGCCGTGATCGAAACCCTCTGTCCCGGTTTGATATCCAATCTCGTCCTCACTTCACGCGGTATGGTCACCCGACCCCTTGAGGACAGAGTTACCCTCGCCACGGTTTTGAAGAGATACCGCGAAGCTTCATGATTTTCCTCTTTATACCTGAATCCAGGGAGGAAGGTCTCGAATCTTCGGTCCTCTCCCCTATCATCCTCGCTAAAGGGCTTGACCCGTTCCCGGTCAGTCCCGAACGCCGGGCCGAGAATTCGTTGCGGGCTGTTCTTGATAGGAGACTTCCTCGTTCTAACTGTCTTCATCTACAACCAGCCCGCGTAACCATAACCAGCTATGATACAGCGGTCTCTCTTTTAAGAAAAGTCCCAAGAACCTTAAGCACTTTGTGCGTTACGGACCGCCCATACCATATCCGTTGGGCGCAGTCAAGCAAAGACTACTTGTCAAATGGCCTGGCATGCCCTTGAACGAAGGGAGTTCTATAAAGACGCCCATAGTGGTGGGGGATCTAGTCGAGTCTCCATATGGCCCAGCCTTTGTAGTTGTAGATGGGTTGGCGGGCGGAAGAGGTCTCGACAAGCCTGAACATCTCGGCGAACCTCTTGCTGCGACCCCTCGTCCATAGCATTCGAATCTTCAACGCTCCACCTGGCCCCAGCCTGAATTCTACCAGCCCTGGTGAGAGGCCGTTTGGTTGTTTAATCTCTACTTCCCAGACATCGCTTCTTCTTGCCTCAAAGTCCTTCTTTTCTTCGAGCTCATCAATCGAGTAGTCCTTCCCCCGCAAGACCCTTTCCATAGCTGGAAGTACGAGGATCGAGTTGACAGCGGCCCAAACAACCTCAACAATTACGGGAACGAAAAACACCACTCCGAATTGTCCACCAAGCCCTAGAAACAGGAGCAGAAGCCCCCAGAAAGATCCCAGCATTATCATCGGAGCGTGTATGATACTGGTGAGCAAGTACCAGCGGCTTGCCCTGACTCCGACTATTCTGTCGTTTATGATGAAGAGGCCGTAGCCGAGACGAATCTTGCCTTTCTGGAGATAGATACTGTTTATCTTCTCCACTCGTTCGAGCGACGAAACAGGGGCGACGGTCGTTCCAATGGCCAAAGGTCCCTATTGAAAAATGCAAATCGCGCCTATTAGCATATTGAAGATCCCAATTTGAGGCAGCATACGACATGTTGGCTTTCGTTTTCGGACACGCACCCGCACCCGCATACGCTTCCGATTCTCTCACGCTGTCCTCCAGATTACCTAAGCAACAGGGTTCGATCCCGTCGACTAAGTACTTCCAAAACACTAATTTGCTAGGTCGCGATCTGGAGTCAAAGCGACCATGTTGGCTGAACAACTTGAAGCTCAGGAGATCCTCCTCGACCTCACCATCGCTCCGTTCGAGCCGTTAACCCCCGGCAATGGACAGAATATCGGGGAGAAGAAAGAGAAACTCGCCAACGCTATCAAGGAACGACTCTCCAAGGACGATCTAGAAAGGCTCAGAGATCAACTGGCGGGTAGACTCGTCGGAATAACAGTCGTCTTCCTGCTCTGGAAAGGATCACCCAGCATCACAAACACACGCCCCGTGAAGGATCTGGACAATCTGCTCAAAATAGTGTTCGACGTTCTCCGAAACCACCCGCAGGGCCTGGGGATTATCGAGGAGGACAGTTACATCGGCGAAGTATACGCCACCAAACAACTCGTCAACAAGGAGGAAGACGAGGGATACAGGATTATCATCGAAGAACACCACGACCCAGAGATGCTACGCACCCTCAAACAATACTACTCGAAAACACCAGCATAGCTAACCGGGATACTGAAGAGATTCTAAAGGCCCTCAAACGATTCTGGTCTCGATGGAAAAAAAAGTGGCGATAGTTCTAACGGTTCTGTCAAGTCTTCGGTTGATTGAGGCTTGGACTTGACTTCGGAACATCGACTCGGAGGATTACCGCATTCGTCGGGTTCCCCTTCACAGCTTCAATTGTCCCGCCTTGCAGCCCGCGATGGGCCAGTGAACGGTCGAACCTCAACCGCCCACGCCGGGAAAGGTTGATTGCCGCAACCACATCCCGGTCCATAATAGACCTACAGTTCTGACACCACAGTTTTCGTTTCAATCGTCTGTCCTCTTGGAGTCTCTCCCCGCATTGAGGACAGGTGACGCTCGAACCCCTAGTCTCGCTCTTGCTCAGATGAATTACGGGTAATCCTGCCCAAGTCGCCTTGTACTCTAGCTGGCGTTGAGCCTCACCATAGCTCCAGCCATTCATTCGATTCCTCCTTCTTGGACCCTGACCATTACTTCTACGGTAGAGACCTCGGATGCCTTCAATGTTTTCCAGCACAATCGCTTCCTTACGCTCGAGGGCGTCCGCCACTATGCGTTTCGTTGCCTTGTGGAGAATATGTTGTGTGCGATTGTGTCTTCGGCTACCGTATTTTGAGGCGAGCCTTTCTCTGATCCTATCGTCATCACGCTTGAAAGAGGCTATGACGCGCCTCGTTGCGTCCACGATTTTCAGCGTGTCGGACAGGTCATATTGTGTCACGCGGTCTAGGTTGCCCGCGGTCAAATTCCGCAGATTCCTGTCTATTCCTATCGTTCCTGTAACCTCGACTACGGCCACCTCCTTGGAGATGCAGAGGGACAAGATGCTCTCGGTCAGGGTGAAGGATCTAACCTTCAACGATGGATCAGATAGTATTCGGACCGTATGAGGATTAAGCGGGATATGTTCGAAGTCCCTATCTCCTAGGGGGACTCGGAGCTTTTTGCCTTCTATTTTGAATCCGTAACAGGAAACGAGAACCGCATTGGACATGAACGGTGTCTTTGTCGGGCGGCCTCGTCTGAGCGATTTTTTTCTTGAAGCAAGGATACCTGCAGCCTTAGAAATGGCGGTGAGACGGTATGCTGAATAGCATCTGTATTTCTTGAGTTGTCGATAAGATAATGTCGAGAGTCTTTTCATCGACGAGGAATCAGTCTCCAGCCCGATCTTGATCGAGTCGTTAACCATGCAACGGAAGATTTCGAGCATTGCCTTCACCCTTTGACTGGGCTGATAGCTTTGTTTCACTGACTTGACAGCTAGCAAACTGTTCTTGTGACAAAGATCAGAGTATTTCATCACGAGAGAGCTGCGCAAGTAATCTTGCGCCAACCGAAGACTTTACAGCGCTGTTCAACTGATCTGCCGTCTCTTCAGGGTGGTAAAGACGATTCCCACACCCGCCTCGAAACTGGCGAGCGATCCTATCTCTAGCTCGTCCAGCCCGGCTTATCGTCCGCTAGACATTGACACTCTCTACTATACGCGTTCCATGTTCACTCTTCGCTGGTCCGTTGACGGCGAACACCTCTATTTCGAGACAAACATTACCGGCCGCTACAATATCTGGCGCGTCCCCAGCCAAGGCGGCTGGCCAGTCCAGCTGACAGTGAGCGATGAGAGAAACGATCTCGCGGATCCCTCGCCAGACGGCCATCACATCCTCTACTCGCAAGACTCTCAAGGCGACGAGAAACCCAACCTCTACCTCCTCGATCTAACAGAGTACACAACCAAGAACATCACGCGCACCGAGAAGATCGGTCATAGAGACATGAAATGGAATCCCGACGGCAAATCTCTATTCTACGCAGCCGAGCGAGACATACCTGGAACCTACCCGATCTTCCACCACGACCTCGCAACCGGGACAGTCAAGAAGATCATCAGCAGCGACAACGGCGACTGCGAAGCCCTCGAGCCCAGCTCTGACGGGAAAAAACTCGCCTTCTCTCGGACAAGAAATTATCAGTATACTGGGGTCAGTGTCTACGATATGGAGACGGGGGGCGAGACAGTCCCTGCCCCAATAGACGAGCGCTCCACCAGCATCGTCGGTGGCTGGACACGCGACAACAAACGAGTCTATGTGACTAGCAACGCGAACGACAAGGGAATAGACGCAGTCGCCTTACTCGATCTCAAAGAGAACAGCGAATTCCAATGGCTTACCCTCCAAGACTGGGACAGTTCTCTCGTGGACGTCAGTCCGACGGAAGACAAGTACGCTTGCGTCGTCAATCAAGCTGGCAACTTCCATCTCTACATCCGCGATCTGAAAGGAGAACAAGAAGAGATACCGCCCGGTCACGGAGTCATCCGCGCCGGTCGCTTCTCCCCAGACGGCAAACAGCTCGCGATAATACACGCTTCAGGCGACAGTCCCCACGATATCTGGGTCTACGATCTCAAAGCCCGCACCCTCAAACAAATCACCTACTCGCTGGTTGGAGGACTGAACCAGGACAATTTCATCCAGCCCCACCTAGTCGTCTACCCCGCGCAAGATCAAACCCCTATCTCCAGCTTCCTCTACATCCCCGCCAACATCAAACCCGACCGATCCCACCCGGCCATCGTCTATCCCCACGGCGGACCCCAATGGCAACACTTCAACAGCTGGTACCCCAACATCCAATACCTCACAAGCCATGGCTACTTGGTCATCGCGCCGAACTACCGCGGATCAACAGGATTCGGACGCGAATACATGGAAAGCCTCCGCAAAGACGCTGGCAGAGGCGACCTCAACGATCTCGTCTCGGCAGTCGATTATCTCAAAACAACCGGTTACGTGGATCCGAAGAAGATCGCGATAATGGGCGGATCCTGGGGAGGATACCTCACATTGATGGCGCTGACCAAGACACCGGAGATATGGGCAGCGGGCGTCGGCATAGTCCCTCTCGCCAACTGGTTCACAGCCCACGAAAACGAGGATCCTGTACTGCAGAAGAACGATGAATGGTTGATGGGCAATCCAATTACCGACCGCGAGCTCTGGCGCGACCGCTCACCAATATTCTACGCAGACCAGATCCGCGCACCCCTCCTCCTACTCGCCGGCCAACACGACATCCGATGCCCAGTCGAGGAAACACAACAGATGGCACAAGCAGCCCGGAAGAACGGAGTAACAGTAGAAGTCAAGATCTACGAGAACGAAGGACACGGGTTCGTGCGGAGAGAGAATGAGATAGACTCGGTCAAGAGAGCAGCAAAATTCCTAGACACACACGTCGGACAACAAAGATCTGCCTGAAGAAACATCCCAGAGCCTCACTGTCTCCAAACCAACCCACCCAAAGTCATCTTTGCACCAGTGTTTACCCGAAACCGAACGGTACGGATAGCCACAGTTCCAAGGTCACGATGATCGCCCCGAACCCGATCAGGCTGTAGTTCACCTGATCTTTTCCTATGACTCGCGATCCCAGGACACCTGCAACCGCGAGCATTAGACCGAACCAGGCGACGAGATGGATCAGGAACCCAACAATCGCCGTTGCAGCGCCAAGCCAGCGGGGAATGTACCTAACAGTTACATCGTAGACTTCGAGTACTATCGCGCCGATTATCACGCCGATAACGAACCAGCCAAAGCGTCCGGTAGTGGCCAAGAGTATTCGCCCTTCGCCAATGTTGTTCAACCGGGTCTTTAATCACATGTGACCGTTGTCAGGTCACGCGCAATATTGAATCTACGCTTGGCTCACAGGGCTTGCGCGTCACCGGATGCGACCACAGCTC
>Ga0209761_1002957_pt1 | contig 11197 bp, 11 predicted proteins | sample GraSoi013_1_40cm_4_FD_185818 | JGI IMG/M metagenome (GOLD analysis project Ga0209761, IMG submission 185818) | Grasslands soil microbial communities from the Angelo Coastal Reserve, California, USA - Sample 09_25_2013_1_40cm (SPAdes) (version 2) | ecosystem: Environmental > Terrestrial > Soil >... | reverse complement strand
GCGGCGCCTGCGGCATCGTCATCGGGTACGGTCCCGCGTGCTGCATCATCCGGAACTGCTCCTCCATGTACGCCCCTTGGTCGACCCGGGTGACCGTCGTGCGCGCGAGGCGGTCGAAGAGGCGCTGCCGCGGGTCGCCATGGGTGACCCCTCCGATGATGACGTCCAGCAGGAAGAGGAGCCAGTAGATCTTCGAGATGTTCCGGATGACACAATGCATGATGTCCAGATTGCCGTCGATCGCGACGACGCGCAACTTGAGAAGCCGCTTGCCGATCGTCGCACTGAACAGCGTCTCCAGGAGCATGGAATACACGAGCCAGACGACGCCGTACAGGAACGGGACGACGTACCAGACCAGGCCGAGGAACGCGAGCGGCAGCGCGAAGAGCAGGTAGATGGCGGCGACGACGATGCCATCGATCAAGCCCGCGAAGAACCGGCGGATCCAATGCTCCTGCAGGGCCGGGTTGCGTCCAATCAGGTCAATGGCCGAAGGCATGACTGACCCATCCGAAGGCGACGATATCGGACCCGGCTTCATAAGCGTATCGAGAGGCTAATATTCGGACCGGCGATTGAAAATCAGTCGGTCGAGTCCGCCGGGGCTTCCGACGGCAATTCCTCTTCCACGCGATGGGATCGACGGAGAAACTCTCCAGGCACTTCCTTCGACGTGTAGACGGTCTTGCCGGCCTTGTGGATCACGACGCCTGACGTGCGGGCCGTCTTCGCATCGATCTCCAGGATCACGGGTTGTGCGATCCGGACGCGGCCGGCCTCGAGGGCGGCTTCGAACGTCGCGCTCAGGTGGACCATCTTGCGATCCGAAGGCCGGAGGCCCGCCTCCATCAGGAGATGGCTCTCCTCCTCCGTCGTCGGGTAGTACAGGACGTCCGGGATGCCTTCCGTCGGCAGGTCGAGGTCGATATCTTTCGAGTGGCCGTACGTCGCGCGCATCTTCCCGTCCTCGAACTGGTAGCGGCCCTTCGGGTCGGTCTCGATCAGGCCGACCACGTGATGCTGGCGGACGAAACGGAACCGGCGGTTGCGAATCTGCACCGCGGTGAGGAAGTCCCGTAGGTCCACCCAACCGTGCGCGTCCATCTCGAGCCCGTACCGCTCCGGAAAGTGTCGCAGGACGCCGGCCATCGTGCGGCCAAGGAGCTCGACTTCCTCATCGTTGAGCAGGAACTTGCCTTCGCTGCCGCAGTGCGGGCAGAACTCTTCCCGGAAATACCCGTGAGAACGACATTCCTTGAGCATGCGTCCCCTCCCTTGGGCCGTTGGTATTCGCCCACGGCTTAAGAAGTTTGGCTCTGCAATTTCTGGGTTGCCTAACCCTTGGATTGCTCGATGATGCCGTGGTGGGCGTCCCGGTCCCCTCGACGTTCAAGATCGCTCAATCGCCCTTGTTGATTTGATCAAACGATGCTCGCAGAATTTCACTTTCGGGGATCTCTCTCAGGAATCCTAAGACCTGTCTCGTGTGCGACTGGGAGATGGATCGACAGATCAACGCAGGCATGAACATCCTGAAGACCGCCTTGGCCTCGAACGAGGCCTTGGCAAGGGCTGTACGGTTCCAGCCCGGTGCCCTCCGCCATGATGTGGTGAGTCCCCTCTACGACCTGTTCCGAAGAGGAACGGGCGCACGGGAGGAGCCGAGCGGAGTCGAGTGATCTCATGGCGTCAGCCAGTCGTCACAGAACCTGAAGTTTCGTTCTCCCCTTCCTCCGGATCGAGGTCCGCCTCCCGGATGATGCGGAGTCCCCGCGTCTCCAGGTGTTCCTCGAGAGCCCGCACGTCCGGTTTCGAAAGGCTCTTGCGGTGCAGGTACGCGAGGGTCGCGCCTTCGGTCCGCTCGATGGCTTGATCGATCGCGTTCGCGGACCCGCCCTCGAGCGCATACGCCGCGAGGAGATGCCCGAACGCGATCCGTCGTTGCAGCGCGAGGTCGGTGGGCCGCGGGACGTAGTGTCCACCACCGAGGCCGATGGCGATCGGCGCGTCGACCGGTTCGAGCGCAAGGAGCACCCGCGCGATGGCTCGAGAAGCCGCGTGGTCCGCCCACTCCGTCTCCGTGCTGCCTTGCTCGATGTAGAACGTCGGCGTCGTCAGGTACGGACCGTGGTGCGTCGCTTCGAACGTCACGTCATAGGAGAGGCCCCGCGCTTCCTTGCGAAGGCCCCTCAGGGCCGCGGTCATCCACCGAGGCGCCGACGGCACGAGCGTCTCCGGTTGCCCTCCGAATTGGGCCCCGCGCGGATTGCCGATCGGATGCACCGTGAGGCTCGGCCGGCGGCTCTCGGAGACGTGCTTCGACAAATAGACGACGAGCTCGGGGTGTTGTCCAAAGGCACCTTCGAGGTCCCGGTCCAAGTGGTCCCGATACAGGTGGTGCTCCGGGATCGTGACCAGCCGGGTGTCCCGCCACCGCCACGACGGGCGCCCGCTGAACGTCACGTCCGGCTCCCAGGAGGCGATCGACCGGAGGGCATCGCGTTGGTTGCGGCCCGCCTCGTCCGCCTCCGAGGCCACGAAGAACCGCACGAGCGCGAGAAGGACTCCGCGGCCAAGGTCTTTCCTCCGGCGGCCAACAACCTTTATGTGCGTCGCTCCGGTACGGCGGCGGGAGCCCATGGTGACGGTCACCTTCCTGTCCTCCGTCCAAGGATATCAGGAGGACCGCGTGGAGGAGGTCGTCAAGCGCCTTCGGGCCGATCACCCGGAGTGGAAGGTGGACGTCCTGTCCCCCGAAGCGAGCCAGCCGCTCCTGGCCACGTACAAGCTCCAGTTCGGGCCCGCGATCCTGGTGAACGAACGGATGGAGTTCGTGGGGGTCCCGCGGTACCGGATGCTCGTCGAGCGGATTGCGATGGTGGCGGCCGGACGGATCTCCCCGCGCACCGCACAGCCTCCGACCCCCGTCACGCCGACGGCGGCCGGGGCCACAAAACCGGCCGCGCCGGCGAAACCACCAGCGGCCGCCGAGGCAAAACCGTCCCCGTGACTGGCGTTGCACGGTCCGAGGCGCGACTTCCGATGGAAAGTCCGGTCCTCGCGAAAACTATATGAAATCTGTAGACCATTAATTCCACGGGGTTGAAGAGAGGGGACCGCGCGCTTCCGCGAAAGCGGTCCTGTTCAGGGAAGGAAGGATTCCCCAATGAGTGAAGAGGACGAGTTCGAGGAGACGCGTCGCGCGATTCATCGCATGCTCAAGGATGCGTTCGAGGGGAAGCTCGGCGTCTTCCGCGAGCCGTTCATCTTTGGATTCACGACGCGATCCCGCGAATCCCGTCCCGAGACCGCGAGGCCCGCACTCGAGGGGGAGGAGATCCGCACCCGCGATCCCCTCGTCGATGTGATCCTGACCGAATCTGCGATCTTCCTGACCGCGGAGATGCCTGGCGTCGCACGGGAAGGCGTTCGCGTGCGCCTCGAGGAGGGGAAGCTCGTCCTCCAGGGAGAGGGAGACCGTCAATATTTCACGAAGGTCGACCTGCCGATCGACGCGGACCGCGACACGCTGAAGTACACGTATACCAATGGCGTGCTCGACGTGGTAATCGCCCGAAACCGGTCCGTCATCTGAATCCGGTGCTTCGGGCGGGGGACACGGAGGTGTCCGAATTCCGTCCGCGGAGAAAGCCGATCGGAAGTTGAAGCGGCTTCGACAGATCGAAGCGGGCTATCGCGCCGAGATTCGTCGGGCCCAACAGAGCTTCAAGGGGGCGACCGTCGACCGGGTGAAGGCGGAGCGCCGGTTCGAGAAAATCCGCGCGAAACTGGAGGCGAAAATCGAGAAGGTCCAACCGAAGATCAAAGTCCTCACGAACCTGAAGGCCGAGCGGAAGGAGTGACGCCGCGAAGGCTATGAGTCCACCCGCCTTTGCGGCCGCGTGGCCGGCCCGGACGAGGAGCGCGTCGCGCTCCTAGAGACGACGGCCGAGGCGGTGCGATCGTGCACGTTGTGCCGCCTCCACTCGGGCCGGATCCACGCGGTGCCCGGGGAGGGTCCGCTCGACGCGAACGTGTTCCTGATCGGAGAGGCGCCGGGGCGAGAGGAGGATGCGACCGGCGCGCCGTTCGTCGGGTCGGCGGGGAAGATCCTTGACAGGGCGCTCGCCGCCGCGCGAATCCTCCGTAGCTCGGTGTTCATCACGAACGTCGTGAAGTGCCGACCTCCCGCGAACCGGGGGCCGCGCTCCGATGAAATCGAATCCTGCCGTCCCTATCTGATGACGCAAATTGCGGCGGTCCGTCCGAAGGTCTTGGTGACGCTCGGGTCGACCGCCTTGAAGGGCCTCCTGGGAACCGGACTCGATCTGAGGGACGCCCGGGGGAAGACGCTCGCGTTCGGCGACATCCCCGTCCTTCCCACGTACCATCCCGCAGCGATCCTGTACAACCGGCGGCTCGAACCCACTCTGCGGAACGATCTTCGGAAGGCCGCGAAGCTCGGGGCGGCGAAACGCGCTCGGATCCGAAGCGGCCCGCCGCGCAAGGGAAGGCCGACGCAAGCGACCGCGTCCAGCGGGGCGGCTGTGGTGGGGCCCGGGGACCGGATCCTGCTCCTGCGCCGCGCCGACGAGGACATCTGGTGTCTCCCGAAAGGGACCGTGGAGCCCGGGGAGACCCTGGAGGAAACCGCGGTCCGCGAGGTGAGCGAGGAGACCGGCCTCCGAGTGAGGCTCCTCCGACCGTTGCACACAGTCCGCTACTCCTTCTTCTGGCCTCCCGGCGGCGTGAATTACGACAAGACGGTCGCGTACTTCCTCGCGGAGCCGATCGGCGGACGGCTCGAGCCGGAGCCCGGGTTCGATGAGGCGCGATGGGTGACGCGCGAAGAGGCGATGCGCTTCCTGCACTGGAAGAATGACAAAGAGGTCGTGGCCTGCGCCTTCGAGGCGATCCGGTCTCCGCGACGCTAGCGAAGGAAGTCACGGATTTTCTCAAGAGGCCACGCGTTCAGGACATCGCCGGCGGTGAGCCAGGCGCGCCGTGCGGTGCCGACTCCGAAGCGCATCCAGACCAGGCTGCCACTCGCATGGCTGTCCGTGTCGACCGAGATTGTGCAGCCCGCGTTCTTCGCGGCTCGCGCCTGGGTCGAGTTCAGGTCCATCCGCCTCGGGTCCGCATCGATCTCGATCGCGGTCCCCGCTTTCGCGCAGGCCTTGAAGACGTCGTCGAGGTCGAGTTGAATCGGTCCGCGCCAGCCGATCTGTCGAGTCGTCGGGTGGCCGAGGATATTCACCTGCGGGTTCTGCACGGCCGCCACGATTCGTGCGGTCTGTGTCTCCTCCGGCAACGTGAACCGTGAGTGTACCGACGCAATCACGAAGTCGAGCTCCTGCAGCACGTCGTCGGGGTAGTCCATCTCGCCCCCGTCCAGGATGTCGCACTCCGTCCCGAGGAGGACCGTGAGGCCCTTCAGTTCCCGGTTGAGGGCCCGAACGCGGTCTCGGCGCGACAGCGCTTGTTCGGCGGTCATCCCCCCAGCGACCGTCGCGGATACGGAGTGGTCCGAAATCCCGACGAACGCGTAGCCACGGCGGCGGGCCGCCTCGACCATCGCCTCGAGCGGCTCCGTGCCATCCGTCGCATTCGTATGCACGTGGAAGTCCCCGCGGATGTCGGGGAGCTCGACGAGTTTCGGCAGCCGGCCGGTCGCCGCGAGATCGATTTCCCCCTGGTCTTCTCGCATCTCGGGAGGGATCCATTCAAGTTCGAGGCTCGAGTACATGCTCTCCTCCGTGTCCCCGGCGATCCTCTCTTCGTCGCGGAACACGCCGTACTCATTCATCTTGAGGCCGCGGCGCTCGGCCATTGTCCGTACCCGGATGTTGTGGTCTTTCGAACCCGTGAAGTACTGCAACCCGGCGCCCCAACTGTCCGGATCGAGGATCCGCAAGTCCACCTGAATCGTTCGCTGAGATCCCTCGTAGTCGTGATATTCGAGACGGACCACGACCTTCGTCTCCCCGGAGGCGAGGACCTCGACGACCCCCGGCAGACGCTCGAAGGCCGCCCCGGCCGCCGCGCGGTTCTTCGCCACGGCGAGGATGTCGACGTCTCCCACGGTTTCCCTCATCCGCCGGAACGAGCCGGCCGCCTCGATCCGTTCCACGGTCTTGCTCGCCTTCATTCGCTCTGTGATGGTGTCGACGATCCGCGCAGCATCGACGAGGAACGCCCGGGCCTCCCCCTCCTTGACGAGCTCGATCGCACGCAGGATGTTCTCTTCCGTTTTTTCGCCGAATCCCTTCACGCGGCGAAGGAGATGTTTCTCCGCCGCCGCCTTCAGCGTGTCGAGATCCGTGATCCCGAGCTCCTGCCACAGGACCTTCACCTTCTTCGGTCCGAGACCGCGGACCTTCAGGAGGTCCAGGACGCCGGGAGGGAATTTGGCGCGTAATTCGTCGTAGTATGCGATCCGACCCGTCGTGACGTACTCCGTGATCTTCTCGGCGAGCGCGCGGCCAATTCCCGGGATTTGATCGACGCGGCCCGCCCGCACGAGGTCCTCCACATTCTCGGTGAGGGACTCGAGCTGTCGCGCCGCGCGCTGGTACGACAGGCTGCGGAACGTGTCCTCGCCGAGGATGTCGAGCATATCCGCGATCTCGCTGAATCGAGTCGCGATCTCCTCGTTCCTCACCCGCGGTCGCGATGTCCCGCGGCCGTCTTTATAGTTTCCAGAGTGCTTTCGTCCGCCTCGTGATTTGGACCGGGACGTGCGGGTTCGGGCGCCGCCGGGCGGAGGTCCTGGCACAACTCGACGCGGTCGAGATTCAGGAGACCTTCTATCGGCCGGTCCCGGTCGAGCGAGCCGCGAAGTGGCGGGCCAAGGCGCCGCCCGAGTTCCGGTTCTGCGTGAAGGCGTCGCAATTCATCACGCACGAGGCGACCTCGCCCACGTACCGCCGGTCCGGTCGCGTCATTCCCGATTCGGAGAAGCCGGCGTACGGATCCTTTCGGGACACACCTCCGGTCCGGGAGGGGTGGGAGGCCACTCAGTCGGTTGCGGAGGCGATCCGAGCCACCGTGATCGTGTTCCAGACGCCGGCGTCCTTTGGCCCGACGGAAGCCAATCGCACCGCGCTCTACCGCTTCTTCGAATCGATTCGGACGGATGCCACGAAGGCGATCGAACTTCGCGGTCCGTGGGCCGCGCATATCGTCGAGAAAATCTGCGAGGACCTCGGTCTCGTCCACGCCGTCGATCCGTTCGATAAAGAGCCCGCGACCTATGGACTCGCGTACTTCCGTCTCCACGGGAGCCCGCCTGGGAAGACGATGTATCGCTACGCTTACACCGACACGGACCTCGGACGGATCCATGCGATCTGTCGGGAGTACGACGACGCGTACGTGATGTTCAACAATCTCTCGATGCACCCGGACGCGGTTCGCTTCCGCTCGCTCGTGCGAGACCAAGCGGATGCCGCGGTTCCCGCTCACGAATGACAACGCGGGGGAAACCTATGTATATCCGGCCTCTCTGTTTCGACGCGGTTCCGTGCCGCCTCCCACCGGTCGCATCCCCCGTGAGATTGTGGAGTTCTTCAACGCCCCGGGAGGGCACTCCCTCATCGTGAAGGGTCCCGCCGGCACCGGTAAGACGACGTTCGCCCTGCAGCTCACCGAAGCGCTGGGCGAGGTCACGGCCTCCCACTATCTCAGCTCCCGCGTCTCGGACGAGTCCCTGTATCGCCAGTTCACATGGCTGAAGGACCGGATCAAGCCGGCGATCCTCCAGACGGGCTCGAAGTCCGCGCACAACACGAAGGTCGCGCGGCATGCCTTGGACCAGCTCGAGGGGAAGCTCGAAGAGGGAAAGGAGGGCGAAGACGAGGAGCCGGAGGCGATCGGGAGCGGCGAGGTGAAGGGAAACTTCCTCGAGGTCACGCTGGGGTTCGACTTGCCCGAACTCGAGGCCGCATACGACTTCGTCGACGACCGCATTCCGGAGCGCTCGCTCGTGCTGATCGACTCGATCGACGCCCTCGCGGAGCACTACGGCATCCCCGCGGGGCGACTCATCACGGTACTCCAGAAAGACCTCGTGGAAGGGAGCAAGCAGAACGTCCTGTACGTCCTCGAAAGCAGCGGCGAGACCCGCCTCGACTACCTCGGCGACGGCGTCGTCAGCCTGGCGTCGACGGACCACCAAGGCCGCCGGCTTCGCGTCCTGACGATCGAGAAGCTCCGGGGCCAGCAGATCCAGCAGCATCGGTACCTGTACACGCTCGACGGCGGCCGCCTCACCGCGTTCGACATCCGCGAGGAAGTTCGACCGGTGAAGCCGCAGCTGTGGCGGCCGGTGAAGGACCTCTCGAAGGACGCCGTGAGCTTCGGCCTCGAACCGCTCGACCGGCTGACGGGCGGGCTCTACCGCGGGCGGGTCGTCGCGTTCGAGATCTCCAACGCGGTGCCCTCGGACTACGTCGACTGGCTGCGGACGGCGATCATCTGCAACTTCGTCGTCCAGGGACGCGGCGTCGCTCACGTCCCGCCACGAAAGGGGAGCGCCGAGTTCCTCCGGGAGCTGGTCAGTCCCCACCTGACGCCCGGCGCGTTCGACTCGCAGGTGCGTGTCTTCGAGTCGGCCACGCTAGGCTCCGCGGACGTCTCGCGGACCGTCCTCCACATGGAAGGCACGAACGTCGACTCAGACCTGAAATGGTCGAACGTGGAGTTCCAGCTCCCGAAGTCCGAACGTCCGTTTCTCGCCTTCATGGCGTTCGATACGCTCGAGTCGGTGTACGAGGAGAAAGTCCTCGAGGAAATGTCCGGCGTCTTCTCGGCGGTCCGGCGGGCGAAAGACGTGTTCGTCGGATTCGTCACGCCGCAAAGCGCCTCGGCCTCCAAGCTCGAGAACCTCGCCCGGGTCGTGCTCCACCTGGACAGCATCAACGGTTCCGTGGTCCTGTACGGGAAGAAGCCGTACACGGAGCTCTTCAGCGTCGCCTGGGACTGGTCCGTCGGGGTCCCGAAGGCGGAACTTCGGCCGATCGTGTGATCGGAGCTCATCGCCGAAAACGGGCCCTCTCCTCCCGATCCGCGAGTATCAAAATCGAGAACCGGATAGGAGAGGAATTAATATCCATCACTGAATTGAGAGCAATGCGAGAAAAGGACGTCTCTCGCTTACTCACGGATGAGTACGCGGAGCGGATTCTCGTTGCGACCCAGATCACCTCTCGGTCCGTGCAAGAGATTAGCGACAAGTACGACATCCCGATCGCCGCCTGCTATCGCAAGATCCATGAGCTCGAGGAGGCCGGCTTCTTGAACGTCGCACAGATCGTCACGACTCCGAAAGGGAAGACGATGAAACTGTACCGGTCCCTCCTGAAGTCGGCCCAGCTGGTGTACCAGGAAGGCATCTTCAAGGTCAAATTCGAGTTCGATGTCGAGAAAGAAATCAACGGCAAATGGATCGAACTGAACGCGGCGCTCGACTCGTGAGCGCGCGCGTGCGCGCGCGTTTCCAGGCGGGCTGATAATCATTGGCCAAAACGAGTTTTTTGTCTGATAATCAAGCGCGATAGCTTAAATATCCCGCGAAATCATCGACCGCGCAGAACTGTGCGGGGTCGGTACCATGGAGGGAAACACCAGCCCGGAAAATGACGGATTTCAAGGGACCTCGAAGTTGCTATCGCCCCTCGAGGCCTCCCAGCTGCTGACCGACGAATACAGTGCCAAGATCCTTCTCGCCACGTACAAGCGGAAAATCAGTGCCCAGGAAATCAGCCAGCGGTACGGCATCCCGATTGCCGCCTGCTACCGCAAGATCCGCATCCTCGAGGAGGTCGGACTCATCCAGTGCGTCGAGCGCATCCTCACCCAGAAGGGGAAGAGGAAGAACCTCTACACATCCTGCCTCCGGAACGCGTACATCTTCTTCGAGAACGGCAAGCTCCGCGCCCGCTTCCAGCTGGCGACGGGCCAGGTCAAGGACTTCGGGGGCGACTGGAACGGCCTCGACCTGATGAAGCAGTGAGATCGCGCCCATCCCGATTCTTCCCATCCCCCCTTTTTCTGTTTCCCGGTCGAGCGCATGCGCTGGAGCGAGGACCTTGAAATCGTTATCATCTATCGTACCGGAGAACCACGGCGTCGCGTTTCATAGTCTCGCCGCGCCCTCGAGTCGTCGCGGGACCTTGAAGATCCAGTTCCACAAGATTCTGTCGGAAGGAAGGAGCGTCCGGTACGACCCAGACCCGGACGACGGTGTCCTCCACCTCAGCGTCATCGTGACCGAGGACGAAGCGCGCCGGAACCGCGCGAAACGGGCCCAGTAATCGGCCCCTCCGGCGAGGACGCCTCTGTTATTCCCATGCGGCCTCTTTGGGTTGCGAGTGGGTCGACGAGGCGACTGCCCCGGCCGTTAGCGATTTAATACGGTTGTCGCGTTTCAGTCGCGCGATGGCGGGAACCGAGGCGCTCTTCCAGCAGCTCACGATCCTGCTCGTCCTCGCGACCCTGAGCCATTTCACGATCAAGCGGTTCCGACAGCCGACGATCGTCGGCGAAATCGTGCTCGGCATCCTCCTGGGGCCGAGCATCCTCGGCTTCTATTTCAACGTGACCCTGTTCGACCCGGCCCTCGTGGCAAGCTTCGCGAGCCTGGGCGCCATCTTCCTCCTCTTCGTGATCGGACTGGAGACCGACTTCCGCACGATCTACACCCGCAAGAACATCTTCGTCGCGAGCGGCGGGGTCGCCCTCCCGCTGGTGTTCGGGTTTCTGGCCGCCTTCTTCCTGGTGCCCGCGGCCGACGTCGGCGTCAACGGGACGCAGTTCACGATGGCCCTCTTCGTCGGCGCGACGCTGACCGCCACGAGTACGGCGATCGCGGCGGCGGTCCTCCTCGATCTCGGCCTCATGCGGCGGCCGATCGCCGAGACGATCATGGGAGCGGCCGTCGTCGACGACATCCTCAGCCTGATCATCCTCTCGCTGGTCGTCGGAACGACTCGGGGCCAGCTCGACCCGGTGGCTCTGGGCATCCTCGTGGCGACCGCCCTGGCCTTCCTCGGCGTGGGCATGGCCGTCGGCCTGTACTTCTTCCGGAAAGTCGTCGTGCGCATCCAAATCGAGGGCATGAAACTCGGCCTCAAGCACGGCGGTTTCATCATCGCGATGGCGATCACCTTCCTCTACGCCTTCGTCGCGGAGGTGG
>Ga0209761_1002955_pt1 | contig 11200 bp, 10 predicted proteins | sample GraSoi013_1_40cm_4_FD_185818 | JGI IMG/M metagenome (GOLD analysis project Ga0209761, IMG submission 185818) | Grasslands soil microbial communities from the Angelo Coastal Reserve, California, USA - Sample 09_25_2013_1_40cm (SPAdes) (version 2) | ecosystem: Environmental > Terrestrial > Soil >... | reverse complement strand
ACGACGAGCGGCGCCTCGGTCCCGCGCGCCGCGGCGACCAGCATCGCGAGCGTCTCCCCGCTCACCCGCACCATGTCGCCCAGCATCACGACGACGGCGTCGACATCCGAGCCGAGCGCGTTCAGACCTTGGTGCAATGAACCGCTCGTGGGACCGGTGTAAGCGGGATTCACCGCGAACTCGACTGGGAGGTCCCTCAGCTCGGCGCGCAACCGATCCGCCTCGTGGCCGATCACGACCACCACAGGCGAGAGCCCGGCCCCGAGGGCTCGCTTCGCGGCTCGGCGGATCAGTGACTCGCCTTCGAGCACGAGCAGCATCTTGTTTTTGCCCATGCGGCGCGATGAGCCGGCCGCGAGGATCACTCCCGCGATGCGAGACAGCTCAGTCGGTCGGTGCATGGATAGCCGCCCGGCGCTCCCGCAGCGACCGGGCCCGCCGCCCGGAGCGGACTGCGAGAATCTCCGCGATGACCGCAAGCGCCACCTGCTCCGCGCCGTCCGTCCCGATGTCCAACCCCACCGGCCCGTACACCCGCGCTTCGTCCATCGGCCCCTCTGCAGCGAGGTTGCGGAGGATGCGCTCGGTGCGCTGGCGCGGGCCCAGCATTCCGACGTAGGCCATGGGCGTTTTCATGAGCGCGCGCACGTACGCCTGATCGTCTGCGAAGTTGTGGTTCATGACGACGGCGTAGCACTCGGCGTCGAGCGGGAGCACCGCCTCGAGCTCGTCGCCCGCGCTCTCGACCAGGGCAGCCGCGCCCGGGAACCGCTCGCGCGTGAGGTACCCCGGGCGCCGATCGACCACCACCACCCGGAACCCCACATCGGCGGCGAACCGCACCAGCGGCCGGGCGTCGTCGCCCGCACCCAGGACCACCAGTTGAGGTGGAGGAACCAGCACGTCAAAGAAGATCGACCGGCCGGCGATTTCGTGGATCCCGGACTCCCCGGCCTCGAGCAGCTCGCGCGCCTTGGTGGCGACCCGGGCGTTTAGGTCTTTGGACCCGAGATCGCCCTCAGGGCCGTCGCTGGTAACGATGAGCCGTTCGCCCTTCCCCGGCATCACACCGCAAGCCACGAAAGGTCGCCGTTCGTCGAGGAGGGCCCGCTCCCTGGGCTGCGCCTCCGCCCGCTCGACGTATACATCTACCTGTCCTTCGCACCCGACTCCGAGATCCCAGGCCGCAATCTCGTCGGCGCTCGAGCAATAGCTGCGGAGCTCCGGCTCCCCTTTGCGGATCACCTGCAGCGCCACTTCACGCACATCCTGCTCCAGGCATCCGCCGCTGACGTTGCCGGTCGTGCTGCCGTCCTCGGCGACCACGAGCTTCGCCCCCTCGTGGCGGTACGCCGAGCCGCGCACCCGCACCACGGTGGCGAGCGCGGCGCGTTTCCCCGCGGTGCCGGCAGCAGTCAGGAAGTCCAGGACTTCGCGTGTTTCAAGCCACTGTTTCATGCAGTCTCTCCGCTAAATGCTCGAGTGACGCGAGATTGGCGCACGCCACGAACTCGTCGACGTACGGCAGCGCCGCCACCAGCCCCTGCGTGCTCGGCTCGAAGCCCGGCCGACCCGCGAGCGGATCGAGCCAGATCACCCGGCGACACGAGCGCCGAAGCGTCGCCATCTCGCGCGCGAGCTGCGCTGGATCGTCGCGCTCCCAGCCATCGGACACGATGATCACCACGGCTCCACTGCGAATCGCGCGTCGCACCCAGCGGCGGTTGAGCTCGTGCAGGCTCGCGCCGATGCGCGTCCCCCCGCTCCAGTCCACCACCTTCCCCGCCACGCGCTCGAGCGCCGCGTCGGGATCGCGCACCCGCAGCTCGCGCGTGATGCGGGTCAAGCGGGTACCGAATACGAAGACCTCCACCGGCGCTCCGGAGCGCGCCAAGGCGTGCGCGAACCGCAGCAGGAAGCGGCTGTACCGCTCCATCGAGCCCGATATGTCGCAGACCAAAGCAATGGGGCGTGGCCGGGTGCGGCGGTGCCACCAGCGCCACGCAACGGGCTCACCGCCCGCGCCCAGCGAGCTCCGAAGCATGAGGCGCGCGGCGAGCCGATTGCCCCGGCGGCCCGGCCGCCGACGGCGCGATGGCCGCAATGGCAGGCGGGGCCGCAGCGCCGCGAGCATCGCCGCCGCGTCTCGCGCCTCGGCCGGCGTGAGCTCCGCGAAGTCCGCCGTACGCAGCGCTTCGTGCACGCTCGCGCCCACGCGCGCCGTGTCGTCGACAACGTCGGTGACGTCCATCTCAGATGGCACGGCGGGGCCGAAGGCGACGTCCGTCGGAGGACGTTCCTTCTGGCGCAGCCGCGGCAGCGCGCTCGAGACGGCGCCGCGAGCCGTGCTCGGACGCCAGAAGAGATCGAACGCCACGTCGTACACGGCGCGCTCGTCGCGCCCCCGCACGAACACCGCCCGCCCCGCCGCCTTCACGTCGCCCCGCCGGTCGAAGCCCAGCAGCGCCAGCACGTCGGCGAAGCGGCGGGTCTGGTCGGAGTCGACGGACAGGCCGGCGCGCCGGAGGATGCGGCCGAAGAGAACCACGTTCCCGATAAGGGCGTCGCCGGCGGTCATCGGGTTTCCGCTCGTATTTCGTCCACCAGCTTCGCCGCTCCCCCACCCTTCAACGCCGCTACGTCTTCCTGATACTTGACTAGCGCGCCCAGCGTTTGTTCCACCTGCTCCGCCTCGAGCCGCTTCGCGCCGAGCGCTTCCAGAGCCGCGGCCCAGTCGATGGTCTCCGCGATTCCCGGGACCTTCGTGAGATCGGCCGCGCGCAGCCGCTGTACGAAGGCGACGACTTCAGCGGCGAGCGCTTCTCCGAGCTTCGGCCGGCGGGCGCCGAGAATCGCCAGCTCGCGTTCGGGGCTCGGATAGTCGATCCAGTGATACAGGCAGCGCCGCTTGAGCGCGTCGTGCACTTCGCGGGTCCGGTTGCTGGTGATGATCACGTGCGGCGGCCGCCCGGGGGGGGCCTTGATTGTCCCGATCTCGGGGATGGTAATCGCGAAGTCGGCGAGCACCTCGAGCAGGTACGCCTCGAACTCCTCGTCCGCACGATCGACCTCGTCGATCAAGAGGACCGGAGGCTCGGGGCGGGAGTTCTCGAGCGCGCGGAGCAACGGCCGCCGGATGAGAAACTCCTCGGAGAAGATGTCCTTCGTGGCCGCCTGCTTCGCCTCGCCGCGTGCCTCGAGCAGCCGGATCTCGAGCATCTGACGGGGATAGTCCCACTCGTACACGGCCGTGTTGACGTCCAGTCCTTCGTAGCACTGGAGGCGGATCAGCTCGGTCTTGAGAACGGCGGCGAGGGTGCGGCCGACCTCAGTTTTCCCGACCCCCGCTTCGCCTTCGATCAGCAGCGGGCGATCGAGCGTCAGGGAGAGATACACCGCCGTCGCGAGGTCGCGGTCGGCGACGTACCGCTCGACCGCGAAGGCAGCCTGGACGGAATCGATCGATTCCAGCTTGCGCGCGTCCATCACCTGCAATCTACTTGGAGCGTTCCCCGACGCGCGCCGCGAATTTGTCCCAGAAACTCTCGGTGAGCTTCTTCGCGGTGCCCTTCAAGAGCCGGGCCCCCACGCTCGCCACCGTGCCGCGGACCTCCGAGCTGGCGCTCCACTTGAGGCGGGACCGGTTCGGGGGGATGGGCTCGATCTCGAGCGTCGTGCTCACCTCCACGCCCGAGCCGGGCGCCTTGCCGTGGGCCGTCATCCTGAGGCTCCTCGGCGGCTTCACGTCCGACAGCTCGACGTCGAGCTGAAACTTCACTTTCACGGCACCCACGCCGAACCCCGAGATCACCTTGAAGTGCCGGTCGTCGATCGGCTCCACCGACTCGACGCCCGGCGCCACCGACGCCACGAACTCGTGATCGAGCAAACGCTTCCACACCTCGTCGGGGGGCGCGGCGATCTCGGGCGCGCCGGAGAAGTCGAGTCGCACTACCTGGCCCGCTCGAGCGCCTGGGTGAGCGCGCGTCGCGCCGCGACGGTCGCGAGGTGCGTCCGGTACTCGGGGCCCGCATGGATGTCGTCGTTCGCCTCGACGCCGGAGACCGCCGCCCGAGCCACCTGCGAAATCAGTTCGTCGCCCGACGTCCCCACGAGCTTCGCGGCCGCCGGCGCCAGGAACGGCGTGTCGGCGAGCCCGGTGAATGCCAGCTCGGCGCGCGTGATCATCCCCTTGGCGATCGCGATCAGCGCGGCCGCTCCCGCCAACGCATATCCCGACGCCGCCTGCTCGAAGCTCGCGTACGCCCCCCCCATCCCCGCGCCCTTGGGGGGCGCGGGCAGCTGAATCTCCGTGAGCAGCTCGTTGGGCTTCATGGCAGTCGTGAACGGCCCCTTAAAGAATTTCCGCGCTGCCACGGAGCGCTTGCCGCCCTGGGACTGGAGCAGGAACGTCGCGTCGAGCACGAGCATCACCGGCGGCATATCGGCCGCCGGATCGGCGTGGGCCAAGCCTCCACCGATGGTTCCCGCATTCCGTACCTGTAAATCGCCGATGTGCTCGGTGGCTTCCGCGATGAGCGGATAAAGTGCCTTGAGCTCTTTGGACTCGAGCAGCTCGCGGTACGTCGTGGCGGCGCCGATCTTCATGCCGCCGCCTGCCTGCTTGATGCCCTTGAGCTCCCGGAGCTGACCGATGTCCACGAGCGTGTCCGGCTGCGCCAGCCGGAACTTGAGGAGCGGCAGGAGGCTGTGCCCGCCGGCGATGACCTTGGTGTTCTTCCCCATGGCCTTGAGCGCGTCTTTCAGATTCTTGGCGCGCACGTATTCGAACGAAGCGGGGATCACTTGACGCCTCCCGCCCCTCGTGCCTGCTGGATCGCGGCCCACACGCGGGCCGGCGTGAGCGGCTTGTCGATGTGGGAGACGCCGAGCGGCGCGAGCGCGTCGCACACGGCATTCACGAGCGTCGGCACCGAGGCGATCGTCCCCGTCTCCCCCACGCCCTTGACGCCGAGTGGGTTCACCGGGGACGGGGTGACGGTGTGGGCCGTCTCGACCTTGGGCATCTGCGACGCCTTCGGGACGGCGTAGTCCATCATCGTGCCGGTGAGGAGCTGCCCGTCCTCGTCGTACACGGCCATCTCCTGCAGCGCCTCGCCCAGTCCCTGGATCACACCACCGTGCACCTGACCGTCCACGATCATCGGATTGATCTGGGGCCCGCAGTCGTCCACCGCGATATAGCGGAGGATCTTGACCTCGCCGGTCTCGGTGTCCACGTCGACGGTACAGATATGCGTGCCGAACGGGTACACGAAGTTCGACGGATCGAAGAACGCGGTCGCCTCGAGCCCCGGCTCGACGCCGGGCGGCATGTTCCAGGCGACGTTCGCCATGAGGGCGAGCTCACCGAAGCTCTTTCCTTTATCCGGCGAGCCCTTCACCGTGAACTTGCCGTCCTGCCACTCGAGGTCGGCCTCGCTCGCCTCGAGCAGGTGGGCGGCGATCTTCTTGGCTTTGTCCTTCACCCGCTGCGCCGCCACCTTCACGGCGCTGCCGCACACCGCGGTGGTTCGGCTGCCGTACGTCCCCCACCCTTGGGGGGTCGCTTCGGTGTCGCCGGCTACGACCTCCACGTTCTCGACCGGAATGCCGAACTCGTCGGCCACGATCTGTGCGAAGGTTGTCTCCTCCCCCTGGCCGTGCGGCTTGGCGCCGATGTAGGCGCGGACGACGCCGGTGGGATAGACGCGGACGATCGCGGAGTCGTACAAGCCCCCGCCGAACCCGACGGCCCCCGCCACCTGAGAGGGGCCGAGGCCGCAGATCTCGCAGTAGGTCGTCACGCCGACGCCCAGATAGCGACCGTCTTTGCGCGCCTTGGCCTGCTCGGCGCGGAACTTCTTGTAGTCGAACATCTGAAGCGCTTTGTCGAGCGCGCCCTGGTAGTTGCCCGAGTCGTAGGTGATCCCCGTGGCCACGGTGTACGGGAACTTGTCCTTGGGGATCAGGTTCTTGCGCCGCACCTCCACCGGGTCCATGCCGATCTTCCGCGCGTATAGATCGATCATCCGCTCCAGCAGGAACGTCGCCTCGGGGCGGCCGGCGCCGCGGTAGGCGTCCACCGGGGTGGTGGTCGTGTACACGCCGTAGATCGTCCCCTCGATGTTGGGGATGGTGTACGGCCCGGAATACATCAGGCCGTGCAGGATCGTGGGGACGCCCGGGGCTGCCGTGGAAGCGTAGCCGCCGAGCCCGGCGTACACCTTGGTGCGCAGGCCCGTGATCTTGCCGTCCTTCGTGCCGCACATCGCCACGTACTCGACGTGATCGCGGCCGTGGATCGTCACCCTATAATTCTCCGAGCGGTCCTCGGTCCATTTCACCGGGCGCCCCAGCTCCATGGACGCGAAGCTCACCAGCGCCTCGTCGGGGTAGCCCGGGATCTTGCTGCCGAACCCGCCGCCCACCTCGGGCGCGATCACGCGGATCCGGTGCTCAGGGAGCTTCGTCATCACGGACAGGAGGAACCGGTGGATGTGGGGGTTCTGGCTCGTGACCCAGACGGTGAGTTGGCCCGTGCCCGGGTTGTAGCTCGCGCACGCCGCGCGCGGCTCCATCGCGGTGGGCAGCAGGCGATTCTGCAAGATGCGCTGTTCCACGGTGACGGGGGCTTCCGCGAACGCCTTGGCGGCGTCGCCCCCCGCCACCTTCCAGGTGAACGCGACGTTTCCGGGGACCTCTTTGTGGAGCTCGGGTGCCCCTTTCTGGGTGGCCTTTTCGGGATCGACCACCGCGTCGAGGGCATCGTAGTCGACGTCGATCAGGTCGAGCGCGTCCCGCGCCGCGGCGCGCGACTCGGCGACGACCATGGCGAGCCCGTCGCCCACATAGCGAACTTTGTCGACGGCGAGAGGAGGGTGCGGCGGCACCTTCAGGTCACAGTTCGGCACGTTCCAGGCGCAGGGAACGGTGTTCAGCTTGTCTCTCACGTCGGCGCCCGTATAGACCACCACGACGCCCGGGGCTTTCTTCGCCTTAGCGACGTCGACCTTTTTGAGTTTCGCGTGGGCGTAGGTGCTGCGCAGCACGGCAGCGTACAGGAGGCCGGGTAGCTTCACGTCGTCGGTGTAGGTCGCCTTGCCGGTGATGAGCCGCGGGTCCTCGCGACGCTTGATACCGGAGCCGAAGAGCGTTGCCATGTCGGGCTCCCTCCTAGCGCGCGCCGGCCGCGGCCTGGATCGCGGCGACGATGTTTTGATAGCCCGTGCAGCGGCACAGATTTCCCTCGAGCGCGTGGCGGATCTCGGCCTCGGTCGGCTTGGGCTTCGCCGCGAGCAAATCGGCCGCCGTCATGATCATGCCGGGAGTGCAAAAGCCGCACTGCAGCCCGTGCTTCTCCCAAAACGCCTGCTGCAGCGGGTGCAGGCCCCCCCCTCCCCCTCCCCCTCCGTTGCCGCTCAGACCCTCGATGGTGGTGATCGCGTGCCCTTCCGCCTGCATCGCGAGCACGGTGCAGCTCTTCACCGCCCGGCCGTCGATATGGACCGTGCAGGCGCCGCACTGGCTCGTATCGCAGCCGATGTGCGTACCCGTGAGATCCAGCTGGTCGCGCAGCACGTAGGCGAGCAGCGCCCGCGGCTCCACTTCGGCGGTCCGCGCGGCGCCGTTCACCTCGAGCGTAATGGAGCGCTTCATGATCCGGGCTCTCGATCGGGAGAGGGGGGGTAATATGCCCGCCGGACGGGAGGGTGCAACTTGCCTTGCACCTTCATGTCCCGAGCGTAGCTTCGCTGGGACCAGCGGTAAGAGGAGGTAACACTGTGAACCGCACAGCCATGCTGTTGTTGTTCGCCGTCCTGCCCGTGTGGCTCGTGATCGCCCCCGCCCCGAGCGGCCCCGCAGACGAGTCGGTATTCGTCCGGGGGCTCTCCGCGAGCCAGCACGAGTCGGTGCTGTACGTCTGGACCAGCGACGCCGATCAGAAGGACCCCGACTTCCTGTCGGTGCTCGACGCCGACCCCGCGTCGCCCGGTTACGGCAAGGTCATCGCCACCGTCCCGACGGGGTCGCCGGGGAATGAAGCGCACCACTTCGGCTACACCGCCAACGCCGATCGGATTTTCGGGGGCGGCCTGTTCTCGAACCGACTGTTCATCTACGACGTCGCCACCGATCCGAAACACCCGAAGCTGGTCAAGACGGTCCCCGACCTCGCGGCGAGCACGGGCTACTCGGGACCGCACACCTTCTACGCCGTGCCGGGGGGTGTGATGATCGCGATGCTCGGCTCGAAGGCGGGAGGCGCGCCGGGCGCGCTGGTGAAGCTCGACAACGACGGCAACTTCCTGCAGGCGCTCCCCGCCCCCGACTACATGTACGACGTCGGGATCAAGCCGGAGCTGAACCTGATCGTCACGTCGAGCTGGGCGCATCCCCACGCCATTAAGGCCGGCAACACGCCGATGGACCAGGTGGGTGACGAGGTCGTGGCGTGGGAATGGAAGACCGGCAAGGTCCTCCAGGTCGAGCATCTCGACAAGTCGCCGCTCGAGGTCCGCTGGTTGCACGGCCCGACCGCGCGCGGAGGCTTCATCAACTGCGCATTCGGCAACAGCGTGTGGCATTGGCAGGTCGGCAATGACGGGAAGCTCGCCTTCCACCGCGTGATCAAGCTGGCCGATGGCTCGCTGCCGGCAGACATGCGGATCTCGTACGACAACAAGTTCCTGTACGTGTCCCTGTTCGGCGGGGGTGCGGTGCAGCAGTACGACGTCGCCGATCCGATGCAGCCGAAGCTCGTCGGCACGGTGGCCATTCCGCAGGCGCAAATGATGAAGCTCACGCCCGATAACAAGCGGCTGTACGTGAGCAATTCGTTGCTCTCGAACCTGGACGGGAAAGTCCCCTACCGGGTGCGGCTCGTGAACGTGGGGCCGAGCGGGATGACCCTGGACGCGAAGTTCGACGTGGACTTCGAGCATTTCCCGACGGGGCAGGCGCGGCCGCATGATATGCTGCTGAAATAAGAAAGGCGTCGAGCAACAACGTAGCACGAAGGCGTCACGCAGAGCCGTAGGGGCGCAGCATGCTGCGCCCCTACTTCGTTCACGACGATTACATTACCGGACTCATGCCACCCGGCCCCGCCTTCCTGTTCGATCTCGACGGCACGCTCGTGGACAGCGTGTACCAGCACGTGCTCGCGTGGCGCGAAGCGCTCGAGAGCGTCGGCATCGAGCTCTCGGTGTGGCGCATCCACCGTCGCATCGGCATGAGCGGTGGCCTGTTCGTCCACGCGCTGTTCCGCGAGACCGGCCGCGAGCTGAAGCCCGAGCAGGCCGCTCACATCCGGCGCGTGCATGCCGAAGCCTACGCCCGCCAGGTGTCACAGGTGCGTCCCCTCCCGGGAGCACGCGAGCTGCTCGCCTACCTGACGAAGGCGGGCGTCCCCTGGGCGATCGGCACCAGTGGACGAATGGAGAGCGCCAAGCCCAACCTCGATCTGCTCGGCATCCCCGCCGGGGTACCGATCGTGACCCGCGACCAGGTAGAGCACGCAAAGCCCGACCCCGATCTGTTCCTCGCGGCCGCCGAACGGCTGGGGGTCCCGATCGATGAGTCCGTCGTGGTAGGGGACAGCGTGTGGGACCTGCTCGCGGCGCGCCGTGCCCGCGCCCTCGGCGTAGGACTGCTATCGGGTGGTTATGGAGAGGAAGAGCTCGAGCGCGCGGGGGCGTACCGGGTGTACCAGGATCCGGCGGACCTCTTGGACCACCTCGACGAGGTGGGGGTGCGGACCGGCAGCACGCTGCCGTGAAGAACAGACCGGCTAGCCGCGGATCATGTGAAGGGTAAACCCACGGCCTGCGACCGAAGTGCGCGAGTGAACTCGCGGCTCGGCACGTGCCCGTAAACGGGCGTTGTATGCCGCTTGAGCGGCAAACGCCGAGCCGCGGCTTCAGCCGCGACTCTTAGAAGTGATCCTCCTCCCCCGTTATGCTCCCCCGAGCCGGCAACCGCACGACCTTGTCCCAGGCGCTCGTCTGCCAGTTGTCGGGACGTTCGACCTCGCGCACCCAGGGCGGCAGCGGCACCGTGAGGTAGTGCGCCAGCGCCCCGACGTACGGCTCGTACATCCGGCGCAGCTCGGTGAGCCGCTCCTCGAAGTCGGGCCGGTCCCGCAGCGCGAGCCCACCGCGCGCCAGCCGCTCCCGGAGCTTGGCCAGCTGGGCCGAACCGAGACGCTCCCCCTGCCGTTCCGGCGGCGTGCTGAACACCTGTGCCAGGTCCACGACCGCGTGCCGGGCCATGGCGAACGTCAGCTCCGCCTGCCGCGCGCACCAGCCGTCCAGCCCGATCATCACGACCGCGCTCGCGTCGAGGATGGTGGTGAGCGCCGCGAGCCACGACTCGTTGTAGTGCTGCGACCGGAAATAGGCGAGCGGGGGATAGGAGAGGTGACTCTCGAGCACGTCGGCGGCCCAGCGCTCCCAGTCGCGCAACAGCTCGGTGAGTGCGCCGGCGCCGGGGTCACCGCGGTGCCGCCACAACAGCTCCGAAGCGCTGGGCGGCGAGCCGGCGCGGGCATCGAGCAGCGAGATGGCCACCTCGCGCCGCGAGAACGCCTGATAGATCACCGGGAAGTAGCCGATGACCGCGGCGAGAAACGCGAAACCGGTTCCGGCCTCGATCACGGTGAGCGTCTTCGCGAGCGCGGTGCGCGGCACCACGTCGCCCAGGCCGAGCGTGAAAAACGTCGTACCGCTCATATACATATCCGACCAGAACCCCGGCGCGCCCCCGCCCGCGCCCCCGCCTCCGTCTCCTACGACCCTCATGGCCGAGCCCGCGGCCCACTGCAGCAGACCGAAGGAAAACACGCTGCCGACCGCCCAAAGGGCGAGCAACAGAATCAACGAGAGCGGACCGAAAATCGAGAGGAAGACATCGCGCTTACGGCCCGACAGAGCTCGCGCGGCGGCGCGCCACGGGATCCATGTCGAGCGGTAGAACAACCTCGTGAGGCGGATCCGCCCGCTCACCCGCCGCGGCAGGATGATCGTCTCGAAGGCATCCCACAGCACGGTGGCGAGCAGCATGGCGCCCAGCACACCGCCCAGCAGGCGCAGGGCTACCTCCACGACTCGGTCGGCACGTTGGCCGGCGGCTCGAGCGACTGAAGGTAGGTCACGAGTTTCCAGATGGCGGTGGGTGGCAACATGCCGCCGTACGCCGG
>Ga0209761_1002954_pt1 | contig 11202 bp, 8 predicted proteins | sample GraSoi013_1_40cm_4_FD_185818 | JGI IMG/M metagenome (GOLD analysis project Ga0209761, IMG submission 185818) | Grasslands soil microbial communities from the Angelo Coastal Reserve, California, USA - Sample 09_25_2013_1_40cm (SPAdes) (version 2) | ecosystem: Environmental > Terrestrial > Soil >... | reverse complement strand
TTTATCCGAAATGGACTGTCAGCGCTCGAGTGTGGTGGCAGTTTCTTTATCCCACCGCCGTCATTGCGCTCATGGTTGCGGCGTGGCTCGTCCGCCGGCGGGCGCGCGGTCCCCTGGCGGCGTTGTTGCTTTTCACCGGTTCACTTTTTCCAGCGCTGGGATTCTTCAACGTTTACCCGTTCGTTTATTCTTTTGTAGCCGATCACTTTCAGTACCTCGCCAGCCTGGCATTTTTCGGTTGGATCGCTGCCGTCGCTCACGGTAGATGGCAGACGCCGATAGTGATCGCAGCGATCGGCGTACTGGGCACGCTCACCTGGTTTCAATCCGCGATGTATCGCAATTCCGAGACCTTGTACAGGGCGACAATCGTGCGAAATCCGGATTGCTGGATGGCATACAACAACCTCGGCTTCGTCATATCTGGAGAGGGACGGGTTTCCGAAGCCGGCGCTCTGTATCAGCAGGCATTGAAGATCAAGCCGGATTATGCCGAAGCACACAATAATCTCGGCGCCGCCTTTTATTCAGAGGGCCGAATACCGGACGCAATCGAACATTTTGAATACGCTCTGCATGTGCGGCCAACGTATCCGGACGCGCTGAATAATCTCGGCAACGCCTTACTATCCGTGAATCGCTTGCAAGAGGCCATGACTCACTTCGAGCAGGCGCTGCGCTTGAAGCCGGATTATGCCGAAGCCAAACTGAACCTGGGAACTGCGTTGTACAAAGCGAATCGAGTTTCCCAGGCGGTCACGAACTTTACGGAAGCGATTCGCTTGAACCCGAATTACGCCGAGGCCTACGACGCGTTAGGTGTTGTTTCCTATAGTTCCGGCCAATTGGCGGATGCGAAGACGCAATTTGAGAAAGCCGTTCGCCTGAAACCAAATTATGTACCGGCCCGGAGGGATTTGGCTGAAGCCTTGTGGGAATCCGGTCAACCCGACGAGGCGATTTCCCAACTCGAAGCGGTGTTGCGGCTTTCCCCGCAAGACGCGGAGGCGCTTACCGGCTTGGCCAAGCTTTATTCTGCGAGAGGCCGCTTCCCCGAAGCCGCCTCACGTTATGAAGAGCTTTTGCGCCTCAACCCGAATGACGCGACTGCGCATCACGAATTGGCTCTGGTCCTCGAATCTCTGAAACGGCCCCAGGATGCTTTTGCACATTTTCAAGAGGCTATACGGCTTAGGCCCGATTACGCCGATGCGCACTATAATCTCGGCCTGCTGCTCGTTTCCGCCGGCCGGCGCTCCGATGCGATCACTGAGTTCAAAATCGTTTTGCGATACAACCCCAATCATGCCGAGACCCATGATGCGCTTGGCGCTGTGCTTTATGAGTCTGGAAGATTCGCCGAAGCGGTCGCCGAGTTCACCGAGACTTTGCGGATTAAACCGGATTTGGCGGGCGTGCGCGATAATTTGGAACTTGCACGCCGTGCGGCAGGCATTACGAGATAAAGGCTTTTCAAATCCTGCGACCCTCACCCGGCCCTCTCCCAGAGGGAGAGGGCATTTTCATTTTCGCATCCACTTCATGGTGCGGGGATCGTAGGCCCAATGAAATTCCAGCTCGTAAGCCATCGAGCGCGCAAGTCCGTCCAGGTCCGGGAAAAGCGTGGCCTGGGTGATATTCATGCGATACAACTCGCGCATGCCTTTGACTCGAACCTTGTCCGCGGGAAGAATGAACTTGATCAATGTGTTCTGCGGGTTCGGGTAGGCCTTCAAGATCTCTTCTATGGATCGATCCAAAACCGACGGGACAAGAAACGTTCCTGATTGCGCGATCAGCCGGCGGTTCATCGCGTAAGGCTCTCCCAGCCAGACAAACGCTCCGTCGCCGGAAAGGAAATATTTTCGAAAACTGCCCGGTTTCTCGAGATCGACAGCTTTGAGTTTTTCGATCTCGACCGGATTGCACGCCCAGATGCCTCCGTCATGAGTCGTGCTCTGCAAGGCGAAAAATGCAGCCACGTATGGTGACCACGTGAAATCCAGCAAGCGAGTAGGAGCACCGTGGTCCTGCATAAGAGCGAGCCACTGGAAATCATCGTCGCGGTCGGGGACGTGTTGCAGAAAATGAATCGCCTTGCGTTTGAAGATCCGTAAAATCCGTTTCTCCTGCTCCGGCCATGCACGCGGATCGACTTGAAACGCCATGAAGTACCGAGACAACGCGCTGAATAGGGGAGCCGAGGCGTCGCGTTGTCCTCGAAACGCCCAGTTTTGATATGGGGAATCGCTGATGATGGAAAGATACTCCTCCCAGGAGTTCAGCGTTATGACCTTGTAAGGAGTGGCACCGGTCTTGGGACCCTCACCCGGCCCTCTCAAGAAATGGCTCCGACCTCTCCCCCTAGGGAAAGGTTTATTCCGCGAAACCATAGAGATCCCCTAGTGCGGTTTGTACAACGCTGCGCCGCCTTCGGGCCCAGCAAAAATCTTCTTCATCGGACCGATTGCGCCGGAATCGGTCACAATCATCCAGGGATGCCGTGACTTAACGGCTGTCGCAAAGGTTCGGCGGAACTCCTCGGTGGAACGTACTCGCTCTGATTCGAAGCCGAACGCGCGAGCAACGGCGACAAAATCGGGACTCTGCAGCTCGACGCCGATGGTTCGTCCTTCGAAATGGGCGTTCTGGATATTCCGTAAAACTCCATACGCGGAATCATCAAACAGAATCACAATAACAGGGGCATTCTCCTGCCGGGCTACAGCAAGCTCTCCGATGTTGACCAGCAATCCACCATCGCCGCAGAGTGCAACCACGGTTTTCGACGGTGCTGCGATTTGAGCGCCGATCGCCATCGGCAATCCCTGTCCGATACCTCCCGCTGAAGCGTGCAGGGTCGTTCGAGGATACCGGCGGATGATGAGACGGCTCCCCCACGTCGTTGCAGGTACCGTCACGTCCCGGACGAGGACGGCGTCTTCCGGCAAATGCTCTTGAATCGCGTCAAGAATGCCTTCCCATGGTCCCATGCCGTCGCGTACTTCTTCTCGAAGCTCGCGCTGCAATAAAGCCACTTCCAGGCCGTAATCGAACTTCGGCTTCGGCTGCTTCGCGTCTAGGAGCCGGAGCACCGCCCGCAAGATCGCCTTGGCGTCCCCAATGATAGCGATGGAATGAGGGAAGTTCCGGTTGATGGCCTGCGGATCGGCATCGATTCCGATATGTTCGGCGGGAGTAGTCAAACTCCAGTTCGATGTCTCGTTTCCTCGGAATCGTACGCCAACGCTGATCAGCAGATCCGCCTTGGCCACGAAATCTTGCAGCGCAGGAAACGTGGCGAAGTGCCCAATGCAAGTTGAAACCGTTTCCGGAACAATGCCTCGCGCCGACTGTGTTGTGATCACTGCCGCATTGAGGAACTGCATCAGCTCCGTGACTTCGGGGGACGAATCCGAAAACATCGCGCCGCTGCCCGCCCAGATGACCGGCCGCTTCGCTTCAACCATTCTCTCCACTGCCGGAAGCAATTCCGCATCGGAGGGAACTCGGGGCGGATTAGCCGCCGTCACGATCGAGGGCAGGCTAATGACGCTCGCCTGGAAATCGATTGGTATTTCGACGCTGACCGGTCCAGCCGGCGGCGTCATCGCCTGAGTAACGGCCAGGCGAAAAATCGCAGGCGCCTGTTGAGGCCGTCTCACGCGGTGCGCTTCCTTACTGATGCTCTTCAACATCCCGAACTGGTCCTTGCCATCGTGAATATACCCCCGCCCAGTCTCGATATAAGCTGAAGCCACCTGACCTGTCACGTGCAGCATCGGCGCTCCGCCGTTCCAGGACTCGATGATTGCGCCGGCCGCATTCCCGGCTCCGGTACCTGTGCTGGTGAGCGCAACGCCAAGCTTTCCCGAAACGCGCGAATACGCATCGGCCATATTCACCACGGCGCCTTCGTGCCTGCCCGCGACGACACGAAATCCGCCGTGCCGCTTGATGGCATCGTAGAACGGAATGTTATGAATGCTGATAATTCCAAATACTGTATCGACGCCGATTCGCTCCAGTTCCTTCAATAGCGCATCAGCTACTGTGATCTTCACGTGAAAACTCCCGGACGTTGGTATTGACCCTTTCGGGCGGCTCGGCGTAACAGAGAGGCCCCGCAGGTATGTTGCTCCACAGAGGGGTTATCTCATCCTCGGCGCCCCAGATCAATAGTGTGGGCGTGCGGAATCGCTGTACCATATGGATCATCGACTTCGCAACTCGGGAAGGAGAACACCGTGCCCGGCACAACAAAATACATCACACTGGAAGATGCAAAGAAAGCAATGACTGCCGCTGAAGCAGAGGCGCGCAAAAACAATTGGGCCGTCGCCATCGCGATCGTGGATGCGGGCGCCAATCTCATCCTCTTTGAAAAGATCGACGACACGCAGCTTGGAAGCGTGAATATCGCCATCGGCAAGGCAAAGACAGCCCTGAACTTCAAACGGCCGACCAAGGCCCTGGAAGATCTTGTTGCCGGCGGACGGCAGGTATTCCTGGCGCTGGAAGGCATTACTCCACTTCAAGGCGGACTACCGGTCGTGGCAGACGGCAAGGTGATTGGAGCCGTCGGTGTGAGCGGCGTCATGTCTTCACAAGATGAACAAGTAGCCCAGGCCGCTGTGAATGCTTTGCAGGGCTGATTGCTATTGGGCGGGGATCGTCAGATTCTCGCCGAGTTGCAGATGAATCGTTTGGCCGGAGTGCAGCGTCAGATTGGGAAGACTTGAATCTTGGCCGCTTCCGGCCATCACAAACCCGACGAGCATTCCTCCTAGTATGCCCGCAAGCCGGGCTGTCTTGCCGCTTGCCAAGCCGCCCGCAGCCCCGCCGGCCCCCATCAATAAGACATAGCGCAATTTGCGTTTGGGGGGCGACGCTCCAAAAGCATTTGTAATCCAGGTCGAAAGATGGCGTCCATCGGGAAGATCGATCTCACGAAATACAAGACGGACGCGGCCTTCGGCATCCCGTGTTGCAGGCTGTATGGTTTCGACCCGGCCTTTCAACGTGCTGCCCTGTGGCACAACCACTTTACCTGCCGCGCGGACCGAACTGGCTACTACAGCAATGACGTCGTCACCCACTTCGGAACTACCCGTTTTCACCCATGACTCGAGCTTCACATCTAAACCTGTGCCGGCCGGAAGAACGGCCGGCTGAAACTGCCCGGTCAGTAATATTAAACCGGCAAAAACGATTCCCATACTGGTCCGTAATGTTAACCCCGGTCGTGACTCAGTTTCTAAGATAATGAGCACCCCGGCTGGAGCGGGGGCGCCCGATGCGGCCGCAACTGAAACCGGCTTGCTATAATTCGGGACGATGATGACCTGCCGGATTTTAGTGGTTCTCTTCTTTGCCGCGTTGGGCGCCTGTTCGCCGAGGATTGTTCAACCCGGCGCTCCGGGAACGGCGAACCGGACCATCGCACGCAAGGAAGCGGTCGATTTATCCAGGGTTCAGTTCACGCCTGCCGACGTGAAATTCATCCAAGGCATGATTCATCATCACGCTCAGGCTCTGGATATGACTGCGCTGATCCCGTCCAGAACCAGCCTCGCGAGAATGAGAGTCCTCGGGCAGCGTATCGAAATCTCGCAGTCGGACGAAATCAACATGATGCGTCGCTGGCTGGAGGCGCGCGGCCAGGAGGTCCCCGACATTCATGAACATCACATGCCCGGCGCGCAGTTGATGCCCGGCATGTTGGCGCCCGAGGAAATGGACCGTCTGGCAGCCGCAAAAGGCGCAGAGTTTGATCGGCTCTGGCTCCAGAGCATGATCAAGCACCACGACGGCGCGCTGATTATGGTGGACGATCTTTTCTCCGTACCCGGCGCGGGCCAGGAGTCGGAAATCTTTGCGTTTGCGTCCGATGTTGTCGCCGATCAGAAGGCGGAGATGGATAGAATGGCAGCGATGCTTGAGGAGCTTCAAAATGAGAGTCCTCATTAAAACCTTTTCTTATTTCACTGCAATCTTGGCGCTCTTTGTCGCGGCTTTGATGGCCCAGGACCTTCGCGTTGGATTAAAGCCCGGATTTCGAGACGCCGGTACGGCCGCATTCAATCTGGAATTAATCTGGAGTCTGCCCAAACCGGATGGATTCTTCGATCCGAAGGCGCCGGCGGGCACACCTTTTCCGCCGGAACGCCCCAATGAAGCGAGGCCTCCGAATGAGACGCCCGGGCAACGAGCGCCCGCGGAAGACGCGGCCGCGTCAGTAAATCCCCCACCACCTGACCCAGCGGTGCAGTCCGCGTTGAGTTTTGCGAACTCGGATCTGGCATTCAGCCGCGATCATCTGATCATGGGCAGTTTCCATGGCTTTAACATGTACGACGTCGAGGATCCCAAGAAGGCGCGGCTTCTTGTCTCGGTTGTGTGCCCTGGCGGTCAGGGTGATGTTTCCGTTTACAGCAACTTGCTCTTCATGTCGGTGGAACAGACACGCGGCCGCATCGACTGCGGAACTCAGGGGGTAGAAGCGCCCGTCAGTAACGAACGTTTTCGCGGCGTGCGCATCTTCGACATCAGCGACCTGAGAAATCCCAGGCAGGTGGCGGCCGTTCAAACCTGCCGTGGATCGCACACGCATACGCTCGTCGTCGATCCGAAAGACAAAGCCAACGTTTACATCTACGGACAAGGGACCGGCCAGGTCCGCTCCACGCAAGAGCTCGCCGGGTGCTCCGGCGAGGCTCCGGAGAAGGATCCGAGTACGGCTCTTTTCAGTATCGATGTCATTCAGGTACCGCTTGCCGCGCCTCAGAGCGCAAAGATCGTGAACCGGCCTCGCATCTTTGCCGATACCGCCACCGGAAATATTGCCGGTCTTTGGCGTGGCGGTGATCACGGACCGGGAACTCAAAGAACGTCGATTACGAATCAATGCCATGACATCACGGTTTTTGCGGAACTCGCCCTTGCTGCCGGAGCATGCTCGGGCAACGGAATCCTGCTCGACATCTCCGATCCCGTGCATCCGGTTCGGCTCGATCAGGTCATCGATAAGAACTTCGCCTACTGGCACTCGGCGACGTTTAACAATGATGGTACGAAGGTGATCTTCACCGACGAATGGGGTGGAGGCACGCGCCCGCGATGCCGTGCCACCGACCCGCCGACCTGGGGGGCGGACGCCATTTTCGACATCGTTGACAGGAAGCTGCGGTTCAGAGGTTATTACAAGCTGCCGGCAGCTCAGACAGAGCAGGAGAATTGTGTCGCGCATAATGGTTCCCTGATTCCGGTGCCGGGTCGCGACATCATGGTTCAAGGCTGGTATCAAGGCGGGCTGACCGTGTTTGACTTCACTGACTCGGAGCATCCGGTCGAAATCGCGTACTTCGACCGCGGACCCATCGATGCAAAGGACCTGATCGTGGGTGGGTATTGGTCGGCATACTGGTACAACGGTCTCATCTACGCGTCCGAGATCGCACGTGGTCTCGATGCGTTCAAGCTGACGCCGAGCGAATTTCTCTCGCAAAATGAAATCGGTGCTGCGACGCTCGCGCAAAACCGCGAGTTGAATGCGCAGGCTCAGTCGAAAGTGGTCTGGCCGGCCAGCCCGCTCGTCGCGCGAGCATATCTCGATCAGCTCACACGCACGAAGTCGATTTCAGCGGAACGCGCTCATACCATCACCGCCACGCTGGACCGCGCCGGTAAAATCAGCTCCAGCCGTGATCGCAATGCGGCAGCGGTTGTAAGGGACTTGAATTCCCTCACAAGCGCACTCGAAGCGGATGCGGCTAAAGCCGCGGGACAGGACGCCGCTCGCATGAAATCACTCGCAACAACGATGAGAGGAATTACCGCTAAGCTGCATTAGCAGAAGCTGAAAAATCCTTTCGGCCGGACGAACGCGCTGTAGCGCTTTTCGATATAATGCCGTTTCCGAAAGGCCAAATGATGAATCGGTGGCGTGTTGTCATTGGCGGGATGTCCATGAATCTGGCGCTCGGCTCGTTGTACGCCTGGAGCGTGTTTGTGCTCCCACTGGAAAAAGAGTTCAGATGGACGCGAGCTCAGACCTCCTGGGTCTTCACAATTGCAGTTGTGACGTTCGCGGCGACGTTCATTCTAGCCGGCCGCATTCAAGACAAACTCGGTCCCCGGCCGTGTGCGCTGATCGGGGCACTTCTGGTCTCGATCGGATTTTTTCTCGCCAGCATGACGACATCGTTGATTTTCTTGTATGTCGTATTCGGGTTGATCGTGGGCGCCGGAAACGGATTCGGCTATGCCACTCCGATTCCGGTCGCGTCGAAATGGTTTCCCGACAAGCGCGGCCTCGTGGTTGGTTTGATGGTCGGCGGGTACGGAGCAAGTTCCGCAATCATTGGCCCTATCGCAACACGATGGATTGACTCGATGGGCTGGCGGCCGACATTCCAGCTTCTCGGCGCTGCGTTCTTTGTTTTGGGAATGCTGGGCACGTGGTTGATGGTCAACCCGCCTCGAGGTTATCGCCCTGCGGGCTGGACGGCAAAAGCCACGAGCTTCAACGCCTCGCGCGACTACACGCCGCTTGAAATGTTGCGCACGCCGCGATTTTACGAAATGTGGATCGCTTATTGTCTGGGCACAACGGCAGGCTTGATGACGATCAGCCAACTCGTTCCTTTTGCCCGGTCGGCGGGGCTGACGGCGGCGGCAGCAACGTTTGCGATCACGGTCGGGGCAGTCGGAAACGCCGGAGGGCGAATTCTCTCCGGGTGGTTATCCGACACCCTCGGCCGGCTGACGACGCTGCGCATCATGATTTTGGGATCCGCCCTCGCAATGCCCGCCTTGTTCCTTTTTCGCGAACAGACGCTCTTGCTTTACATCCTTGTCGGCGCCGTGTACTGGTGTTACGGTACCCAGCTCTCAGTTTTCGCCTCAACCACGGCTGATGTATATGGAACCCGCAACCTCGGCATGAATTATGGCCTCTTGTTTACCGCCTGGGGCGCTGCGGGGATCATTGGACCCATGATCGGCGCTTGGGTCTACGACGCGTTTGGCGGCTACCGATATGCATTCTATGCCGCTAGCCTTCTGGCGGTAGTGGCCTTCGGGTCTTTGACACTCGCAGCTTCCTCCCATTTCCCGGCGCAGATCGCTCCCGCCCAGAGTACCCAGGCAGACCGGGCCGCGAGCCATTAGCGTTTTTAAACAGACCTCATCTGGACTGTTGGGAAGTTACTAAATGTCTAGGATGAGAAATCTTTCTCCCATTCTTACCGGATCGTCGCAAATTCGAAGGAGGAGCAGAAAACTTATCGCTTTTGGCTGGTACGGTGGTAAATACAGCCATCTCGATTGGCTGCTACCCTTGCTTCCAACCTGCCATCATTATGTAGAACCATTTGCAGGCTCGGCTGCGGTGCTCCTCAATCGCGAACCATCGCCCGTTGAGACGTACAACGACATCGACGGCGAGGTGACGAATTTCTTCCGAGTCCTGAGAGACCGGAAAGAAAAATTGGTTGAGCAAATAGGGCTTACGCCATTTTCGCGAGAAGAGTTCTATCGGGCACTATCGGAGGAAAACGTCGCCAATGACGTTGAAAGAGCGCGTCGCTTCTTCGTTCGAGCTCGGCAAGTGCGAACCGGACTCGCTCAAACTGCATCGTTAGGCCGCTGGGCGAATTGCAAGAATACCAGTCGTGCGGGCATGTCCGGTGTTGTATCCCGATGGCTCGGAAGCATTGAGATGCTTCCCGCTATCGCAGAACGATTGCTGCGCGTTCAGATCGAAAATCGCCCGGCTCTTGAAATCATTCGGCTTTATGACGACAGACATACTCTCTTTTATTGTGATCCACCATACATCCACGCGTCGCGCGGAGACTCTAAGGCCTACGCATATGAACTAAGCGACAAAGAACACGCAACCTTCGCAAAAACATTGTCTGCGATTAAAGGGAAGGCCGCAGTTTCCGGCTACAGATGTGACCTTATGGATTCACTCTATAAAGATTGGAAGCGCATAGATTCAAAGGCGAAGACTTGTCATTCCGTAAAACGATCGCGTGTAGAAGCACTTTGGACCAACTACTGACGCATCATACGGTCCCGCATGTCGAAGCTGATCGGATCTTGCGGGAAGCGTTACGGACTATTAGTATTGACCAAGCGAACGTCAGCCACGAGGAGGTTCCGGAATGTTTATCAATCTTGTGCTCGCCATCTTGATGCCGGGCGTAGCAGCGATGGCCGTTGAAGCATCTTCCGGGCCTACTTTCAATAAGGATGTTCTTCCGGTCCTTCAAAAGAATTGCCAGACATGCCATCGCCCAGGTCAGATCGCGCCGATGTCGTTCCTCGACTATAAGTCCACGCGTCCATGGGCCAAGGCGATGAAAACCGCTGTGGAGAGCAGAAAAATGCCGCCCTGGTTCGCCGACCATCAATTTGGCGAATTTCAGAACGACCGCACATTGCCGCAAAACGACATCGACATCATCACGAAATGGGCGGATGCGGGTGCTCCGGAGGGCGACGCCAAGGACGCGCCGCCTCCGGTCCAGTGGCCCAGCGAGGGCTGGCAGATCAAGCCCGATATCATCATTGACGGTCCCGAGTTCAAAGTCCCGGCGAAGGGAATCATCGAATGGACCAACATTATGGTTCCGGGCGGTTTCACGAAGGATACGTGGATCACTTCAATGGAGCTGCTTCCCGGTGACCGCAGCGTCACGCATCACATTTGCATTGCGTTCAAACCGCATACGCCCGACGTCGTCTATTATGTTCCGACGTGGACGGACAAAGTCAGAGATGCGGACGGAAGTGAAATTCCTGACACGCGACAACAGGTCACGCCAAGCGGCGCAAACGACACGCTGCAATTTTGCTATGTGCCGGGAACACAATTTCAGGACTATCGTCCCTTTGGTGCGGGAAAGCTCGTACCGGCAGGGACCGATATCCAATTCCGGCTACATTACACGGCGAATGGAAAGGAAGTTATCGATCGGCCCAGGGTTGGATTGACTGTCGCCAAGGAACCGCCCCAACGTCAATATGTGAACTTCGTCATCAACTCGGCGCAGGAACCGGCCGTCTTCGCGATTCCGCCGAACGATGCCAACTGGCAGGCTCCGATCTCGGAAGCGACGTTCCTGGAAGATGTGGATCTGGTTTGGGCGATGGCGCATATGCATGTCCGGGGAAAAGACATGACGTACAAAT
>Ga0209761_1002953_pt1 | contig 11205 bp, 18 predicted proteins | sample GraSoi013_1_40cm_4_FD_185818 | JGI IMG/M metagenome (GOLD analysis project Ga0209761, IMG submission 185818) | Grasslands soil microbial communities from the Angelo Coastal Reserve, California, USA - Sample 09_25_2013_1_40cm (SPAdes) (version 2) | ecosystem: Environmental > Terrestrial > Soil >... | reverse complement strand
TAGTGGAGTCGGAGTTAGACGCCGCACTTATGGAAGAGTCGGGGTTTCCCGCCGTAAGCGTACCTAACAGCAATGCAAAGTTCTCGGATGAAGTGATTGAGATACTGACCAGAGCAAGTCCGATCTTTCTGATTGGCGACCAAGACACGCCGGGGCAAGCGTGCATGGACGCGTTACAGGAGCATCTGCCAGCCAAGCAAGCGCACCGCATCTACTTTGACGGCGCGAAGGATGTCGGAGAACTGGCGAACCAACTGGGCGAAGGGTTTGCCGCACACGTCGCCACCCTACAGAAAGAAGCACCGCATAGCACTTGGGGCAAGCGCAATATTCCACTAATTCAGACCTTGACCAGCAACGAACCGAAGTGGGTGATTGACAGACTGCTTCCCTTCGGTGGGCTGAGCATTCTATGCAGCAAGCAAGGCGGCAACAAGTCGCTGCTGGCGTTGCTCGCTGCCAAGGCAATCACTGGGGCGATACAGTCGCCGGACGACGAACACAGCACACTTGCTTTCGACGTGAGCGCGGACTTCGCGGCAGATAACCACAAGCGGATACCGTTTGATGGCACAACCTTCCTAGGACGCGCCGTGCCACGTCCCTACCCTGTCTACTACATTGACCGCGAGAACGGTGAAAGCGAAGTTACCCGCCGCCGTTTGCGTATCGGGTTGCTGGCGCGCGATAACTTACGCTACTGGGGAGACTGGAACGACTGGACAGACCCGCGCAAGGCAACGCCAGACGCGCCGGATGACCCACGACTGCTTGAGATTGCCGCTAAAGAGAAGGCGTTTTTCGTCTTCGACTCGCTGCAAGACTGGTACGGGGAAATCTCGGAGATAGATAACTCCGAAGTAGTCGCACTAATGAACAAGTTCAAGCGGCTGGCGCGGGTCGGTGCTGGCGTGCTAGTGCTCCACCACGACGCCAAGTTTGGCGACACGGGATATCGGGGGGCGACCGGCTTTGTCGGTGTGCCGGATATGAGCATCGGCCTAGAAAAGAACGGCGACATAAGCACCCTTCGGGCTATCCGGTTTCGCCAGTGCGCCAACTGGCTTATGGACTTCAAAATCCACTACACGCCGCACGAGGATACGGTTCGCACTTGGTCGGTGGAGGTGCTTCTTGACCAGACCGAATCCGACGCCATTGCCGCCGCGAAGAAGGAGAAAGCCGAGAAGGCTAGTAAGGCGGAAGCCGATGCACTAGCCGTCGCCGAGTTGATTGAGAAGGACCCGTACATAAGCCAAGGCGACCTAGCGCGGGCGATGAAAACCAGTGAGAAGCGCGTCAAGAGACTCGCCGGGCTGGAAGGGTGGGCACCCGTGAGGCAAGACAACGGCGGGTGGATGTGGGTCAAAGGCAAGCCAGAGAAGGATGCCCCCGGCGCGGGTGTACTACGCCCCGGATTCTCTGACCCTGGCGGCGCGGGCGACGTATGAGCCTTTTTGTTTTCCGAGCAACCCTGGCGCATACTCTGCCGCCGACCGTTGCCGAGATGACTGCCGACCACCCCCTGTCGGCGATTTTATTTCCTATAGATAAACGACTGCCGACAGAGAGAGAAACAGAGAGAGTCGCTTACGCTCTCTCTCTCTCTGTATTCTCCTCTGCCAGCCGGAGAAGCAAAAACCCCGCCGCAAACCCTCGGCAGACCATCGCCGACCCTCGCCGACCCTACCCCACGGCAAGACACTAACCCCCAAACCCCGCCCCGGCGCGTGCGCAGCAAACCCCGATTGTTTGTGAACCCGTGGGCGGGCAAATCGTTTGCGACCGGCAGCCGCGCCCGACCGCGAAGCGGCTTGCAATCGTCACCGCTGCCATTGCCGGGGTCGCCGTCGTTTGCTACGCTGTCCATAAGCACTACAAGAAGCACGCGGAAGCCCGCGCGCGCGCCCCGATAGGCGCAGAAAGGTAGAACCACTTGAAACAAGCCGATAGAAACGCAGCTTTCCTGCGCGCACCCCGAACCGTAAAAGTCGCATTCCAAGCCGCATTCAAAGCCGCGCACGACGCCATAGACAAGGCCGCCCACTACGACACCGCATTTAACGCCAGCCGCGTCGCCGCCAAAGCCGTTGACGCTTTCTTAGTCACCCTTGCCCCGCCCCCGCGCCGCAAGACAAAAAACCCCAAACCCGCGCCGATAGGCGCAGAAGGTGAAACGCTGTGAAACTTACAAAGGAACAAGAGAAAGAAGCAACAGCACGACTACTCGCAATCGTACAGAACCACCCGGAAGGACTGGCTACCGCGCAAGTCAAGGATGCCTATGACCGTGGCTTCGGAATGCTCGATTTTATTATCCCATTGAGTGCCGACCAAGTGCGTCGCTTTCTGCGGGCAGCCGGGGCGCAAGAAGTGAAAAAGTTGCACGGCGGCGGAATCCGGTATCTACTAATTTGGAAGTCGCCCGCGCCCGCCGCGACTAAGTAAACCCCTGCGGGCGTGTTCGCAGCACGCCCCAACCGCGCCCGACCCGGCGCAGAAACGAAAGTGAAAAGATGCGAAACGAAGTCGCCGCCAGGCGCGTCTGCTTTTTATGGACGTTGACCAGATAAAGACACTGCGCGCGCTGAATGAAAAGACCGGCGTGCCCATGAGCGAACTTGTGCGCTGGATACTCGCGGAGTTTTTTCAAGGCGCAAGCGGCAACGGTCGGCGCGAAGGGGAAAAATGAAAATCTGGCGTCTTCCCTTCAGTCACGGCAAGATTCAAGCCAAAGCCGCCGCCCGCTACGCCGTCCGCGCCGCTAAGCGCGCCGTCCGCGCCGCTAAGCGCGCCGCCGTCCGCGCCGAAGCCAAGGCCGCCGAAGCCGCCGAAGCCGCCGAAGTTGCCAACCGCCTCGCCGTCGAAGCCGACCGCCTCGCCGTCGAAGCCGACCGCCTCGCCGCCGAAGCCGACCGCCTCGCACGCGAAGGACGCGCCAACGGGGCAGCGTGAAAATCCGCGCACCCTTTTCCGTTGTGCAGGTCGCAAACGGCTACTGGCTAATCCGCGACGCAGCCGGGCGCAAGGTGCAGACGATACGCCCGCGCGACCGCTGGGGAGAGATTTCCTTAATTGGCCCTGAGTGGCGCGACATAACGAAAATGTTTGTCCACGCCGAAACGACTAAGGTTAATCGAAGTGGAAACTCGCCAACTCAGGGAGAAGGAAAAGACGCGGCGCGTCCGCAGCGTGCCCGTACAACCCCGCGCCTACCGGCGTTCGGAAAATGAACGGGTGTCACACCCGGCTGGGAGTAATATGCAACCCCCGCAAACCAAGTGCGTCGAGTGCGGCAAGCCGTCCCTGACGGGTATCTACTGCTCGAAGAGTTGCCGCAAACGAGCGAACCGCCAAGAGCCCCTGCCGTCCCCCGCGCGGGTCAAGACGTAGACCCTACCGCCAGCCAAGCCAGCATCGCCGCCAGCGAACGCTAGACGCCGACCCCTACCGCGAACACTACCGCAGACCCCGACCCCCGCAAATCGCCCCGTATTGCGAAAAGTTGTTCGTAAAATGAATTAACGCCCCGTTTATCTTCCCCCTACCCTGTCACACCCCTTACCCGTGTGGGAGGTAAACCCCACATGAGAATCCTACTGGCACGTAAGTACCGCAGCTCAGATTTAGTCACAGTATTTATTGACGCCGACTTACACCGGGAGTTGTCGCGCTTCTCGTGGCAGCTTTCCAAGTCCGGCTATGTTTTCCGGCGCGCGTACGCCGGGAAGCGACCTAACGCCACTAGCCGACAGCGTGATCTATACCTACACCGGCACATCCTTGGCTTGACGAAGGGCGACGGTAAGATAGGCAACCATATTAACCGCGACCCGCTGGACAATCGCCGGGAGAATCTGCGTGTCGTGACTCGCGCAGCACCCGCGCCGAAGTCCGCACCCTTACCGCTTGCTCAGCCTATGCTCGACTTCGCAGCGTAAGTTGTTTATAACACGCCAGATGGGGATGCCGGTACCGATAAAACTTTTGAGCTGTTTCGCACACCGCGCGCAGGCAAATCAACGCACTCGGCTTCAATCTTTCACGTCGAAATCTTCTATTTTCGGTGGGATTCTGTTTCTTGTAGGTTTCATTTCGGCGGGTTTCCTGTTTGCTTACAGTATCATACAGGCTTTTCCTTGTCAAGCGCAATCGTCACAACCCGTCACATCTGCGCGAAGTATTGTCCGTTGAAACGGACACGGGAACGCGGTAAATCAGGCAAATACACGACTTCTCTACCGCGCGCCGGACGCTGCCGAGCAACCCCTACGCTTGGCAGCCCGGCGCACCCGTTCTACTTCTACGAGGTTCCAATGGGACGAAAAGCATACGACGCCGCGACGCTCTGGCTTCACGGTAGCAAGCACGGAAGCCAAGCCGCCGCCCCCGGCGAAAGCACTGTCCGCGCCGGACGCCCACGGTATCCCGCCGGGCTGACCGCCGCCGCACGCCGCGTGTTCAAGGAACTCTGCGCGATGCTGGAAGAACGCCGCGCGTTGACGCGAGCGGACGGCGAGTTGCTGAGTTTGTACGCTTCCTTGTCCGACCGGCGCGCCCGCGAGTTAGCCCTTGCAGAAAGCGAGGGATTAATAGTCAGCGAGGTTCGGTACGGGCACAACGGCGAAGCGACCACCCGCAGACTCAAAAATCCGCACCTTACCGTTGCGCAAGAGTCCGAAAAAACTATGCTGGCAATCCTTGACCGCTTGGGCTTGACGCCTACCGGACGCGACAAAGTGAAGCCCACCGCCAAAGCCGCGCCGCAGCCGCAGGCACCGGGCGAGTTGATAGACGTTGACGCGCTTCTTGAAGAAAGGGGATACAGCAATGCACTTCAAACCAACTAACCGAGAACTGATAGACCGACTTTTACATGGCGGCGGTAGAGAACAAATCGAAGGTTTGGGCTTTCGCGTGCCGCCCGACCCCATGAACGCATACATGCTTTGGGGCAGCGTCATCGAAGTGACCGGACCCTATCGCTGCGAGACCGGCGACCGCCTGTTTGAAGAACTGAGCGAAGCCGAGAAAGCCGTCTACCGCGACAAGGTAATAGCGCACTACAACGCGCAACGCTGACGCGCGAGCGTCACACCGTTCGGACATTCATGCCGGGCATAACCGGGGAATGTAGGGCGCACCTTCCCAAGGCAGGCGCGTCCGCCCCGCTGCCCGGCAACAAATCTACTACGAGGAGAACCAACGTGCTTACATTATTCGTTTGCAATCTGCACAGCAAAGTGACCGAATCCACGTTCGAGCACTTCTTGCAGCAAGGCGGCTTGAGGTACGCGCGCTTGCGAATGCCCGACCCCGCACCCGGATTCGACTCCAACAATCGCGGCTACGTGTTCATTTCCTTCGAGACCCGCGAGGATTACGACGCCGCGCAAAGGTATCTCGAAGGGCGCGAACTCGCGGGGAAGTTGCTCCGTACTTCCAAAGCGCACGACCGACCGCCCCGACCCGTCAAGTACGACGCGATGCGCGACGTGGAAACCCGGCACACTAACCCCACCGTGCAAGTCGCCCCTGACTACCGGGACTATCCGCCGACCGGCGCGGACATGCGCGACAAGGGGGCACGCTAATGCCCGCCTTGAACAACTGGACAATCATCGTTTCGCCGTACAACCCCGAGTTGCGCTCGGCTAAGTTTGAGTGCCCGAAGTGTCGCCAGTCCATGCTGACAAGCGACCCCGACCGGGCAATCTTCCGGCACTGTGGGCGCGTTGACTTCTTGACCCTGGATCAACGCGAGAGGCTCTTGTCCGCCGATCCGCACGCCGCAGAAAAGCAAGCCGTCCAGAACTTCGCCGCATTGGAACGGACGGCGAACGCGCCGCAACCGCGCTGGAACGAGTCCGCCGCTTGGAAAGCCGAAGAGGCAAAGATACGGGCTGACGCCGATGCGTTCGAGAAAGCGAAAAGGGAACTAGAAACGTACAACCTGCTTACACGGACGCCACGGCAGCCCGGCAAAGAGTCGGAGCAATACATCCCCGGCGTCAAAGATGTTTAGAAAGGGAGGAAACATCATGTTTGCAATCGCTTTTGGCAAACTCTACTTCCAGGAACTACAACCGGACGGGTCGCATCTTTGGTCGCCGCGCCGATCTGACGCGCGGACATTCGCAACCCGGCAGGAAGCCGAAGCGTTTCTTGCCGAAAACAACCTGACGGTAGGCGCACTCGTCGCCCGGTTGCAGTAATCGTAAACCACACACACAAAGGGAGGATTTTATGGAAAGACGTTTTTACATGAACGCAGCACTTCGCGCCGAGGCGTCCGCCAGCGGCGCGCGTGTACTTCGCGGCTACGCCGCACGGTACAACGTCACAACGAAGATTGCCGGGCAGTTCCATGAACGACTAGCCCCCGGCAGTTTCACTTCCGCGCTGAAGCGGGGCGATGAAACCCTGTTTCTTGTAGACCACGCCGGGCAGCCGATGGCGCGGACGAAAAACGGCACGCTGAGACTTGGCGAAGACAAGCAAGGTCTTTTCTTCTCCGCGCAGTTGCCGAACACAACCGCCGCCAAAGACCTGTTCGAGCAAGTCCGGGTCGGGAATATGGACGAATGCTCTTTTGCCTTTAGCGTGGCACCCGGCGACGACGACTGGGACGACGGTTACGACTGCCCGGACGAGGATTGCTGCGCCCGTGGTTCGCGCGGCTTGCCGCGCCGGACAATCAAGAGTCTACGGCTATTCGACTGTAGTTGCGTTTCGCGCCCGGCGTACCCGCAGACATCCATTAGCGCGACGGCTACCTACATGGACGTTTCCAGCGCGGACGATGACGACGACAACGGAGCGGACGGTGCGGGCGACCCGTGGTACCAAGCGTCCGGCGTGATTGTCAGTGCTGAAGCAAGGAACCGCGCCCGCCGAGCACACCGGCACACCGCCGCGCAAGAAGCCCACGACTTTGCGTCGCAGTTGTTCCGGGCGACGATTCGGGCGACCCGCGACTTGTCGCGCCAGTAAACGAGTTTAACCCAGCCGCCGGGGCGAACCGAGCGGCGGCAAAACCCCACACCCTAATAAGGAGTACTCCTATGTTCTCAAAGCAAGACCATGCCGCAAGGCAAGAAAATCTCGCAAACTTCACCGCACTCCGCGACGCGCTGGCAGAGTTGGACATGCTGACCGCCGCGCAAGATGGCGGGAAGTCGAAGGAACACCGCGTAAAGTTTTTGTTGTCGAAGATTGCCGCACTTCGCAGCGGGTACGGCGTCGATGAACTCAACCGCGCCGGGCTTATCGCCAGCATCCCAGACGATGATCCGACAATCACCGGGCGTTCGGACGGGACGCGCCGTCAAATCGCATCGGACTTCGCGCGGCGCGACAACGCCCCGCTCACCGGCGAGCAGCGCGCCTTCGCTGACGCCTGGCGCACCTTCGTCCGTAACGGGGGCGTGCTCGAAGCCCGCGACCTTGGCGCAGGCAACCCCGGCAATCCTGTCAGCCTATCCGCCGGGAGTAGCGTGCTCGGCGCGTTCCTACCAACCGAGTTTTTCTACAGTTTGACTCGCGTGCTCAAGGTGCACTCGCCGTTGTTCGATGACGAGTTTTGTACGGTAGTGCGCACGTCGCACGGGCGTCCGATTCAAGTCGGTTACGTCGCGGACACAGATAACGTCGCCGTAAAAATCAACGAGGGTTCGAGCGCAACGGAAGCAGACCCGAACACCGGGGGCGTTATGGTGTTCGTCGATGCCTACCGAACGCCGATGTTCAAGGCATCGCGCGAAGCCCTGGAAGACGTAGACCTATCGTTCGGCGTCGCCGCGATGGCTTCGGACTTCTTGGGCGACCGCTTCGCACGCGGCGCGGGCAAAGACTTGCTACTTGGCGCAACCGCGAACGGACAGAACAGCGCGACGCCGGGCTTGGTTCCACGGCTACGGACGGCGGGCGCAGTTACCGTTGTCGCGGCGGGCAGCAACAATGTCACAGGCGACGCGGCGGACACTGCGTCGAACAGCATCGGCGCGGAAGATTTGTCGCGGCTTTTCTTCTCCGTCAACGCGCTTTACAGGAAGTCGCTAAAGTGCGCATGGCTTATGCACCCGAACACGCTGCAACGGTTGAACGCCCTGCACACCAAACAAGGTATGAAACTCAATCTTGTTGAGTGGCGCGAAGACGGTAGACCGTACATCTTCGGGCGATGCGTTTACGAAGACCCGAATATGGACGTGTCCCACGCCGGGGCGTTTACCGTCGTGTTTGGCGACTTCTCGTACTGGGTTACGCGCGTCGCTTTGGACGGTAGCCGAGTGCAAACCTACACGGAAGCACCCGGACTCGTCGAAAACGGCAAGTTTGGCTTGCGGCTATTCGGACGCGCTGGCGGCGATTTGCGGTTTGGTTCGTCGCTGACAAGTCCGGCAACGAGTCCCTACACGCTCGTTGAACTTCCGCTCGTAATGCTTCAGCAAGGCTAACACTTCGCGCAGAGGGTGGGGCAAAAGCCCGTCCGGTTCAACCGACTCCTACCGGACGGGCTTCCCGCCAATCAGTTTACGAAAGGACGCCCCTTGCCTACCGTACAGATATGCCCGCCGATGCCCGCGCATGATTGGGAACCGTATGACGCGCACGCGCACTATCGCACCCACAACCGCCCGAGCAGTGAAGCGGGCGTTGACTTCACAGACTACGCCCGCAGTATGCATACGCTTCGCACAAAGCCGCGCCACGCCGGGCGGAAGCCCGCGCCGTGGGCGTACTGCGATGAAACTCTGCGCGAGTTGCTGCTAACGTACCTGGAACACCGCTTCTACCTTAGACCCGCACACGGCGATGATCTGAGCGCGCGCCTTGAGAAAATCGAATCCGCCGCGCAGAAGCAAGCCAAACCTACCGCCGCCCGACTGCAAAAGTACGTTCGCGCCTATCGCGACGCGGACGCCGTGCAGTTGCAGAATCACGACACGCGGTTGCTAATGACGCAGCGAGGGCACGCGGAGTTAGTCGCGTCTTTGGTTTATCTTTACTACCGCGTGGGCTTCACTTCAAACGACTGCGCTGACGCACTTTCGCTCAAGCCGCCGCATTGCCGTCAAATCCTCGCTAGACTGGCGATCATGTATGACCGCTTCCTTGCGCCCCATGCGCCCGACCGTGGGCTTCCCGTGCTTCGCGGGCACGCCGCGCGAGCGCGACTTGCGAGTAGGACGAGAATCCGCGCCGGAGTGGGCGAGTTGTACTCTGTGCGTCAACGGCTGCGCCGCGTCGAAACGCCGTTGAAACTCGGCGGTAGGAAGCCCGTAGGCGAACGCAACGGGCAGGGGTGGGGGTAACTTGGTAGGCAAAACAAAGCCCTGGGCGTGTTGCTGGCGGCTGGCTGCGCGGTAGACTCGGACAAGGGGTCTCAACAACGGAAAAACTCCTGGCTACCGGCGCAGGAGATAGTCAAACAGGAGATAGTAAAAATGCCAAGTATTAAATCGCGTGTGGCGTCTCGACAAAAAACAGCAACCGAGCTGGACGAGCTAATCGCTGTAGCCAACGCACTCAGCGCGGAGATAACAAGGAAACAGGAAGCGCGACCCGAGCATCTCACGCGCTTGGCGCGTGTTGTGGCGCGACTTGCCGAGCATGTCAGAGCGTTGCAGGTGCAACACGTGCGAGAAGAAACAGAGGGAACGGCAACTGACGGTTAGAACCAAAAGTTACTATGGCGAGGTGCTTGTCGCCCCCGCATTGCCGTCAGATTCTCTTTCGTCTTGACAAGACCTGGAAGCGGTTTTTGTGGATGGTGCCGACCCGCGCGTGAGGATGCGCGGGCGTCAGCGACTGGCGTCGCGGATGCGCATCCGACCGGGAGTCGGAGAAATGTACTCCGTCCGGCGACGACTGAAGAAAATCAGCACTCCGCTGCATTTTCCACACGCAGGGAAGCCCGTAGCGCGATGCAACGGGCAGGGGTAGGGGTAACTCATCGCCCACGGCGACCATCGGAAGCGGGGGCGAGGCGTCAGCCAGCCAAGCTAGTTGGTGCTTATTCCCTCTTCTTCTTCCCGTTCTCGTTGCTGCTGCAAGTCTTGGACATGGCGTGCGAGTTCAACAATCAGCTTCGCCATGCGCGTGAGATGCTCGGGTCTTGGCTCCGCTTTCCTTCTTATCTCCTGGCTGAGTACCTCAGCCATAGAGATTATCTGCTCCAGTTCCAGTGCCTTTGCCTTCCGCGCCTTCGCCCGGTCTTGCTTACTCGTCATCCGACCCCTCCGGTTCAAGCGAGAGTCCGCAGTGCAAACGCAACGCGACCATCGGAAGAGGGGGCGAGGCGGTTTGACGTGGGTTCCGCGTAGAGAACGTGCTCCCTTATCTCAGAGGCAGGTAAACAGCCCTTCCCTGTGACTCGCCCCCTTTTAGTGCGCATATAACCGCTCTGACGGGAGCAAGTCAATACGGTGTTTCCTGTAGTTTTATGAAGGCAGACCCGATGGCTGAGACACCGACAACGCGCTGCGTCGAATGCGGCGAGCCCACGCCGGACGGCGCGACCTACTGCGGTCGCCAGTGCCGCCGCGAAGCGAACCGGCAACCCGCGCCCCCACCGCCGACCCCGCGGCGCACTGACCGCGTGCCTGTCCGTGCCGGTTGTGGTAGAATCCGCCGTGCCAATCGGAGGGCGGTGACACTCACCCACAATAAGCCGTTAGTCGGCACCCTGTAGTAGGGCACGACAGGGCGTGCCTTAGAGCCGCTGCTTCGGGGGTGATGCAACGCACGTCCTCCGAACCTTATCTTAAGAATCTGCTGGGGCATACGCTACGCCAGATGACCGCTGCTGCCCAAGGATGACTCATGGCACAAATCAGCGACAGAGACCGAAGGACGTTCGAGGAAGCCTACAAGACCGTGCTGGATAATTTCACAGCAGACGAGCAGGTTCATATCGGGAAGTTTGCTAGAGAATTAAATTTTATCCTCGAAGCCGCCAGGAAACGCGAAAAGGAAAAACTAGCGAAGGGCGCACAGTGGGCGCGGAAAGAGAACACCTAAACGCTGCGGGTAGAAGGGAGACACGGTGACGAGCAAATCAACCTATGCCACGGTTGAGGGCACTCACCCTGTGGGTACTCCGATGGCCCCGTCGCCGTGTCTCGTGCGGTCTCGGAGGAGACTACCAAAACGCGTATCGTGTAGTCAAGCACGCGGCGTTGTGGGCGCGACGGGAGAACG
>Ga0209761_1002952_pt1 | contig 11206 bp, 12 predicted proteins | sample GraSoi013_1_40cm_4_FD_185818 | JGI IMG/M metagenome (GOLD analysis project Ga0209761, IMG submission 185818) | Grasslands soil microbial communities from the Angelo Coastal Reserve, California, USA - Sample 09_25_2013_1_40cm (SPAdes) (version 2) | ecosystem: Environmental > Terrestrial > Soil >... | reverse complement strand
AGAGTTCTGATCAATTAGAGCGTACCCGTCCGCCGGTGGTTTTGCCACCGATTCTTGACACTATTTAAAATACGGGCGGATTCGTTAACAGCCGCCCATCGAAGACAGGAAGCTGAATCATAGTGGAACATCTCAGCCACGATGTCTTGATCATTGGGGGTGGCGCCGCTGGACTCCGAGCTGCCATCGCTGCAGCCGAGCTCAATCCCAAGCTGGACATCGCCATCGTGTCCAAAGTCTATCCAATGCGAAGCCACACGGTCTCCGCTGAAGGCGGCATGGCCGCTGTCCTGAGGACGGACTATGACAACTTCGACCTGCACGCCTACGACACGATCAAGGGAAGCGATTTTCTAGCAGATCAGGACGCTGTAGAATTCTTCGTAAAAGAAGCGCCAAAGGAATCAATACGTCTTGAGCACTGGGGCTGTCCTTTCAGCCGCGACCCGGACGGCCGCATCAGCGTGCGCGCTTTCGGAGGAATGAGCGTAAAGCGAACACTGTTCGCTACGGACAAGATCGGATTCCATCTTCTGCACACTCTCTTCCAGACGAGCCTGAAGTTTGAGAATATTCACAGGTACGACGAGTGGTTCACCACGTCGATTCTCGTGGATAATGGCCGAGTCGACGGCGTCACTGCAATTGACATACGCTCGGGGGAACTCTCATCGATCTTAGCAAAAGCACTCGTGATCGCGACCGGCGGATGCGGTAGAATCTACCAGTTCACAACCAACGGATGGATCAAGACAGGTGATGGGATGGCCATGGCCTACCGGGCAGGGGTCCCGCTAAAAGATATGGAAATGGTCCAGTACCATCCCACATTGCTCCCGAACACCGGGATTCTGATCACTGAAGCGGCGAGGGGAGAAGGAGGTCATCTACTGAACAAGGATGGCGAACGGTTCCTGAAGAGGTACGTTCCCAACAAGATGGAGCTTGGCCCCAGAGACATCTTGTCGCGGGCCGAGATGACCGAGATCAAGGAGGGACGAGGATTCGAGGGTCCGTACGGGAGCTATGTCAACCTAGACCTCACACATCTGGGCGCGGAAACGATCGAGACGAAGCTTCCCTTCGTGAAAGAACTCGCGGAGAGATATCTAGGAATAGATCCTGTCCATGAGATGATACCGGTTAGACCTGGTCAGCACTACATGATGGGCGGTGTCCATACTGACATTCACGGCTACACAGGCCTCCCTGGACTCTATGCTGCGGGAGAAATGGCCTGCGTCAGCATGAATGGCGCAAACCGGCTAGGCAGCAACTCGTTGACCGAGTGCCTAGTGTTCGGGGCTGAGGCTGGAATTGGGGCGGCTCAGTACGCGACCGGGCAGGGGTCGCCGAGCTTCGGAAACCCCGTTCAAGGACTTGCGATGGAGGAAGAGAAGAGAATCTATGACAGGGTTCTGAAGCATGAGAAGGGCGAAAGAATCTCGACGATTCGGACTGAGATGCAGAAGGTCATGGAGGAGCATGTTGGCATTTACCGTGACAAGAGCAATCTCAAACAGGCTTGCAGCCTTATTGGAGATCTGAAGCAGAGAATGAAGAACGCAGTCGTTGACGACAAGGACCGGGTCTACAACACTGATTTGGTTTCCGCCCTAGAACTGGATTTCATGCTTGATGTTGCAGAGACCATCGCCTATGCTGCGCTAGAACGGAATGAATCGAGGGGAGCGCACTTTCGAACGGATTATCCGAAACGTGACGATGTTCAGTTCCTCAAGCACTTGGTCGTCTATGCGACCGGAACAGTTCCGAGGATAGCAACGATGCCCGTGAGCATTACTCGTTGGAAACCGGAGGCTCGGGTCTACTAATGAGCCAAGATATCGCGACGATAAGGGTAACACGTTATCGTCCTGAGAAAGATGGGAAACCCTACTTCCAGGATTACAAGGTGCCCTACCGGAAGGACATGGTTGTTCTTGACGCGCTGAACTATATCAAAGCCAATCTCGATGGGACGCTGACCTATCGCTGGTCGTGCAGAATGGGTGTCTGCGGTAGCTGCGGCGCGAATGTTGACGGGATCCCGAAGCTCACCTGCGCTAGCTTTCTCCACGAGTTCAAAGGACGGACGATAAAGGTGGAACCCCTCACCCACTTTCCAGTCATCAAGGATTTGGTCGTCAACATGGACGACTTCATGCACAAGCTGGTGAAGATCAAGCCCTGGATAATCAGGGAGAAAGAATCTCCGCCCGAAGAGGGTGAGTACCGTCAGAGCGCTGAAGAACTGGAAAGGTATGATCAATTCTCTTCATGCATCAACTGCATGCTCTGCTACTCCGCCTGCCCAGTCTACGGGCTCAACGAGAAATTCCTAGGTCCAGCAGCTACAGCTCTTGCCTACCGGTACATCGAGGACTCACGGGACGAGGGGAAAGACGTCCGGTTTCCGATCGTGCATGAACTCGAGGGAGTTTGGGAGTGCACCTTGGTGGGAGAATGCAGTGTAGTATGCCCGAAGGGTGTTGACCCAATGCTTGCGATTCAGAAGACAAAGATCCTCGGAGCTACCAACGCTCTGAAATCGCTGTTGATGCCGCGGGGCGGAAAATAGCATTGTCCAAACAGAAACCGTTTCCCGAATACAGGCGAAAGCTCGGTCCCGGATGGTGGCTACACAACAGCCACTTCACCCAGTACATGATCCGAGAATGGACTAGCTTCTTCGTCGCAGTCTTCAGCCTCATCTACATCTACGAACTATCGCTCTTCGCGTCAGGGGCAAAGGACAGCGCTCTCGCCCTGATGAGGAATCCGGGGATAATCGCATTCAACGTGCTAGCATTGCTGTTCACGTTATACCACGCGTTCACATGGTTCTATTTGATCGGCAAGGTCCAACCGATCAAAATGGGGAAAACGACGAGCAAACCCTGGCAGGCGCTGCTAGTCAACATTGCCTTACTGCTTATAATTTCCTACGCGGTAATTCAGATTCTCGTTCTGAGGTAACGCCCGATGCCAAAAGTTGCCCGGCTGCATGCAATTCTCTGGGGAGTCTTCTCGACGGGAGGCTTCATCGCAGCCTTCCTCCTTCCAGTACTCATCTATCTTGTGGGAATCGCTTACCCGCTAGGCCTTTGGCCTTTAGCTGGTGGAGATCCCACGAGCGCGATACTGAACCATCATCACATCGGAACCTTATTCCTGTTCGTGACCGTTGGCGGGTCCCTGTACCATGGAATATTCCGGTTCCAGTCAACGCTTACCGAGCTTGGCCTCGCACCCGCAAAAAGGGCGCTTGAAGCGATTGGATACCTGATAATCATTGTGGGAATCCTAGCCGTAGCTTACTATCTGTTGTTGCTGAATCCTGGTGTTCTCAGTCTTCCCTGAAGATTTCGGCCCACATTCTAATACCGGGGCTAGAGTCTGGTTGTAGATGAGCCCTGAAATGGCGAGCCACGGCCACTCCCTCAAAGAATTCAAAGCTTATCGGGAGAAAATGAACGAGAAAATTCTGGCAAAAGGAAACCTTCAGATCAAACGCTTCTTCAACCTGGATACCCAAGCTTACAATGATGGCGCGCTTCCCAGGAAGACCAAAGAGCTGATGGGACTCGTCGCCTCTCTCGTTCTTCGTTGCGATGACTGTGTCACCTACCACATAATCCAATGCGTCGAGCAGAAGGTCTCCGATGCAGAGTTTTTCGAGGCCTTCAACATAGGACTGATAGTAGGCGGATCGATAGCCATACCGCACTTGCGAAGCGCGGTCGAGATGCTGGAGGAATGCCGGCGGAAGGAGAGACAGACCTAGCCTTTGTCGGGTCACACGACTTTGTAGATTAGCCAGTTCTTGTCCTTGAAATTGATCAAACGATAGTCTCCCCTCAATTTGCGTCCTTTCAACAATACATGGTACTTTCGTGGCTCCCGAAGTTCTAAGACGTAGAATCCTTGGTCCCACACCTTCACCTCCCCAGCTCCGTATTCGCCTTCTGGAATGGTGCCTTCAAATCCAAAGTAGCTCAGAGGGTGATCCTCAACTTGAACTGCGAGCCGCCTGATGCCTGGCTCAACGGGTGGACCCTTAGGAACAGCCCAGCTCTTTAGGACCCCATCTAACTCTAATCGAAAGTCCCAGTGTATTCGTCGCGCATGGTGTTCCTGGACAAGGAACCTGGAAGGTCGCATTACCATCTTTGTTCCAGCGTCTGTAACACTCGGTTTCGCCTTCGCCAAAGCTAGCAAGCTCATAGTAACAATGGCCATTTTGGCCTACGGGACCCAACCGCGCATTTTTAATATGATATCCTACTGCAATAGGAGGTTGCTCTTGCTCCGATTCAGGACATTTGTCGTTGCACTCCTAATTCTATCTTTGATGATCATTTCGTCTCCCCTCAGCCCCAACCTTGGATTAATTCACAAGGCACGAGCCGTAACGATTGGTATCACTCTCTATGCCCATTTCTTCGGATGGAACTACTCTAAACCATCGGGTTCAAACCCAACAATCACTGTAGTGCAGGGTGCGACGGTTTCCTTCAACCTCATCAGTGAGAACGACACTGCTCATCTGTTTCTTCTGGACTTTGACAACAACGGAGTTACCGCCGATTGTCCAGGCACGGGTCCAGACAAATGTTCCGGAAACATTCCAGTAATGGGGACGGGGGCAGTCTCCTCGTTTACGGTCAGCTCCCCACCGGGGAACTACTCGTATTACTGTCTCTATCACTCTCCGCAATATATGGTTGGGAAATTCAGAGTCCTGAGTCCCGACTACACTGTTGCTTCTTTCCCGTCTAGCCTCACCATCAATCAAGGGGCGTCTGGAAGTTCGACGGTTACAGTAACTGGCGTGAACGGTTTCTCTGGAATCGTGAACTTGGCCGCTTCCGTCTCCTCGGGCGGAGCCACCGTATCAATGAACCCCCAAAGCATCACATTGTCAACCACCATGACATCAGCGACTTCTGGGCTAACGGTATCGTCCGCACTAGGCCAATTCAGCGTCACGGTTACCGCAACCAGCGGAGCGGCTAGCCATACCACAATCGTTGCAGTTTCTGGTCCGGATTTCAGCATAAGTCCAAGCCTGACAAGTCTAATTATTAGTCAGGGGACGAGCGCGACGCTAAACGTCACTCTCGCGAGTGTGAATGGCTTCTCAGGTTCCATTGCATTGTCGACCACTATTTCCTCTGGGGGCCCATCAACTAGTGTCACCCCAGCGAGTGTTCAAGTACCCTCAAGCGGGTCATCTACCGTAACGCTAACGGTGACAGCGTCCAACTCGGGAGCCTATTCAACTCCAGTATCTCCGGGTAGTTACAACATAACTCTAAGCGGGACGATGGGCTCGCTGTCTCATTCCAAAATTATCCCTTTGACCGTGATCAATCCGATAGTTGATGGATATCCAGGGGGTCCCCTAGTTGTTGGAGGGATAGTATCTGCAGTAGTGATCGTTGCCATCGCGGTTTACGTTCTACGACATAGGCCCAAGAAATAGCGCATCGTGTGCCACGATCTCTCTTCTAAAGTGTCGATAAATTCCTGTAGACAGTCCCGTCATCCCGATAGCCCCGAGAGAGTCGCCCAAAATGCTGACTCCGGGAAGAACCAGTAGTCCGACGTTACTTAGCGGACCGAAAGAGGCGGCTCCACATACAAGAGCGAACGGCATGAATCTTGAGGGTCGCGCCGCTCCAAACAACCATTTTCCAACGCTCAACATTCCCAGTGCCAATCCTTCCGAAAGGGCAATGTAAGATACGACGAAGGGTACGACCGCCCATGGTCCGATCTGGACTGCTGATGCGACGAACGGGTTCAATTCCCAATTGCCCTCCGACAAACCAATCAGAGTAAGGTAAATGTCAGCAACGACTAAAGCGATTGGGATAATGAATATCCAACCGTCGTTTCTGAAGAAGAGCTTGTAGAGTTCTTGGAAATCTGTTGGAATGATCCAGAGTCCCACGACCAGGCATGCGATACCTGTGACGAGGACTAGAGTCAATCCCATTTGTGATAGATGTATTTCTGTGGGATTTAGCACGCTGAACCAGCCGATGAGGGGACCCGATAGGACCCAGTATAGGCCCGACCCAGCAAACAAGAGGCCAGCTCCTGGAGGGATTCTCAATTCTTTTCCCTATTTGTGTTTCGGGAGCTGCCCAGTTGTCTTAGGCGCTGAGAAATCTTGACTTTCGGAGCGTCAGAAGTTGTCTTGGGCTTGAAGACTCGAAGACCGATAGAGGACATAATAGAACTGATCAGGGTTGCGAGCCCTGCTACGGGATAGAGGATCTGCGCTGCGACTCCTAGACCAGTGCCTTCTTGGGCAACTATGAAGGAGAATTCTCCACGGGGCAGCATCGAGAGGCCCACCAGGGTAGCTTCATCTTTTGCACCCGACAATCTCGCGCCGGCCCAGCATCCGACGAACTTTCCGAAGATAGCAATTGCAAGGACCGCGATGATTGGCAGTGTGACTGTGAGGAGCGCTCCAATGTTGATGAGTGTTCCCATAGAGACGAAGAATAGCACGATGAATAGGTCTTTGATCGGGCCGACCTTCTCCTTGACGAAATGGGCCTGGGGTCCCCGGATCATCAAGCCCATTAGAAACGCGCCAACCGCAGGCGAGAAACCCAGGTAGGATGATAGGAGTGCGAAGGCGAAGCCGAAGGAGAGTGCGAGCAGGAACGCGGTCTCCTTGTATTCTTGGTCTCCCTTGCTGATCCTGTCTATGAGCCAGGGCGCGATTCTCCAGCCGAAGAAGAAGATGATTCCCACGAGCAACGCCCCCTTCAATACGAGGAGGACAATTTCGGTTGGGGGGACTTGGTTGCTGGCCGCCGCGAGACCCGGTAGCAATAGCAGCATGAATACTGTCGCAAAATCCTCGATTATGGAAGCGGTCACCACCGTATGGGCTTCTTGGGCGCGCAGACTTTTTGTCTCGAGTACAATCTTGCTCATAATCGCTGTGCTTGTGGTAGCGACTACGGCTGCGGCGAAAATAGCTTCAAGCTGAGTAAGGCCGACTGCAAGCCCGACTAGTGTAACCGTGATGAAAGTGACGGTTAGTTCGACCACTGCAAGTATGAAGCTGTCCGGTCCAATCTTTTTGATCTCAAGTGGATCTAGTTCGAGTCCTACGGTGAAGAGGAGAAGTATGATCCCTAGAGAAGCGAGTAGGTTGATCGTGTTGAGGTTTTGGATAAGGCCGAGCCCGAAAGGTCCAATGATTATCCCGGCGATCAGCTGGCCGACAACAACGGGTTGCTTGATTTTTGAGAAGAGGAAGCTGAAGCCCAAAGCTGCGAACACGGCCAGCCCGAGGTCAAATAGGAAACTGAAATCAGCAGAAGCAGTCAATTGGTCTTTCCCGGAAATGATGTTGTGTTTGTACCTTCTTGGTTCCAGTTTAACAGTTTGACCCTTGTGGGTTCGGCTCTGAGTTCCAGACCCGTAAGCTAAATTGGGAGTTACAAGGCTTCTAAGTAAAAGAGGGTCGCTTTAGTCGAAGATGGTTCCTTGGACCCTACAATTGTAGTCGTTTCCATCATTGGGTGTCGTTGACGATGGGTCTCATATATTACAGTCTCAGAACTCTGTTTCTCTTTAAGAGAAATGTTGCAGGTAGAGCCTGGGTCTATACTTGTCTCAGTGCAATATTCTCCAGTATGGGAGTTCTGGCGTTCCTGCTCGAGTCCTTGGCTCCGATGGGATTGCTGCCTGTTGGGGGTGTGTTGGAGACTGTGGGTGCGTCATTCCTCTTCCTCGGACTGAGAAAGAATGTCCTTTTCTGGGCGAGCAAAGACCACTTCGCCTGACCAGTCGCCTCCCCATTCCCTCTCTTTGGTAATAGAACAGTTTTCCTAACATTGCTGGAAATTTCTATCAAAAGGTAGACTCCGCGAATATAACCACCGTAGACCTTTTTCCACGAGAAAAGTAGGAGACAATTATATCCAAGAGACATAGCTGAAACTAAACAGAAGCAAAGCTTGGAGAGTTAAGGGGTTTGTCGGTCGCGGGAACGATTCTAGAAAGAAAGAAAGGCCCTGAAACTTTCCCCCTCGAATCAATTGGACGGCTAGAGCTGTCGGAAGTACTCGGCCTCTACAAATCAGTGGGTCGAAGAAATATCGATTATTTCGCTTGGATTCACGATGTCTACTCTTGGATTACTTTGCCCTGCGTGGCTTTCGATTGGAAGTGTGCTCTGAGTGAGGATAAGACCAAGCTGACGGTTTTTGATATTCTCGCAGATGACCTCGCGGACAATCGCACGACGAGAAGTTATTCTCTACTTCAAGAGCTTGCGGAGATCCCCTGGAAGGAGAGAACTCGAACTGGCGAAACCAGCGAGTACCTTGATGTCGGAAGAAGAATATGGGAAGATTCCCTCGCTTCGGTATCTTGCTATCCCAGGTTCAAGGAGTTCGAGAAGGTCTTCTACTTCGACCTTCGCCAAGTCCTCTCCTCCATGATGTACAGCTCCCTCGCCAACACCGAAGGAATTGAGAATCCGATCGAGACCAGCTTCTACTCTTCCTACGGATGTCTGGTAGAGGTGGCTATTGACATGGACCTTATGTGTTCACCCGCCTTCGATATGAAGGAACTCGGGCTTGTCCGAACGGTTGCATGTCTTGCTCAGAAAGTCGCCCAAGTAGGTAACATGATGACAACCTATCCTAGTGAAGTTCTGGAGAGCGACGTCTCATCTCCCATTATCTCGCTTGCCTTGAGGAAAGGACTCATCCGACGCGAGGAGCTTGGGGACGCATCAGCTGTTCCTAAACTCAGCAAGCTGGAATGGGTCTTCAAGAGTCGAGCCCACTCTTATATTCGGAAAGTTGCCGATTGCGAGAAAGAAATTCGCAGCGTTAACCTCCGGGGTTTTTCGGAATTCCTCACCGAGCTAATTGGCAGGTTCGAGGGCAGCAGGTCACTTCGCTAACCCTTCTTTCTAAGAGGGAAAGCCGCTTCTCAACCAGAATTGAGTATTATGCTGATAGGCTAAGCTTCTTTCTGACCTCGGGGATACGAGTGCCCTGTCTCGATATCAATTCGAGATCGAAGAGATTCTCGAACATCGACACGGTCTTTACGTCGTGTGATGGGTAGTTTAGCAGAAAGACGCCTGTGATCCTATTTGAGACCATTAGCTCAAGGGCTTGGCGAACGAATGAATGCGCTCTTTCGGTTCCAAGAGTAAAGATTTGATGCGAAATATTATCGAAAATCATAGTGAAGGGGGTTGCGGCATAGGCCTCGATCGTCTTGTTCATCGAGTCCAGAATGAGAGAGCTGTCGAAGGCTGGTATCAGAACCACGTTCTCACTTTCCGCCTTCGGATAAGACACTCTCGATGTCAGGACGAACATCCTCAAACCCGGCTCATCTTCCATAGTTGAATGAATCGGGCTGTCCTTTCTCGTGAATAGAATTACTCGCTCGAAATTGGAAGCTGCTTCCGTAGCCAATGATCTGAGTATTTTCTCATAGCCTGAGAGCGGATCGTATTCTAGGAGGATTTTCCGTCCAGCGATTTCGTCATGGGACAGTCCAACTGTGCGAGAGAATACGTCGCTGGACTCAGTTAGGTCAATCACAGGAACCTTCGATTTCAAAAGGCCAAGGGTCGCCTGTTCATTCTCGAAGGCGCGGTCAGCAAAAGTCATCATAACTTGCACATAATGGTCTGGAGAGGCCCACCTAGAGTCCGCGATGTGGTTGACAAACTTCTGGAGCGGACGCTTGATTCTGTCACCATAGTCTATCACTATCCGGAGTCCATTCTTCCCCAAAGCCCTCGTCTCGTTGGCTAGTTCTTGGCATTGCCCGATTGCTACTTCTTCATCGAGAAGGTTTTCGCCTTGATAGAGACTGTTAAGAGATGGTAATCGGAGGTTTCCCTTAGTCAAGTTATGCTTAACGTCCACTCCGTTTTTTGATAGCTCATCTCGGGCGGTCGCCTCTTCGTCAGAGTGAAAATAGAGGACTCGATTTTGCTGGTTGACCCCCTCATTGACAAACCGGGAAATCGGAGTCATTTTCGCTTCATCATTTTCGTAGATTAGGACAATTTGGTCGCCTCGCATCACGGCGGGATTTGGACCCAACGAGGGAACCAGTCCGAGGAATGCTCGTAAGAAGGTCGGCCTCTTGAAAGCCGTCACTGCCACGAGCAGAAGAATCGCACAAGCAAAATGCACTACCCCCAGTAAGCTGTATCCGAAACTTGCCGAGGCATAACCAAACAGCAACAGTGTTGCGATCGCCGCGAGACATCTCGCGATGACTCTTAGAGCACCTCTAACCTCTCGGTCCCTGAGTTGCGATCTAAGTCTGGATAGGACAACGAAGGAGTAGAGAGTGAAGGCCGAAATCACAATTGCCGCGATGGTGAGTAGAAAAGAACCCAGACCAACCGTTTGATAGTATGTGTTGTCAAGGACATAGAACGCTTGCCGGCTAGGGCTAGGATCTATGGATGGGGCATCAACAATGGTCAGAATGACTAGCAAGACCATCGGTACGAGGTAGAGAAGGAAAGCAAGATGTATTGGCTTTCGAGGATTGGCAAATGCCGAGCGCAGAGAGAATTTCTCTGGATAGAAGTAGAGCTTGGTTACCAATAATCCCCATAATGTTGCGATTATGGCCGCTGCGGCCGCGAAGGCTTGAGTCGTAATTCTGATCAGATTTGCCTCAGGGTAGAATATGAGGACTACTTGTGAAATTGGAAATGCGTTGAAAAAAGCGTAGATGGCTAGGAAATAGGTCTTGTATGGTCGGAAGTAGGAGAGCGGGTCTCTGGCAATAACTAGAATCATCAGAGCGTCTACTATGATTGTTCCGATGTTTAGGGTCGCGGCTACGTAAGGTTCCGTTTTTTCCAGCCCTCTAGGCTTGACCTACGCCAGCGTCTACGCTGGCTCAACACCCTCCTATTGCAAAAGCCTAGGCGAGGGCGGATCTGGGTTTAGATTCGTGTTACCAGAGAAGAACCTGTGAAGTGACTGTTACGCGACGTCAGGTAGGCCAAGAGATTTGGCCGCAGCCTTGAGATCTCTCATCCTGCTTCGTATGGTAACCTCGGAGACACCCGCTGCTTTTGCGAGGTCTCTCTGCATAACCATCGAGCCCCTTATTCTAGCTGCGAGGTCCAGCGCGGCCGCTGCCAAGCCATCCGGGTCCTTTCCAACGT
>Ga0209761_1002950_pt1 | contig 11209 bp, 10 predicted proteins | sample GraSoi013_1_40cm_4_FD_185818 | JGI IMG/M metagenome (GOLD analysis project Ga0209761, IMG submission 185818) | Grasslands soil microbial communities from the Angelo Coastal Reserve, California, USA - Sample 09_25_2013_1_40cm (SPAdes) (version 2) | ecosystem: Environmental > Terrestrial > Soil >... | reverse complement strand
AGTTGGTCGGCTTAACACTCTCAACTCCCAGGTCGGCAAGATTGGTGCCACCGACGCCGGGCCTTAGCGGGGCGATGGCGCCCACCGCCCACTCGTTATCCCTCGGCCAGAACTTCTTTCGGTGTGTGCGATTACAGGATGGCCTACGGGAAGGTATCGGGCAGGGATCCTGCCAATCCCCCTCGCCATCCTCGCCGACACCGAAAGTCCCTGCACAAAAAGTGCAAAAACATGCATGTGGTACACGCCACCCTCTCCAGCATCGCCTGCTTGGAAGTCCGGAATCGCTCTCGCATCTTCGACGAACAGGCGCTCGTGGTCAAGGTGGTTCGCATCGCCCGTCGACCGTGCGGGGTTGGCCGTCACGGTTGGCTCCAGGGTTGATTGCAACCTGCTGATTTCGAATCGACCTGACGAGGTCGCCGTGCTCGGGTAGACTCTCGGCTGAGGGACGTTCGGTCGAGCTGAGTCGGTCGCGGGAGGGTGGCGAGCCCACGCCGCGAACCGGATTTGGAGGACGACATGCCCCGTCATGTGAAGGTCGCCGCCGCTCAGATGGGCCCGAACCAGGACGGCACGCCGCGGGAGGCGATCGTCGAGCGGATGCTGGCGTTACTCGATCACGCCGTCACGGAGGACGTCGAGCTGATCGTCTATCCGGAAATGGCGCTGACGACATACTTCCCCAAGCGCATCCGCCAGGACTTCGACCAGTTCTTCGAGACCGAGGTGCCGCCGAAAGCCCTCGAGCCGCTCCTGCGCCGCGCGGCCGAGGCGCGCCTCGGGGTGCACGTGGGCTTCTGCGAGAAGGCCGACGGGAAATACTTCAACACCGCCCTCCTCACCGACCGGGACGGGCGACTCTGCGGGACGTTCCGCAAGATCCATCTGCCCGGCACCAAGGCCCCCGACGGCTTCGCCCAGGTCTACGAGCCCTACTACTTCGCTCACGGCGACACCGGCTATCGCGTCTTCGACGCCGCCGGCGCCCGCGTCGGCGTCGCGATCTGCCAGGACCGCCGGTACCCGGAGAGCTATCGCTCGCTCGCCCTCCAGGGCGCCGAGATCATCCTCATCGGCTACAACACCCCGATCTCGGCGCTGGCGCTCGACCTGAACGAGCTCTGCATGCGCGCCGGCGCCTACGCGAATCTGTGTTTCGTGGTGGGCGCCGCCAAGGCGGGTGTGGAGGACGGCGTCGAGCTGATCGCCGGCTCCTGCATCATCGACCCGCAGGGCCAGGTGCTCGCGCGGGCGGCGACGCGGGGCGACGAGCTCGTGGTGGCGCGGATCGACCTCGACCAGATGGCGCCGCTCCGGAAACGCTGGAACTTCCTCGGGCGGCGCCAGCCCCAGCACTATGGGCTCCTGCTCCAGCCCGTGACCGAGAGGGAGCCAAACCGATGAATGCGTCGGGCGTCGACATCGTTGTCCGCGGTGGGCAGGTCGTCACGGCCACGGACGTCGTCGAGGCGGCGGTCGCGATCCGCGGCGACACGATCGTCGCGATCGGGCCCGAGTCCCTGCTCCCGCCCGCCGGCCGCGTGATCGACGCCGCGGGCAAGTTCGTCCTGCCCGGCCTCATCGACTGTCATCTCCATATCGGGCCCGAGTACGACGACTGGCGGACGGCGCCGATGGCGGCGGCGCGGACCGGGCTCACCACGCTCCTGCCGTTCGTCACGTACGACGAGGGCGAGACGCTGCCGAAGGCGGTCGCGCGGCTGCGCGAGGAGGCGGAGGCGCTCTCCGTCCTCGATTTCGGCTTTCATTTCATCCTGAACCACGAGCCGTCCATCCTCGAGGGCATTCCCGAGGCGTTCCGCATGGGCGTCTCGTCGATCAAGCTCTTCATGACCTACAAGAAGCGCGGCAAGCGCATGGTCTCCGACGAGTTCATCGCGAAGACCATGGAGCGACTCGCGGCGCTCGGCGGCCTTTGCCAGCTCCACTGCGAGAACGGCGACGTCCTCTGCTACCTCGAGGACAAGGCGATCGCCGAGGGGCGCACCGCGCCGACCGACTTTCCGCCGACGTGCCCGGACTGGACCGAAGAGGAAGCGATCAACCGCGCGATCCTCATCGGGCGTCTCACCGGGTGCCCGGTGTACGTCGTGCACCTCTCGACCAGGCTCGGGCTCGAGCGCATCAAGCGCGCGCAGGCCGAGGGACAGAAGGTGTGGTGCGAGACCTGCCCGCAGTATCTGCTCCTGACCGACAAGGAGATGGAGCGGCTCGGGCCATTCGCGAAGATCGGCCCGCCCCTCCGCCCGGCCGACGGTCCGGACCGCGCGGCCCTCTGGCAGGGCTCGGCGCAGGGCTTCATCGCCAACCTCGCCAGCGACCACTCGCCGCGCGTCCCCGCGGCGAAGGAGCCGGGGCGGAAGAATATCTTCGTCGACGCCGCGGGCAAGCCGATCCCGTTCGGCGCGCCGTCCCTCGAGACGCTGGTGCCGCTCGCCTGGAGCGAGGGCGTGGCGAAGCGCGGCCTGCCGGTCACGTGGCTCGCGCGGGTGATGGCCGAGAATCCGGCGCGGGTCTTCGGCCTCTGGCCTCGGAAGGGCGTGATCCGCCCCGGCGCCGACGCCGATCTGACGATCTGGGACCCGGCTCCCGAGTGGACGATCCAGCAATCGCAGCACGTCGGGATCGCCGGATTCACCCCGTATGAAGGCTGGCGCGTGCGCGGCAAGCCATGGACGACGCTGGTGCGCGGCCAGGTGCTGCTCAATCCAACCGGCGAGCTCGAGCAGGAGCCCGGCTACGGCCGGTACCTGCCTCGACACGGGCCGACTCCGCCGATCGCCGGCGCCGTCGTTTGAGCGACTCACGCGCGGCGGACTATCTGGACCGCCTCGCGGCGTTCGTGGCCGCGACGCGCTTCGACAGGCTCCCCGCCGCCACGGTGGCCGCCGCCAAGCTCGTGCTGCTCGACACGCTCGGCGCCATCGTCGCCGGCAGCGCATTGCCCGAGAACGGCAAGCTCGCGCGACTCGCCGCCGCGCGTACGCCCCATGGCGCGGCGACGCTGCTCGGCCACCGCGCCAAGGCCGACCCGTTCTGGGCCGCGCTGACGAACGCAACTGCCGGCGTCGCGCTCGAGGTCGACGAGGGCAGCCGGCTCGGCGGCGGCCACCCGGCGATCCACGTCGTGCCCGGGGCGCTCGCCGTCGCGGAGGAGCGTGGCCTCGACGGCCGGCGGCTGATCGAGAGCCTCGTGGCCGGTTACGAGGTCGGCTCGAGGATCGGCGGGGCGACCACGGTGCGGGCGAACGTCCACTCGCACGGGACGTGGGGGACGCTCAGCACCGCCGTGGCCGTCGCGAAGCTCGATGGCGCGCCGGCCGAGACGATCCGTGAGCCGCCTCGATGAGCCCGGCGAACACGTGGACTCCAGCGCTGGACGGCGCGACGATCCGGAACCTCTATCCCGGCCGCTCGGCATTCCAGGGAATCCTCGCCGTGGAGCTCCAGCGCTGCGGGTTCACGGGCCTGGACAACGCGCCGTCGGACGTCTACGGCACGATCCTCGCCGACCGGTTCGACTCGGCGCTCGCCGTTGACGGGCTCGACGCGCTCGGGCGCGCCGATTCAGCGCCGGGGGCCCACCGGATCGAGCAGAACTACTTCAAGCTCCACGCGTGCTGCCGGTTCAACCACTTCGCCCTCGACGCCGTGATGGATCTCCGGAGGGCTCACCGACTCGCGAGTGACGATGTCCAGAAGGTCGAGGTCGTCACCATCCCGTTCGTCGTCCGGATGAGCAACCCCGCGCCTACGAATCCGCTCGCTGCCCGATTCTCCATTCCCTGGGCTGTGGCCGCGGCGCTCGTCCTCGGCCGGACCGACCCGGTCGCCTTCGAGGGGGCGACGCTCGCGGATGCGCGCATCCGTGATCTCGCGCGACGCGTGGAGATCGGCACCGATCCGGCGATGTCGCCACGCCGGGCCGACACGCCGACCGCGCGCGTGAGGATCGTGCTGCGCGACGGGCGCTTCCTCGAGAAGACGACGACGGTGGTTCGCGGCGACGCGCTGAGCCCCGTGCCCCGCGACGAGATCACGAGCAAGTTCGTCGCCCTCGCCGCGCCGGTCCTCGGCGAGTCTCACGCCCGCAAAATCGTCGACGCCGTGGACGAAGCCCACGCCCTCGACAACATCCGTGCCCTAACCGCGCTGCTTACCCCCTGAAAGACCACCGACGGGGGCCGGCTGCGGCGACGTCGGGTGCAGCGTGCCGTAGGGGTCGACAAGGACCCGTTCCCGTCATCGCGTCGACGGATCTCCCGCGCCCGGATGGAGCCCAGCCGTTGTGGGGCAGCGGACGCGTGCCGCGTGGTCCGGTCGACCCCTACGGCACGCGCCCGCCGTCGCGGCGGCCGGCACCCCGCTCGCGCGGAGACATTTCGGAGAAGAGACCTACGAGCTGCGCGGCGGCCAGGTGATCCCGAGCGCGTCGATCCGCCGCAAACGATCCTGACCGAGCGCGGCGTCGTAGACGTCGGCCAGAGCCTCCGGCGTCCAGCCCTCGCGACTCGTGATCGCGCGAATCGGCGCGGGGTGCGACCAGAGCGCCACCTGGTTGCCGCGCACGTGGAGAATCTGCCCGGTGATGTGGGCCGCGCGGTCGCTCGTGAGAAACGCGACGACGGGCGCGATCGCTTCCGGCGGAGCCGCCGCCTGCGCGCGGCGCCCGTCCGGGAGCCGCTCGGTCATGCGCGTCTCGGCGGTCGGCGAGATGCAGTTCACGGTGACGCCGTATTTCGCCATCGCGAGGGCCGTCGAGCGCGTCAGGCCGACGATGCCTTCCTTGGCCGCCGAGTAGTTCGGCTGGCCCGGGCTGCCCTCGAGCCCGGCGGTGGACGTGAAGGTGACGATCCGCCCGTAGCGCCGCTCGCGCATGTGGCGGGTCGCCGGACGCATGACCGTGAAATGACCCTTCAGGTGGACGGCGACCACGGAGTCCCACTCTTCCTCGCTCATGTTGAAGATCATCCGCTCTTTGAGAATGCCGGCGCAGCAGACGACGATGTGCAGGTCGCCGAAGGTATTCAGCGCGGCGTCGACGATCGCCTGGCCCCCGGCCATCGTCGCCACGCTGTCGGCGTTCGCGACGGCCTGTCCGCCGTGTGCCTCGATCTCCTTGACAACCCCGAGGGCGCGCTCGCTCGACGGGTCACGCCCGTCGACCGTGACGCCATAGTCGTTGACCACGACATTGGCGCCCGCCGCCGCCAGGCCCAGCGCGACCCCGCGACCGATCCCGCTTCCCGCTCCCGTCACGACCGCGACCTTGCCGTCCAAGAGACCCATGGTCCGTGCCTCCGCGATAATGTGCTGCCGAGAGACTACCCGATTTCCACCCGCGACGCGACGTGACGCGTCACGCACCCACGCCGATGAGCTTGGCGAGTCGCTCGGGGTCGGCGCTGAGAGCTGCCGACGCGCCGTCGTAGACGATGCGGCCCTTGTCCATGATCACGGTGCGGGACGAGAACGCGAGGGCCACGCGGCTGTTCTGCTCGACGAGCACGATCGAGAGCGCACCCTCCCCGCGCAGGCGCAGCAGCACGGCGGTGAGCGCCTCGACGATCACCGGCGCCAACCCCTCGGTCGGCTCGTCCATGAGCAGCACCGAGGGGTTCGTCAGGAGCGCCCGCGCGATCGAGAGCATCTGCTGCTCGCCGCCGGAGAGCTGGCTGCCCATGTTCGACAACCGCGTTCCCAAATTCGGGAACAGCTCGAACACCCGCTCCTGGGTCCAGTACCCCGGCCGGGCCCCGACCTCCAGGTTCTCGCGCACGCTGAGCGAGGGGAAGATCTCGCGCTCCTGGGGTACCCAGCCGATGCCGTGCCGCGCCCGGCGAAAGACCGGGACGCGATTGAGGCTCACGCGGCCGAGCATCATCTCGCCGCGGTGCAGCGTGGTATGACCCATCACCGTCGCCAGCAACGTGGTCTTGCCCACGCCGTTGCGGCCGATCACACTGATGCTTTCGCCGGGCGCCAGCGCCAGGTCGACGTCTTCGAGCACGACGGTCTCGCCGTAGCCCGCCGAAACGTGCCGCAGCACGAGCGCCTCAGCCATGGCCGGCGCGGCCGAGATAGACGGCGCGGACGTCGGCATCGGCTCCGATCTCCCGGGGGCTCCCGGTGGCGAAGACGGCGCCGCTCACCAGCACCGTGATCCGCTCCGCAAATCGGAACACGAGGTCCATGTCGTGATCGATGATGAGCACGGCGATGTCCTTGGGCAGGCCGTCGACGGCGTCGAGAATGATGTGGCTTTCGGCGCTGGGCACGCCGGCCGCGGGCTCGTCGAGCAGCAGCACCTCGGGCTTCAAGCCGAGCGCGATGGCGAGCTCGACCAGGCGCTGGCGGCCATAGGGCAGCTCGGAGATGCGGTGCGCGGCGTCGGCCGTAAGTTTCAGCGTGTCGAGCAGATGCATCGACTCTTCGACCACGTCGCGGCGCCGGCCGGCCGGCCGGAACATGGACGGGGCCGCCCCGACCCGCTCGGCGACCGCGATGTAGACGTTTTCCAGCACCGAGAGCCGGCGGAACAGCCGGTTGATCTGGAACGTCCGGGCGATGCCGAGCTTGACCCGTTCTGCCTGGACGACGCCCGTGATGTCGCGCCCCTTGAGCAGAATCGCACCGGCGGTGGGCCGGAGGACACCGGTCAAGAGATCCACGAACGTGGTCTTGCCCGCGCCGTTCGGGCCGATCAGGGCGTGGCGCGCGCCGGCCTCGAGCCGGAAGTTGATATCGCGCGCGGCGGCCAGCGCGCCGAAGTTTCGGCAGAGCGCGCGGGTCTCGAGGATCGGATTGGTCATGACGCCGCGCCTGGCGCCCGCGGGCGGCGTCATCACGGTCGTTCGCTCGCCTCGGACGGCAGGGCCCCCGCCCCGCGACGTCCTACGGCTCGCACTGCCGCCTCGGCGATTCCCAGGATGCCGTTGCGCGCGAACAGGGCGATGACGACGAGCAGGAGCCCCAGCCCGAGCTGCCAGGCGGTGGGGTAGATCTTCGACAGAACGTGCGACAGCACCATGTAGGCGACCGCGCCGACGAAGGCGCCGTAGAGACGGCCGTAGCCCCCGAGGACGAGGATGATCAGCACCGTCGCGGCGCGGTCGAGGCCGAGCGTGCCCAGGTTGACGTAGGCGTTCGCCTGCGCCCAGACACCTCCCGCGACGCCGGCGATCGCCGCCGAGACCGTGTAGCAGAGAACGAGGCGTCCCCGCACCGGCGCCCCGACGGCGTGCATCCGCAGCATGTTCTCGCGGATCCCCCTCAGGCTCTGGCCGAAAGGCGAATAGACCAGCGTGCGCACGAAGACGAAGCACACGAAGAGCACGGCGAGGCTGTAGAGGTACTGCGTCTTGGGATACAGCGGATTGAACTCGAACACGCCGAACAGCGGAGCGATCGGCAAACTGTCGAGACCGTCGAAGCCGCCGGTGTAGTCGTGCGCGAGATTGGCGGCCTCCTCGAGCAGCGCCATGGTGCATAGCGTGAGCATGAGCAGCGTCAGGCCGTGGGTGCGCAGGAGCACCAGACCCGAGCCGAGGCCGACGGCGGCCGCCACCACGGCCGCGAGGATCAGGCCCGAGAGCGGCTCGTTCCAGATTCCGAGCTTGGCCAGCATGCCCACGGTGTACGCGCCGGCGCCGAAGAACGCGGCGTGACCGAGGGTCACGATCCCGGCGTAGCCGAGCACGAGATCGAGCGAGATCGCGAAGAGGGTCGTGACCAGGAGCTCGGTGCCGAAGCCCAGATGCTTCGGGAAGACAAAATAGAACGCGAGAGCGAGGGCCCAGGGAATCGACTCCCACGCCCGCAACCGGTGGCGCGCGGCCAGCGCCGCCGCCGCCGGATGATCGGCCCAGCCCGCCGGCGGTGGAGTCATGTCGCCCTGGCGCCGAACAGGCCCTGTGGCCGCCAGAGCAGGAGGAGAATCGTGAGCACGTAGATGAATGCGCTACCGCCCTGGGGCACGTACTTCTTGAGCACGAAGTCGAGCACTCCGATCAGGAGCGCCGCGTAGAACACCCCGCTCACGCGCCCGAGGCCGCCGACCGCGACCACGATCAGGAAATACACCAGGTACTTCAGCGCGTACTGCGGATCGAGGCCGAGGAACTCGGCGCCGAGTCCGCCGCCCAGGGCCGCCATACCGCTCCCGAGGGCAAACGTGATGGTGAACAGGCGCGCGATGTTGATCCCGAGCGACTCGGCCATGCGCCGGTTGTCGACCGCGGCACGGATCTGCGCGCCGAACCGCGTACGCTCGACGCCGAGCCAGAGGCCGCTCACGATCACGATCCCGATGACGATCAGGACGACGCTGTAGGTGCGGTACCGCATGAACCCGAGATTGATCTGCCCCCGCAGCATCGCCGGGAGCGCCAGCGGCTGATTCTCGGGCCCGACCAGCAGCGTGACCGACGCGATCATCATGAAGACCAGGCCGATCGTGAAGAGCACCTGGTCGAGGTCGGTCGCCCGGTAGAGCCGGGCGTACAGCAGGCGTTCCAGCGCGGCGCTCGCGGCCGCGGTGACGACGAAGCCGAAGACCAGGGCCGTCCCGAACCCGAAGCCCCACTGCTTCATCGCCAGCGCGATCGCGTAGCCCCCGAGCATGGCGAAGCCGCCGTGGGCGAGGTTGACGAAGCCCATCAGGCCCATCGTGACCGAGAGGCCCACCGACACGATGAACAGCACCATGCCGGCGGCCACGCCGCCCAGGAGCATGCTGGCGACGTCGACGCCGAAGATCACGGGGGACCTCCTATGGGGTCGTCAAGCATTTTTGGGAGCTCTCACGCCGTCTGCCGCAGATGCTGCCGCGCCATCGTCGCCAAGTGATAGGTCTCGTCGTAGGCGACCCGGCGGCTCCACAGCACGAAGATGATCTTGAGCCACTTCGCGGCGAGCGCCCGGAGGGCGTGGTGATGCCGGTGGCCGCGTCGGCGGCACCGGTCGTAGTACGCGCGGGCCCATTCGCTCTGTTGAAGCGACTGAAGCGCGAACTGGTGGATGGCCTCGCGCAGGTGCATGTTGCAGGCGTACCGGAACATCACGAGGACCTGCTTGCCGCTGCGGTCGGTGACGGGCACGGCGCCGGCATGGCCCTGGAGATGGCGGAAGGTCTGCCAGCGCCCGGCCGCGTCCCCGAGCTCAGCATAGAGCCGGGGAACCGTGGTCCCGCTCCGGCCGCCCGGCAGGGACGTTGCCCATGCCGCGGCCGGCATCCCCGCGAAAAAATCGGCGATCGCCTCCCGATACGCCTCGACCGCGCCCACGGTGACGTCGAGCTGCGCGCCCAACGTGCCGACGAGACGGGCCTGGACCCGGACGACATGTGTCAGCACCGGCAACTGCGGCCGCTCGACGATTGCCCACAGCTCCGTGGCCCGCTCAGCGCTGAGCCGATGCGCGCGCGCCCACTGCTGCCATCGCCGCTCGGTCAGCGTCGCCAGCGCGGCCGGGGTCGGATAGTCTCGCAGAAAGGCCCGGCCCCACCGGCTCTTGAGGTCGTCCACGACCTCGAGCGCGCGCGGGTAGTACGCCTTGAGCGTGGCCGTGAGCTGGTTGAGCAGGCGCGTCTGCTGTCGGACCTGCCGGGTGTAGTCGCGGGTCAGCCCCTTCAATTCCTGGGCGGCCTCGGAGCTCGGCCGCAGCGGCGACAGATGGCCGTGATCGGTCCGCAGGAAGGTGGCGAGGACCCGGGCATCGAACGGGTCGCTCTTCGCCCCACTCATCCGGAACCGATCGCGGGCGCGGTCCACCGCTTTCGGGTTGATGGCAAAGACCACGACCCCATGGTCCAGCAGGAAGTCGACAATCCGGCCCTCGGGCTTCTCGATCGCCGCCCACACCTCGCGCCCCGCCGCGCGCCGTTCATCGAGCCACCGGCCAAACTCGCTCAGGCCGTCCACCGTCTGCGGCACGGGGCGGCTCATGACTTTCGTCCCCGCCTCGTCCTCCACCCACACGGCGTGTTCAGCATCCGCCCAATCCACCCCGAGGTAGTCGCGCATCGTTCCTCCAACACTCCGGGCGATGTGCACGGCGCGCGTCATCGAGCGGGAACGGCCGGCTCCCCCTATATCGGCCCTCGACGGGGCCACCTCCTATGGAACCTCATGCCGTTCACTCACAGGGCGGGACAGTCCCCCGCGGATCCTCAGAGCCGGATGGGCTTGGAATGGTCCTCATCCCCGCGAGCTCGGTGACACTCATTGACTACGCGAGGATCATATAGGGCTTGGGGGGCCCGTCGAGGCCCCCCATCTTCAAATAGTCTGGCGCATCGCCGTCCGGGCCGGCAAGGTCATCCCGCGCTCCTCGGCCATCCGCGCGAGCTCCTGCGGCAGCGCGAAGCGCACGTCTTCCTCGACCACGTGGACCTCCCGCACCGCGACGCCCTGCCCCCGTAGCGCCTCCACGGTTTGGGTCACGAGGATCTCGGGGGTCGACGCGCCCGCGGTGATGCCGACGCGGTCAGCATTGTCGAGCCATTCGGAACGGATGTCGCCCAGGTCGTTGATCAGGTAGGCCCGGGTGCCGGCCGTCCGAGCCGATCACCAGCAGCAGGTCCACGTCGTTCGCCAGCCGCTTGACCGCCGCCTGGCGGTTCTGTGTCGCGTAGCAGATGTCGTTGCGCGAGGGGCCGACGATCCTCGGGAACCGGCGCCGCAGCGCCTCGATCACGTCGCGCGTGTCGTCCACCGACAGAGTCGTCTGGGTCAGGTAGGCGACCTTGTCGGGGTTCGGCACCTCGAGCGTCGCGACCTCGTCCACGTCGGCGATGACGAAGATGCGCTCGGGCGCCTCGCCGAGCGTGCCGATGACCTCGTCGTGGTCCTCGTGACCGATGAGCACGATCGAGTAGTCCTCGCGCGCGTAGCGGATCGCCTCCAGATGCACCTTGGTCACGAGCGGGCACGTCGCGTCGATCACCCGCAGCCCGCGGCGCTCGGCGTTTTGCCGGACCTCCGGCGCGATGCCGTGGGCGCTGAAGATCACCGTCGCGTCGTTCGGGACCTCGTCCAGCTCGTCCACGAAGATCGCGCCCTGCGTCCGGAGGGTCTCGACGACAAGACGGTTGTGAACGATCTCGCGACGGACATAGATGGGGGGCCGGCACACGGAGAGCGCCAGCTCGACGATGTCGATCGCCCGCTCCACCCCCGCGCAAAAC
>Ga0209761_1002947_pt1 | contig 11217 bp, 16 predicted proteins | sample GraSoi013_1_40cm_4_FD_185818 | JGI IMG/M metagenome (GOLD analysis project Ga0209761, IMG submission 185818) | Grasslands soil microbial communities from the Angelo Coastal Reserve, California, USA - Sample 09_25_2013_1_40cm (SPAdes) (version 2) | ecosystem: Environmental > Terrestrial > Soil >... | reverse complement strand
ATCCAGGTTGCTTGGAACACAACAGACGTGTTGGCCGCGAGGTATGCGCTGGTAGCGACGGTCGCGCCCGTCGCCGGTGAGAGTCTTGGAAATGTTGCGGGCAATCGCATGGCCGTAGGATCAGCTGTCCATATTTTGCCGTTGGGTGATGTTGATCAAGACGGGTCTGTCGGTGTCGTCGACGCATCTACAGTAGCTCTGGCTTTCCAATCAACTCCGGGATCCCCTTATTGGAATCCATATGCAGACATCAACGGTAAGGGAATCGTAGATATTATAGACGTGGCCATTATGGCGAAGAACTATGGAATCGTGACGTAGCCGATATTCGAATCATCACCCATCATTCGCGGCCTTCAATTTCTACCTACAAACCATCGGGGTGGTGGATTTTCCGAATATCTTCTTAGTAGACGCCAGCTATGTTGATCTCGGATTGTTCTGTGCCCAACTTACGATTCGTAAGAAATACCAGAAGAGAGGCGACTGTTACTTCGATTTCAACACGGTCTTAGACTAAGCGAGTATGAAGCTGAATGGGAAAATTGGAGTTGCTGTCATTATCATCCAACAGCCTGAGTTAGCTTGAGATATCGAAAGAGTTAAGTTTCGTCTACATCTTTGCTGACCGAGGAAAATCATTGCGAACACCCCTACTAGCCACGCTAGTATTGGCTCTCGCGGCGATTGCACCACTCTCCTCGGCGCATGCGACAACTCAGACGACCTCTTTCAGCAAGACCATGAGCTTCGACGGCGTCACTGTGACGGTCTCAGGGACGATCACGATAGACACAACAGCCAAGACCCTGAGCGCGACTGTGACCATAACGGCTGTAAACAGTACAACAGGTGGAGTAATCCTCTCGAAAACCATTACCATCAACCTATCCTCATCGATGAGCGGTAGCCTGAACTTTGTGCTCGACGTACCGTCTGTTCCGTTCATGCTCGCAGCCAGCTGTACCATCACTACGAGTAGCACAGCGACTTGCCTGGTTACGAGGACGCCCGACCTCAATCACAACGGCACTGTCGACATCGTAGATGTTTCAATGATCGCAGTTGGATTCGACGCTACGATAGGTTCTTCACGCTACAATCCATCGGCTGACCTGAACGGCGATGGGAAAGTCGACATCATCGATGTCGCGACAGCGGCAGCGGACTTCGGCGCATCAGTGTACTAGATAACATCTACCAAACATCCCTCTTTTTTCTTCTAGATAGGTAATTTGTACTGAACAGTTTATTCCATCAGAGGCCTGCTCTCTCTGCCTCGTTTTTCGTAGAGTCCGCTTTGGAGAACGTAGAAAAGACCTCTTATGAATAATGACACCAAACACTGTGTGCGTTGTTATTTCCTATTCTGGAAAATGTGATCTCTGATCCCTGATCTCCAGCGGTTGTTCAAGGTAGCTCTGATAGACTGATCATATCCAGCGGTAGCTTCCGCTTGCCTCTGGAGATAAAAAACCTTAAGAACACTGAAACTGGGTTCACGCCATCTGTTTAGGTGCCACCATGCAAAGAATGATAGTTCTCCCGATCCTTTTCGTAATTTTGACCATATTCGCCCTCAACCTTTCTACGACTCCAACTGCTCATGGTCAGATTGTTGGGGTTGTATGCGTTGCGGCCCCCCCAATCACCAGCACCTCTGGATGCCCAACGAGCCCAGTTAACATTGCTGGTGGCGCAGTCGGAACTAAGGTTGTCGTCGGGATCAATATTGACAGCTCCGACGCTCTGAACGGATTCCGCATCTTTGTTAAGACAGACATTACGATTCTCAATCCGGTAAAAGCTGATCTCAACAACACTCTCCTCGCACAACCCATCTTACCTCTCGCCAACTGTATCAACGGCGCGGGAACAGGGTGCAGTATCGCCTCAGGCGACGGCCCAGGAGTTGTTGACGTAGGAGTCGTTAGCCTCGCAGGACTCACACTGGCCCCTACGACCGGTAATCTCTTCGAAATCGTATACAATGTTGCGGCGGCGACTACCGGTACTCCAGTCAATTTCCTGACTGGAGTTTGCGGCGTTGGTTCCAGTGTCCCCGGGCTCTGTGTCACCATAACCAATGGTGGGGCGGCTCCTAACCCGGAGACGGCGATTACGGGCACGGTCATCACTCTGCCGACCTTCGTTCTCTCAGCGAATCCCAGTTCTCTTACCATCAATGCTGGGTCGTCGCTCCCGTCCACAATTACCGTCAGCAGGTTTCTGAGCGGAACCGGAACTGTCGCGTTGACGCGGGCGATAACTCCAGTTGTGACCAATGGTCCGACTGCCCTGCTCAGCGTCGCTAGCGGATCCCTTTCGAATTCAGTCAACTCGTTCACCTCTATACTCACGGTCTCCACCACCGCCTCCACACCTCCCGGGAATTACAACGCAACGGTGACCGGAACTTGCACCGCTACAAGTTGCAGTTCGACGACCCGTTCCATCATCGTCCCGGTTATAGTACAACTTCCTCCTCCACCTCATCCTACGACCACTACCGTCCAGTGTACTCCTCCATCGGTTCGAGTCAGCACCCTTACCAGTTGCATGGCCACAGTCACTGACACCTCTGCCACAGGTGCTACGACTCCGACTGGTCCTGTCAGCTTCACGACCAATTCGACCGGCACCTTCGCTCCGGTTTCCGCCAGTTGTACTCTGTTGGCGGGCGCGACGGCCGGTACCGCGTCATGCTCCGTCAGTTATACGCCCGGTTCTGCAGCGGTTGGTCATCACTTGATCAACGGCACCTACACCGGTGATTCAAGCCACTCTACCAGTCATGGCACGTTCAATCTAGCCGTTACCGCTGTTCCGTTTGACTATTCGTTGTCGAATGGTGGTCCTGTGAGTGTTGTGCAGGGTAGTTCTGGTACTGTGACTGTTACTGCTAGGCTGACGGCTGGTTCTGCTCTGCCTGTCACGTTGTCCTGTGTGAGCAGTAGTCTTCCTGCTGGTGTTACTTGTGGGTCTTTCACTGTGAACCCTGTGACTCCGACTGCGGCGGGGGCTACTAGTGTCTTGACGATCAATGTTGCTTCGTCTGTTGCGCTTGGCCCGTACAGTTTCATGGTTACTGGCTCGCCTCTGGGTGCTACCACCACCCCAACCAGCATTAGCCTGACCGTTACTGGCAAGGACAATACATCTACCAGTGTTGGGAGTGTTAGTTGTAACATTGCGTTGGGCGGGACTAGCTGTACTGCTTCTGTCACAGCGACTGTTGCTGACACGACTACTCCTTCAAACGCTCCAACTGGCACTGTAACGTTCACGCTGACCGCCGGAACTACGGGCGGTAGTCTGAGTTCTCCGACTTGCACGCTCTCGACTGTGTCTGGTGTGACGAGCTGTTCTGTCACGTTTACCGGGACCACTGCTGGCTCTGGATCTGTCAGTGCCACGTATGGCGGTGACTCTACTCACAATACCAGCACTAGCGCTGCAGCGGCCGTCACCGTGACTGTTACGAGTAAGGACAATACTTCTACGAGCGTTGGGAATGTTAGCTGTAACATCGCACTAGGCGCAAGTAGCTGCACTGCTTCAGTCATCGCCACAGTTGCTGATACAACCACCGCCTCGAACTTCCCGACTAGCACGGTGACGTTCACATTGACGCCAGGGACTACAGGTGGCAGCCTGAGCTCTCCGACTTGCACCCTGTCAACCATCTCCGGTGTGACCAGGTGCTCTGTCACATTTACCGGGACCAGTGCGGGTTCTGGGTCCATAATTGCCATGTACGGTGGGGACTCCACTCACAACACGAGTACCAGTTCGGCAGCATCCATCACAGTGACTGCCACAGGCAAGGATAACACTTCTACCAGTGTTGGGAGTGTCAGTTGTAACATTGCGCTGGGTGCGAGAAGTTGTACCGCATCCGTCGTCGCGACTGTTACTGATACTACCACCGCATCAAACGCTCCGACGGGAACTGTGACGTTCACTTTGACTGCGGGCACTACGGGAGGAAGTCTAAGCTCTCCAACTTGCAATCTGTCGACTACATCCGGTGTGACAAGTTGTTCTGTCACATTCACTGGTACGTCTGCTGGTTCTGGGTCTATCGTCGCCGGTTATGGCGGTGACGCGACTCACAACACCAGCACTAGCGCTGGAGCGACCGTCACTGTGACCGTTACGAGTAAGGACAATACTTCTACTAGCGTTGGGAATGTTAGCTGTAACATCGCGTTAGGTGGCACCAGTTGTACTGCTTCTGTCACTGCCACAGTCGTCGATACGACGACTGCATCTAACGCTCCGACAGGCGCTGTGACCTTCACATTGTCTGCGGGCACTACTGGTGGTAGTTTGAGTTCTAACACTTGTAACCTGTCTACAACCTCTGGTGTGACGAGCTGTTCTGTCATGTTCACCGGTACGTCCGCTGGTTCCGGCTCGGTCACAGCCATGTATGGCGGCGACTCTACTCACAACACGAGCACCAGTTCTGCCGCGTCTGTCACTGTGACTGTCTCATCGAAGGATAACACGTCGACAAGTGTTGGGAGTGTTAGTTGTAACATTGCGTTGGGCGGGACTAGCTGTACTGCTTCTGTCACAGCGACTGTTGCTGACACGACTACTCCTTCAAACGCTCCAACTGGCACTGTAACGTTCACGCTGACCGCCGGAACTACGGGCGGTAGTCTGAGTTCTCCGACTTGCACGCTCTCGACTGTGTCTGGTGTGACGAGCTGTTCTGTCACTTTCACCGGTCACAATGTTGGCTCTGGATCTGTCAGTGCCACGTATGGCGGTGACTCTACTCACAATACCAGCACTAGTGCCCTTGCGACTGTCACTGTGACTTCTACTGGCAAAGATAGTACGTCTACCAGTGTCGGGAACGTTAGCTGCAATATGGCCTTGGGCGCAAGTAGTTGCACCGCTGCCGTCACCGCGATGGTTGCAGATACAACCACTCCTTCGAGTGCTCCGACCGGTACTGTAACGTTCACCCTGACCGCTGGGACCACGGGTGGCAGTCTAAGCTCTAACACTTGCAACCTGTCAACAGTGGCCAGCGTAACCAGCTGTTCTGTGATGTTCACTGGTACCACTGCCGGATCGGGTTCCATTACAGCCGCGTACAGCGGCGACTCAACCCATAATACCAGTACAAGTCCCTCAGCGTCCATAACCGTTACAGCTACGGGCAAGGACAACACGTCAACCTCACTTCCACAACCTTCGGTCGGCTGTAACATTGCATTAGGGGCTTCAAGCTGTTCAACGAGTGTCGAGGTCATTGTCGCAGACACTGCAACTGGCTCCAACGCTCCTACCGGCACCGTGACATTCGCCCTGATTCAGGGCACATTAACCGGAAGTCTAAGTTCTACAACCTGCGCACTCTCGACCACGGCCGGTGTGACGAGTTGCTCTGTCACGTTTACAGGAACCTCCGCTGGCTCTGGCTCTCTTTCCGCGAGCTACGGAGGCGACTCTACTCACAACGGCAGTAACGCTCCTGCTACCGTTGTGATGGTGACCTTTACTGTGAAGGACAATACCTCTACAACTGTTCCGAATGTGAACTGCAACATTGCCCTGGGCAGCACAAGCTGTGCTGCGTCTGTCACCGCTACCGTTGCGGATACTACGACCGCCTCGAACGTTCCGACTGGTACTGTGACCTTCACGCTGACCGCGGGCAGCACGGGCGGTTCTCTAAGCTCTCCGACTTGCACTCTCTCGACTGTGTCTGGTGTGACGAGCTGTTCTGTCATGTTCACCGGTACGTCCGCTGGTTCCGGCTCGGTCACAGCCATGTATGGCGGTGACTCTACTCACAACACGAGCACTAGTACTGCGGCGACGGTGACAGTTACTGCTACTCTGCCTCCGTTTGACTATTCGTTGTCGAATGGTGGTCCTGTGAGTGTTGTGCAGGGTAGTTCTGGTACTGTGACTGTTACTGCTAGGCTGACGGCTGGTTCTGCTCTGCCTGTCACGTTGTCCTGTGTGAGCAGTAGTCTTCCTGCTGGTGTTACTTGTGGGTCTTTCACTGTGAACCCTGTGACTCCGACTGCGGCGGGGGCTACTAGTGTCTTGACGATCAATGTTGCTTCGTCTGTTGCGCTTGGCCCGTACAGTTTCATGGTTACTGGCTCGCCTCTGGGTGCTACCACCACCCCAACCAGCATTAGCCTGACCGTAACAGCTGCTCAGCCTCACGCAACCGCGACAACCGTTTCATGCAGCCCATCATCTGTCCAGGTAGGCAGTCAGACGACGTGCACAGCCACTGTCACTGATACGTCATCCTCTGGTGCAACACCGCCAACAGGGACCGTCGGCTTTACGTCGAACTCGACTGGCACATTTAGTCCAACATCTGCCACGTGTACTCTGGCGTCTGGTCCACCAGCAGGCACAGCGAGCTGCAGCGTGTCTTACACTCCTACGGTCGCAGGTCACCACCTGATCACTGGATCTTACACGGGAGATTCGACTCATTCCGGGAGCACTGGTAGCTTCAAGCTCGCAGTTGCTTCCACCGCTCCTCCGCCCCTTCACTCGACGAAGACCGTTGTCACCTGCTCCCCTGGATCAGTTCTGGCAGGCACATCTACGAGTTGCACTGCGAGAGTGATCGATAATTCGACGAGTTCCACTGTTCCAACTGGGACGGTGGCTTTCACAACAAACTCTACTGGAACATTCAATCCGTCATCTCCGACATGTACGCTCGTCGCGGGGAATGCTCCAAACATGGCTACTTGCTCTGTATCCTACACTCCGACCGTCGCGGGTAGGCACGTGATATCAGGGTCGTACGGTGGTGACGCAAGCCATGCCAAGAGCTCTGGTAGCTTCACAGTGAATGTGAGATCCGCTACCGGCGGGCCCGTCCTTCTGACATTCAACGGCTTCGATTTCGATGACTTTGATGACGGGGTCGGCCAGCTGGCCGTCCTAGTCAACGGCCAACTGGTTGCAGACATTCCCGCGGGCTTGAACCATCTCACCGGAACCGGCGACTATAGGCCCTACGAGAATGCCGCGGTGGACTTTGGACCGTTCGACATCTCTGGCTTCGTAGTGAGCGGGCAGAACACGATCCTGTTCAGAGACCCTACGTCTTTTGACCACTTTGGCGTAGTGAGAAACGTTCGAATTGTTCAAGGCAGTTCTATACTGCTCCAAGCCCCGCGTGCAAGAGGAGTCTACCCAGGCTTCTCGTTCAGCTACACGTTCTCCAACCCGCCGTTGACAGTCAACAGCTTCACAAGCTCGTCAACAGGGACAGGTCCTGAGCAGATTCTGACGTTTGCCGTCACATACAGTGGTGGAGCAGGGCCGTTCACATGTGTTTTCAAGTTTGGCGACGGCGAGTCTATCGCTGTTTCAAGCAGCCTCGGGACCTGTTCAGCAACACACGACTTCGACCAGCCGGGAACATTCATGGCGACAGTCTCCGTGCGAGGCTCGAGCACTTCGGATCTTGTCTCGTCAAGCCTGACGATTAATGTCACCGGCAGCTAAGCGAGATTCTCTCCAGGCCGTTATCCTTCCACGCTCGAGACTTTCGAGGGCGCCGGGTCCCGTACTTTCCTGTCGACCGCTCGTTCGGAAGAACTAGAGGCATCGCGACCTCGTTTCTTGTCTTTCTTGTTTTGTCTAGAATTATTCGACCCTCTCTGGGACGCGAGTATTCCGGAGACGCTGCAATATCCCAGTCCTTGGGGCTGTTTGGTGCGGGGGGTGGGATTCGAACCCACGAAGGCCTTCGCCACAGGGTCCTAAGCCCGAGGCAGGCTCCTACTGCGCCTTCTGCCCATTAGACCTGGCTCTGGTACCCCCGCGCGCAGCAGATAGCGGCGGGATAGAAAGCTAGACCATAGGCGAATAAAGACTACTCCGAGAACTCCCACCCTCCCACTTCCCCTAGCCACCTCGGTCAGTCCCACTCTATGAGAGAGGTTTCGAGCTCTCCCAGAGATACTCGAAATAGCTCTTCCCAAACCTCACCAGCCCAATATGATCCGAGGATATAGCCAGCGTCAGCCCCTTCAGAGGATCCTCCCCTAGAAGAATTATTATCTGATCATCATCCGAGATTATACCACCTCCGAACATCTGCTCTCTAGTACGGACCTGAACCAGCGCCTTCAATTTTCGGAGAGTCTCCCGGCTCGTGGTCTGCGGAACCATCACGGACACGCTCACACCCTTCTCCTTCATCAACGCGAGTATAGGCAGCGCAACCGAGACGATTGGATCGGGTACAACAGGCATGGCAACGAAAAGCTCTCTCTTCGTTCGGCCAAGAGTCTCTCTTATCTTGTCTAGAATATTGTTCTGACCTCTCACTATCCAAATATCCGGTTTCTCCCGGACTCCCTTCTTCTCATATAGCGGTTGAAGTTCTCCCATCGCGTCAGCTTGGCTCGATTTCAGAGTTGTCTCCAACCGAGCCCTTGATGATTCAAGAGCGGTCGAAGGAGCCTTAGGATAGTACTTGCTAGGTCTACCCTGCTCTGTCTCGACCCATCCCTTCCGCTCAAGATTTCCCAGAATCTCGTAAATCTTCGAGTAGGGAATAGAAGCGGTTCTGCTTAGTTCGCTCGCAGCTTGGGTGCCTGACTCCACAAGCGATACGTAGACTTTTGCTTCATACTCAGTCAGACCAAATTCCTTCAGGGCCTTTCGTGTCTTGTCACTGACAGACATTTCTCTCCATCTCGACTCTTAACGAGATGAATTCATCAAATCGTGCGCCTTGACGGTCCAAACGTCACAAGGGGAAGCGCGCAATTCTCACACAAACCCTAATTCAGCCCCGTGCTCTCACGGAGAAGCCGCTTAGGGAAAGAGAGCGTAAATACCTTCCCATGCATCTAGACTGAGGAGAACAGTCTCGGATAGTAGAAAGATTGATCGACAGGAACTCTATCGTCAATAACCTGCGCGGAGTTCTTGACCCTGAGATCGGCATCAGCATCGTCGATCTCAACATGGTCCGAGACGTTTCGATAGAAGGCAACCATGTTAAAGTCACAATTGCACTGACGGTTGCTCATTGTCCTCTTGCAAAGACTCTCCAAGCCGATGTCGAGAAAGCCTTGAAGAAATCAGACGAGGTCAAATCCGTAACAGTTGAAACAACGGCAATGTCCAAGACAGAGCTAAACGAACTCAGGACGAACCTCCAGAGCAGAGCAGCTCAAACCCCGCCCGGGCAAGGAAACAGCGCGGCCCCAGGCCCAGGCATCGATCGGCTGGGAAAACGTGAATTGAGAAACATAATCGCGATCGCATCGGGCAAGGGCGGAGTCGGAAAATCCTTCGTCACGAGCATGCTCGCCGTCCAGCTCAGAAGGCTAGGATACGAGGTAGGAGTCCTAGATGCAGACTTGACAGGCCCCAGCATCGCGAAAATCTTTGGCCTTACCGAGCGGCCGTCAAAGAGTCCTAGCGGTCGCATAACTCCCATCAAAACCCGGACCGGAATCAGAGTGATGTCCATCAACCTGGTTCTAGATGATCCGGAAATGCCGGTAATATGGAGAGGCCCAATAGTAAACAGCGTCATTCGACAACTCTACTGGGACGTAGACTGGGGCTCCCTACACTATCTCCTCGTAGATCTGCCACCGGGGACTAGCGATGCCCCCCTAACGGTCCTCCAGTCCCTGCCCCTAGATGGGGTGATCGTCGTATCCTCCCCACAAGAGCTAGCCTCTCTAATCGTCACTAAGGCCGTCAACATGGCAAAGAAAATGAACGCCGAGCTGCTGGGTCTGGTGGAGAACATGAGTTACCTAATATGCCCCCACTGTGGTGAAGCGATCAAAGTTTTCGGAGAGCCGCAGGGCGAGAAACTGGCCAAGCAGCTAGGTGTACCGTTCCTAGGGTCGGTCCCTGTAGACCCGCTAATTGCTCAGTTGTCAGACCATGGCCAGATCGAAGACTATTCGACACCAGTCTTCCAAACCGTCGCTGACGAGCTACGCATTAGAGCCTCTCAACACGTGCAGCAGCTCATGCAAGGTCTCCCAATAGCCTGGTCAACTCAACCCTCGGAGAGTTGACATGGCGCTCCATCCGAGCGTATTAATAGTCGGAGCCGCCTACTAAGAGGAGTCGAAGGGACGAGTTTAGTCCGCCGTCGAGAACCTCGTGAAGGTTATGGCAAAAAAGAAAAATCGGAGCAGTAAGACAGGATCAAAGAAAGTCTCCAAGAGGCTGGGAAAGCCCACTAACGCTCAATCCAAGAAACCTCAGAGAAAGCCAATTACCAAGCCTCCTGAAAAGAGTAAGATCGCTTCGAGCACTCCTTTACCTGCACGACCCGCGGCATCCCAAGCCTTCGATGATTCCCGCGTTTTCACCATTGAGATAGATTCGATTCGTGCTGAGACGACTATTGGAGATCTGATAGTTGCCTTTCCCAGAACAAGGGACGTCCTCATGAAACACGGACTGAGCTTTGACGTTGAGGAAGCTGGTTATCTCTACATGACACTAAATGTATTCTCCGCGATTCACGGACTCGCCATAGCCGGCCTCCTCCAGGAGCTGGATGTCGCGTCAAAGGAATTGCCTCTTCCTCCTCTTGCGGCACCCATTCGTCAGATTGTCCCTCCTCCGCCAACTTGACCCTGAGCCGTCTATAGGTCTCCTCTTCATCTGAGGCTAAAGCAAGAGAGAAATGCTTCCGCAGTCCTTCCTCTATGAATGGACGCCAGAGCAAGAATTCTGATTACAGGCCTGGTACAGGGAGTCTTCTTCAGACGGGAAATCACTGATCATGCCAGAAGACTCGGAATCTCGGGATGGGTGAAAAATCTTCAGGACGGTAGGGTGGAGGCTTTGGGTGAAGGAGAGAAGGCGCGATTGGACGAGCTGATTCGATTCTGCCACGTTGGTCCTCGAGGAGCAATCGTCAGAAGGGTAGAAGTTGAATGGTCGGATTATTCGGGAGAGTTTAGAGGATTCAGGATCACGAAATGAAGGCACACCGGCAGTGTCAGTACTTTTTGAATCATGAACAAATGCCTGTGTTTTGAGTCTTTGACTGCTACCAAAAGGTAAAAGAAACCGTCTTCGAAGTAGCCGGCCGCTCCGGTGGTGTAGCCCGGTTTAGCATAACGGCCTTTCGAGCCTCTATAGGCCGGGAAAGTCGTTGATCGCGGGTTCAAATCCCGCCCGGAAGGAGGAAACGAGGTAATTGCCTCCCGGGACGCA
>Ga0209761_1002945_pt1 | contig 11218 bp, 8 predicted proteins | sample GraSoi013_1_40cm_4_FD_185818 | JGI IMG/M metagenome (GOLD analysis project Ga0209761, IMG submission 185818) | Grasslands soil microbial communities from the Angelo Coastal Reserve, California, USA - Sample 09_25_2013_1_40cm (SPAdes) (version 2) | ecosystem: Environmental > Terrestrial > Soil >... | reverse complement strand
AGGAAGCAGAGCCACGTTCAGGAGTTGTTTGCGCGCCTGCTCCTCGAGTTGGACGCCTTTGGTCCACGCTTTGATCGGCACGCCGGTTTCAGTCGTCAGCACGTTGTAGTTATTTTCATCCGACATTGGAGTTTTTCGACCTGGCTCAGCGCGCAACAGTGCTCAGAAACGGATAGTGGCTGGCAGCGCCCATGAAAAAAAGCATGGGAAACGACAGCCAGAACGAGGTGCGCGCGGTTAGATAGTTCCACCGCATGAAGCGATCCGCTTCCGGCGGCATCGGCACACCTTGTTCGGCGCTGGTGCGTGCCCAGGCGATGAGGCGCTTCTGCACGCGCCAAACCACGCCCCAGGTATTCAACAGCATGACCAAACCGAGTCCGCCACCAACGCTGATGGCGAGGTGCGCATTCGAAACGTTTGGCCCGCCATTCAATGCGAGGACGAGCCAGGACGCAGCGATCACCACTACGGAGACTCCGATGACACGCAACCACGGACTGTTGAGGATTCCCTTCGCGGGGAGTTGCAACGCATAGATGAACACATAGGCGACGAGCCACACGAGCAGCCACCAGCCGGACCACTTGCCAATCAGCGAACGGTCGCCCGCGAGCTTCGCGTCCGACGCCAGATGAATCGTGAAATAGCGCAATCCTACGATTACCGTCACCAGCACCGACGAGCGGAACCAGCCCATCGCGCCGGGCATCAGCTCCGGATAGATTTTGATTCGAAGCTTAGGATCGCACTTCTTCATCGCGGGCGTCAGAACGAGATTGAAGAAATAAAGCAAGCCGATCCAGATAATGCCGAAGACGAGGTGAAGCCAGCGCAGCGCCATCATTTCGTTGGCGTGCGGCGTATCAAGGAACGAGAAGTGCGGCCGCCACTCGGGAAATGAGAACATGAAAAGATGCAGAAACAAGGCGACACCTCGCAACAGGGGTGAATCGTTGTGAGGAACCACGGTAGCGGATTGCGAAGTGGATCGTCAATCAAGCAATCCACCAAAGATTGAACCGCAGGAAGCGTTTCGCGCAGCGGGAGCAACTATTCGTAGCGTAAGGCGTCCATCGGATCGATTCGCATCGCTCGCCGGGCAGGAAGGTAGCCCGCAGCGAAGGCAGCCACAGCGAGCACCAGGGTGGCAGTGATTAGGGTTACGGAGTCGCGTGCGGACATTCCGAAGAGCAGGCTTTCCAGCACACGCACGGTTGCGAGTGCAAGGCACAGTCCGGCGGCCAACCCGACCAACAGCACGATCGCTACTTCCCGCAGCACCAGGCGCAGAATCGAAGCCGGCATGGCTCCCAGAGCCATGCGAATTCCGAATTCCGGCTGTCTCTGCGTCACCAGGTAACTTAGCGCGCCGAAAAGTCCAATCATCGCAAGGAGGAGCGCAAGTCCGCCGAAAAATGCCGAAAGCGTCGCCAGCAGGCGTTCCTGCACCAGTGAATCGTCGATTTGCTTTGCCAGCGTTCCGAATTCCAGCGATATGCTCTTATTTACTTGAGCCACGCTGTTCTGAACCGCGGCGCTAAGGCTCTCCGGGCGGGTGACGGTGCGGATTTCAAAATACTCAGAGTCATCATTGCCTGGTATTTGGCTGATTGGAAAGAAAGCCTGCGGAAACGTGGCTTCGCGGAGCGATTCGTACTTTGAATTCTTCACCAAACCAACGACCTGGAAAATTGGGCCAGTTCCCGTGTGACCGTTTACAACACGGAAAGTTTTCCCCACCGGATTTGCACCTGGAAAAAACTTCCGCGCCACCGCTTCATTCACAACCGCGACACCCAGCGCCGTTTTGGTGTCGCTCCCCTGAAAGTCGCGCCCCGCAAGCAGAGGCGTATGCAGCGTGACAAAATAGCCAGGCGACACATAATTGAAGTACACCAGTGAGTCGTCTCCCTTCGGCGCGCTGGGCGAGTCTACGGAAACGTATTCATTCCACTCATAACCAGTCACCGGCGTCCGCCAGGATCTGCCAACCGAGATCACTCCCGGAAGCTTTTGCAAAAGCGCTTCGATCTCATCATAGATCTCGAGGCGCCGCTCGGGCGCTACTTTTGCTGCTTTCAGGTTGGCATTGATCAGCAGAACGCTATTTCGATCAAAGCCGATGTCCAAAGTCGCCAGTTTCACCATGCTCCGGAGAAACAGCCCTGCAGAGACCAGCAACACCAGCGACAGCGCGACCTGTGAAGCGACCATCCACTTCCCAGGGCGGAATCGCATCCGCGTGTCGCTGTTCGCGGCCTGGCTCCCTTTCATGGCCGATGTTAACGAAACGCGTGTCGAGCGAAATGCTGGCAACACACCAAACAGAATTCCCGTGAGCACAGCGACTGCCGCTGTGAACACAAGAACGCGTAAATTCAGCGAGAGATCGAAGAATACTGTTTCCCTGCCCGTGGAGATGTAACGCAGGAGCATGGCATTGCCCCAGCGAGCAAAGAGCATTCCCAGCAGTGCGCCGGCTAACGAGAGCAGGATACATTCGGTCAGCAGTTGGCGGATCAACCGCGTGCGCGTTGCGCCCAGAGCGCGCCGCGTGGCCATTTCCTTCTCCCGTGCCGTGCCACGCGCCAGCATCAAACTGGCGATGTTGGCGCAGGCAATGAGCAGTACGAGTCCGACGACGGCCATCAGCACATAAAGAGGCCGCTCCATTTGCTGGCGCAAGTAAGACGGCCCGGTCGGCGTGGGTACCCCAACCAGGACGCGTTGAAGAAATTCCTGCTGCTCCTTTTTTTCCCAATCCAGCGGTACGGCAGCCGCAAAAACTTGCTGCGAGAGCACTTCCAGACGGGCCTTCAGTTGTTGTGGCACTGCCTCTGGTTTCAAACGGCCCATGATTTCGAGCCACCACGTCGAGCGCCCGTCCAGGCGGGAGTCTTTTCCGAAGATCGCTACGGTGCAGATTGGAATCGCCACGTCGAATTTGGTACCCGCCATCAGACCATAGAAACCGCGTGGGGCCACTCCGATAATTGGAAGGAGATGTCCGTCGAGCGATAGATTGCTTCCGATTGCGTTCTCGGCTCCGCCGTAGCGATCCTGCCAGAACGCGTAACTAATAACTGCAGCCCCGGCGCATCCTCGCTGATCATCTGCCACTGAGAGCAACCGCCCGGCTACAGGTCGAAGACCGAGCGTTTCAAAAGTTCCACCGCTGACCCACAGCCCGTTCGCGTATTGCACGGCGCCGCCCTGCGCAAGATCAAACCGGCTTTCGCTCCACGCGAACGCGTTCGAGAAAACATCCTGTCGGTCGCGCAGTTGTTCCCAAAGTGGGTTCGTGAAGTACCCATTCATCTCAGTGCCGGACTTGGGCGTGCGAATCCGCACCTGCACTAGCTCTTGCGGATTTCGCACCGGCAACAGGCGCAGCATCACCGCGTCCATCATGCTGAAGATGGCGGTGTTCGCGCCGATTCCAAGCGCTAGGGAAAGAATCGCCACGGAAGTGATGACAGGAGTGCGGCCGAGGATACGCAAGCCATAACGGATGTCCTGCAGTAGCGTTTCGATGAAGCCTACGCCGAGAGAATCTCTATATTGCTCTTTGACCTGCTCGATTCCGCCGAATTCCAGCTGTGCGCGGCGCTTTGCTTCCTCCGGCGGCAGACCCGAATGGATGAACTTCGAGACTTGCTCCTCAAAGTGAAAGCGGAGTTCTTCGTCAATTTCCGCTTCCACGGTTTTCCTGCGAAAGAGGGAGCGCAAACGCAGCAGCAGGTCATTCCACATAAGCCTCTCCTAGGTTGTCTCCAAGATCTGCGCCACCGCGGCGGCGAGTTTGCGCCAGGCGCTTTCTTCCCGTTCCAATTGCTTGCGGCCGAGGCGTGTGAGCTCATAAAACTTCGCCCGACGATTGTTTTCGGACGCGCCCCAGCGAGCTTTGATCCAACCCTTGCGCTCCAAGCGATGCAGCGCGGGATAAAGGGACCCCTGCTGCACGAAAAGAGTTTTGCTGGAGACCTGATGAATGCGTTCGGAGATGGCCCAACCGTGCTGCGGCTCAAGCGCCACGGTGCGCAAGATCAACAGGTCCAGTGTTCCTTGTGGAAGGTCGATGCGGGCGTCCGTCATTTGCTCCCCTATCACTTCTACAGGGAACATACTCTTCCTCTTGTAGAAGTGCAAGGGGGAAGGTAGTGAAGGGTAGTGAATTAAGCCCGATCTTCGTCCAGTGTCGGTTGCAGTCTCGAACCCGGTGGACAGGAAAAGGAGGTATTTGCCGGCCGATTAAGAGGGGTTTCGTGCGCCGGGGGAAATTGGTGCCCGAGAGAGGACTCGAACCTCCACGACCTTGCGATCACTAGCTCCTGAAGCTAGCGCGTCTGCCAGTTCCGCCACTCGGGCACGAGTGTGGTGAAATGAAACTCCCGGGCATGCCGGAGTCTCCTTCAATGAGGCCTTTTCATTCTGCCCGGCAGTTTCCCCGTTGTCAACGCGACGAGCGTGCGGCTGCAACGGAATGCGACGGCACTCGGAAGTGCAGCACGTCACAAGCCCTCAGTTGATCTCTCACTCTCGACGCCGAGCCCTAACGAATCATAAATCTGCTTTAGTTTGTTGGTTTTGCCGCCTTATACCGCAACTCTAGAGGGCAACTCACCAGGCGGTCGAACTCACGGTTCGGCACCAGTCTTGCCAATTCTCAACACTAGAATTTTTAATCCAAAGTGCTATACTCCGCCTTAGAAATCCCTATTTACCCCTTGCCGGCCGGGCCGGCATCGCGGATCGGTTCCAACGGGAGGTCACCATGGAATCACAAACGCTAACGGGGCCACTGCTTTACCTTCTGATCGCCTGGGGAGTCGTTACCGCCGCATTTCTGGTCCTGTTGCTTCGGCGGAGTCTCCTCGCGAGCCACGAAGACGATCAAATTTTTCTCGATGCGGCTGAAGAGCATATGGCCAAAGAGCAGCGTGAACTTGTGGCAAAGATTAACGCCTTATCCCGCCCCATCATGGGAACTGGGATCCTGGCTGGTGTCCTTCTATTGGTGATTGCCGGGATGTGGCTCAAGGAAGGACTCAAAGGTCTCTTCTAGGTCCGAAGATTTTCACAACTTTGCTGAAGAGTTTTAGCGCGACGTCGGCTTCGCAGGTTGTTGTCCTGCGGGCGCACTCGCAGGAGCGGTTTGCGGTACCTTCGGAGGGAGCGAAGTGTGATTGAGCACGATGACCCAGTGGTTGTTGCGTTTCTCTAACACCACGGTGGTCTGACCCTGGGATTCCGTCTGCTGTCCATCCACAACTCCTGCGAAATCCCACTGGTAGCACGCCCAAGCCACCATACCACTCACCTTGATGTAGGTGTTGTAGCGATCCATGCGCACCTGTTGCATGCGTGCGCGCTGTTGCTGGTAAACAGCGAGATAGGTGGTCCAGCCAATAATCGGTGGCGCCCAAGAGCCGTTCACGATCGCAACGTCGTCGGCATAGTCCGTATGCAGCTTTTCCACATCCCCGAGCTGCCAGGCTCCCAGCATTTCGGAGAGCAAGTAATCGATCTGCTGTTCGTCGTTCAGGGGTACCAGCATCTTGGAGTCCGTGGACGGAGGAGGCTCTGACTTCTTTTTTTTCTGCGCCGTAGCGGGAGAAACGCAAGTCAATGCGAGCGCGAATACCACCAGCAGAATAAAGATGTTGTGAGCCGTTCGCCCGGCGATGCAAATTCCTTGATGATTGCTCATTCGCGTTTTACCCCTCGGTTCAAGAGAATACCACGGTGATTTACATGTGGCAGCGATGTGCCCAGTTGGTTTACTTGCTCGAGCAGGTGTAGCTCGGCTCTTTAGGCCCGAGGTTTTTTGGTGGCAGACCGGCCCGAGCGATTCCGCGACGCGCTCAGCAAATTGATAAAAAGCCGGTAAGCCCCAGGGACGCCCTCCGGCAATTGGCGGAAGAAGGCCAGGCCTGTGTAAATGTAAGTGCCTTTGCCGAAATGGACGTAGACAAGCCCGCCGTTCAGGTCGGGCTCCCCAGGGTCGTTCATAGCGAGCAGCGGCGTGTATTTCGGATCGAATTGCGTCCAAAAATAGAGTCCGCGCTCCTGCACCCAGCCCTTAAAGTCATCCTGCGTGATCTTGTTCGGCGCGTTCAAAAGGGGATCAGCCGGTTTCAGAAATTTGACGGGTGAGTTTTCGTCCGTGATACGCGGCAACGGCCGCGACGTCTGAGGCACGCCATCCTTCACGGGCGGAACCGGTGGCGAGATCAGCGCGGGATACGGCGCGTATTGGAATTTGTCCCATGCGAATTCTCGCTGGTATTGCACGACCAGTGTTCCACCCTTGGAAACGTAGTCCAGCAGACGCTGGTTCGCTCCGGACAATTCCGGCCGGAGTTCGTACGCGCGAACTCCAACCACGATTGCATTGAATAGAGATAAATCACGGAACGCCAGGGCGCCGGCGTCCAACATCTCCACTCGAATGCCCAGGCGCTGCAGCGATTCCGGAACAGGTTCGCCTTCCGCCGTGACATAGCCAACTCGAAGATCTGCTTGCACTAGCGCGTCAAAAACGTGGACGCCGCATTGGGCCGGCTCGCTCCAAAGCTGCGTCGGCAGCGTTGGTAAGGGCTCTAGCGAAGTGGTGAATTTTTCCGTTTTTTCACCCCGGGTGCGGTCGGCCGCTCGTTCCGCGTACGCCGAAATCTTGAAGTTCCCCTTACTGAGCTTCGATGGCGGTGTCACCGTGAGTCTCGTATACCGGTCGCCCGTCCCCTCAAATTTCAATGGCACAGCTGCGCCGGTTTTCCATCCCCGAGGTACGGTCAGTCCTGCGCGAACCTCTCCCGCTTGCGTTGCGTAGGAATGCACGCGGAGTAGCACCTCGAACGGCTTGCCCTGCCTGGTTGTAATCTCGATGGCTTGTTTTGGCTCGACCGCCAGTGTGTAGGCCGGAACGACTCGCAGGGGCATTCGATCCGCCCGCGTGGAAGTTGCTCGGAGTTGCTGGACCAACGAGGCAACCGTGAACGAATAGCCACTGATTGTGGTTTCTTGGCTCACTGTTACGAGCGGCGGAGGTTCCGGCAATAGCGCAGTAGCGGAGCTCGGTGTGCGCTGCAGATTCTGCCCGGCAGAAACCGTAAATCGAGCCGACCCACTCGGTTCGTCTTCTTCTTTGGTGACGCTCCAATTGGTTGGAAGCAACAATACCGGCTTTTTGAATTCTCCCGCGATCTCTCCACGATGATGAGTATCCACCCGAACCGTAAACGTCTCTCCGGCAACGATCTCGCTTCGATCAGCGAGCGCGTCCAATCGTAGCCCTGTGACGAGAGCCAGAGCGACGTCAATTTTTTCGCGTTTCCGCTTCAGGCCTCGTGCGAGGGATGCGACCGGCGCGGGAACTTGGTATGAATTCGAAGGCACGGGCACTTCATTGATTTTTCTGCCCGCAGCAACCAGGGAACTGGTGGCGGCCTTCCAATCGAGCCGCAATGCCGCATCGCGAGCCGCCACGAGCGCGGCATCCACGGTTCGCATCAGGGGGTCAACGCCGAGATTCCCGGCTTCATAGTCTTCGTCGAGTGGGCCGAGCGGTTGAGCGAGCACGGCGGGATCGAGTTGCCCGCCGTCCTCGCGCTGGAGCGCGCCGGCGCGCCGCAAAAACGGCGAGCCCAGAAATCCGGTGATTCCTTGCGTGCGATGATTGGCAAACGCGTCGAGCCCGATTTCCCGCCAGGATTTTCCATAGAGCGGCGAGATTTCATCCAGGGGAAGCACGTAACCCTTGGGGGCTTCGCTGCGGTCGAGGTCCAGCAGGACTACAGGCTTTCGGTCGCCCCATGGCGCCAAGTCCGGATCTTCCTGGGAAGAGCCGCGCAGCTTAAAGGAAGTATCGGCTGCGAGTTGCACAGCCTTGGGTGCGAGCAATCCCGAGGCCTGATGATGTCCGTGGCCTCCGTGCACGCCTCCCCAGCCATTAATCACAATGTTGGGGCGGAATCCACGGATCACGCGGACCATGTCTTCGAGGACCTGGTCGCCCCAGACACGTTCCGTTTCCTCCGGGGTTTTCGAATAGCCAAAATCTTTGGCTCGTGTAAAGTAAAGCCGCACGCCGTATCCCCGTGTTGCTGCCAGCAATTCCTGCGTCCGGATCAATCCCAGTTGCGGCGCTTGTTCGGGGCCAAGGTCGTTCTGCCCGCCCTCGCCGCGTGTCAGCGAGAGCAGCGCGACATCCGCGTGCAAACCGCGTGCAAGATACGTCAGCACCGCACCGCTCTCATCGTCCGGATGCGCCGTCACGTACAGAATCCGCGTCGTAATCCGAGCGCTCTCGATCGCCTCGATCGTTTCCGGCAAACCCGGTCCTATCCCCGGGGCCGGCGGAAATTGCGCCAACACGGGAGCCCACGATAACGCGGTCATGCCGCAAGCGATCAAGACAAGCACCGCCAAACGTCGAAAATAGCAATTCACGCGACCTCCACCGCCAGGCAAGTCAGAATTATTACTGTGAACCTGCAACCGGAGACTCAAACGGCCATTGTCTCACTTCCCGCGCGCGAATTAGAAACGCCAGCGCCCCCAACGCGATCTCCGCCAGTCCCCATTTCCGCGTCGCCCCGGTCTGCCAGAACAGCCAAGCCCACCCGACCATCGTTAACACAGCCGGGAGTGGATACAACCACATCTTGAAAGGCAGGCCTTGCGTGCCCCTGCGGCGCCGCAGCAATATCACCCCGACTGCCTGGCCGATGAACTGCACCAGGAGCCTCATGGCGAGGATACCTGCAATGGCTTGTTTCAGTTTCAGCGAAATGCTGAACAGAAACGCAAGTCCGGCCAACACCAGCAACGAAACGTGCGGAAAATGCTTCGTGGGATGAACCTTGCCGAACACTGGAAAGAAATTCCCGTCCTGCGCCGCCGAATAGGGCACACGTGAAGCGCCAAGCAAGACGGAGAATGCTGAAGCGACAGCAATCCACAAAATCATTCCCGTCACGAAGCGCGCAGCCGCCTGCCCGTACAATCGTTCAACAAACAAGCTGGCGATAAAATCGGAATTCTGCGCCTCGCGCCACGGCACAACTCCCAGGATGCTCGTTTGCATCGCCAGATACAGCACGGCGATCCCCACCACGGAAAGAAAAATGCCGCGTGGAATATTTCGTTCGGGATCCTTGATCTCGCTGCCGAGGTGGCAAATGTTGTAGTAGCCCCAGTAGCTGTAAATCGTGCTTACCATCGCTGACCCTAGCCCCGCGAACCACACCCACGACAGATCGAAAGCTCCCGGCGGAAAATCGAACGCGATCTTGGCGCTAAAATGTGTGGCCCCTCCCCAAATCAGCCACAGCATCGTTCCCACGACGCCGATCCACAGTAATACGGAGATTTTTCCGATCGTCGCGATTCTTCGATAGAGCAAGATCACGATAAGAATGACCAGTCCACCGGAAATCGCCTTCGCCTGCAGCGGCGTGAAGGCGTACAGATATCCCGCATACTTTGCGAAGCCAATCGAGGCCGAGGCCACGGAGAGCGGCGCCTGGACCAGCGTTTGCCACACGAACAAGAACGACATCAACCGGCCCCAGCGCTCCGGCCCATAAGCCTCTCGCAGAAAGACGTACGTGCCGCCCGCCTTGGGCATCGCCGCACCCAGTTCGGACCACACAAAAGCATCCAGCGTCGCCAGGAGTGCCCCCGCCAGCCAAGCGATCAAAGCCTGCGGCCCGCCCATCGCCCGAATCACCAGGGAGCTGACCACGAAGGGGCCGATCCCCACGATCTCGATCATGTTGAGCGCGACGGCCTCTTTCAGGCCAAGGCCGCGCTCCAGACCGGTGTTTTCCGTCTTATTCACCATCGTCGTCGGTTCGCCGAGAATAACAAATGCCCCGCGCGCCTCCTAACCCAGATTGCTTCTCCAGGACCGTTGCGATTTGCTGCATACAGCCTCTGCGAAGTATCCCCAACCGGTTCATTCGGCGTAAAATGCCTGTGTTCGCTCCCGGCTCTAAGCTTTTCCTCTCAAGCCGACTCGGATGCCACGCCAACTCCGTCTTTCTGCAAAAACCATTTCGGTTTGCAACTCTTCTCGAACAGCTTAAACTCGTCCGGCGCAGTGCCTGAGCCTGCATTTCTTTTTCGGCCGGGGACGATGAATACACTTCAAATAACTCGCCGTGTCGGACTCGCTTGCCTCTTTCTCTTGGCGCCTCTCTCCGGCTCCGCGCGCGTCTCCAAATTCACTTTGCCGTCCGAGACTCCGGCTATCCTCGACAAGATTTATTCTTTCGACCTCGATGGAGCAATAGAAGCAGCGCAGCGCATGGAACACGAACAGCCTAATCATCCGCTTGGATTTCTGATGGAAGCGGAAGCAATGTGGTGGCGGATCTGGTGTACTTCCGCCGATTTCAAATTTGGAATGAGCGACGCCCGGCGCCGCCCCAAACTCGGATCCGATCGCCGTTATATGGAGCTGTCTGCAAAGGCTTTGTCGCTCGCACAAGCCCACATCAAGCAGAGCGAGTCCGCGGAAATGCAATTTTATGCCGGCATGGCTGAAGCCTCTTTCGCACGGCTGTACGGATTGCGCGCTGAGAATCGCAACGCGGCCCGCTCCGGCGTGCGCGCACGCGAACATCTCCTGCGCGCCAAAGTTCTGGACCCCGATCTTGCCGATGCCAACCTCGGTTTGGGTCTTTACAACTATTACGTGGACACCCTCAGTGCCATCGCTCGTATCCTGCGCTTTTTCATGGGCATCCCAGGAGGGTCGAAACAAGATGGAGTGCACCTGCTCGAGCACGCTATCTCTGAGGGTGTTCTTACTTCCAACGTTGCGCGCTTCTATCTCGCTCTGAATCTGCATCGCTACGATCAGCAGTATGAAAAGGCGCTCAACGTCCTCGGCCCACTCGTTGAAAAGTACCCGGCAAACCCGCTTTTCCAACTGGCACGCGGCGACCTCTTTGCTAGACTTGGCCGCAAGCAGCAAGCTTTGGCCTGTTATCGCGCTGTAAGCGCCCTGCCCGTCCAGAATGCGGAGTGTCAGGCGCACGTTCGGGACTTGGCGCGAGCTTCGATTGCATCACTTGGCGTGCAATAAGACGGCCGGCTTCACAGAGTCGTAGCCGCAATTTGCAACGATACCCGGCGCCCGTCCCCTCCTCCGCCTCGGACCTTCCCGAATCCGTATTGACCTAGTCCCCATGTAGATGGTAATGAT
>Ga0209761_1002943_pt1 | contig 11219 bp, 11 predicted proteins | sample GraSoi013_1_40cm_4_FD_185818 | JGI IMG/M metagenome (GOLD analysis project Ga0209761, IMG submission 185818) | Grasslands soil microbial communities from the Angelo Coastal Reserve, California, USA - Sample 09_25_2013_1_40cm (SPAdes) (version 2) | ecosystem: Environmental > Terrestrial > Soil >... | reverse complement strand
AGCGGCACGAAAGAGTTCGACCTGACCGCTCGCTGGACCTGGGGTCATGAGCGGGTGATGTAAATATGGACGTTCACTCGATAGAGAAGTGACTGGTAATCGCAGCGAAATCCCAGGTTTCATGTTCTTAGGACCGGCGCGCCAAACATTGGCGGCCACTAACGGTCCGCATGGCTTCACGATTAATTTGTACTGCACAATTGGACCGTCGATCGGCGCGGGCGCGAGGTGCCCTTCCCCGTTTGCTTTTGCCATTGTCAACCTCACTTTCGACGCTCACTAATTGCGCTAGAATCTGCATTTTAGTTTGCCGGATACTCTTCTTGTGATTCGCGGTGTTCAATACATTTCATCCAAAGCGGGAAACGCCCGGCTCAAGAAAGCCGGGTGTTTTTTATGTTCCCCGAACCGGCATCGACTAACGCTTGGAATTACTGAGCCGTGCTGAGCGCAACTGTGCGTCGCGTCTCGATGCTGTTTCTCGCAACCTCCCGTTCCAGCGAGGACTTGATCAGACCCTGGCCCTGGCTGTAGCCGGGCCACAGGACCTGGGTCAGGAAGTGTTCGTTTCCATATCGATTGAAAACGAGTCTCGAGTTTCGGTTCCTGTCGTCACTCCAAATCGGCAGCGACATTTCCGTCATCCAGACCTTTCCTGCCTCATCCCGTACCTGGATCACCGAGCTCGCCATCAGGCGCACGGTGTAAGTCCCTGCTGGAAAGCTGCGGGCGCCAACGTGAAAATCGAACGGCATGTTCGCTTTCAGTTGCCGAGACTCTGCCTGCACGGCAACGGGGTTGGCGACACATATCAGAGTCACCACGGTTACCGCGGCCGCCAGTGCGAGCATTCGAACACTTTCGTACTTCATGACAAACCTCCCTTTAGATCGTTTTCCCCGGCGCCGTTCTTGGCGCCTCATCTGAACAAGCGCAAAATCAGGAGGAAAACTGCCATGTTGAAGGGCACGTGGTGAAGTGAGTTAAGGAGAGGAGACGCGTGCCAAGTGGCGGTATTTTGGCAAAAGTGGTAATCTAGGACCCCTCTACCTCATACATTTAATTAAGCTGTAGGTTCCGCGAAAGCATTACTTTGTCGAACAACATTCCTTTAATACTTTTCTTTTCCGCTTTACGTCGCTGACGGAAACAAACCGGGAGGCAGAACTTGGTTGCGAGGCAGGAAGAACTCACGAGACTCCTTCAAGCCTGGAGGGATAGAGACCGCGCAGCTTTAGACCAGCTTACGCCACTCATCTACGGAGAGCTTCGCAAGCTCGCGCGCTTCCACATGTCTCGTGAGGCGCCAGGTCACACGCTTCAGGCTACTGCGCTCATTCATGAAGCATTCCTCAAATTGGTCGACATTGAAGGGGTTGATTGGAAGGACCGCCGGCATTTTTTTGCAGCAGCCTCTCAAATTATGAGGAGGATGCTGGTAGATTACGCGCGAAAAAAACGCTCTATTAAAAGAGGGCGGCAGTTGAAGCGTGTTCCGTTTGAGGAGGCCATCGCCCAGCCGGCCGGCCTGCCGGCGCCTGTCGATATTATTGCATTCGACCAAGCATTGACTCGGCTCGCCGCCGCGGATGCGAGAAAAGCCGAGGTCGTCGAGTTCTGGTTTTTTGGCGGCATGACGGTGGAAGAAATTGCCAACACGATGGATATTGGTGCAACAACGGTACGTCGGGATATGGAGTTCGCGAAAGTCTGGTTGGCACGCGCACTTGGAATCAATACCCATGAATGAGAAATTTTGGGCTCAAGTTGAAGAAACATTTTTCGAGGCGGTCGAGCTCCCTAAGGAGGCTCGGACAACATTCTTGAACCAGGTTTGCGCCGAATGGCCGGAAATTCAGCGCGAGGTCGAGTCATTGCTGCAGCATGAGGCGGCCGCTAAGCAGTTGAACCCATCCGCCGTTGTGGCCGCTGCCGCAGAACTGTTTACCGAGGACGAAAGCGGGTTGATTGGTACAGTGGTGGCCGACAAGTACCTCATCCGCTCATGCCTGGGTACTGGTGGATCGGGCGAGGTTTACCTCGCCGATCACATTGCTCTGGACACTCCGTTTGCTCTAAAACGACCGAAAACCCCTCTGGGAAGCGATCCTCAATACCGTAAGCGCTTTGTTCAGGAAGCACGCCGTGCTGTGCTGCTGAAGCACGATAACGTGGCACGCGTGCACGACGTTATCGATGTCGGTGAGGATGTCTTTATCGTCATGGAATATGTCGAAGGGACAACCTTACGGACGCGGCTCGATGATCGTGGCCGTCCCTTTACGACCGACGAATTCCTTCCGATCGCGACCCAGTGTGCCGCCGCGCTGGCCGCCGCTCATGAAAAACATCTGGTTCACCTCGATGTGAAGCCTGGAAACATCATGCTGACACCAGCGGGCCAGGTGAAGGTCTGCGACTTTGGCGTGGCGCGGCGGCTTTCGGCGGACACGGGCGGTGACACAACTACTTCAAAGGCGGATTGGACTTTCGCCGGCACGCCGGCCTATATGGCTCCGGAAGTCATTCTCAGCCACCAGTTCGATGAACGCGCGGACCTCTTTTCATTGGGAACGGTGTTCTATGAAATGTTGACGGGACGAAATCCTTTTACGGCCGACACCGTTGTTGCAACCACAGCCAGGGTCGTCTCCGATAATCCCCCGCCGATTTCAACCCTGAACCCCGATGTGGACCCAAAACTCGAACGAATCATTGCCCGAATGTTGTGCAAGGATCCGAACGAGCGCTACGCGACAGCCACGGACGTGGTTAACGACCTAACGGCGGTTCGTCGCTCCCGAAATCGATATCGCGACGTAGCCGAGAGCATCCGAGAAGCGTTCGCGGAATCCAGATGGATGAAAGCGGCAGCGATCATCGTTTCTCTGGTCGTGATTGCAGCCCCGTTTGCCGGGATCTATTGGAATCGCCTCGAGCGATGGATCGGCGGCGCTGCTTTGCCCGAGAGAAGAATTGTGGCGGTATTACCATTTCAATTAATCGGGAACAGCCGTGACGAGCGTTTGTATTCGGAAGGCGTCTCCGAAATACTCACGGGAAAGTTGGCGCAGCTTACCAACGTTCCTAATCTGCAGGTCGTGCCATCCAGTGAGATACGGAGCCGAAAGATTGATAACCCCGAAAAGGCCCGTGCGGAATTCGGCGCCACCATCGTACTTGCGGGCGCATTCCAATTCTCCGGCGATCAGGTACGTGTCTCCTACTCCCTGATCGATGCTGTGCATCACCGTGGATTGCGTAGCGGATCGAAAACTTTTCTGTTAGCCGATCCGTTCACGCTGCAGGATGCAGCGATCCGGGACATATTGTCGATGTTGGAAATCCAATTTCCACCCACTGCACAGGAAACACTTCAGGTTTTTGGGACCCCGAATCCCAAGGCCTTCTTCCTTTATACGCAGGGACGCGGGGCTCTAAGCAACTACTACGACCGGGAAAATGTGGACACGGCGATCAATCTCTTTACGCAGGCTGTGGAATTGGATCCTCAATACGCCGCCGGCTTTGCAGCACTCGGAAGGACCTATTGGCAGAAGTTCTCGTTCACTAAGCAACCCGCCTGGCTTGATCAGGGCCTGAACGCATGCGAAAAAGCCGTCAGCCTTGACCGGCCCCTTTCGGATGGTCATGTCTGCCTCGGATTATTGCACGAGAGCAAAGGCGACAACGAACTGGCAGTCGAAGATTATCAACGAGCAATCACGTATTCGGCCGGCGCCAGCGATGATGCCCTTCGTGGCCTAGGAAGCGTACTGGAAGAGTTGCACCGGTATGAGGACGCGGAAAAAGCGTATTTGAAAGCGATCGAGCTGCGGCCCCAGTACTGGGCCAGCCAATCGTGGATTGCGGTGTTCTATAACCGTGATCATAAGTATTCGAAGGCCATCGAACATTTTTACAAAGCCCTCGCGCTGTCGCCTGACAATGCTCAGGTCTATTACTCGTTAGCTCTGGCCTTCCTCAATGATGGTCAGTACGACAACGCCATCCGCTCGATACAAAAATCGATCGAGCTTCGGCCTTATGTGGCGGAACCCTACAACAATCTGGGCCTGACATACCTGCGGACCCGACGGTACAACGACGCGATCGCACCGTTGGAAAAAGCCGCCAGCATCGGGAACAACTACGGGATGAGGGGCAACCTCGCCCGCATTTACTGGCTAACCGGTCAGAAGGAGAAAGCCCGGCAGAACTATCAACTGGGAATCGAGCAAGGTGAAAAACTGATTTTGCTCAATCCTCGCGATCACGCCGCCCATTTGCTGGTAGGCCGTTACTACGCAATGCTCGACAAGAAAACGGAAGCATTGAGCCACATCGAACTGGCTCTGACGCTTCACCCCGACGATCCCCATTATCTGACGATCGCCGCCACGGCTTACGTACAGCTCGGTGACCGCAACAACGCTTTGAGCCTTCTGGAACAGGCTGTCCGGCTGGGCTACACCACTGTCCAGATTCAGGGAGAGCCCGAACTGGATGTGCTCAAAGCCGAACCGCGGTTCATCGCGCTAATGTCGTCCAACCCACAAAGAAAGTAATTCAAAAAGGAGAACGAAATGCCCAGGCAAACAAGAGATAAACCCATAGAATTCACGCATACCCAACCATTGAACGTGACGATCCAATTCAATTCGATCACCGGCGAGTGGGATATTCAGCCGGATCCGAAGCTGCACGCCGCCCATATGGATACGCGTCTCCATAAAGAGCTAGATGGTGCGGGTAACAATTTGGAGACCAACCTGAGCAACCAGTGGTCCGGTCGCCATGCTTTAAACGGGCCGAAATATCCACATTTTCTTGACCCAAGTCAGAAAGGAAAACACACTCCGATTCTGATGCGGGAGGGAGAAGTCGTCAGATTCACATGCAATCTGCCATTTCCTTTTGAAATTTGGGCGGACAGGGATCCAGGTGTCGACGCGATCCCAGGAGCTCCGAACAATCCGTTCGGATGGCAAAGCCCTCAGTCTGTTGGTGCCAATGGCTCTCTCACGGCTGTGGTCGTAGCACCACCTTTGGATAATACGAACACGCCGACGCAGGACGGCCCCACGGAGCAACGATTCTACAAGTTCACGGCTTGGGTGCATACGAACGATGGTCTCTTCTTGATCGATCCCGATGGATCTTGCGACCGTTAGAAGAGACAACCTACAGGCTTTTAGGCAGAAGGAGCGTACAAAACTGAGGGAGCCGCCTGTGTTTAATGCGAGGCGTTGTGTTGGGCTGCATTTTGTTTGACCGCTTGTCTTTTCGTGCAGCCCACGTTCCCGCAGGGTCTGACGGCCGAACGCCATTTCGTGGCTCAAATCGCCTTTGTCGCGACAATTGCAGTCTTCAAGAACAACATCTGGAAGGAGATCGTCCCCCGCACCGGCCACCCGCCTACCAAACCGATCGAACCGACGAAACCGACCGATGTTCTCCTTTATTAAGGCGCCGGTGTTGTATATCCTTTGGCCGAGTTCAGCAATCCAGGGGGAAAGCATGCTTGCTGCGATGGCAGTCTTACTCTTGGCGGTGAACGCGACACCGGTGCCCGGAGTGACAGGCCCGGTCCCTGTGACGGCCGATTCGTATCCTTTCCTGGCGGCGAACCGCACGACACCGGCATACGATCTGTCGAAGGTGGGGTACATCGAAGAGGAGTTCATCGTCAGCGGTGCTGCAAACGTATACGACTGGGCTGTGAACGGCACGCTCACGGTGAAAACGCCGAACGCTCCTTACGGAACACGCATTCTGGTGCGGCGTCCGAAAGATCGAGCGCGCTTCAGCGGCAGCGTCATCGTCGAACTTCTGTTTCCTGCGCGCCGCTTCGATTGGGCCATGATGTGGGGGTTTTCCCACGACTACCTCACGGAACACGGTGATGCGTGGGTTGGAATCTCTCTTCCGGCGGTAGCCGACGGGCTAAAGAAATTCAATCCCACCCGATATGCAGCCGTTTCATTTGCGAATCCCACGCCGAAAGCTCCCTGTGGCAATAATCCGCCGCCGGCATCTGAAGACGGTTTGCGATGGGACATGATCAGCCAGGTCGGCGCTTTGCTGAGAAGCTCCGTCGCCGGGCGGCCGCTTGCCGGCTTTGATGTACAGGCGCTGTACTTGACGACGCAGGGTAGTGACGTCGCGACATACGCGAACGCGATTCATGCAAGCCTGGAAAACGGTAAACCCGTGTACGACGGCTACCTTCTAAAGGCAGGCTTCAACATGACTCGTCTCAACCAGTGCGAGCAGGCTCCGGCGGCGAATGATCCCCGGCAGGTGATTAAGAACGTCGGCGTGCCGGTCATCGAAGTCGCAGCTCAAGGCGAGATCGTCGGCGGCACACTGGCCGTGCGCCGCGCCGACAGTGATGAAATCAACGACCGATTCAGGCTGTATGAAGTGGCTTCCGCCGGCCACATCGATAAATCCGCGTATTTCGGATTTCCATTGCAGCAGGATCAAATCGCCGCTGTTGGAAGTGCGCAAGGCACCATCGACTGGCCGTTCAACGCGAAATGCGAACCGGACATTCCGTTGATGGAACCGAGCCTTATGGGCTTAATTTTCGATTCCGCTTTCAACAATCTCGACCAATGGGTGAAGAAGGGAATTCCCGCGCCGCGCGCTGCCCGAATCCGTTTGACGAATCCGGGAACAACGCAAGACGTCATCGCCACAGATAAGTTCAGGCACGGCCTCGATGGCGTTCGGACTCCGTATATCGATGTTCCTGATGCGGTTTACTTCACAAACAGTCCCGGTCCGGGAACATGCCGTGAGATCGGGCACAAGGTGCCGTTCGATACGGCTCAAATCATCGAGTTATATGGAAACCGACAAGCTTTTGTGAACTTGTTCAGGGAAACCGCGGACCGCCTCGTCAAGCAACGCTGGCTCACGGAGGGCGACGCCAAACGGATCAAACAGGGACTGAACTCGAGCAGTAACTAGAATGTTGACCCGGATCAATAGGCACCGCCTCATTGCTGCCGTCGCATTGTTGTTGTTGGCGTTTGCTGCCGCCCGCAGTGTGCGGGCTGCAGAGGAGACGCTACCGCCGCAACTCAGCGACGAGGCGTTCTGGCATTTCATTACGGACTCCTCCGAAGCCGGTGGATTCTTCCGTTTCGACAATTTCATTTCGAATGAGGCGCTATTTCAGCATGTTCTTGGACGCTTGAAGGAAACCACGAAACCCGGCGGCGTGTATCTAGGTGTGGGACCGGATCAGAATTTCACCTACATCGTCGCATTGCGGCCGCGTATCGCATTCATTGTCGATATCCGCCGCCAGAACATGCTGGAACACCTGATGTACAAGGCGTTGATCGAACTTTCCGCCGATCGCGCCGACTTTCTGTCGAGACTGTTTGCAAGGCAGCGGCCGGAAAATATCGGCCCGGAATCCACGCCGGAAGAGTTATTCAAGGCTTTCCGCAATGTTCCCGCAGAGCTCGATCTGTTTTTTGCCAATCTCGAGGCCATCAAGACACAACTCAAAGAGCGCCACGGATTCAAGCTATCGGCCGAGGATGAGGCGAGCATCCAGTATATTTTCCGCGCCTTCTACGTCGGTGGACCGAATTTAACTTACGTCGGACCTGTGACTCCGCGATTTGCCGTCCGGAATCGGATGCCCTCTTATGCCGATCTGATGATGCAAAACGACGGTGAAGGACAGAACCATAGTTATCTCAGCAGCGAGGATAATTTCGGAATCCTCAAGGATCTGGAACAAAGAAACCTCATCGTGCCGCTAATTGGCGATTTCGCTGGACCGAAAACGATTCGAAGCGTGGGAACCTATCTCAAGCAGCAGAATGCCGTCGTGACGGCGTTTTACCTATCCAACGTCGAGCAGTATTTATTTCAGCAGAATGACGACTGGAGCCGCTTCTACGAAAACGTGGCGACGTTGCCACTGGATTCCAACGCGAGGTTTATCCGTTCGGTATTCAACGGGTACGCCTACAACTTGAGAGCTAATGGATACTTTCGCTCTGACTCCCTTCTCGCTTCCATTCCGGATCTTCTTGAAGCTTTTAACGCCGGCAAAATCGAGACGTACTACGACGTCATCCGAATGTCGAAGTGACTCTATTTTGACGTGGCTCAAGACTTCACCATTTCGTGGAAGTTTTCCCTCTAGTTGCGGGCTGCTTGGCTGGAATGATGTTGATTCTGCGATGTTTGTGCTTGGCATCGGATTTGCACCAGTACCCCTCATGCATGTCGCGATCGAACGGCTGTACGACTTCGTTTTAGAAGAGAGCAATCTGACCGAAGAGGAACAGTCTCATCTGATCCGGTGCGGCTTCTGTATCGAGTGGCTGGATGCCTGTGTGACGGAGAAAGTTTCTCTCCTGCGCAGTGACCGGGCGGCCTAACGCAGCAGTCTCAACTGTAGCGGCCGTCCACGAAACTGTGGCTCATTGTAAATGAGAATTGAGAACCAATAAGTGACTAATGACGCTTGGAAAATCCAGACTTTACCAAGCCGATTGATCATTAATCGTCAATCCGTTCTCAATTCTCATCTGCCGCCGCCACAGTACCCTACGTGGCTTTTTTGAGTTCCATGAATCGAATGGCATTCAGGGTTTTGCCACCGACTTTGAATTTCACGAAACGGAAACCGCGGCTGTCGTAAGGATACTCGGTCGCGTTGTCCTCGGCATTCTGGATCGCTTCCCCTTCTTCCATGCCGAAAATCTCACGCATGTACTTGAGATCGCCCGTATTCAATAGCCTCTGCAACTTGGCGTCGGCGAGCTTCTTGGCGAATGCCTGGTTGACTTCGATTTTGCGCGCTCTGCCGGTAAGTTTGAACGTGTAGACGAAAATTCCGTTGCCCTGATACACCGTCAGGTAATCTTCAGGCAAGGTGCGCGTATTCTCGACGTTGCCGAGATTCTTTTCAACGTCTCGGGTCCGGTCGCCCAACTTCACCCCAAGGATGCTGACGTTGCGGCTGGTCCAGCCCTCGTGAGTCGTGAGATCTTCCTTCGTCAATTCGTAAACGGGAACCTTCTCTTCCGGCTTCGGTGCCGGAGCCGGTTGAGGCGCCGATTCGGTCTTTTTTTCCTCGCCGCCGCATCCCGCCAGGCAGAGGATGAGCATGCCAAGTACGGCGACAAGCATTACCCTGTTGAACATGGGATCCTCCTTATAATTAAAGGAATAATTACTGCTTCGTTACCTCGATCTGTTTCAAAGTGTCGTCGATGAGCCGCGCGTTGTCTTCCTTCGCGATGTTGCGTTCGAGCAGCTTCGATGCGAGCAAGACCGCGATGTCGGCCACTTCGTGACGTATCTGCTGTATCGCCTGCCGAGTTTGCAACTGGATCTGCTGCTGCGCGTTCCGAAGGATGTTATCCGCTTCGTCTTTGGCTTTTTGTTTGAGTTCCTCGCGCAGCCGCTCGGCGTCTGCGCGCGTCTGCGTGACGATGGATTCGGCTTCAATGCGGGCCTGCTGCATAATTTTCCCCGATTCTTGTTGCAGCCGTTCCAACTCTTGTCTTGCCCGTTCTGCATCCTCCAATGACTTTTGGATTCTTTCCTGACGGCTCTCGAGCGCCTGTAGTAGCGGACGCCACGCAAACTTCGCCAGCAGTGCGAGCAGCACCAGGAATGTGACTATAGTCCAAATAAACAGTCCGGGATCCGGCTGAATCAGCGGATTATTCATAGCAAGATGACCTTTCGATTACCCCATCTTTTCTTCAGGCTTTCGGGTATCGCGCTTTTGGACCCTCACCCGACGCGCGTCAAGCCCGCTGGCTGTCACGCGTTGGCCTCTCCCAGGAGAAGGCTTTACTTTATCAGTACGATCAGCAGCACGAAGACCTCTGCCAGAATCGCAACGCCTTCCAGCAGGAACAGCGGTAAGTTTACCGCACCGGTGATCCTGTCGGCAGCCGCCGGCTGGCGGGCGATGCCCTCAGCGGCGGCTGCTGCGAATCTGCCGATTCCCAACCCAGCGCCGATGACGATCATGCCCAATCCCAGCGCGGCACCGAAGTAGTGCAAGAAATTCATTTTTGTCTCCTAGTGTTAGTGATGAACGTGAATAGCCATTCCAATGAACACCGACGAAAGCAACGTGAACACATAAGCTTGCACCAGGACCACAATGATCTCGAGCGCAGAAATTCCAACCGCAAGCGGTACAGAGACAATCATGCCGACCCCAATACCCGCGATAGCGCGCCCAAACACCTCTGTGAACAGAAATACGAACGACAGGATCGCCAGAATCGCGATGTGGCCGCCCGTCATATTGGCCGCAAGCCGCATAGTCAACGCGAAAGGCCGCACCAGCATACCGATCACCTCGATCGGAATCAGTATGACGTAGATCAACGGGTGCAGGCCGTGCGGCGCAATGTTCTTCCAGTGCTGCACAAATCCGTGCGCCTTTGATCCGGCAATAATGATCGAAATAAACGTTATGCTTGCCAGAGCTGCCGTGACGTTGAAGTTCGCCGTTGCGGTTGTTCCCCCGTGAATCAGGCGGTTCAGGAACGAGTCGGTACTGGTATGAAGCACGAACCGGTCGAGCACGGCCAGCGTGTCGAAGATGGGAATCAAGCCGATCCCGTTAGCCGATAGAATAAAGAAGAAGAACGTGAGGATCAGCGGAGTCCACGTCATCACCCACTTGCGCCCCACGTTCGGCTGCGCGATATCATCACGCACAAATTCCACAACAGCCTCGAGACCATTCATGAAACCCGACGGCACCAACCGGTCCTGCCGCAGGTATCGACGGATGGTCGACGTGACGATCAGAAATACGAGCGCCGCCACGAACCAGAGCATGAACGCGTGTTTAGTGATTGAGAAGTCGATTCCGCCCACGCGCGGCAGCTCGATTAAAGGATGCTCGTGATTGTTCGAGACGTGTTCAATGATCGTTTCTCCCGCATTGAACCGTTCATGGGCTTGGGCAGCTTCAGGCGGGCCGGGCCGGCCCGGAGCCGGTTCTTGAATCAACACCAGAACGAGAAGCGTCAGCAACAAGCGGCTTACCGTGACCTCTCTGAGAAAAGGCGCCTTAGATACAGCGCTTCCATTAAGTACAAGCCGATAAAGTAACTCGTAAAACTCACTACAAACGGTACCGGCCGCAACCGCGCGAGAAGCATCATTATGGCGACATACCCTCCGAAGAAAACAATTTTTGCGACGAA
>Ga0209761_1002939_pt1 | contig 11223 bp, 10 predicted proteins | sample GraSoi013_1_40cm_4_FD_185818 | JGI IMG/M metagenome (GOLD analysis project Ga0209761, IMG submission 185818) | Grasslands soil microbial communities from the Angelo Coastal Reserve, California, USA - Sample 09_25_2013_1_40cm (SPAdes) (version 2) | ecosystem: Environmental > Terrestrial > Soil >... | reverse complement strand
GCGCGCCGCAGGATGGCACCGTCCACTGCCCGGGCATTCTACGCCGAGGTGGCCCAGGCCCTCACCGAGTACGTCGCCGCCAAGTTTGACACTTCGGCCGCCGGGTTGACGCACGACCGGATCGAGGAGCTCCTGACTTCGCGGGGCGCCACGGAAGAAGATCGCCGGACCTTCCACCGCTGCCTGGAGGCGTGCGACTACGCTCGATTCGCGCCGACCTCATCCGGCCCCGAGGAGATGCGCCGGACCCTGCTCGCAGCGGAAGAGATCCTCGTCCGTCTCGAGCGGTCGCTCTCCGCATGAGGACCGCGCGCCTGTCGCTCGTCGCCCTTCTGGCGCTGGGCGCCACCGCGCCCTTGTCACCGGCCCTCGCCTCGATGCCCAGGGAGCTGTTCCAGAACGGCAACAACGCCTACGAGCAGGGAAACTTCGAAGTGGCGGATCCTCGCCTACGGAGTGGTCGACCCTCGCGTCCTGTACAACCTCGCCAACGCCTACTTCAAGCTGGGGAAACTGGGAGCGGCGATCCTCTACTACGAGCGGGCGCTCAGGCTGGACCCCTCCGACCAGGATGTGCGCGACAACCTCGAGTTCGCGCGCGGACTGATCCGCGACCGGATCCCGGAAACCGGGATCCCCTACCCCGTCGCGGCGGTCAAGGACCTCCTCGATACCGTCTCGGTCGATCTCCTGAGCGTCCTCTTCCTGTGCGTCTATTTCGCCGCGGCCGGTCTTGTCGGCGCGCTGCCACTTCTGACGGGTGACCTCCGACGACGCGCGCTCGGATACGGGGCCGCCGTCACGGGAGTGTGCGTGCTCCTCGTGGGCGGCGCGATGCTCTACAAGATCCAGGACAGGACGGCGGCGAACGCCATCGTGATGACGGACCGCGTGGATGTCCTGAGCGGCCCGTCGGCGGACAATACGGTGCTGTTCACCGTGCATGAAGGCACCCGGCTCGAGGTGCGGAACCGGCGCGACGGCTGGTACCAGGTGAGTCTGCCGAACGCCATGAGCGGATGGGTCCCCTCCGGGTCGGTGGAGCGAGTGTGATCGGTCTTTACGTTCACGTTCCCTACTGCGCCGTGCGTTGCACGTACTGCGACTTCTACCTCGTGCCCGGCCGGGGCCGGGATCTGTCGGCCTACGTCGAGGCGCTGTGCTCCGAAATCCTTGCGGTCGGCCGGGAGTTTCCGGGACGCGCGGCCGACACGGCGCATTTCGGCGGTGGCACGCCGTCCCTCCTGTCCGCTTCCTTGCTGGCTGCCGTCATCGAACGGTTGCGGTCGGCATTCACGCTCGCCCTGGATGCGGAGATCACCCTCGAGGCGAACCCGGAAGACCTCGACCGGGAACGTCTCCTGGGCTACGCCGCCGCAGGCGTGAACCGCCTGACGATAGGCGTCCAGTCGCTCGACGACCATCTGTTGCGGCTGATGCGGCGTCCGCATGACGCCCGACAGGCGATGGCCTCGGTCGCGGTCGCGAAACGCTCGCCGCTGCGGAGCGTGGGAGTGGATCTGATCCTCGGCATGCCGGGACAGGAGCGCGGCCCGGCGCTCGCGGCGATCGCGCGCCTGGCCGACCTGGACGTGGATCACGTCTCTCTCTACCTGCTGGAAGTGCATGGGAAAACTCGTCTCGGGAAGGACTTGGCCCTCGGCCGAAGGGCACCGATGGACGACGACGAGGCGGCGCGCCTGTACGAGGAGGCGGCCGATCTTCTGGAGGGGCGCGGCTTCGAGCACTACGAGATCTCCAACTTCGCCCGTCCCGGGCACAGAAGCCGCCACAACCTGAAGTACTGGACGAACCAGGAGTACCTGGGATTCGGCCCCTCGGCGCACTCCTACGTGGGGGACAGGCGATGGGCGAACGCGTCGGACCTGCGCTCGTATCTGGCCTGCCGAGGTGAAGGTTGCGGGCGCGTGGAGGACGATCGCTCGCGTGGACAACGCGCCATCGAGGCGCTCCTGGCCGGTCTCCGCCTCGCCGAAGGAGTGGAGCTTGCCGATCTGCACGCTCGCTACGGTCCCGATTTCGTCCCGCCTGACGAAGCGGTCATCGGCAGCATGGCGGACGCCGATCTCCTGGAGTGCGGCGCCGGCCGTCTGCGGCTGACGCGACATGGGCGGCTGGTCAGCAACGAAGTCTTCGAACGGCTTCTACCACAGGCCCCTCAATTGATATAGCCCAGGGATTTGAGCCGCCTCCTTTCCTCCGGGTCGATCTCGCGCGGCTGATTCGGTGCTCCGGCGTCGTAATCGACGAAGCGTTGCAACTCCCGCAGCAGGCGGTGGCGCGGCTCCGGAGGGGGCGCGATCCCCTCGAGATTGTGTGTCTCGCCGGGGTCGTCCGCGAGATCGTAGAATTCCAGAATCTCCCCCCCTGACCTCGGGATGTGAATCAGTTTGTAACGGCCGTCGAAGGCGGAAGACCATTTGCCGGCCGGTCCGGGAATGTAGTAACGGCGATTTTCGGGGTGGATGAGTTGGAAGTCGCTCTCGGCAAATATCATGCTGCGACCCGGGGCCGCGCCCCATGCCCCGGGAATCCCCTGGCCGGCGGCCGCCCCGGGCACGAGGAGGGGCCGGCCGTCCACCGCCTGGACACGGTGGAGTCCCACAAGCGCGACGATGGTGGGCATGACGTCCACGTTTTCTACCAGGGCTTCGACTCTGAGGCCGGCCGGGATTTGCCCGGGGAAGCTGACGACCAACGGCACGCGCAGGGTCTCCTGGTACAGATATTCGCCGTGAGCGAAGTGGTAACCATGCTCCCCGAGACTCTCGCCATGGTCGGAGGTGAGCACGACGAGAAGGGGTTTCAGGTCCGGCCGTGCGGCGTAGTCGAGCAGGTCCGCGAGGGCGGCGTCCACCTGGGCGATCTCCCCGTCATAGAGGGAGGCGACATGCGCGACCTGACGTGGGTTCAGACGGTTCTCGAAGATCACCTGCCCCTTGGTCAGGCGCCCGGCTTCGAGATCGTCATAGAGCGTGAAGGGCTCCATGAAGCCGGGATCAAAAAGGCTGTCGAACGGTGGACCCGGACGATAGGTCCAGTGCGGGTCGAGGTAATGCACCCACAGGAAAAACGGCTGGCCGGCTGGTCGCCCCTTCAGCCAGTCGAGGGCCGCAGAGCTGATCGGGCCGGCAGAGTCACCGTCCCAGCGGGCCGGCGGGTTGTCGTACCTTTTGAACCCCTGCTCGAACCCCTGCCCGGGCCGCAGAAACAGGTTCGACACGAAGGCGGCGGTATCGTACCCCTGGTCCTGGAGGATCTCGGCCAGGGTCAGGTTGGCGGGGGACAGCGTCGAGAACAGACCGCGCGCACCGTGCGATTTCGGGTAGCGGCCGGTCAGGATCGAAGCGATGGACTGGGTGGTCCGGGGCAGGGTCGTGTACGCCCGCTCGAACAAGGCCCCCTGCGCCGCCAGTCGATCGATGTGGGGCGACCTGGCTCGCGCGTAGCCGTAGCAGCCCAGGCGGTCTGCGCGCAGCGTGTCGATCGTGATCAAGAGGACGTTCGGCCGGGAGGTGCGCTGATCGCACGCGGAGAGGACGAGCGCGGCCACGACCAGGAAACGGTGACAGATCATCCGCCTGCATTATAGCAAGCAGGGAAGGCGTGAACTCCGAGTGGCCCTCCCGGGTCCCTCGCGCCTCGTGTAGGATTGCCAGGATGGCTCCCACACAAGAATCAACCGCGGGGCTGATCGACCTGCGATCCGATACCGTGACCCGGCCGACGGCGGCCATGCGGCGCGCCATGGCCGAGGCGGAGGTCGGCGACGACGTGTTCCGCGAGGACCCGACGGTGCGGCGCCTCGAAGAGGCGGCGGCGGCACGCACCGGGAAGGAGGCTGCCCTGTTCGTGCCGACGGGGACGATGGGCAACCAGATCGCGGTCAACGTCTGGACCCGTCCAGGTCAGGAGGTGATCCTCGAAGAGCGGAGCCACATTTTCAATTACGAGATGGGGACGATGGCCGTCTTCTCCGGTGTGTTGCCGCGTCCCCTCCGAGGAGACGACGGCGTTTTGAGCGTGGAATCGGTCCGCAAGGCGATTCGCCCCCCCGTCTACTACCTGACACAGACGGGGCTCATCGCGCTGGAGAACACGCACAATATGGCCGGCGGGACGATCCTTCCGGTCTCCGGGGCCGAAACGATTTGCGCCCTGGCGCGCGCGCAGCGCATCCCGGTTCACCTGGACGGCGCCCGCCTGTTCAACGCGGCCGTCGCCCTGCGTAGGGATCCCGCGGAGCTGGCACGGCCGTTCGACTCCGTGATGTTCTGCCTCTCGAAGGGTCTGGGGGCGCCGGTCGGCTCACTCATCTGCGGTCCGGCAGGGTTCATCGACGAGGCGCTCAGGGTGCGCAAGAGGATGGGCGGCGGGATGCGCCAGGCAGGTGTCCTGGCGGCGGCCGGCCTGGTGGCCCTCGAGGAGAACGTCGAGCGCCTGGCCGAGGACCACCAGAACGCGCTGCGGCTCGCGGAGGGGATCAGCGGCATCCGGGGCCTTTCGATCGAGTCGGCCCGGGTGCAGACGAACATCGTTGTGTTCGAGGTGGTGGGGGACGGGATCACGGCGAAGGAAGTCGTCGGGCGCTGGAAGGAAGAGGGGGTTCTGGCTCTCGCCATCGACGAGACCCAGGTACGGGCCGTCACCCACTACGACGTGGATCGGGCGGGCGTCGAGCGGGCCCTCGCGATCCTGTCGAAGCTGATGCACCGGAGCGCGGCTCGCCCCTCCTGACACGTCACCAAAAAAAAGGCACCGGCCCGCGGGCCGGTGCCCCTACCCCGAATGGGTCCGGATCAGGATGCCGCCCGAGCCGTGCGCGCCTCGGTGCGAGTCTCCGCTCCGTCGCCTTCGGAGAGCACTTTGATCTTCTTGGGCTTGGCTTCCTCGGCTTTCGGTACGACCACCTCGAGCACACCATCTTTGTAGCTCGCCTTGATGTGGTCCGGGTCGATGGCCGCCGGCAGGACGAAGCTGCGCGCGAAGGAGCCGTAGAAGCGCTCGAGCCTGTAGGCGTTTTCGGACTCGATCGCTTCTTCCTGCTTCTTCTCGCCGCGCAGCGTGAGCGTCCCGTTCTCGATGCTCACATCGATGTCGTCTCGGTTGATGCCCGGAAGCTCCGCCCGCAGGATGATCCTGTCGGGCTCCTCGTGGATGTCAACGGGCGGGAACCAGCCGCCGACGGTCTCGGCGGGAGTCATGAGGCGGGCAAACGGGTCATTGACCAAGCGGTTCATCCTGTCCTGAAGAGTCACAAAATCGCGGAACGGATCCCAACGAGTCAGGTTCATCGTTCTGGCCTCCTTTGGTGTCTGAAATCCAGCGATGGCATCTCCAATGGCCACCGCCGTTTAACCGAATCCGTGGGTGATTATATGTATTGAGCGTATCATTGTCAAGTTATATTCTGTATGATAGTCAGATTCTCAACGGGTGTACCGATCGCCTGCCAACCCACCATGGTTCGGGTCGTTCACGCCGTTCCCTTGTGCATGCTGGGGCGGCGCTTGATTGGGGATCGGCACTGCACTAGAATTCCCATCTCTTCTTGCATCTCCGGGGGTCGTCCTTGGAATTCCATCTGACCCAAGAGCAGGAGCTCACCCGCCAGACGGTACGCCGGTTCGCCGAGCAAGAGATAGCACCCCGCGCCTTCGAGCTGGACGAGACACAGGAGTTCCCGCGCGACATCATGAAGAAACTGGGGGACATGGGAATGCTCGGGATCCTCTTTCCGCCGGAATACGGTGGCGCCGGCCTCACCTACCTGGACTATGTCCTCATCATCGAAGAACTCGCGCGCGTGGACGGCTCGATCGGCCTTTCCGTGGCGGCGCACAATTCGCTCTGTTCCAACCACATCTTCGTCGCGGGGACGGAAGATCAGAAGCGACGTTACCTCGCACCCCTGGCGAGAGGCGTGACGATCGGCGCCTGGAGCCTGACCGAGCCGACCGCCGGCAGCGACGCGTCGGGAACACGCTCGACCGCCGTACGGGACGGCGCGGGTTGGGTCCTGAACGGGAGCAAGACGTTCGCGACACACGGCTCGGTCTGCGACGTGGCGGTCGTCTTCGCGGTCAGCGACAAAAGCAAGGGGAAGCACGGAATCTCCGCCTTCATTCTCGAGAAGGGGATGAAGGGGTTCGGGGCCGGCAGAAAGGAGAACAAAATGGGATGCCGAGCCTCCGACACGGCGGAAATCGTCATGCAGGACTGCCGGGTGCCTGATGACAACCGCCTTGGGGCGGAAGGGCAGGGGTTCATCGACGCCCTGCGCATCCTGGATGGCGGACGGATCGGCATCGGTGCTCTGGGTGTCGGCATCGCGCAGGGAGCGTTCGAGCAGGCGGTGGCCTATGCAAAGAGCCGCAAGCAGTTCGATCAGCCGATTGCAAACTTTCAGGCGGTGCAGTGGATGCTCGCCGACTCCGCCGTGGAGATCAACGCCGCCCGCCTTCTGGTGCAGCGCGCTGCCTTTCTGAAGGATACGGGGGAGGAGGTCACACGCGCCGCCTCGATGGCCAAGCTGTACGCCTCGGAGACGGCGGTGCGTGTCGCCAACCGGGCCGTGCAGATCCATGGTGGCTACGGTTATGTGAAGGAGTACCCGGTCGAGCGTGCCTACCGCGACGCCAAGATCTGCACCATCGGCGAAGGGACCTCCGAGATCCAGCGCCTGGTCATCGCGCGCCAGCTCCTCGGGGAGACGCCCGAGCGGGCCAGCTGATGCAGGAACTGGCCCGCCTCGTGGTGGCGGGCGACCCGGTCGCCCTGGCCCGGGCGATCTCCCTCGTCGAGGCAGGGACGGAGCGGGGAGAGGCGATCCTGGCGGAGATCTTCTCCCGCACCGGCCGCGCGTCCGTCATCGGCGTGACCGGCCCTCCTGGGGCGGGCAAGAGCAGTCTGGTGAATCAGCTGGTCGCCCGCTATCGTTCCCGCGGCCGCGCCCTCGGCGTCGTGGCCGTGGATCCTTCCAGCGCCTTCAGCGGCGGGGCTGTCCTCGGTGATCGGATCCGCATGCAGCAGCACACGCTGGACCCGGCCGTGTTCATCCGCTCGATGGCGACCCGCGGCCGATTCGGAGGATTGAGCCGCGCCACTCGCGACGCCATCGACCTCATGGACGCGGCGGGGCGCGACCCGATCCTCATCGAGACGGTGGGCGTCGGGCAGGACGAGGTTGACGTGGTGCGCGTGGCCGACACGGTCCTCGTGGTCCTGACGCCGGGGCAGGGCGACGACATCCAGGCGATCAAGGCGGGGCTCCTGGAGATCGCCGACCTGTTCGTGATCAACAAGGCGGACCATTCGGGCGCCGATCGGCTGGCCTCCGATCTCGAGGGGATGATGTCGCTGGGGGAGAAGCGCCCCTGGACGCCCCCGATCATCCAGTGTGTCGCCACTGAAGGAAAGGGGATCAGCGACCTGGCCGACGCGATCGAACGGCACGGGGGCTTCCTGGGAGAAGGGGACCGGCTGGCCGGTCGACGACGTCTGGGCCTCCGGGCGCGGTTTCTCGAGATCCTGCGCGACCGACTGCTGGAGCGCATCACGGCGGGGGACCTGGGGGAGGCCGACCTCGACCGCCACGAGGCGGACCTCCTGGCGCGGCGCGTGGATCCCTACACGGCGGCCCGCGAGGTTCTTGAACGCCTCGAGCCGGAAGGCAACCAGGAGGACGCGACGCGCCGCAACGTCCAGCTCGATCATCTTGGCGTGGCGGTGCGAAGGATCGAGGATCGTCTCGTTCTGTACCGCGACATCCTCGGTCTCGAGCTCGCCGGGATCGAAGAGGTCCACGGCGAAGGGGTACGCGTGGCCATGCTTCCCGCGGGCCGGACGCGAATCGAGCTCGTCGAGCCGGTAGGGCGCAGTTCGAGCGTGGGGCGTTTCCTGGAGAAGCGGGGCGAGGGGATCCACCACGTCTGCTTCGAAGTCGGCGATCTGGCCACCGCCGTCGAGCGCGTCACGGGCGCGGGGCTCGAGGTGGCGGGGGCGGAGGGCCGCACGGGGGCCGAAGGGTCGCGCGTCGCCTTCATCCATCCCCGCGCCACCGGCGGGGTGCTCATCGAGCTGCGGCAGAGCGACACGAAGACAAAGCGTGGGCGACCGGCCACCGCGGGCAGCCGGGCGAGGACCCGGGACCGCCGCGGGTCCGGGACGGGAACCCTTCCATGAACAAGGTGGTCAGGGACGCGGACGAGGCGATCCGGGACATTCCCGACGGGGCCACGTTGATGGTGGGCGGATTCGGCCTCTGCGGCATCCCCGAAAATCTGATCAAGGCGCTGCAGCGCAAGGGGACGAAGGACCTCACGGTGATGAGCAACAACGCCGGCACGAGCGACTACGGGCTCGGGCTGCTGCTGCGGACGCGGCAGATTCGCAAAATGATCTCCACCTACGTCGGAGAGAACGACCTGTTCGAGCAACAGTTTCTCAAGGGCGAGCTTCAGGTCGAGCTCGTGCCCCAGGGAACTTTTGCGGAGCGCATCCGCGCGGGGGGCGCAGGCGTCGCCGCTTTTTTCACCCCGACGGGTTACGGCACCGTGGTCGCGGACGGCAAGGAGACGCGTCGCTTCGGGGATCGTCACTACGTCCTGGAGACGGCCCTCGTTGCCGACTTCGCCCTGGTCAAGGCCTACAGAGGCGACCGCCTGGGCAACCTCGTGTACCGCAAGACGGCGCGCAACTTCAACCCGATGATGGCGACCGCCGCGCGCGTCACCATCGCCGAGGTGGAGCAGCTGGTCGAGCCGGGCGACCTCGATCCGGAGATGGTGCACACCCCGGGTGTCTACGTGACCCGGATCTTCCGGGGGGCGAACTATGAAAAGCGAATCGAGCAGAGAACTCATCGTCAGGCGGACGGCCGCTGAGCTCAGGGACGGCGACTACGTCAACCTCGGCATCGGCATGCCGACCCTCGTCGCAAACTACGTCCCCCGCGGCATGCGCGTCACCTTTCAGTCCGAGAACGGCATGCTCGGCGTCGGGCCGTTCCCGCTCGCCGGCGAAGAGGACCCCGATCTGATCAACGCGGGCAAGCAGACGATCACCGAGACGCCCGGTTGTTCGTACTTCAGCAGCGCCGAGTCGTTCGCCATGATCCGCGGGGGCCACATCGATCTGTCGATTCTCGGCGCCCTCGAGGTCGACGAAGATGGGAACCTGGCCAACTGGATGGTGCCGGGGAAAATGGTGAAAGGGATGGGCGGCGCCATGGACCTGGTGGCCGGGGCGAATCGCGTGATCGTCATGATGACCCACGCGACCCGGGAGGGGGAGCCGAAGATCCTCCGCCGCTGTCGCCTGCCGCTCACGGGCGCGCGGGTGGTCGATCGGATCATCACCGACCTGGCGGTGATCGACGTGGAGAAGGAGGGGCTGGTGTTGCGCGAGATGGCACAGGGCCTTACCCTCGAACAGGTCGTCGCCGCGACCGAGGCCCGCCTCGTCCCCGATCCCGAAGGCGTCCGCGCCTTGCGTGCGCCCTGACGATGTTCAACTCCGCTCTCGGTCCCGGGTCTGTCGTCGTCGCCTACGTTCAAAATCCGCGCGAGCGGTTCTGGGGGATGATCCGCGCCCTCGACTCGGCCGGCGTGGTGATCGAGGGAATCGATCTCAACTCCTTCGACGACTGGGTCCGGCAGGTGGCCGAGGGGGGCGAGGGACTGAGCCTCTCGACCGTCTTCATCCCGCTGCTCCGGGTGGAGAAACTGCTGTTGGACGCCAACAGCGGCTCGGCGCCGTCCCTGTCGTTGCAGTTCGAGACACGCGTCGGTCGGCCGCTGCGCGAGCACATGGGCTGGACGGGATGAGGACCGGGTGCCGCCCGCCAGGGAGCGGATGGACCTCTCAGCGGACCTTGCGGCCCGGGTCGGCCTTGAGGGTGGTCGTGATGACCCGGTCGCGGCCCGTATGCTTGGCCAGATAGAGCGCCTGGTCGGCCTTCTCCAGGAAGCCCTGGATGGTCCCGGGGTAGTCGGCCGGATAGGCCGCGATCCCGACGCTGATCGTCGTTCTCAGGACTCCGTCGCCGACGCGCACCTCCAGCTTGCTCACCCGAGTGCGGATACGCTCGGCGATGCGGGACGCACCGTCCAGATCGGTCTCGGGTAAAAGGATGCAGAACTCCTCGCCGCCGTAGCGGCAGGGGATGTCCGCGGCGCGCATCGTTTCCCGGATCACCTCGCCCACCTTCTGCAGATAGCGATCGCCCGCCAGGTGCCCCATCCGGTCGTTGATCTCCTTGAAGGAGTCCAGGTCGAGCATGAGCACCGTGAACGTGCTGCCATAGCGGCGGGCGCGAGCCTGCTCCTCCGAGAGCTTGCGGAAGAAGAAGTCCCGCAGGTACAGGCGCGTCAGCTGGTCGACCGTCGCCAGCTGGAAGTTGCGCGCGTTCTCGAGCGCCACCGCCGCCTGCTGCGTGATGGTCGTGAACACGGACAGATGATCGACGGTGTAGGCGCCCGGACGGGGGCTCTCGACGCACAGGACGCCGATGGTCTCGCCGTTGAAGATCAGAGGCGTCGACATGATCGATCGGATGTCCTGGGCGAGGATCACGGGGGCGCATTGAATCGAGTCGCGGTCAACCTCGAGATCATGGACCAAAAGCGGCCGCTTCGACTCGACCACCCAGGAGGTGAACCCCTGGCCGAGGGCCCGCTCGGGCCGCGGCTGCACCACACCATCGCGCGCCACGTATTCGAGGTATGACTCGTTCGGGATGCGGTGGTACAGCGACAGGAACAGATGCGGCGCGTCGAGGATCCTCTGCACGTGTCGGCTCACCTGGGCGAAGACGACCTCGGGATCCAGGCTGGTGCTGATCTCCCGACCAATCGTGTTCAGGATGCGCAGCTCGCGCGAGCGATCCTGGAGCTGGTCGTTCGCCTCGCTCAGTTCGTTGCGCGCCTGATTGAGCTTCTTCAGGAGTCCGCTCGCGAGCAGGATGGTCGTCGCCAGCGGCACGAAGCCCCAGATGCCGGCCGCGGCGTACAGGAGCGCGAGGCCCAGCGTGAGCGGCATGGTGAACACCTCGAGCGAAGGCAGGTAGCGCAGGTAGGTCGAGAGGTGTGGCCATACCGGCTCCCCCTTCAACAGCATGGCCACGACCATGATCGCGACGTTGGTCACGTTATAGGCCACGAACAGCGCCACGACGGCGACCACCGTGCCCCAGGTGAGCTT
>Ga0209761_1002938_pt1 | contig 11223 bp, 9 predicted proteins | sample GraSoi013_1_40cm_4_FD_185818 | JGI IMG/M metagenome (GOLD analysis project Ga0209761, IMG submission 185818) | Grasslands soil microbial communities from the Angelo Coastal Reserve, California, USA - Sample 09_25_2013_1_40cm (SPAdes) (version 2) | ecosystem: Environmental > Terrestrial > Soil >... | reverse complement strand
AGTACTTCTACGCGTACACGCGGGCGAAGGTGGCGCTCGTGCATCGCCACACGGCGCTTCAATTCCAGGCCGCACGCACCGCGGCTGCGGTCCACCTCAAACAGATCATCGTCTTCGGCGAGCCCGCCACCACGCGGGCGATCGCCGGAGCCTCGCCAGAGTTCGAGACATTCCCCAGTCACCGCGACGACGCGGCGATCTGGCTGTTCTCCGGCGGCACGACGGGGAAGCCGAAGGCGGTCGTGCAGAGTCACGGCTCCTTCGCCAACACCACCGTGTGCTACGGACAGGGCGTGCTCGGGCTCACGGAGCGCGACATCACGCTGGCCGTGCCGAAGCTGTTCTTTGGCTACGCGACGGGATCGAATCTGTTCTTTCCATTTTCGGTGGGCGCGGCCGCCACGCTGTTCCCCGAAAAGAGCACCGCCGAGACGTTGTTCGCCAAGATTCGGCGGTTTCGGCCGACCGTGCTGGTGAACGTGCCGACGATGGTGAACCAGATGGTCGCCCATCCTGACGCTGCCCAACAGGACTTCTCGTCTCTGCGCCTTGCGACGTCGGCCGGGGAAGCACTGCCGGTCGAACTGTATGAGCGCTGGAACAAGACGTTCGGCGTGGAGCTGCTCGATGGCCTCGGCACCGCGGAGATGTGGCACATTTTCATCTCGAACAAGCCCGGCGCCGTGCGGCCCGGCACCATCGGGACGGTCGTGCCGGGCTTCGATGTCAGGGTGCGCGACGATCTGGGGCACGATTTGACCGACGGCGAAGTCGGCATGCTGTGGGTGCGCGGCGACTCGCGCGCGATTGGCTATTGGCAGCAAATGGACAAGACGAAGGCCGCGTTCCGCGGCGAGTGGTATGTGTCCGGGGATCTGGTTCGGCGCGATGCCGACGGTTACTTCACATACTGCGGCCGTGCCGACGAGCTGCTCAAGGTTGGCGGCAAATGGCTCGCGCCGCAGGAAGTGGAAGGCTGCCTGCTCCAACATCCGCTCGTCAAAGAGGTCGCGGTGGTGGGAGTCGAAGACGCGAATGGCCTCACAAAGCCGCAGGCCTTCGTCGTCGCGACAGAACAGCGGCCGGGTCTTGCTGAGGAGTTGCTGACGTTCGCGCGCGAGCGCCTCGAACCGTACAAGGCGCCTCGCACCGTGCGGTTTCTCGATTCCCTCCCACGGACTCACCTGGGCAAGGTGGACCGTAGAAAGCTTCGCGAGGCCTGATTAGCTTTGCGTCGGCATTCAGTAGTTCGGACGGGTGGCCGAGTGGCTTAAGGCGCACGCTTGGAAAGCGTGTTAACGGGCAACCGTTACGTGGGTTCGAATCCCACCCTGTCCGCCTAGCAGGACAGGTGGGTGAGCGGTTGAAACCGCCGGTCTCGAAAACCGGTATGCCCGCAAGGGTATCGAGGGTTCGAATCCCTCCCTGTCCGTCCCGCGAAGGCCATACAGGAGCATAGCGTGATCCGTTCGAAACGATGTACCAATCGTTCATACGACTGCTCATTTCCACGCACCTCCTTCCGGCGTCTTCCAGCGACCTTCGGCGTCCTCGCCTTCACCGTCATGTCGCCCCTCGTCGCGCAGTCCGTCGAATACCGCTCACCCGCGGGCGTCGAGTATCGATCCCAGCGTGACACCGGGGCCATCGCCCGGGCCGAGAGTGCGCTCGGTGCGGATCCGCACAACGTCGACAAGATCATCGCGCTGGGCGTGGCGCAATCGGGCGTCCGGCAGTATCGCGAAGCGATCGCCACGTTCACCCACGGCGTCGGCATCGCGCCCAACAACGCGCTGCTGTATCGCTGGCGCGGGCACCGGTATCTGTCCACGCGGCAATTCGACAAGGCGATGGACGATCTCCAGCGGGGCGCCCGGCTCGACACCACGATCTACGGCATCTGGTATCACCTCGGCATCGTGCGGTTTGTGCGCCGTGACTTCGCCGGTGCGGTGCAGGCGTTCACGCGCGCGCTCCCCATGTCGCCGGACTCGGCCGAGCGGGCAGGCTCGACGGACTGGTTGTGGATGTCGCTGTCACGCGCGGGCCGCAAAGCCGAGGCCCAGGCGCTGCTCGATCGCCACCCCGATGTGCCGAACGCGGGCAACGCGTACGCGCAGCGGCTGCGCCTCTATCGCGGCGAGGTTTCTCCCGATTCCGTGTTCACGCCCGCCGACACCAGCGACATCCAGGTGGCGACGCTGAGCTACGGCATCGGCAATTGGTACCTGGTGCAGGGTGACACAGCCAAAGCCCGGAGCTGGTTCGAGCGCTCCGTAACGTCCGGCGGTTGGCCGGCGTTCGGCTTCATTATGTCTGAGGTGGAGCTGCGGAGCAGCCGCGCGCATTGAGATGTCTGAGGTGGAGCTGCGGAGCAGCCGCGCGCATTGAGGGTAATGAGGACAACTCCAGGAGGCCTCATGCGTGCAGCGCTCGTTCTGCTTGTTGCGTTTCTCGTCGCGTGCTCGTCGGATGGCAGCGGCCCGCCACCGCCGGCCCCCCCGCCACCCTTCTACGTCTCCAACAACGGCAGTAGTGCCATCTCGGTCTTCACGACCGCGGATACCGGCAACGCGGCTCCCGCGTTCACGATCAGCGGAATCAATACGACGCTGAATCAGCCGGAGGGCATCGCCGTCGATCCGGCGGGCGTGGTGATCACGACGAGCGTAAGTCCAGCGCGCATCGTGGTGTTTGGAGCTCACACCGTGGGGGAGGTCGCGCCGGTCGCGAGCATTGTGGGTGGCAATACGGGACTGTCCCAGCCGCGGGGACTCGCGCTCAACGAGTCGGGCCGGCTCTACGTCGCCAATGCGGCCAGCATCCTGATCTTTGCGAACGGCGCGACCGGGAACGTGCCACCGATCGGCACGATCACCGGTGCCAACACGGGATTGAGTGGACCAGCGGATCTGTGCTTCGATTTCCGCGGGCGACTGTACGTGGCGAACTCGGGCAATCACAGCATCACCGTCTACGCCGCGAGCGCAATCGGCAACGCCAGTCCGGCCGATACGATAGCGGGTCCCAACACCGGGCTCAATGTCCCGCTCGGCGTCGCAATGGATCCGGGAGGCCAGCTTTATGTCGCAAACTCAGGGACGGGGCCGAGCAGCTCGAGCATTACCGTATACGCGTCCGACGCGCATGGGAATGCCACCCCAATTGCCACCATCATGGGTGACAGTACGGGGCTCGATCAGCCGAAGGGTGTGGCCCTGGATCCGGCCGGCCGCATCTACGTCGTGAACAGCGCGACCATAAGCCAGCAATATCGGATTACGGTGTACGCCGCCGGCGCTAACGGGAATGCGGCGCCGGTCGCGACCATCGCTGGCAACCAGACGGGTCTGACCGCACCTTCGTATCTCTCGTTCTGAGGGTAGGCAGGGAGTGCTGGTTCTCAGGAGCATCTTCTTCGCGCTGCTGCTTCCCGGGACCGTCACGCTGTTGCTTCCGTATTTCATCTTGTCGCGGCGTGCCGTGCCTCATTGGGATGCGATTGGCTTGCCCGGCCTCGTCGCGATCCTGGTCGGCGCCACGATCTTGATCTGGTGTATCGCGGACTTCGCGCGGGTGGGACGGGGAACGCTCGCGCCGGTCGACCCCCCGAAGGCGCTGGTGATTCGCGGGCTGTACCGCTACGTCCGAAACCCGATGTACGTCGGCGTGGTTCTGGTGCAGGTGGGCGAGTCGGCGCTGTTCCGGTCGGCCAGTCTGTTGCTCTATGCCGGCATTTTCTTTCTGATCGCCAATCTCTTTGTGATGTTGTATGAAGAGCCTACATTACGCGCTCGCTTCGGCGAGTCGTACGCGCACTACCGCCGCTCGGTCGGGCGGTGGATCCCACGGAGAGTGAAATGAAACGTGCCTGCCTGCTCGCGCTGTCGATCGGCGTCACCGTACCGCTGCACGCCCAGACACCGCGCACGCTGTCGCCGAACGATCAGCGTGCCCGCGACATCTTCGAGCAGCTGATCAACATCAACACGACCGGCTCGAGCGGCAGCACAACGGTGGCGTCCAACGCGCTGGCGAAGCGACTCCTCGACGCGGGCTTACCGCCGGGCGACGTGCAGGTGATCGGACCCGCTGATTCGAAGAATCACAATCTCGTGGCGCGGTTTCGGGGCACGGGAACGCAAAAGCCGATTCTGCTCCTCGCGCATATCGACGTGGTGGAGGCCCGGCGCGAAGACTGGTCCGTCGATCCGTTTACGTTGCTCGAGCGCGACGGATTCTTCTATGGCCGGGGCACATTGGATGTCAAAGACGGTGCGGCGATTCTCGTTGCCACCCTTGCGCGACTGAAGCAGGAAGGCTATCGCCCCAACCGCGACTTGATTCTCGCCCTCACGACCGGTGAGGAGGGCGGCAGCGACTACAACGGCGTCGAGTGGCTACTCGCCAATCATCGCGATTTGATCGATGCGGCCTACGTCATCAACATGGACGCGGGCGATCCGGTGATCCTCAACGGCAAGCGCGCGTTCCGCTCGGTGCAGGCGGCCGAGAAGGTCTACGTGACCTTCAAGCTGGAAGTGCACAATCCCGGTGGCCATAGCTCGCTGCCGACCAAGGACAACGCGATTTACCGCCTGGCCGCGGCACTCGGCCGGTTGAGCGCCTACGCGTTTCCGGCGCAGCTGAATGAGATCACGCGGGCGTCGTTCGCCAAGTGGTCGCAGCTGCAGCAGGGCACGCTCGCCGCGGATATGGCCGCGGTCGCTCAACCCACGCCGGACACCGCCGCGATTCGGCGGCTCTCGGACGCGAGCCCCCTGTACAACGCGCAGCTGCGCACGACGTGCGTTGCGACGGAGCTCGCCGGCGGGCACGCGGAAAACGCGCTGCCGCAGTCCGCAAGCGCGACGATCAATTGTCGGATGCTGCCGGGAACGCCGCAGGACGACGTGCAACGCACGTTGACGAGGGTCGTGGCCGATACCGCGGTGGCGGTCAGTGTCGTGCAAGTGGCGGTCCCCAGTCCGCTCGCGGCGCTGCAGCCGGAGGTCATGAACGCGATCGACCGCGTGACGAAGCGTCTTTGGAATATCCCCGTGATCCCGGTCATGGAAACGGGAGCCACCGACGGCCTCTATCTCCGCAACGCCGGAATTCCGGTGTACGGCGTCTCCGGTGTGTTCGTGGACATCAACGACATTCGCGCGCACGGCCGAGACGAACGCATCGGCGTGCAGGATTATTACGACGGCGCCGAGTACATCTATCAACTGGTAAAGGCGGTTTCATCGACCCAACGGTAAAGCCCCGCGGGTTGGACGGGGTCGTCGCGGCGCAGACCCGCCTGAGTCACGTCGATGGCTTGGCTGGCGAGCTCATTATCGGGGGCTACCAGCTCAAGGAGCTGGCGGGCCGCGTCAGCTTCGAAGAGGCGGCGCATCTGTTGTGGCGCGGCGCGTTCCCCTCGCCGGACGAGCTGGCGACCCTGCGGAAGGAAATCGCGGGGCTGCGTGCTTTGCCCGAGCAAACGATGCACGTAGTGCGGGCCGCGGCGCAGGCGCCGCCGATCGACGCGCTGCGCATGGCGTGCGCCACGCTGTCGCTCGATCTCGATCATCCGGACGATATCTCGCCCGCTGCCGACATGCAGGCCGCGAAGATGCTCACGGCCCGCTTCCCGACGGTCGTGGCCGCGCAGGCGCGGCTGGGTGCGGGCAAGGCGCCGATCGCGCCGCGGACCGACCTGCCGCTGGCCGCGAATTTCCTCTACATGCTCCACGGCAAGGAGCCCGACCCCATCGCGGCCCGGGCGATCGACGCATACTGGGTGACGGTAATCGACCACGGCATGAACGCCTCGACATTCACCGCCCGCGTCATTGCGAGCACGCGCTCGGACATGGTCAGCGCCGTGACGGGAGCGATCGGTGCGCTCAAGGGTCCGCTGCATGGCGGCGCGCCCGGACCCGTGCTCGATATGCTCAAGGACATCAGGTCCGCGGATCGTGCTGAGAGTTGGGTGCGCAACGAGTTAGCGGCGGGCCGGCGCATCATGGGATTCGGGCACCGCGTCTACAAGGTGCGCGACCCGCGAGCCGATGTGCTCAGCAAAGTTGTCGATCAGATGAGCTCGGCGACGCTCGAGAACCGGCAGCTGTTCGATCTGGCGCGCGCCGCGGAGCAGACGATCCTGAAAGTGCTGGACGAGGTGAAGCCGGGCCGCAACCTGCGCACCAACGTGGAGTTCTTTACGGCGCTGGTGCTACAGGCCCTAGGCCTCGAGCCGCGGACGTTTGTCGCGACGTTCGCGTGCGGGCGCGTCGCCGGGTGGTGTGCCCATGTCATTGAACAGCACGCCGAGGACCATTTGATTCGACCGCAGTCGGAGTACGTCGGGCCCAGGGGACTGAAGGTAGATTGATCCATCGCGTGCTGATCGCGGTGGAGCTCAAGAATCTCCTTGAGCCGTCGCAGCTCGCAGATCTCGACATCACCTGGCTCGCCTCCGATCAGCCCACACCGAAAGGTGACTGGGTTGCCATCGTGCCCCTCTTATCGCGATGGGTAGGCGGGACGGAGTTCAAGAACCTCCCCAACCTCCGCCTCGTCGCCAACTGCGCGGTCGGCTACAACAACGTCGATCTCGTCGCCGCCGAGATGCGGAAGGTGCTCGTCACCAACACGCCCGGCGTCCTCACCGAGGCGACGGCCGACCTCACCTGGGCCCTGATCCTCGCAACCACGCGCCGGCTGATCGAGGGCGTGGAGCTCGTGCGCAGCGGGCACTGGACCGGCTGGCATCCCGAACAGCTGCTGGGCCTCGAGCTGCGCGGGCGGATCCTCGGCCTGTTCGGCGCCGGCAGGATCGGCCAGGCGGTCGGACGGCGCGCGCCGCCGTTCGGGCTTCGCATTCTGTACACGGCGCGCACCCCCAAGCCCGACTTCGAGCGCGAGACCGGCGCCGCGCGGGTCGAGCCGACCCGGTTGCTTGCCGAGAGCGACATCGTGAGCCTGCACGTGCCCGCGAGCCCAGAGACGAAAGGGATCATCAACGGTGAGACGCTCGCGCGGATGAAGCGAGGCGCGATTCTCATCAACACGTCGCGTGGCGACTTGATCCGCGAAGAAGCGCTCGCGATGGCCCTCGAGCGCGGACACCTCGGCGCCGCCGGCCTCGACGTCTACACCGACGAGCCGGCCATCCACCCGCGGTTGCTCGCCGCGCCGCGCACGGTCTTGTTGCCGCACATCGGCAGCGCCACGGAGGAGACGCGGCGCAACATGGCTGCGATCGCTGTGGCGAACGTGCAGTCGGTCTTGAGCGGCAAGCCCCCGTTGACGCCAGTCTATTAAGGCGGCGAGGTGAGGCGGTTGCGACCATTTGTGTTAGCGACCGTCCACACTCCTCAGCGCAGGCACCGCAGCAGGGCAGCGTAGACGCGACACCAGGCGGCGGCATGCCCGTTGCGAGCGCAGTGGGGGATGCCACGTTCAGCCGCGCTCCTTGCCACAGTCGTTGCATTGCTCTCGGCCTGCCATAGCGATGGGCCACTCGCGGCGGTGTTCACCCGCTCGAATCACCTGGAGATCAGCGTTCAACCAGCCGTGGCGAGAGTGGGATCTCCGCTGGGGGTGCAACCGGTCGTCGCGGTCCGTGACGACCGAGGACACCTGGTAAGGGACACGATCCCCGTGACCGTCAGCCTCTCGACTGGAGATGGTAAGGTTCTAGGCACGGTGACCGTCGCCGCCAAGAATGGCATCGCGCGCTTCACGGACCTCCGGCTGAGCGGCAGCTACGGTCCGAAGACGCTCACGTTTACCGCCCCGGGACTCACCGACGTCACCGCAACCACCGTCGGCCTACGACCACCCATCCGATCCGCGGAAGACCGGGTAGACGACTTCACCGGCCCGCAGGTGCATGTGATCTACGTAGTGCCACTTGGTGCATCAGACCGGAAACTCGATACCGAGCTCGATATCGCGAATTCGGTTGACGTGTTTCAGACATGGTTGAGCCGCGCCAGTGGGTTGCAGATTCGGTTCGACCGGTACGAAGGCGTCGTCGATGTCTCGTTCTTCGCGCTGACTCAGTCAGACAGTCAGATGCGCTCTCTGGGGCCGTATATCGTCTCGGAGATCAATAGCGAGCTCACTGCGGCCGGCGTCATTCGACCCGACAAGCGCTATCTGGTTTACTATGACGGCGGCAGCGCGTCCGTGTGTGGTGGCGCTGCCTGGCCACCGACGGTGGGCGGCCAAACGGCCGCGGTGTACCTACGCGCCTGCGGCGGACTATCGCTCGCTCAGCAGCCTGACGACCCTCCGGGATACTGGGAGTTTGCGGCTCTGCACGATCTCATTCATACGCTGGGAGTGGTTTCGCTGGAAGCGCCGCACTACACGAGTGATAACCCTGCTCACGTACCCGAGCCTAACGACCTCATGTACGGGGGTGGTTCGGGTCCGTGGGAGCCCACAACGGTCGATGTGAACAACGACGATTACTTTGCACCAAACCTCGCCAATGGCCTCGCCAACCTGGCGGTGAATCCGTTCGTGGAACGAGTCGCGGCGCCCCCAGCCGTGGCTGCCAGAACCTCACCGGCGGGACGACCGCGCTTCTCAACGACGCTGCCTCCGCACCAGTCGCTGGTTCAGCGGCGAAGGTGGCATTAGCTTTTAGCTCTCAGAATGCCCCGACCCAAAGCCGAAGAACGCACGACCCTCCTCGACGCCCGCGCGATGTCGCGGGCGTTGCAGCGTATGGCAGTCGAGATCCTCGAATTGGCGCACGGCACGGACGACCTGGTCCTCATCGGGATCCAGCGCCGCGGGGTGGAGCTCGCCGAGCGCATCGCCAAACTCCTCGAAAAAGAAGAAGGCGCCAAGATCCCGCGCGGCGCGCTCGATATCACGCTCTACCGCGACGACCTCGGCACCGTAGGGCCGAACCCCGTCATCGGCGAGACGCACATCCCAGGCGATCTCACGGACAAACACGCGGTGATCGTGGACGACGTGCTGTACACCGGCCGCACCGTGCGCGCCGCCCTCGACGAGCTGGCCGATTTCGGCCGTCCCAAACGCATCTCGCTCTGTGTGCTCGTCGACCGCGGCGGCCGGGAGCTGCCGATTCAGGCCGACATCGTGGGCACATTGGTCAAGACGGGACCCGGCGAGCGCGTGGACGTACAGGTGGAAGAGTTGGACGGGCGGGATCAGGTGGACGTGATTCGATGAACGCCTCCTCGACCCTCGGCAAAGACCTCACCGGGCTCGAGCACATGACGCCCGAACAGATCCGGCTGATCCTCGACACCGCCGAGCCGTTCAAGGAAGTGTCGGAGCGGCCCATCAAGAAGGTGCCCGCGCTGCGCGGCAAGACGATCGTCAATCTGTTCTTTGAGGCCTCCACCCGCACGCGCATTTCGTTCGAGTTCGCCGAGAAGCGGCTTTCGGCCGACACCGTCAACGTCTCGGCGACCGGCTCGTCGGTCTCGAAGGGCGAAACGCTGGTGGACACGGCGCGCAACCTCGAAGCGATGCGCATCGACATGGTCGTGATCCGGCATCCATCGTCCGGAGCGGCCGAGTTCCTCGGCAACCGCATCGCCTCCAACGTGATCAACGCGGGCGACGGCAAGCACGAACACCCCACGCAGGCGCTGCTCGATCTCCTGACGATCCGCGACAAGCACGGGAAGATCGAGGGGTTGAAGGTGTGCCTGGTCGGCGATGTGCTGCACTCGCGCGTCGCCCGGTCGAATCTCTGGGGGCTGACGAAGCTCGGCGCCGAGGTCGCGGTGTGCGGGCCGTGGACGCTGTTGCCGCGCGGGATCGAGGAGCTGGGTGTGAAGGTCTTCGGCCGGATCGAAGAGGCGATCGAGTGGGCCGACGTGCTCAACGTGCTGCGGTTGCAGCTCGAGCGGATGGAGAAGGGCTTCATCCCGAGCGTGCGCGAGTACTACCGCGTCTTCGGCGTGACGCCCGAGCGCCTCGAGCGCTCGCCGAAAGCGATCACCATCATGCATCCCGGCCCCATGAATCGTGGCGTCGAGATCGATTCGCGGGTCGCTGATGGGCCGCACAGCGTCATCCTGGATCAGGTGACGAACGGCGTGGCGGTTCGCATGGCGGTGCTCTATTTGCTCGCCGGTGGCCGCGCCGAGCTCGCCGACGCCGCGAAACGAGGAGCAGAGTGACCCCCCCTTCGGCGATTCTGCTGCAGGGCGGGCACGTCATCGATCCCGCCCGCGACCTGGACGGGGCCGCTGATGTGTTGATCCAGGACGGGAAGATCGCGAGCGTCGGGCGCGGACTGCAGGCGCCCGATGGCGCCCTCGTGCGCAACGTGAAGGGCAAGGTCGTCACTCCTGGGCTCGTCGATCTGCACGTGCATCTGCGCGAGCCCGGCAACGAAGACGAAGAGACGGTGGCGAGCGGCGCGCGCGCGGCCGCGGCGGGCGGGTTCACGGCGATCTGCGCGATGCCGAATACCGATCCCGTCACCGACAACCAGGCGGCAGTGGGATTCATCGTGCGGCAGTCGGGGCGCGCCGGACTGGCGCGCGTGCATCCGATCGGCGCCGTCTCGATCGGCCAGAAGGGCGAGCGGCTCGCCGAGTTCGGGGAGATGGTGAGCGCCGGGGCCGTCGCGGTCTCGGACGACGGCAAGCCCGTCATCTCCAGTCACCTGATGCGCACTGCGCTGGAATACGCCCGCACGTTCAACATTCCCGTTGCCGATCATTGCGAGGATCCCACGCTGGCCGCCGGCGGCGTCATGCACGAAGGCCTCGTGTCCACGCGACTCGGCTTGAAGGGGATTCCCGCTGCGGCCGAAGAGATCATGGTCGCGCGCGACGTGCTGCTTGCCGAGCTGACAGGCGGCCACGTGCATCTCTGTCACATGTCGGCACGCGGGTCGGTCGCCATCATCCGCGAGGCGAAGGAGCGCGGCATTCGGGTGACCGCCGAAGTAACGCCGCATCACCTCACGTTGACCGACTACGCGTGCGAAGAGTACGACACCCATGCGAAGATGAATCCGCCGCTACGCGAAGCGGCGGACGTCGCCGCACTCCGCGGCGCGCTGAAAGACGGCGTCATCGACTGCATCGCGTCCGACCACGCCCCCCACGCCTACGACGAAAAAGAAGCGGCGTTCGACGATGCGCCGTTCGGCGTCGTGGGGCTCGAGACCGCGTTCGCGGTGGCGCACACCGAGCTGGTCGAGAGTGGCGTGTTTACGAT
>Ga0209761_1002934_pt1 | contig 11230 bp, 8 predicted proteins | sample GraSoi013_1_40cm_4_FD_185818 | JGI IMG/M metagenome (GOLD analysis project Ga0209761, IMG submission 185818) | Grasslands soil microbial communities from the Angelo Coastal Reserve, California, USA - Sample 09_25_2013_1_40cm (SPAdes) (version 2) | ecosystem: Environmental > Terrestrial > Soil >... | reverse complement strand
AGGGTTGCAGAGGGATTGCAAGGCCCAGCCCTGACCCCAGATCGGGCGTCGCGTTCGTCTCGCGGTTTCACGCTCACTCCCGAGCGGCGTCACGCTGGGCGCACGCTCCTTCCGCTCGAGGATCGCAGGATCACGCTCGGTTGCAATGGCCCTCGTGGGCGCGAAAATCGTTCAGCCCCTGTTCCTTCTCCATACAGCCCCCATTCCTGCCACCCCCCGGGCCCTTCTCCGACTCCGCGATCGGGCCATCAGACGACCGTGTGCGGGAGCGTGCCGGTGAGCGTGTACTCGAGCGTGAGCGAGCGTGACCATCGTGGCGGCCCGACGGCAGCCCCGCGAGCAACGGAGGTCGCCGCTCGTAAGGATTGGGGTAGATTTCGCGGATTCGGCGGATCACGAAATCGGCGCCCCATGGCGGCTGGCACGCGGCGGCTCTTTTGCGCACGGTCGGGTCTGACTGCGTGATCGCCGAGGCGATTGCTGAGGATCCCACGAAGCCTCCCCCGAGTGAGTTCCTGAGCGTCGAGTCAGACCCGCCGCCCCTCACGTCTCCGATGACGCTCCGAGACTCTAGAACCTCGGCTAGCCCTGACCCAGTTGAGCCATGGTGAGTGCCAGCTCCACGGTCTGAGCAAGATAGTGGAGATCGACGGGCTTGACGACGTAGTCGAAGGCCCCGTGAGCCAGCGTCTCGCGCGCCAGCGCTTCATCCGGCGTGCCGCTCACCATGACCACGGGCACGCCGGGGGCAAGCGCCCGGATGCTCGGCAGGGCCTCCAGCCCGCTGAGTCCCGGCATGAGAATATCCAGGAGAATCAGATCAGGAGTCTCTTGGGTCAGGGCGCGTAGCGCCGCGGCGCCATCCTTGACCCATTGCCCCTGATAGCCCTGCTGAATCACGAAGTCTTTCAGCATCGCGCGTGTGTGCGCGTCGTCTTCGACGACGAGGATCTTCGGCGGACGGCCGGAGGGTGGTGTCGCCGTCGGCATCGCGGGGGTTGGTGCGGCGGATTGTGCCGGGACACCCGTGCGCGTAGGTCTCGGACCGGAAAGCCTGGAGGAGTTCACGCCTCTCGAACGGCTTCGCAAGCACCGCCGCGGATGTCTTCGGGATTCGCGGTCATAATGACCACCTTGAGCCCCGGGTCGAGGATGCGGATTCGTCTCAACGCCTCCAGGCCGCCCAGTCTCGGCATTCTGAGATCGAGCATCACGACGTCTGGCCGTTCACGCTTGATCCGCAGCAGTGCCGCGAGGCCGTTGATCGCTTCGAGAACCTCGACCCGCTCAGGAAGTCGGCCACCATCTGGCGAACCGCCGGCTTGTCGTCCACCACGAGGACTCTCTGTCGTGTCGGCCGCATTCGTCTCGACTCACCGCACACCCTATGCCAGAGACGACATCACGCTGGCCCGCTGCGTAACTATCGGTTGTCTCGCGCCTCGGGGAGAACCACGGGGTAGGACGCGCTCTTTCGGGTTGCACCATGATGGTGCAATTGCACCTATGTGGTGCAACTGAGCGTTCCGACCGCCTGAGGCACCTCGCCGGCCGGAACGATTCTGGTCTTCCTCTGCGCGAGGCTATTTCGCACAGGCGCCTGACCGCGAAATTCCCCTTCGGTAATTGTCGAGGCCTGGCGCCATCCAACAGGTCCGCGGCCCAAACGGGATTCGATAGTCAGGCTAGTTCGTTTCAGTGGGGAAAAAGAATAGGGGCGAGCTCCAGTACGATCAGCAGCAGAATAAGAACGCCCAGATGCGCAGGCCCTTGAGCTGCAGTGTGGGCACCAACCGGCGGGATCCGATTCAGGGGCATTGCGCCTCCCGGAGAACCGGACGGTTTGTGTAAAAGGCAAAACGGACTGTAGGCGCAGAGGCAAGCGGTGTCAAGAACAAAAGCGGGCGTTGAGCCTTGCCGCTCGCCCCGACTTGAACGCCACACCGAATCGGCTCTACTCCCCGAGGGTGACGCCGATTCGCGGATACGGACCACATCTAAGCCTCGATCTGCGCCCACGAGTTGACGCCGCTCTCCAAACCGACGGTCGAGGATCACGTAGATGGACTCTTTCTTGAACGCACTCTTCAGGTAGGTGACCTGCGCTGGTTGCGTGCGCGAGACGATGATGAGCATGTGGTCAAGGAACTGCAGGTGCGGAACTGGCCGGTCGGTACCTTCAGGTATGACACGCGCGCCCGCGTGCGGGGGGGGTCGCTCATGTCTTGGCGCCCCGATAATCCGTCCTTACTGAGCGCGCTCGGCTTCGTGAATTAGGTAAAAACTGTAAAAGCGGGAGGGAAAACCATGCTTCGGGTGCGAGAGCGACACGGGCCGGCTGGCGGTCCGGCCCCTTCGGGCGAGCTCGGCGGCCTTGCGCCGCTACCGCGGCGGCTCACGCACCGGACGCGTGGGGGCCGGACCGGTCGAGGGCGAGGGCGACCAGTTTGTCCAGTTCGGGCAGGTCGAAGGGCTTGGTGAGGTAGGCGAACGCTCCTTCCATCAGCGCCTCGGCCGTCTTCTCGATATCATTGAAACCGCTGATCATAATGACCGGCGCGTTCACGCCGAGCCTGCGGATTACCTTGAGCAGACCGAGGCCGTGATTACCCAACCCGTACTTGAACATGTGCCCCTGCTCCATGATCGCCTTCAGTGGCATTTGAATACCCAGAAGAATGAGATCGCACTTTTCGCGCCGTAGGATGGCGACCGCGTCGACAACATCATGGGCCGCGATGACCTGGAACTCGCGCTCGTGCTCGACCCGCTGGCGGGTGTGGTGGCAAAAGAATTCGCGCAGCAGCGCGACCACGCCCTCGTCGTCGTCGATGATCAGAAGCCGTTTTGTCACGTTTGGGTGGCGTTTCCGGACGCAAATGGAGGGCCATCAATCTCGCCGACGGAATCTCAACGACTTCCAAGACGGGCGGCCCACACAACAGTAAAGAGGTTGCCAGATTGTCGAGACACCCGTGCTAGAAGGGCATTGAGTGTGCAAGGATTTTCATGTTCAGATCGCTTTTGAGGGGCTCGCCCGTGCCGCGTAACCGCGAGCATGAGACAATGACGGCGTCCCGCTTCGAAGCGATCCTCACCGGGCGATGCGATAGCGCACCTGGACGCTGACGACGATCTCAAGGTGACCGGCCTCAACTGGCCCCGGGCCGCTTGGCATCGGCGCCCTCATTGACTAGAGGACAACACCCAGTTGAACGCCGGCGGGGTTCTTATGGGTGCGTTGCCGACAAGGGCATCACCGGAGCTCCGCCACCCCTGCCTCCGCTTGCTCCAGCCAGAACCGCATGTCCATCTCGCGGTACAGCGCAGTAGCGGTCATGAGATGCTCTTGGGCTTCTCGCGGTCTACCCGTCTTTCCGCAGAGCTTGCCGAGGCCACGATGGCAGTGGGCGGCGAGCGGGCGCATCCCAAGTTCTTCGGCAAGCGCCTTCGCCTGCGTGTAGGAAGTGAGGGCGACTTCCAAGTCCGGGGGAGCCCCGGCCGCAGCGATCGCCCCGAGCATGCATCGCGCCCAGGTTTCAAACCCCCGTTCTCGGTGGGCCTGAGCCATTTCCAGTCCCCGAGCGGCAACACCCTTCGCTCTTTGGGTGTGGCCGCCAATGAGGAGTGCTTCGGCCAAGAGCACATGCGACCAGGAGCGGTGCACCCGAAGTTCAAGGTTCTCGACGAGCGTTACGCCCCGTTCCAAGTAGACGAGGCCTTCGATCAGTCGCCCCGACCCAGCTAAGGCCCAGCCCAAGATGTAGCACGCATAGGGAAGCAACCCCGCTAGCCCCTTTGTCTCGCAGAGACAACAGGCACGTTCAGCCCACTCGAGGGCCTCAGCGAACTCGCCTTGGACACACGACGGAATTGCCCGCCACAAGGATGCATATGCCTGCGCGAGAGGCTGGTCAACGACCGCGGCCGCTTGAACCCCGTGGTCTCCGTACGTCGTCGCCCGTTCAAAGTCACCCACGAATGCCATGCATTGGGCCAGCCAGCCGCAAGCCCCGAGGTAAGCGAAGGTGTAGCCGGCAGGGAGTCGCTTCGCTAGTTCTGCGTCAGGGCCTTCGACCACACGTAGGAGGAGATCAATGGCCGGGCGATACTCTCCCAGGATAGCGTGGTTCATTCCTTTGGTGACGGTACCGAGGACGCGCAACTCCGGGTCGTCAGTTGCCGTGGCGATGCTCAGGGTCTCCCGGGCATACTCGGTGCCTTGACGGTACTGAGCGTTCATAAGTGAGTATGCCGCAAGCCGTGCGGAGATGGCTCCGAGTCGAGGCTGGTCGTGGAGCTGTCGCGCCAATTGCTCGGCCTCCTGATGGAGCTCGGTGAGTCGGGCAAGCCGACCCAGCGCGAAAAGAGGAAGATGGAAATCCAGGCGCACATCAATCGCCACGCGGAGGTTGTCCGGGTGTTTCGGGAGCCGAGGAAGCACCTCGCGCGCCCGCTCATAACGGGCGAGGCCGTCCAGGAGCGCCCCCTTGGCGTATGCTTGGGCGCCCGCTATGCGTAGGTAGTCCACCGCCTTCTTCCAGATCTCCGCCGACAGCGCATGGCGCGCGAGAGTCTCGGCCTGCTCAGCCAGGTTCCCACCCGATAGCTGCTCGATAGCTTCGACGACCCGAGCGTGCAGGGCCTTTCGGCGTTCCTGGAACAGACTCTGGTAGGCGACGTCGTGAGTGAGGGCGTGTTTGAAGGTGTATTCCAGCTCGGGAACGAGTCTCGTTTCGTGCAAGAACTCGCTTCTCTGCAGCCGAGTGAGGGAGGCGCGGAGCGATTCCTCCGGTAGGTGGGCCACGGCGCGGAGCAGGGCGAGTGACATGTCCTTGCCAATGACCGCTGCTGTCTGCAGGAGCGTTTTGTCCTCAGGTGGAAGCCGGTCGATGCGCGCCGCGAGCACCGCCTGGACGGTAGCGGGAACCTGGATGTCCGCTGTTGGCCCCATCAAGCGGTAGGCGCCACGTTCACCGATCAGCGCCCCCGTCTCCACCAACGTCCGGACGCTCTCCTCCAGGAAGAACGGGTTGCCGCCGGTCCGATCTATGAGCTCCGCCTTCAGTGCCGCTGTGACCCCGTCCCGGCTCACCAGGCTATCGAGAAGGGAACGTGCTTCGTCGGGCGAGAGTGGATCGAGGCGAAGCTGCGTATAACAGCTCTTGTTGCTCCAGCCGTGCTCGTACTCCGGTCGGTAGCTGATGAGCAGCAAAACCCGATGGCTGGGGAGGCTCTCGATAAGTGTGTCCAGCACTGCCTGCGTCTCAGAGTCAACCCAATGGACATCTTCGAGCACGACGATAACCGGCTGAACGTGGCTCTCGCCGATGACCAGAAGTTTCATTGCTTCCAAAGTCTGCCGCCGCTTCTGGTGGTGGTCGAGCCCCCGCCACTGGGCGTCGTCGAGAGGCGTGTCGAGTAGGGCGAGGATCGGGGATAGCGCCGGAGCCAGCGCTTGCCCGAGCTTCGCCGCCACTCGCGTCTCAATCTTTCTGGTGTCGTCGCGCGGTTCGATGCGGAAATATCCCTTTAGAAGATCGATGACGGGCACATAGGGTGTCGCCTTCCCGTAGGAGGCCGCGGTGCTGATGAGGATCAGCGCGTCTCCGTTGCGCTGCGAGTCGATGAACTCCCAGAAGAGACGCGACTTGCCGACTCCGGCCTCGCCGACCACGGCGACAACCTGACCGTGGCCCGTCTCCGCCTGCTTGAGGGCCTGGGCGAGTTGCCCCAGCTCACTGCCCCGGGCCACTAACGGTGTGAGCTGCTCGCCCAACCCTAGGCCCGTTCGCTCGAGGCCCTCGAGCCGGTAAGCCCTTGTCAACTCTCTTTCGCTTGTTGTAAAGGGCGCGACAATGAAGCGCCGCTCGAGGAATGGGCGCGTGGCCTCGCTCATGAGGATGGTCCCCGGTTCGGGGTCCCGCATGAATCCTTCTAGATGTGCCAACGCCGCTCGCTTGGCCTCGTAGTCGACACGCACCGAACTGCCGACCCTGGCGACCAAAACCTCCCCGACATCGAGACCAAGGCGGACGCCGAGGACGTCCGTCGAGGCCGCGCTCGCATGCGCCGCGACTTTCTGGATCGCGAGAGCGGCGTGTGCCGCGCGGCGTGGGGCGTCCTCGATGGGCTCTAACCCGAACACTCCCACGAGTCCATGTGCGCTGACCTCCTCCACCTGTCCGCCGAAGCTCTGGATCTTCTCGACCAGTGCGTCGAGCATGGAGGCCGCGTCGAGAGCGACTCCGGCGGGCAGCGCCGTAACGAGATCAGCACGAAGCAGGGCGGCATGGCGGCGCTCCCACTGCACATTGAGCGTCCGTGGGGCGGTCGCGGGTTCGACCGCGAGGCTCTCTGGCTCGGCCGGCAAGGTCGGCTCAGTCGTCTCGGCAGGCGACCGAAGCCCGTACTTCCGAAGGCGGTAGCGCAGAATGTGACGGGTCACCCCTAGCAGGCTCGCCGCCCGGGAGATATTCCAGCGGGTCTTGTGGAGCGCCTCGAGGATGCGCACCCGCTCGAGCCGTTCGACCGTCTCCTCGAGCGACATGCCCTCCAGGGCATCGGGTGGAGTGGTGTCGCGACCCTGCGGCGGCGACGCTGGTCGGCCAGGAGGAGCCGCAAGCTCCAGCCTGTGGGCTGTCAAAACAGGGGCGTCGGTCAGCAGCGCGACTCGCTCCATCACGTTCGCCACTTCCCTTACGTTCCCAGGCCACCGGTAGGCGACGAGGGCAGCGCGGGCGTCCTCCGCGAGCGTTTTCGGCGCCAACCCATACTCGGTACAGGTGTGCGCGAGGAAGTGTTCGGCGAGCTTGAGGATGTCCTTTCCTCGCTCTCGAAGCGGCGGGAGTCGAAGCGTCACCACTGCAAGCCGGTGGTAGAGCTCCTCGCGGAACCGTGGCCGGCGCGCCCCGGCCTTCAAGTCCTCGCTCGTGGCCGAGATGACCCAGACGTCCACCGCCTCGGTGCGCGTACTACCCAGCCTTCGGACCGCACGGTCTTCGAGGACGGTGAGCAGCTTGGCCTGGAGGTTCTCGGGCAGTAGCCCGATCTCGTCGAGGAAGAGCGTGCCCCGGTGGGCCGTATGGAACAGGCCAGCCTTCGCGTGATGGGCGTCGGTGAAGGCGCCCCGTTCGAAGCCGAACAATTCGGCCTCGAGCAGAGTCTCGGGAATCGCGGCGCAGTTGACCGCGACGAACGGCCCGGCCCTGCGAGGCCCGGCTTCATGGATGGCCCGGGCGAGCAGGCCCTTGCCTGTCCCCGTCTCGCCGAGGATCAAGATGGGCGGAAGGCGGCGTGTCTGTGAACGCCGTCGGAGAAGCTGCTCGACTTGCGCTCGGACGGCTACCAGCCCAGGACTGTCACCGATCAACTGGTCGAGTGACGCCACGGTGCGCGCATTCTACGCCGCCTCGAGCACCACTGGAGGATTTTCGCCACCCGCGTCCGCCGGCCAACTACCAGCGCCAAGTCCTCGATTTCCCGTTCTCCCGCCCCTGGCATTACCGTTGCGTTCGCCACAAGAACGGAGCGCGGGCGGCCTGGTGACTACAGCAGGTGGAGATCGTCCTCGGGCCGCTAGGTTGGGGCGCAGACGAGAGGAGGAGGCCAATGAAGAGGCGCGTGCCAATCACCGTGGTTCATGCCCTGAGTGCGGCGCACGGGGAGGTCGGAGGCAATTCGCAAGCTGGTCCATACGAAGGAGACCATCTGGGAAAGCAATTTTTCAGGATCGCTGGAGCGGCGGGGTACACGTGCCTGCTCCTCGTCACGCTAGCGCTCACGTCGGCGCCGCCAGCAGGTGCCCAGCCGGTTTGCGTGCCGCAGTTTTCCAAATGGTCCGAACCGATTAACCTGTGCTACGTCAATAATCCGGCAGGGACTCCGTGCGAGGTCAATTCGGCAGGGACCGACCAAGGTCCTGCCATATCCAAGGACGAGTTAGAACTCTACTTCGTGCGAGAGCTTAACGGCGATGGCGGCCTCGACCCCGGGGACCTCTGGGTGTCGACGCGCGAGCACAAGAAAGACCCGTGGGGATCCCCACAAAATCTCGGCCCCAACATCAACACCAGGCCCACTTTGTTCACCAACGACGGCTTGCCCATCAACGGCAGGGAAAATTTGCCCACCCTCTCGCGCGACGGCTTGCGGCTGTATTTCAGCAGTAACCGCCCTCGCCCTCTCCCTGGAGGAGGGGTTACTACTGACTTCGACATGTGGGTTTCGGAGCGGACTGACAGGCGGGATCCCTTGGGTTGGGCACCGCCAGTCAATCTCGGCATTGGGTTCAACACGAACGGGGGGCAGGAACTCGGCCCAGTGCCCTTTGAGGATCCCTTGACCGAGACCTTCACCCTTTACTTCTACGCGATCCGGCCGGGGACGGGTGCCCGTGATCTCTTCACCAGTACACTCGGCGAAGATGGGTTGTTCCACCCTCACCCCATCGCTGAACTCAACACGAAGTGCAACGACGAACAACCATCCATCCGACGAGACGGGCTCGAGCTGTTCTTCACCTCGAATCGCGACGTCGCCGTGAACCCCATGTCGTGTCTTCCTACCAGTGACATATGGGTTTCGACGCGAGCGAGCACGTCGGATCCCTGGTTGCCCCCGGTGAACCTGGGGCCTCCCATCACTCCCATCAATACCGCAGGTCTCGAGGCACGCCCGGCTCTGTCCTTCGACGGCAGGAGTCTCTACTTCTTCTCGGACCGTCCCGGCGGTTCCGGAGCCACCGACCTGTGGGTCTCGACGCGCACCAAGCTCGGTGACTGTGACGATGGTGACGACGATGACTGATCTCCCGCGTAGGAGGAGCGACGCAGAACCCGCCGCTCGGGCCGAGGAGGGACGGGCATGAGGGGCATGCGAGCACTGTGGTTGGTCCTCGCAGTAGTCATCGCCGTCGTCGTGCTGAGGGCTGTGCCGGCGTACTCCTCCCACAGCGGAGTCATGATCCCCGCCCTGGCGATCGATCCCCTGAACCCGACCACCCTCTATGCGGGGACGTATGGCGGCGGTGTGTTCAAGAGCACGGACGGCGGTGTGAGCTGGAGTGCCAGCGGTCCGACTAATATTTACACTTCCGTCACGGCCTTGGCGATCGACGCCGTAACGCCAACCACACTGTACGCGGGCTCAATTTATTCGCCGGGGGTGTTCAAGAGTACGGACGGCGGTGCGAGTTGGAACGCGACCGAACTAGCTCGCGGTGTCTTGTCCCTGGCGATCGATCCCCTGACCCCAACTACCCTCTATGCCGGAGATGATGCCAGCGGTGTGTTCAAGAGCATGGACGGGGGCGCGAATTGGAGCTCTGCCTTGCTCTTTTATTATGGGCTTTGCGGTCCCTGTGGTGGAGTTGGCGCCCTGACGATTGACCCTCTGAGCCAGACCACCCTCTTTGGCGGGACGGGCGTAATCACTGCGTATGACTATGACGGATCGTTCTTGTACACGGCGTCGGGCCGCGTGTTCAAGAGCACGGACGGGGGTACGGGTTGGGGGATGTCGACGTGGCTCGACGACGACGAATCAGTTCAAACTCTAGCCATTGAGCCTCGGACCGACCCCCAGACCCCGGTCACCGTCTATGCGGGGACCACTTTGCGCGTGGTCAAGAGCACAGACGGGGGTGTGAGTTGGAACCCGACCGGTCTCACTGGCGTTGCTGTCTCATCCCTGGCGATCGATCCGCTGACCCCAACCACCCTCTATGGCGGGACGAATAGCGGCGGTGTGTTCAAGAGCACGGACGGCGGGGCGAGTTGGAACGCGATTGGTCTCACTGGCGTCGGTGGTGTATTGACCTTGGCAATCGACCCCCTGACCCCAACCACCCTGTATGCCGGGACGGGCATCAGCGGCGTGCACAAGAGCACGAATGGCGGTCTGAGCTGGAGCCCCACCGGCCTGATCACGTGGCCTCATAACATCTCCTCGGTGAGCGTGAATCCCACGAGCGTGTTCGGAGGGAGTCTTTCGACCGGAACGGTGACCCTGAGCGCACCGGCGCCGGCGGGCGGCGCGGTGGTCGCGCTCAGCGCTGACCCTTCGAATGTCGCCACGGTTCCACCCAGCGTGACCGTGGCGCCCGGGGCTGCCAGCGCAGATTTCACGGTATCCACCAGCCTGGTGACTGGCTCCATTGCGGTGACGATCTCGGCGCTCTACGGTGGCGCTAGCAGTTCCGCCGTGCTCACCGTGACCCTTCCCAGTCTTTCTTCGTTGAGTCTCAATCCTCCGAGTGTGACCGGGGGAGCCGCCTCGATCGGAACGGTGACCCTGAGTGCGGCGGCGCCGGCCGGCGGCGCGGTGGTCGCGCTCCTCAGCACTAACCCGGTCATGGCCACTGTCCGTGCCAGCGTGACCGTGCCCGCCGGGGCTACAGGGGCGAACTTCACGGTATCCACCACTGCGGTCACTGCCTCTACTTCGGTGACGATCTGGGCAGCCAACTCCTCGACCGTGCTCACCGTGACCCCGGTTCCCAGTCTTTCTTCGTTGAGTCTCAATCCTCCGAGTGTGACCGGGGGAGCCGCCTCGATCGGAACGGTGACCCTGAGCGCACCCGCGTCGGCGGGTGACGCGGTGGTCGCGCTCGCCAGCAGCAACACGGCGGTGGCCACGGTCCCGACCAGCGTGACGGTGGCAGCAGGGGCCACGAGCGCGACTTTCACGGTATCGACCAACTCGCTGCCTGCCTGCGCCTCGTCGGTGGCAACGATCTCGGCGACCTACAGTGGCGTTACGAAATCCGCCGGGCTCACCGTGACCACGGCGGCGACGGACACCGTCGCCATTCAGCAGGCCGACTACTTCGCCAACAAGCATGCGCTCCGGGTCGCGGCGACGAGCACCGGTTCCACCGCGACGCTTCAAGTCTACGTGACGTCGACGGGAGAGTTGATCGGTACATTGAAGCACTACGACGGAAACAGGTACAGCGGGCAGTTCACATGGCCGGTGAACCCGCAGAACATCGCGGTCCGGAGCAGTCTGTGTGGGTCGGCGACGAGCGTTGTAGGGTCGAGGTAGCTTGTTTTGGCCGTGAACCGTCGGGCAAGAGGACCGAGTCATACCCAACTCTGCACGGGCCGGCCATGTAACGCCTTTGGTTTGCTTCGGACGTGTGGGGCGGCGGGGCCCGCGACCGCGTTCTCATGACCCATAGGCCGCTGTTCAAATTCAGCCAATGAGGGAACGCGGCTACCGTAGGGCT
>Ga0209761_1002932_pt1 | contig 11230 bp, 8 predicted proteins | sample GraSoi013_1_40cm_4_FD_185818 | JGI IMG/M metagenome (GOLD analysis project Ga0209761, IMG submission 185818) | Grasslands soil microbial communities from the Angelo Coastal Reserve, California, USA - Sample 09_25_2013_1_40cm (SPAdes) (version 2) | ecosystem: Environmental > Terrestrial > Soil >... | reverse complement strand
CTGAGCCAGTTCACGGGGGCGGCGCGGGAGCTGCCGGAGGCCATCATCGTCAACCCGTACGACACGGATCAATGCGCCGCGGCCCTTCACATGGCGCTCTCGATGCCTGCTGGCGAGCAGCGCGCGCGTATCCGCCTGATGCGGGGCCTGATTCAGGGGTTCAACGTGTATCGCTGGGCGGGACGCATGTTGATCGACGCCGCAGCCATGAGGCGCCACGGGCGGTTGCTACAGCGTGCCGCGACGCCGGCGCGGTCGGGGGGGGGACGCCAAGCCAGCGCGTACCCGGCAGGGCCCGGCAAATGACGCGGTCGCCGCCGGCACCCCGACCCGACTGGGCCTACTTCCTCGACATCGACGGGACCCTGGTCGACCTCTCGAACTCCCCGATCGGCGCGAGCCTCGACGCCGACGGTCGGCACCTCATCGACGCGCTGTATCGAGCCGCCGGCGGCGCGGTGGCGCTGATCAGCGGTCGCTCGATCACGGACATCGACCGACTGGCGCCCGACCTCCGCCTGCCGGCGGCCGGACAACACGGCATCGAGCGCCGGAACGCCGTCGGACGAATCTCTCGCCATGAGTTCCCCGCTCAGGGGCTCGAGTGGGTGCGCCGCGAGCTCGCTGCGGCCGTGGAATCGCATCACGGGCTCGCGCTCGAGGACAAAGGCCTGTCCCTGGCCCTCCACTACCGCCGCGCGCCCCGGCTCGGCGGCTTTGTCCATCGGCTGGTGCGCTCGCTGGCCACCCGGCTCGGCCCGCAGTACTGCGTGCAAACCGGTAAGCGCATCGTGGAGATGAAGCCCGCCGGAAAAGACAAAGGCGTGGCGGTTCAGGAATTCATGCAGGAGGAGCCGTTCCGCGGGCGCACGCCGGTGTTCGTAGGCGACGACAGCACCGACGAATATGGGTTCGCCATGGTCAATCGCCTGCATGGGCACTCGATCAAAGTCGGGCCGGGGCGAACGGCGGCCCGCTGGCGGCTGCGGGACGTGCGGGCGGTGCACGCGTGGCTGGTGGGCCCATGACCACCCTGGATCTCGGGTTGATCGGCAACGGCACGATCGGCGCGCTCGTGAATCCCTCCGGAGAGATCGTCTGGGCCTGTTTTCCACGCTTCGACGGCGATCCGGCGTTTTGCACGCTGCTGCGCGAGCGGACGCGAGAAACGGACTTCGGCTTTCTCGCGGTCGAGCTGAGCGAGGGGGCGAGGGAGGAGCAGGAATACCTCGCCAACACGCCGATGCTCGTCACCCGGTTACACGACCGCCACGGCGGTTCGGTCGAGATCACGGACTTCGCGCCGCGGTTCCGTCAGTACGGCCGCATGTTCTGTCCCATGATGCTGGTACGGCGGATCAAGCGCATCGCCGGCAATCCCCGCGTGCGTGTACGTCTCCGGCCCGCGAATCACTACGGCCGCTCTCGCGCGGACATCACCTGCGGCTCGAACCATATCCGGTATGTGGGAAGCGATCTTGTGCTGCGGCTGACGACGGATGCCCCGATCACGGCGATCGTGGAAGAGAATGCGTTCTTCCTGGAGGACACGGTCACGCTGCTGCTCGGGCCGGACGAGACCGTACAGGGAGGAGTGGCGGACGTGGGACGGCATTTCCTGGACGAAACGGCCGCCTATTGGCGGGAATGGGTCCGGTCCCTCGCCATTCCCTTCGAATGGCAGGAGGCGGTCATTCGCGCCGCGATCACGTTGAAGCTGAACGTGTTCGAAGACACCGGCGCGATCATCGCGGCGGTGACCACGTCGATTCCCGAGGCGCCGGGAAGCGGGCGCAACTGGGACTACCGTTACTGCTGGCTGCGCGATGCCTACTTCGTGATCAACGCCCTCAATCGGCTGAGCGACACGCAGACGATGGAGCGGTATTTGAGCTACATCCTCAACATCGTCGCTGACGGGGACGCCGGACACCTGCAGCCGGTGTACGGCATCACCGGACACTCCGTCACCGACGAGCGGGAGGTCGATTCACTCCCCGGCTACCGCGGCCTGGGGCCGGTCCGAATCGGCAATCAGGCGTACCAGCAGGTCCAGCACGACGTCTACGGTTCGGCCATCCTCGCGGCGACGCACGTGTTTTTCGACCGCCGGGTCATGCGCCGCGGCGACCAGATCCTGTTCCACCGCCTCGAGGCGCTCGGCGCCCGCGCGGCCCGGCTCTTCGACCAACCCGACGCCGGAATTTGGGAGTTGCGCGGCGCCGCGCGCGTGCACACGTCGTCGAGCGTGATGTGCTGGGCCGGCTGCGACAGGCTGGCCCGGATTGCCGCGCACCTGGGACTCGCCGACCGCGCCGCATACTGGCAAGCCGAAGCGGCGCGCATGCAGCAGGTGATCTGTGAACGGTCGTGGAATCCCGGGATGGGATGCTTCGTGGCCACCATGGAGGGCAAAACGCTCGACGCGAGCTTGCTGCGCCTGGGCGAGCTGGGCTTCCTGGCGGAGGATGACCCCCGGTTCGCCGGCACGGTGCGCGCCATCGAGCGAGAATTGCGCCGGGGCGACTTCGTGTTCCGCTATGTCGAAGCCGACGATTTCGGGAAGCCGGACAACGCGTTCCTGGTGTGCACCTTTTGGTATATCAACGCGCTCGCGGCGATCGGTCGGCGCGAGGAGGCGCGAACCCTGTTCGAGAACGTGCTCGCCTGCCGCAACCGCCACGGCCTGCTGGCTGAGCACATCGATCCCCGAACGCGCGAGCAGTGGGGCAATTTCGTCCAGACGTACAGCATGGTCGGCCTGATCGGCTCGGCCATCCGGCTGTCAGTCAGGTGGGATCAGGCCTTTTAGGAGCGCCAGCGCCACGCCGTTGGTCCATCCAAATCCGTCCTGCGTCGGGTATTCGCCGCCGCCGGCCCGCCGCCGCAGGTCGACGACGTCGTACTTCTCGTTCATCTTGCCGGTCGCGCGATAGGTGCGCTGGTTCAACCCAAGCCACCGGTCGCGGGCGGCATCCGCCAGATCGGCGCGACCGTAGCGCCGCACGCCCTCGATCGACAGCCATTCCAAGGGCGGCCATCCGTTGGGGGCGTCCCATTGCTGGCCCGAGGCGATCAACGTCGTGACGAATCCGCCCGGCTTCAAGAATTCGCGCTCGAGCCGCGCCGCGACGGCGCGACCTTGTTCCGGAGTCGCTAGCCCGAAATACAGCGGCGACGCCGCGGCCAAGGTGGGCCGGTCCGTCACGCGCTCTCCAGTACGCCAGCGAACGTCGTAGAAGAACCCGGTGGCGGGATCATACGCCGCCTCGAGCAGGGCATGACGACGATCCTCGGCCGCCCGGGCGAATTGCCGCGCCACGTCCGCGTCCCCCGCCCGGCCGCGGAATGAACGCAGCGCCGCGATCGTCCGCTCGGCGTGAAACAGGAGACTGTTGAGATCCACCGGAATCAGGTCGGTCGTCTCCAGCGTGCGCAAATCCTTCGGATCGCGCATCCAACGGCTCGAGAAGTCCAACCCGCTCTCGGCCGTGGCCTTCACGTTGCGATAAAACGACTCGCGACGGGCTTCGGGGAGGGTCTGCGCGAGCTCGTAGTCCGGACGGTACGCCTCAGGCCTGGGCTCGGGCAGGTCGTCCCAGTAGCGGTTGAGCAGCGGTCCGCCCTCCCGCAGCCGGACGACGCGGCGGTACGCCTGGCCGGACCCGGGTGCGAGACGCTCTGCTCCCTTCATCCAGAACGCGTGCTCCGCCTCCAGCGCGTTGAGGTATGGAAGGGCTTTGGTCGTATCTGTCGCCCGCGCGTACAACGCGACCATGGCGGCAAAGAACGGCGGCTGGCTGCGGCTCAGATAGTACGTCCGGTTGCCGTTCGGGATGTGCCCGACCGTTGCGATCAGGTGGGCGAAGTTGTCGAGCATGCTCTTCACGAGATCGGTGCGGCCGCTCTCGATGAGCCCGAGCATGGTGAAGTACGAGTCCCAGTAGTACACCTCCCGGAAGCGGCCGCCCGGGACGACGTACGGATTAGGCAGCGGGATGAGCGACGAGCGTGCGTCGGCGGTGTCGGGCGGGCGCGTCAGGACGGGCCAGAGCGCGCGAATGTGCTGCTCCATGGTCTGCGACGTGTCCGACCGGAAGCCCTCGCCCACCGGCCGGGGCAGCTCGAACTGCTGCGTGACGAAGTCCCCCAGGTTGAACTGCGGCGCGCCTCGCGCCGAGGCGTAGCGGGCGATGATCTCCGCCGGCGCGAACCGCGGTCGGGCATCTGCGAACGTTTTCGAGTCCTCGAAGATTCCCGAGAGCTGGACGTCGTGAAACAGTGCGCCGAGATCGTGGGCTGGGTCGTAGCGGGCGGCCGGTGGGGCTGACCTGCACCCGCTCGCGATGACAAGGGCGGCAAGGGCGGCAAGGGCTCGGGTCGTCACCTAGAAGCCCGCTCTCCGTTTCTGAGTCCTCACCCCCTGTCCCCCTCTCCGTTCCGGAGAGGGGGTACGATGGTCGGGCTTCGTTTCCCCTCTCCCAACGGGAGAGGGGATCAAAGGGGTGAGGACCCGGCTCATCTAAACACGATCCACAGCACGCCGATTGTCGCGGCGAGAACAATCGAGAGGACCACGTTGAGAGTCCGCGGGCCCGATGCGACCGGGATCGCCGTGATCTCCGGTGCCCCGACCGTCAGCCCGGCGGTCCGGGCTGTTCCGGGGGGCGCGGTCGCGAGGCTGACCGCGATGAGGATCCCCGAGCACAGGACAAAGAGCAATGCCGCGAAGTGCAGGAAGTTGATCGTGGCGAACCAATACCACACAGAGCCGCTGGCCAGACTGGCCCGCGCGAGCTCGAGCACCAGTCGCGCCGTCCCGATCACGAGCCCGGTCCAGAGCGCCGCCAACGCGCCGGTTCCGTTGAGCCTCGGGTACAGCACGCCAAGCAGGAAGCACGCCGCAATCGGCGGGGCGATGTACGCCTGCACGCTCTGCAAGTAGATGTAGATCTGCGGCGAGATGTACTTCATGAACGGGATCCACAAGAGACCCAACCCGACCAGCAGGACCGTGGTGATCCGTCCCACCGCCACCAGCCGCTGCTCGCTCGCGTCGGGTCGGAGCTTGCGGTACACGTCCCACGTGAGCAGCGTCGAGCAGGAGTTGAACGCGGAGGCGAGCGAGCTCATCAACGCGGCGAGCATCCCCGCCAGCACCAGCCCCTTGAACCCGGCCGGCAGGAGCCGCGTCACCAGCGCCGGGTACGCGGCATCGGCCGAGCCACCGCGGATGTCCTGGTACAGCGCGGCGGCGATGATCCCCGGTAGCACGAAGATGAACACCGGCAGGATCTTCAAAAACCCGGCGAAGATGGTGCCGGTGCGGGCGGCGCTGACGTTCTTAGCCGCGAGCACCCGCTGCACGATGTGCTGGTCGGTGCACCAATACCAGACGCCCAGGATCGGCGCGCCGAACACGATGCCCGTCCAGGGGAAGTTCGGGTGATTCATCGGCTTCCACATGGAGAAGAAGTCCGCCGGCACGCGCGCCTCCAAGCCGCTCCACCCGCCCACCGCCTGCAGGCCCAGCACCGTCATGGTGGCCGACCCGATGATCAGCACGACCGCCTGCATCACCTCCGTATAGATCACGGCGCGCAGTCCCCCCAGGACGGTGTAGATCCCGGTGACGACGATCAGGATGACGGCGCTGGTCCACACACTGTACCCCGTCACTTCGCGCATTACGATGCCGCCGGCGAACAGCGTGACGCTGATTTTGGTCAGGACGTAGCCGATGATGGACACCCAGGTGAAGTAGCTGCGCGCGGCCGGATTGAACCGCCGCTCGAGGAACTCGGGCATCGTGTACACGCCGCTCCGCAGATAGAACGGCACGAACAGCCAGCCGAGCAGCAGCAGCATGAAGCAGGCGAGCCATTCGAAGTGGCCCACCGCGAGTCCGCTGGCCGCCCCGGTACCGGCGAGGCCCACGAGATGCTCGCTCCCGATATTCGAGGCGAACAGGCTCGCGCCCACCGCGAACCACCCTACATCCCGGCTCGCGAGGAAAAAGTCGGCGCTGACGTTCTTCTCTCGGCGCGCCGCCCAGTACCCGATCCCGGCCAGCACGAGGAAGTAGGCGGCGATGACGGCGATGTCGAATCCGTGCAGGTTGCTCATGGTATTGGGTGGTTGAGGAGATATTGAACAGCGAGGTCGGTCAGGCTCCACAGCTGGACGTCCGAGCTGGTGCCGTAGCGCGATGGAACCAGTCGTCCGCTCTCGAGGGTGTAGCTCCACAATTCGGCGTGCCGCAGTCCGGAGCGATCCACGGCTGCTTCGATCGTCGAGACCGTGGTGTCGAGGCCGCTACCGCGCTGGCGCGCCAAGCCCGCGAGCAGCGCGTTCACGTCCCGGCCCCACACGACGAACGGGGAATGATATCGATCCCTGCGAAACGCTTCCCACACGTCGCGTGTGGCGTAGGCATCGTTCGCGACCAGGGGCCCGAGCCCGTCCACGAACAGCCCCCAGGGGTACGGCTGCATGATCGGCCCGATGAGCTCGAGCGTCCGATCGCGACCGAGCGAGTCGACAAGCAGGAGCATGGCGGGATCGGTGTTGACGATCGGGATCGGCCGCCCAGAGGCGTCGAGTGAGAGGGCGAGGAACCGCAGCGTGTCCGCGGGGGCGCCCGCCCGCTGCGCGACGTTGCTCCAGTACTCACGTTCCGCCGGTGGCAGCCAGCGCAACCGGGCCGCGACGCGACCGCTCACATCTCTTGGCGCGAGCGCTACCCGGAAGTGGCGCTCAGCGCGCTTCCACGTGGCCACGGCTCGCGCGAGCGCCGCGCGGTCGCGCGCGTACGTCGCGAGCGGTTGCTCGCGAATCACCGGCATGACGCCGAGCTGCTTGAGCGCGTCGAGAATCGTCCCCACCGCCTCGAGCGCGTGCGGCACCCAGATGGCGTTCACGTCCATCGCGAAACGGCCGCCCCCGTACCCCGTCCGGCTGTCGCGCCAGCTGGCCGAGAGCCAACCGCTGTCCGGTGCGCGCGGGAAGCTCACCAGGTTCGTCGCCACGGGGTCGCGGGCATACGGGGCCGCCTGCCGTGCGACGAACGTCAGGTTGGAGACGAGCCGCGCCAGGTGGTGCTCCGTGTGCAGGAAGTCGCGCTTGCGATCCGCCGGCACTCGCGGGTCGGCGAGATAGTGGGCGGCCACCACTGGCAGCTGGAAGTCGTCGTCCACCATGATGTAGTTCTCGCGCGTGGCCGCGAGCCGACCGAGCAGCGCGCGGGCGCGCGCCAGCTGGCCCGCGGACACGAGGCGGTTGTACTCGGCGGCGTTCTCGCGGATCGCCTGGCCGCCCAAGGCCTCCTCGTGGCTCACGTCCCCCACGGGCGACAGCTTGCCGAGGGCGCTCGCGACGACGTGCTCCGACATGGCCGGCGCCCACACGGGCTGCATCAGCAGGGCGGTCATCAACATGTCGCGACCGAAATAGGTCGCGAAGTTCGGCAGCCCCGCCATCAGTTTCTCTTGGTAGCTCAAGAGCTCGACCCCCCGGACCTCACGCTCGAACCGCCGGAAGCGTAGCGGGTGCGCCGTGTCGGCGCGGACCTGGGCGGCAAAGCGATGGAATTCGTCGTTGAAGATCTCTGCCCGCGTGAGCGGCGTCAGGGCCGCTGCGTCCGTCGTCACCCGCACGCTCAGCCGCACCGGGCCACCGGCGGCGCGCCGGATCGTGACGGTGCTCCCGGACAGAGCGGGAACGGTCTCCCGGGCGTCACCCTGGAGGGTGAGCCAAAGATGATTCTTGCCGTCGAAGCTCGGCTGCTCCACCCGCACGACCCACACGGTATCGCCGGCCTTCGTGGTGACGCTGGGACCGAGTCGGGCGCGCAGCGCGTCGACGGTCTTCACGCCGAGCAGCGACAGGTGACGCACGCGCTCGGGCCCTTTCAACTTGGCGATGCGATCGATGAGCCCGGAAAGCTCGGCCTGCGGGAACGGCGCTGCGTCAAGGGGCAGCGTATCGCGGCCAGCGTACTGGAGGTCCCGCTCGACCCGCATGGAGCCGAGCAAAAACAACCCGACCCTCACGGTCGAAGGAAGCTCCAGGCCATAGGACACGGACCGCGTGCGGCCCGACGTTGTCGCCACAGCCCCGGAGGAGCCCCAGGCGAGCTCGGCGGGCTTGCCGCTCGAGTCGCGGACAGTGAAACCCACACTTTCGTTGGCCGCGTCGGCCCACAGGTGTACTATCCGGCCTGTCGAGCCTTTCAAGTAGACCTGGAAGGCGTTGCCGCTCGCGTCCCGGTAGACTCTTGTCTGGTAGCCTTCGTAAGCGGCAGGGTCATCGAGGCCCGGCTCTGGGAACCCGAGATAGGGCGGCACGGTGTCCGCCGGTGCGGCGGTTTGGGCCGCGAGCAGGAACGCGAGGAGGGTCATGCGCGGCGGGAATCGTACGGCCTGAAGTGTGGTTCCGCCACCCATCCATCCTCTTGACTCACCCCCTCGCCCCGACCATCCTAGCCGCATGGAGAACCGAGCTGGGCGACACGCGGCCCTGACCAAGCGACTGCTCGAGAGCGTACTGGCCACGTCCGGACATACTGCCACCAAGCTGCGCCGCGCGGTGTTTGCCCGGGCATTCGGTCCTCACCCCCTGACGACGCTTCCCCTTTCGCCCCCCCTCTCCGGAACGGAGAGGGGGACAGGGGGTGAGGACATCGCGCCTGACCTCGCGGCCTACGTCGACAAGGTGGCACAACACGCCCACAAGGTCACGGATGAGGACCTCGCCGCGCTGAAGCGGGCCGGCAACTCCGACGACGTCCTGTTCGAGGCGACGGTCTCCGCAGCGCTCGGCGCAGGGCTGGGCCGGCTGGAGCGCGGGCTCAGCGCGCTCCGGGGCGAGGCCTCACCCCCTGACCCCCTCTCCCGGGTGGATCCTCACCCCCTGACCCCCTCTCCCTCCGGGAGAGGGGGAACGCAGGAGTAGCGTCGGTGCGTCTACACGCAGTCGAGCACGGCCACCGCCTGCCGCAGCGGCTGAAGCTCCTGCTGATCCGGCTGGTGAGCATGCGACGCGTTCCCGACGTCGTGAAGACGCTGTTCTATCGGCCGGAGTTCTTCGGCGGCCCGATGTGCGACTGGACCCAGGCGGTGATGCGCGGGCCCTCGCTCTGGAGCGTGGGGGAGCGGGAGCTGTTTGCCGCCTTCACCTCGCGCCTGAACCAGTGCCTGTTCTGAACGGGGGCGCACGGCGCGGTCGCGTCGCTGGCCCTGAAGCAGGAAAAGAAAGACGACACCCTGGTCGAGGCCGTCTTGAGAGATTGGCGCACCGCTCCGCTCGATCCCAAGCTGCGTGCGACGCTCGGCTTCCTTGAGAAGCTCACACTCGCCCCAACAGAAGTGGGACCGGCGGACGTGAAACCGCTGCGCGCCGCCGGCGTAAGCGATGAGGCCGTCGAGGATGCGATCCAGGTCTGCGTGCTCTTCAACATCTACGACCGTCTCGCGGACTCGCTCAGCTTCCATCTCCCGGGTCCGGATGGGTACGCGGCCTCGGGGCGCAACCTCATGAAGCGCGGTTATCTCCTGTAGCGCTTCACCTGCCGGGTGTTGTACCGCTCGAGGTAGCGCTGGTGGGTGGCGTCCTTGGGATACGCCTCGTCCGCCCGGTAGGGGTAGCGCGACATGCCGTGGAACGGCAGCGGCGTGACGGTGTTCCCCGCCGCGGTATTCCGATCCGAGTCCTTGAGCCACGCGTCCGTGTACAGCAGGAAGTCGCGCGTCCAACCCGGTCGCAGGGGAGGAGCCGCGTTGGCGTCGAACGTCAGCGTGGCCTCATCGCCGGGGGCGATGATGACGTACATGTCGTCCGGAGCGCGGACTAGGGGAAGCACGTCGCCGTAGCGCGTATACGCCCCGACGATCGGCTCCCAGGGCGATTCCCGCGACACGTCGCCGTACGCGGGCCACTCCGGCCCGTAACGCCCTCCTTTCCGGGAGAGCCGTGAGAACCCCCGGTAGTGCACCTCGGCCGCCGCGGGATCGAGCGGGGTGATCACGGGCGCGCTACCGGCTCCTCCACCGGCGACGAACGCCTGGTCCCAGTAGATCTCCATGTTGGTTCGCAGCCGCACGCGTTGATCGGCGCTCAAGAACTTTCCCGTGAGATCCACAACCACCGTCTTGCTCTTGCCCGACGGGAAGCCCACGTCGGCGACCTTGCGCCAGCGACCCTGCGCATCCTTCACCTCGAGGTAGGGGAAAATGACGCCCGCCTGTCCGCGCTGGCCGAGCGCCAGGTTGATGCTCGCGTCCGTCGGGAAGATCCAACCGTTGAGGAACAGGTGGACGCTGTCCAGACCACTCAAGTCGCCGAAGTCGAGAATCAGGTCGTGCAGTGTGGCGATACCCTGATAGCGCGTGAGCGTGAGCGGCGCCACGTAGCGGTCGTCCCGCGCGCGCAGCGCGGGGAGCCAGTCGGTGCCCTGCTCGTCGGTCGCGGCAATGGGCGGACGAAGGCGGGTCCGCGAAACGGCGTACAAGCGCAGCTCCGCGGGTCCCGGAGCGGGCGGGACGAAGCCCTCGTTGACATACACGTCCAGCGAGTCCGGATGATCCACGACGAGCAGCTTGGCCTCGTCGAGGTAGCCGACCTCCCACAACTCTTCGGTGATCTGCAGGACGTATCGATCGCTCTTGGGCACGAGGGCCGCGCCCGGCACCCGCATGTACTCGCGCGAGGCGTGCGGCGGCGCCGACGCGATGTCGGTGCCGCCCGCCATGATCCCCAGGGGCATGCCGAGCGCACTGCGCCACATGACATCGGTCACGAAGCTGAAGCCGTGGCCGTCCCAGGCATACAGGAACGGGCAGGATCCCTTGAGGATCTGCTGCTCGAGCACGTCCTCTTCGGTCCCCGGGTAATAGACCGTCTGCGACACGCCGTTGGGCCAGCGTACGCGCAGCACGTCCGCCTTGAGGCGGCGCCCGAGCCCGAAATGCGTCACGCGGTCGGTGACCTGGCGCAGCTGGTAAAGATCGCGTGCCCGCAGCTCGAGCGTGGCGCCGAGCCCAAAGGTGTTGTTCTTGCCGCTCCCCTGGCGCAAGCCGACCAGCCGTACTTGGACGTACTGATTGACGTTCCCGCCGTCGTTGCGGAGTAACCTGGGCCGCCCGTCCCAGCCCACCACAATGAGATCGAGGTCGCCATCCTGATCGATGTCGGCGACGGCGACGGCCCGACCCGCTCGTAGGCTGTCGGGGAG
>Ga0209761_1002931_pt1 | contig 11231 bp, 6 predicted proteins | sample GraSoi013_1_40cm_4_FD_185818 | JGI IMG/M metagenome (GOLD analysis project Ga0209761, IMG submission 185818) | Grasslands soil microbial communities from the Angelo Coastal Reserve, California, USA - Sample 09_25_2013_1_40cm (SPAdes) (version 2) | ecosystem: Environmental > Terrestrial > Soil >... | reverse complement strand
GCCCTCCCGTCGGGCGACTCCCGCAGCTTCTCGAACGCCCGCTCTCGTATCTGCCGGATGCGCTCGCGCGTGACGCCCATCAGCGCCCCGATCTTCTCGAGCGTCATCGCTTCGCTGCCTTCCTCGAGCCCGTAGTAGAGGTAGAGGATCTTGCGCTCGCGCGGCGTGAGGTACTTCTGGAAGATGCGGTCGATGAACTCGCGCATCAGCTTGCCGTCGGTCTTCTCCTCGATCTCGCCGCCTTCCTGACCGGCGAAGCGCTCGCCCAGGGTGGCGGCGTCCTTGTCGCTCCGGTCCACGGGGGCGTCGAGCGACAGCTCGGCCGCCGTCATGCGGCGCGCCGTGCGCACGTTCTCGACCGTGTCCTCGAGGGCGAGTGCGATCTCGTCGTCGGTCGGCTCGCGGCCCAGCTCCTGCGACAGGTAGGTCTCGGTGCGGCTCATGCGAATGAGCTGGGAGTTCTGATTCAGCGGGATGCGGACGCTCCGGGTCTGCTCGGCGAGGGCCTTGAGCACCGCCTGGCGCACCCACCACACGGCGTACGAGATGAACTTCACGCCCTGATCCGGATCGAACTTCTTGACCGCTTTGAGGAGTCCTTCATTGCCGATGGCGACCAGCTCGGAGAGGTCCAGCCCGTGACCTTGATACTTCTTGACGTAGGAGATGACGAATCGGAGGTTGGCGGTGACGAGCCGCTCGGCGGCTCTTTCGTCACCCCGCTGCACGCGCCGGGCGAGCCGGCGCTCTTCCGCGGGGTCTTTGATCAGAGGCAGCTTCTGAATGTCCTGGAGGTACTGGTCGAAGGCTCCCGAAGGATTGGCGCGAAAGAACGCCTTGGCCTTGCCTCCATTCGACCTTGCCATGGCTAGGGCTCCAGCGGTGGGCAAGAGGTTGAAAGGTTGAAACAGGCCCGCGCGAATGCGCCAATATAGGAGTCACTTGTCAACGGTGCAAATCTCAACGCTTATCAACATCACAAATTTCTTGCTGGCACGTCGTTCCGCCGTTTGTCCACTATCCACACGCTCTGTGGAAAAGGAAATGTGCACGCAGCGACAGGGGCCTGATCCGCGAACTGCACACGCCGTGTGGAAGTTGTTGAAAGATTTGTGATTACTGTGTCGCTCCCAGCGCCTCCCGCACGGCCTGCTCCGGCACCGCCACCGTCCATCCGGTCTTCCCGTTTCCTTGCATCTCGCCCACCGCGCGCGGCAACGCGAATCGCAGGGTCCACGCACGCGCCTTCTTGTCGTGGCGCATCGCGGCGATCAGGTCGTCCACGGTCCCCGTCGCCGGACGCTCGAGCGGCAGCCCATAGCGCTCGAGCAGGGCGCACACCCGGTCGGCCGTGGCCGGCGCCGCGATGCCCAACGCCGCGGCGAGCCGGGCCTCGTAGGCCATCCCGATCGCCACCGCCTCACCGTGCAGCACCGCGAACTTCGCCGTCGCCTCGATGGCGTGCCCCACGGTGTGGCCGAAGTTGAGGATCGCCCGGCGCCCCCCCTCCCGCTCGTCCGCGGCCACGACCTCGGCCTTGATCTCGACCGAGCGCCGTACCACCCGCTCGACCGCGTCCCGGTCCCGCGCGGTGATCGCCGCGGTTTCCTGCTCGAGGAACGCGAAGTAGGCCGCGTCCGCGATCGCGCCGTGCTTGACCGCCTCCGCCATCCCGGCCGCGAGCTGCACGGCCGGCAGCGTGTCGAGCACATCGAGGTCGGCGATGACGAGGTGCGGCTGGTGAAACGCGCCCACTAGGTTCTTGCCCGCGGGGGCGTCCACGCCGGTCTTGCCGCCGATCGAGGAGTCGATCATGGCGAGCAGCGACGTCGGCACCTGGACGTAGGGGACGCCGCGCAGGTACGTCGCCGCCACGAACCCGGCGAGGTCTCCGACGACGCCGCCGCCCAGCGCGATCACCGCGCAGTCCCGCCCGAGCTCGAGCGCCAGCATCCGGTCCGCGAGCGAGGCCCAGGTCTCGCGGGTCTTGTTCCATTCTCCGGCCGGGAACTGCAGTAGCTCCACTGGCAACTTGGCGTCTTGCAACGCCGCGACTATCCGCCCTCCGTAGAGCGCTTCGACGTGCGAGTCCGTGATCACCGCGTAGCGCACCGCGGGACAGGCGTCGCGCAGCAGCGCAGGGAGCCGCGTCAGGAGCCCACGGCCGATCAGGATGTCGTAGGAGGCGTCGCGCTGCTCCGTGATCGGGACGCGGACGGTCACCACGGCACGTCCGAGAGCCCGGCCGCCGCGTTGGCGGCACGCGCCAGCACGAACAGCAGGTCGGAAAGCCGGTTCACGTACTTGAGGATCGCGGGACTCACGCCCGCGTCGCGGGACAGGGTGACGACTGCCCGCTCCGCGCGGCGGCACACGGCGCGCGCGAGCTGCAGCGCCGCCGCTTTGGGGCTGCCACCCGGCAGGATGAACTGCTGGAGCGGAGCGAGCGTCGCCTGCGCCCGGTCGATGGCGTCTTCCAATGCCGCCACGCGGACGTCACCGAGCCGCGGGCCGGGCAGCGCCTTGGCAAGCTTCGCGGGGTCTGGCGCTGCGAGCTCGGCCCCGATCGTGAACAGGTCGCGCTGCACCGTCTCGAGCAGGTCGCGCGCGAACGCCTGCGGCTCGAGCGCGAGGGCGAGGCCGAGCGCGGCGTTCAGTTCGTCCACCTCGCCGTAGGCGGCGACCCGCAGGTGGTCCTTGGGGACACGACCGCCCCCGAACAGCCCGGTCTCCCCCTGATCACCAGTCTTCGTGTAGATCCTCAAGACCGCGCCTCCGACCCAAGATCGTGGGGAGTGGGGAGTGGTACCTTCGGTGCGGGCCGGAGCTCCGCTTTGCTCCGTCGGGGACCACTCCCCACTCCCCACGCCTTTGGTATTCCATTACGTTCGCCCCATGCAGGACCCCAAAGATATCACCATAATCGGCGCCGGCCCGACGGGCTTGTTCGGCTGCTTCTACGCCGGCATGCGCGGCGCCTCGTGCCGTATCATCGATAACCTGGACCAAGCGGGCGGGCAGCTCACCGCGCTCTACCCCGAGAAGTACATCTTCGACGTCGCCGGCTTCCCCAAAGTGCTCGCCAAGGACCTGGTGAAGGGCATGGCGGAGCAGGCGCTCCAGTTCAAGTCACCCCTGCACCTCGGCGAGAAGGTCGCGGGCCTGCGCCGCGAGTCGGAGAACGGCGCGCCGCTGTTCACCGTCGTCACCGACCGGGAGCAATATCCGTCGCGCACCGTCCTCATCGCCGGGGGCATCGGCGCGTTCACCCCACGCAAGCTGCCCCTGAAGGACGTGGACCAGTGGTACGGGAAGGGGTTGTACGACCGCGTGCTCGATCCCCGAGCGTTCGCGGGGCGACGCGTGCTGCTCGTGGGCGGCGGCGACTCGGCGTTCGATTGGGCGGTGAACCTGCAGGGGATCGCGCAGTCCATCCTCATGATTCACCGCCGTGACGGCTTCCGCGCCCACCCGGCGACCGTGGCGCAGGTGCGCGAGCTCGTCGCGGCGGGCAAGATGGAGCTGCGGACGTTCTGGGAGGTCAAGGCGATCCACGGAAGCGGCGCGATCGAGCGGGTGACCATCGTGAACAACAAGACGAAGCACGAGGAGACGATCGCGATCGACTGCGTGCTCCCCCAGCTCGGTTTCATCTCGTCGCTGGGCGCCATCGCCGAGTGGGGGCTCGAGATCGAGAAGGGCGAGATCAAGGTGTCGCAGATCATGGAGACGAGCATCCCCGGGATCTTCGCAGCTGGCGACATCGTCACCTACCCCGGGAAGCTCAAGCTGATCGCCACCGGGGCGGCCGAGGCCGCCATCGCGGTGAACCACGCGGTGCATCTCATCAATCCCGCGGCGAAGATCGAGCCGGGGCACTCCAGCAACATGGCGATATTCGGGCAGACAGAAGACTGAAGGCGTATGGCCGAAGTCGTAGGGTGAAAACCGTAAGGAGAGTGTGTGCGGGAGAGTCGTACGATTCTCCCGTACGTTTCTGACCCTACGCCTTTCACCTTACGTCTTTCTCATTTGGTCTTTCCGATTTCCACGATCACCGAGTCGATCTGCGCCAGCATCTGCGAATACGACACGTCGTGGCTGTTCGCCTGCACGCTGAAGGTGATGGTACGCCCGTCCGGCCGCTCGATGTAGCCTGAGAGGCTGTTCACGCGATTGATGCTGCCGGTCTTCGCCAGCACCCGGCTCTCGAAGGGCGTGCCCACGAGCCGCTTCAGCAGCGTGCCGGGTTGGCCGGGGCGGGGCAGCGCCGCGAGCAGCGGCGCGCGTCGCGGGTGCCGGCGCATGTAGCCGAGCAGCTGCACGAAGGCGCGCGGGGTGACGAGGTTCCCCGCCGCGAGGCCGGAGCCGTCCTCCAGCGCGAACGCCATCGAGTCGATCCGCACCGAGTCCACGAGAAAGCGCCGCTCGACGTCGAGCCCGGCTTCCCAGGAGCCCGCCCCCGTGAGCTCCCGGCCCAGGATCTTGACGAGCATTTCGGCGAACCAGTTCTGGCTCGTGTTGAGGATCGGGAAGACGATGTCGCCGAGCGGCCGGCCGCGGTACTCCGCGAGCGGCGGCTGGCCGCGCGCCGTTCGGTACGCGAGCGAGTCGGTCGTGCTCGTGGCCCCGCCCTCGATCGAGACGCCCTTGCGCTGGAGCGCGAAGGCGAGGGCCCGGGCGGCGTAGAGGTTGGGATCGGGCAGCGCCACGCTCACCGTCCAGGGCGGGCGCCCCAGCGCGACGCGGCCCACCGCCCATATGTCCCAGGTGCCGGGCGCGCGGTAGAAGTTGTCTTCGATCGTCGAGTTCGAGTCCGGGGGCCCGGTGCGGGCGCGGTTCTCGAAGCTGATCAGCCCGAGGTCGGGTGACAATGTGATCACGGGCGGCCGGTCCACCGCGTCGCCCGGCGCGATCGTGAAGTCCATGCTGTTGCCGTGGAACCCGAGCCCAGACACCGGCGCCGCGTACCAGGCGTTGAGATCGAACGCGTTCCAGCCGGGATGGATGAGCTTCGGCTCGAAGTACGAGCCGTCGCCCACGAGCTTCCCGGTGATGCGCCTCAGCCCCTTGCTGCGCAGTGAGTCGGCGATCGCGTCCAGCGCGGTGAACGTCGAGTCGCACACCCCGGTGGCGAGCGTGTCCACGCCGTAGCAACCGGCGTAGAATGTCGGATCGCCGCGGCCGTAAAACACGAGGTCGCCTTCCAGCACTCCGGCTGCCACGACGCCGTTCGGGTACAGGCTCGTCCGCACGCGGTAGTCGGCGGGCAACAGCGCGAGGGCCGCCGCGGTCACGACGAGCTTCGTGTTGCTCGCCGGCACGAACAGGCGGTCGGCGTTGCGTTGATACAGGACTCGCCCCCGGTCGTCCACGGCGTAGACGCCCCAGGTGGCGCGATCGAACGGGGGCACATCGATGAGCTGCGCCAGTCGCCGCTCGAGCGAGCCTTGGAGCGGCCTGCTGCGAGGCGACGCGGCGGCGGGCCGACCCTGCGCCGCGAGCCCGGAGCTCGCGACCAGCGACGCCGCGACTAGGGCTCGCAGCGTGCCGCCGGGCCCGACTCGTGGTGGAACCTGACCGCGCTCGCGGTGAACCACTACCGGCATGGAATCAGGTGTCGAAAAGGTTGACAGTGGGGCGGGTGGCAGCCAACATAGGGGAGTCGGGCGACCCCGTCAATTGCGTGCCTGCGTCGGCCTCGTGCTCGTCGCCGTACTCGCGGCGGCCCCCCTCCCGCTCGCCGCGCAACAAGAGCAGCGAGTGGTGCGGGGTCTTTCTTTCGACGGCAACAAGGCCATCGACGACTACACGCTGAGCACGGCGATCGCCACCTCCAACTCGAGCTTTTTCGCGAGCGTCTGGTGGCTGCGCTGGATCGGATTCCTGGGCGAGAAGCGGTACTTCAACGAGCTGGAGTTCCGCCGCGACGTAGTGCGGCTGCTGCTGCTGTACCGGCAGAGCGGCTACATGAGCGCGGTGATCGACACGCTGGTGCGCCGGGAGGGCAACGACGTGTTCATCCGGTTTCGGATCATGGAGGGGGACCCCGTGCGGCTGGAGCGGCTCGAGATCACGGGCCTGGACGACATCCTGAGCGTGGCCGCGCTCAAGAAGGACCTGCCGCTCGCGGTCGGCGCGCCGTTCAACCGAATGCTGTTCCAGGCGTCCGCCGATACGATCGTCGGCCGGCTGAAGAACCGCGGCTATCCCTACGCCGACGTGCTGCGGAGCTTCGACGTCAACGCCGCCGAGCTCCGCGCCGTGGCGACGCTCGAGGCGGTGCCCGGGCCGCGCATGCGCATCGGGGACGTGGCGATCGGGGGCACCGAAAAGGTGGATACGGGAACGGTGCGGCGCATGCTGTCCGTGAAGCGGAACGACCTGTTCCGCCAGGACCGGCTGTATCAGACGCAGCGCGACCTCTACGGCACGGGGCTCTTCCGGTCGGTCAACGTGGTGCTCGCCGACACGGCGCCCCCTGCCGATCCGGGCGACTCGACCGTGGGCGTGGTGGTGCGGCTGCGCGAAGGGCCCCCCCATCGTGTCCGCATGGGCGTGGGCTACGGGACGGTGGACTGCTTCCGCGTCCAGAGCGGGTGGACCTCCTTCAACTTTCTTGGCGGGGCCCGGACGCTCGACATCACGGGGCGCCTCTCGAAGCTCGGCGTGGGCGTGCCCACCGACTGGAGCCTGCGCGACAATGTGTGCCGCGCGCTCCGGGACGACCTCACGTCGGACACGCTCAACTACGGTGCCGGCCTGACGCTGCGGCAGCCGTTCTTCCTTTCCCCGCGGCACGCCGCGAGCTTCGGCGTGTTCGCCGAGCGGCGCTCGGAGTTCAAGGCGTACACGCGCCAGGCGGTGGGCGGCAACCTCGCCGTCACCCTCAATGCGCGACGCAACATCCCCGTGACCGTGGGCTACGGCTTCTCGTACGGCCGCACCACGGCCCAACCGGCGGTGTTCTGCAGCGTGTTCCGGGTGTGCGACGCCGGGGACCGGGCGCTGCTCGAGAGCTCGCGCCGCTTCGCCGCCGTGACGGTTTCGGGAGTGCGCGATCAGGTGAACAACGTGCTCGACCCTTCGGGGGGGAGCCTCGTGACGGTCACCGTGATGCACGCCTCCCGCCTGGTCTACTCCGACACCCTGTACGAGTTCAATCGTGGTGAGCTCGAGGCGTCGCGCTACTATCCGCTCGGCCGGCGCGGGGTGTTCGCGTGGCGGGTGCGGGCGGGGGCGATCGTCCTGGGGCGGATCACGCTCGCCGGCCAGAGCGTCCACTTCGTGCCGCCGGACCAGCGCTTCTACGGCGGGGGACCGAACTCGGTGCGCGGCTACGCCCGCAACGAGCTCGGCCCCCGGGTCTACGTCACGGACAGTATCGACGTCGGCGGCGGCGGCGACAGCACGTTCCTGCACCTGACGGCCTCGCCCACCGGGGGCAACACCATCTTCGTGGCGAATACGGAGGTCCGGTTCGCGACCCCGCTCTTCCCCGACCGCATGCGGGTGGCGCTGTTCGTGGACGCGGGCCAGGTGTGGGAGCGCGGCGAGCCACTCACGACCGTGAACGGCCTGCGCGTCACGCCGGGCGTGGGGCTGCGCTTCGCGACGCCGCTCGGCCCGGTGCGGCTGGACGCCGCCTACAACGGCTACCCGGCGGAGGCGGGGCCGGTCTACCTCCTGAACAACACCGACAAGAGCCTCACGCTGATCCCGGGCGCCCCGTTCCGGCCGGCGCTGCCCCCGGGGTTCTGGCGCCGCATCGTGTGGCAGTTCGCGGTGGGACAGGCCTTCTGACATGGTGCGGCGCTCGCTCGGGGTCGCGCTGTGGGGGGTGGTCGGGCTGCTCGCCGGCGTCCTCGGCGCGCTCTCCGCGCTCATCGGCACGGGTGCCGGACGGAACCTGGTCGCGCGGGCGGCCGAGGGCGCGCTGCGGCAGGTGTTCACCGGCACGATCGAGATCGGCGACGTCGGCGGCACGCTGCTCACGGGACTCACCCTCTCCGACGTCCGGCTGTTCGACCCCGACACCACGCTGGTCGCCTGGCTCCCCCGCGCCGACCTCTCCTACAACCCGCTCGAGTTCGCGGCCGGCCGAGTCGTGCTGTTCGAGCTCGACCTGCGCCAGCCCGTGTTCAACATCGTGCAGCACCCGAGCGGGCGACTCAACGCCGAGGAGCTGCTCCGCCTGGGCGGCCCCGACACGGCGCAGGCGCCGCGCGGTCCGGCCCCCCTGATCCTGTTCCGCAACGTGCGCATCGAGGATGGTTCGGTGATGCTGCGGCTGCGCGCGGGTCCCGCGCCCGACACGACGCACGAGATCGACGCCGCGGCGCGGGACGGCCCGCTCCGGGTTCGCCGCTTCGACCATCTCGCCGCCCGGCTCGCCGCCCTGCGGCTCTCCTCGCCGCGCGACAAGGGGATCCGGATGGACATTACGGGGCTCGCGGTGCGCAGCAGCGACCCCGCGGTCGAGCTGCGCGACGTGGCGGGCCGCATCACCGTCGTGGGAGACTCGCTCGACGCCGACCTGGAGCGGGTGCGGCTCCCCGGCTCCGCGCTCCAGGCCCGGGGCCGCGTCCGCTGGCCGCACGGCACGTTGCTGTTCGATCTCGCGGCGCGTGCCGACTCCGCCACGCTCTCGGACTTCCGGTTCATCGACTCCCGTTTCCCCGACGGGGCGGTGCTGCGTGGGGGCGTCGCATTGCGCTCTCACGGCAGCCGTGTCCTGGAGGTCCGGCTCGATCCGCTCACGTTCGCCTCCGGCGGCGGCACGGTCACGGGCCGGCTCACCGCGCTCAGCGCGGCCGATTCCGGGCTCGTCGCCCTGCGGGGGACCGACCTCGAGGCGCGCGACTTCGATCTCGAGTTCGCCCGCCCCTTCCTCGACAGGCTGCCCCTCGCGGGCCGCCTCAGCGGCCACACCGTGGCCGAGGGAGCGATTGGCGCGCTGCACTTGGAGACGGACTGGGTGTTTCGCGACTCCCTCGTGCCGGGCTGGCCGCAGTCCACGGTGCGCGGGCGCGGCGAGGTGGATCTGTCGCGCGGCGCGGGAGTGGGCTTCCGGTCCTTCGGGGTGGACGCGGCGGCGATCGACCTGGGGACGGTGCGGCGGCTCGTGCCGGCCGTCCAGCTGCTGGGCACGCTCGACGCTGCCGGCACGCTCACGGGCCGGCTCGCCGACGCGCAGTTCAGCGGCACGCTGCGACACCGGCTGCGTGATCTGCCCCCCAGCGTGATCCGCGGCGTGGTGCGGCTCGACAGCCGCAGCGACACGCTCGGCGTGTTCGCCGACGTGGTCGCGGACTCGCTCTCGTTCAACGGCCTGCGCGGGAGCCTCCCGGGAGGAGGGCTGCCGCTCGCGGGCGCGGTGACGGGCCCGGTGCGGCTCGACGGCACGCTCGCGGCGCTGGCGACGCACGCCGACCTGGAGTCCGCGCAGGACGGAGGCGGCATCCGGGTGGACGCTGTGCTGACGCTGCTCTCGTCGCGGCTTGCCGCCCGGAACTTCACCGTCCGCAGCCGGGAGCTCGATCTCTCGCGCTGGCTCGCGGCGGGCGCCGGTCCACCGTCGCGGCTCAGCGCGACGCTCAGCGGGACGGTGGGCGCGGACAGCGGCGCGCCGCCCGCCGGGCTGGTCACTGCCGCGCTCGCGCCGTCGCTGTTCGTGGGCGCGGGCCTCGACAGCGGGGGGGCGCGACTGCGCTTCGCCGACCGCCGCGTGTACGTGGATTCGCTGCGCCTGTCGCAGCCGGGACTCATTACGACAGGCAGCGGTGTGCTCGGGTGGGCACGGCCGGCCCGCGGGGCGCTGAGCCTGGACCTCCGCGGGTCGCGGTGACGCTCGAGGGCGCGCTCGACTCGCTCGCGCTCGACGCGCGGGCGAGCCTCGAGCGCGCCCGGTGGCGCGAGTGGGAGCTCCCTGCCGGGCGCGCCCACATCACCTACCGGCCGGGTCCGGTGCCGGCGGTAGCGGCGGAGGTGACGCTCGACTCGCTCGCGCTGGGCGAGCGCGGCTTCGGCGCCGTCACGGCGAGCGTCGCCGGGACCCGGGACTCGCTCGCCTGGTTCGCCCGTTCGCGCGTCGGTCAGGTGGGGGCGGTTCTCGCGGGAGGCCGCTATACGCGCCGCGCCGACGCCGCGTCCGTGGCCGTGGACTCGCTCGCGCTCCAGATCCCGGGCGACGTCTGGGTGCTGCGCCGCCCGGTCGAAGTCGTGGTGACGGACTCTACCGCCCGGGTCGCGGGCCTCGCGCTGGTGAGCGTCTACGGGACGGGGCGACTCCTGCTGCAGGGGGATGTGCCGAGCCGCGGCCGGGCCGACGCGCACCTGCAGATCGAGGGCTTCCCGCTCGCGGGCCTGTATGCGCTGTTGCAGAAGGACACCGCGGGCGTGGGCGGGACGGTCGCCGCCACCGCCGCGCTCGCGGGCACGCGTGCGGAGCCCCAGTACATGGGGTCGTTTTCGCTCACGAACGGCTCGATCGGCGAGTTCCGCGCTCCCGCTCTCGACGGCACGTTCGACTACCGCGACCGCCGGCTCGAGTCCGCCGTCCACCTGTGGCGCTCGGGACAGCAGGTCCTGACCGTCGCGGCCCACCTGCCGCTCGATCTCGCGTTAGCGCCGGTGGCGCAGCGCCAGCTCCCCGACACCCTCTCGGTGCGCGCCACGGCGGACAGCGTGGATCTCTCGCTGCTCGAGGCGCTCACACCGCTGCTCAAAGAGGTGGCGGGCGTCTTCACGGCGGACGTCGGGATCGCCGGGACGTGGCAGGCGCCGCGACTGCGCGGCGGTCTCGTGATCCGGGACGCCGCGGCCACGATCCCCACGCTGAACGTGCGCTACGAGGGGATCACCGGCCGGCTGGCGCTCTCCGGCGACACGATCCGCGTCGACAGCGTCGCGGTCCGCAGCGACCAGGGGCGCGCGGTGGTCTCCGGGTTCGTGCGCCTGGAGCAGCTCGCGCGGCCGGTGCTGGCGCTCGACATCACCGCCGCCGACTTCAAGGCGCTCGACCTGAAGCAGAACGTTGCGGTGACGGCGAGCGGTGGCCTGGCGCTGACGGGCCCGGTGATCGGCGCGACGCTCACCGGGCGGGCGACCGTGACCTCGGGCGTGCTCTATTTCGCCGACCTCCTGCGCAAGCGCATCGTGAACCTGGACGAGCTGGTGGATACGGCGCTGACCTCGCTCATCGAGCAGCAGCGGCTGGGCCCCCAGTTCGA
>Ga0209761_1002929_pt1 | contig 11236 bp, 14 predicted proteins | sample GraSoi013_1_40cm_4_FD_185818 | JGI IMG/M metagenome (GOLD analysis project Ga0209761, IMG submission 185818) | Grasslands soil microbial communities from the Angelo Coastal Reserve, California, USA - Sample 09_25_2013_1_40cm (SPAdes) (version 2) | ecosystem: Environmental > Terrestrial > Soil >... | reverse complement strand
CGTTGATTAAGGAATGAATCTTTCTTCAGCGCGCGGCAGCTTAAGCGCGATCCGTTAGGCGGCAGCACCAAGTCACTGTGTCGCCGGAGTTTCTCAATGGAAACTATTTGGCAGACCATGCTCTTCCGCCTCGCCGAACACGCGCAGGTTGTGATCCCTCTGCTCCTCGCGACCGGGGTCCTCGGGTTGGGCCCCATCGGACGCGCTCTCGCACGCCGGCTGAGTGGGGGAAGTACTGAACTTCAGGAACTCGAGAGCCTGCGCCAGCAGGTGGCTGAATTACAGGAACGCACGGATTACAACGAGCGGCTACTCGGAGCATTGCGGAGCGAGACGCCGCCCGAGTCCCGGCTCCCGGCTCCACGTCCGCCAGATAATCGTCCGGTAACACCCGTCTGAGCGCGCGCTGCGGCCTAACAAGCGCCTGAAGCTGACGGCGCCCTCTTGGCAATGAAGATCGGACACGTGACGAAGCAGCGAAAAGTCATCGTTCACATCGCGACTAGCGCGGACGGTTTTATCGCTCGTTCCGACGGCGATCTCGAATGGCTGACATCCCGCCCAGCACCAGAAGGTTTCTATGGCATGAACGCCTTCATGAAGTCGATCGATACGAAGGTGCTCGGCCGGAAGACCTACGAGGTGAGCCTCCGGATGGGGGCGAAGTTCGATTCAAAGAATCGGCACATTGTCTTTTCACGTCATCCGCCACCAGCCGACGCCCCGTCAGGCGTGGAGTTCGTGAACGATGCGATCGGCCCATTCGTGAACCGTCTTCGAGAGCAGCCTGGCAAGGATATCTGGTTGATGGGCGGCGGCGAGATCATCGCCTCGTTTCTTGACGCGCAGGCGATCGACGAGTTCGTCATCAGCGTGGCTCCTGTTTTCATTGGGGACGGCATCCCACTGATACCGCGGCGTCATCGTCACGTGCCCTTGGATTTGCACTCCATTGATCGCTTCGAGGATGGTGTGGTTCAACTGCATTACCGCGTTCATAAGCAACCTTGATGACGCCGCATCCACCGCCTGCCCCGAGCGGGACACCGCTCAACCTGGCGCCAGATGCCTCGTAGAGATTCGTGAGCTGGATGCTCGCACGCCAGTTTGAAACCTCAAGTTCGGGGTGCGCGCGCCGTCTAACACGCGTCTGAAGCTGGCGCCGCCGCGGCTTCTTATGGTAGTTTTTTGTTTGTGAACGTTTTCATTCGGCGCCGCAGCTTAGGCGCACCGCTTAGACGGCGGCCGTAGATGTTGCGTCGCTCCCACAGTTGACAATGCCAACCCTCGCCTTAGCCTGAATCGTGAAGCCCCACGTTGAGGGTGGCATGAAACACGTTCGCGGTGCCGGTGTGCTCCTGGTGGTCGCGGTGTTGGCCTGTTCGTCGGTTGTTGACCCGAAGTCCGACATCACGCTCCTTGTCACCAATAGTTCGTGTTCGACTGGGCCTTGCGATTCTCTGGAGGTGCTCGGATTCCCCAGCAATCAGCCGCTCACACCAGGCGGATTCTGGTCTATTGACCTGGGACTCCTGACGACGAGCGAAGCATGTTTCAAGCTTCCTCCTGCCACAACGTTCCGTGTGATCGGGGTGAACGACGACGGTACGCGCGATACCACGACGTTCACGTGGACGACGGTCGTACCGCTCTCCCTAGGAGTGCAAGCGCCGTCTGGCTTTCGGACCCAAGCCAGTCCGAGCACGACCGCTTTCGTCCCCGCTACGTCTGCTGGTTGGAGTATCACACTGCCAAGCGAGTCGCACCCCAGTTCGGGCCCTCGCTGCGGTGCCGGCTAGGCCGCCGTCTAGACATGCGCCTGAAGCTGACGGCGCCCGATGAGATAATGACGGTGAACTCAAGAATGCGCGTTACTGCCGTTGATCGTTTGCGCACTGGCCGCTCCACGATTGGGTAGGATCGAGAATGCGCCGCACAATGCTGGTGCTCTGTTGTATCGGCTGCGGCGCGGGTTGGTCCCGACGCCCGCTCAACTCGCTTGATCCAGTTCCGGCTCGGCAGCAAGTCCAGGTCTGGCACCGGGGGCGAGCCGACATCCTCCACGCGGTACGAATCGACTCGACAACGGTCACTGGGATTCCGTTCCACAAGTCCCTGGCGTGTGACACCTGCTACGTGGTGATCCCTCGAGCTCAGATCGACTCAGTGCGAGTGGGAGACCTGGTGGATGGGTTCTGGCGGAGCACGGCGTTAGTAGTAGGTGGGCTCTTTGTCGCGGGCTTTGTGTATTGCCTCAAGCGAGACTGTGGTGGGACCTAGGTGTGCCTGTCAGCTCGAGCTTCCGCGCATTCATCGTTGATCAGCTGAGTCGTGTTGTGCCGCAACTGCGCGCGCGAGGCATGTTCGGCGGAGTCGGCATGTATGCCGGTCAATTGTTCTTCGCACTCATTGCCGATGACACGGTGTACTTCAAGGTGGACGATTCCAATCGCCCCGAGTTCGAGCGGTTGGGAATGAGACCGTTCCAGCCCTACGGCGAGGGCGGCGAAGTCATGCAGTACTACCAGGTGCCCGCCGAACTCCTCGAGGATCCGGAGGCCCTCCGCCCCTGGGCCGAGAAGGCAATCGCGGTTGCGGCTAATAAGAAGATGAAGGGGAAGCGTGGTCCCGGGCTGCGATGACGACTCGCAGACGTGATACTCGCAAGACCGAGCCGCGGGGCGTTCGGGTTCCCAACGTGAGGAAGCTGCTGCTCAAACTGCCGGGTGTGACAGAAGGGCGCTCCTACGGCGTGCCCTCCTTCCTTCTTAACGGGCGCTTTCTTGCGCGCTTCCGCGACCATGACACCGTCCTCGTTCTTCAAGTAGCGACGATCGAAGAACGAGAAGTCCTCATGGAGCTCGATGCGAGCGTGTTCTTCTTCACCGAGCACTATCGTAACTATCCGGCGGTGCTGATTCGGTTGGCGACCGTACCGACTCCCATGTTGCAGGATGTTGTCAGCGAAGCATGGCGTCACGTGTCGAGCTTGCCCCCGAAACGTCCCAGCCCGCGAGCGCGACGAGCCAAGGTCGGTGCGCGAGGCGCTCGGCGCGGCCGCGCCTAACATGCGCCTGAAGGCAGTGTAATTGCTCCAGATCTCAGGAGGATGAATGCTCCGTCTTGCCGTCGCAGGAGCAGCCGAACAGTCCACAGGCCCACTGAGGGACGGATCCCTGCCGATCTAGCCGTCGACGCGCCTGGTGGATCCCTATTAGCCGAGCCGCCTAACACGCCTGAAGCTGACGGCGCCCGACTGTGCTAGAATCCCGTTGTGACAGCCATGCGCATTCCTCCCTGCTACCGCGTTCTGACGCTTCTGCTGAGTTCCATCGTCTTCGGCGGTGTCCTCGGCGCTCAGAGTCCGGTCGGCGTCTTTGCCACGCACACGGAAGTCGGCCGAGCGAGTGGTTCCGCGTCTTACGACCCGCAGCGTCAGACGTATCTGGTCGCGGGCTCGGGTCAGAACATGTGGGGCTCCCGCGACGATTTTCATTTCGTCTGGAAACGGATCAGCGGCAATTTCGTCCTCTCCACACGTGCGCGCTTCATCGGCGCGGGCGTGGAGGAGCATCGGAAGATCGGCTGGACCATTCGGCCCTCGCTCGACCCGGGGAGCGCGCACGTGACCGCGGCGTTGCACGGCAACGGCTTGATGTCGCTCCAGTTCCGTCGACGGACGGGCGGGATCACGGAGGAAGCCAAGTCGCCGGACAGCCTCCCCGAAGCGGACGCGGTCATCCAGCTCGAGCGGCGCGATGGCGAGTATTTCATGTCGGTTGCGCAATTCGGCGACACGCTTGTCACGCAGGGACTCACCAACGTCTCGCTCCCCGATACGGTCTACGTCGGCCTGTTCGTGTGCGCGCACAATGACACCGTCACGGAGCGGGCAACGTTCAGCAACGTCCGCATCACGATGCCGGCGAAGCGGGACTTCGTCCCCTACCGCGATTACATTGGCAGCAACTTGGAGATGCTCGACGTCGCGACCGGGAACGCGACGATTGTGCACCAGTACTCGGGATCGTTTCAGGCGCCCAACTGGACTCGCGACGGAAAAGCGCTCATTTACGTGCAGGAGGGACGGCTCTACCGCTTCGATCTCTCCTCACGCTCGGCGGCTGCGATCAACACGGGATTCGCGACGCGCAACAACAACGACCACGTTCTGTCGTTTGACGGTCGGCTGATGGGCATCAGTCACCATGCCGTCGAGGATAGCGGCGCCTCGATTATCTACACGGTGCCGCCACTCGGCGGCACGCCAACCCGCGTGACCGCGAAAGGACCATCGTACCTGCATGGCTGGTCCCCTGATGGCCGGTGGCTCGTGTATACCGGGCAGCGCAACGGCGAGTTGGACGTCTACAAGATCCCCGTCGCCGGTGGGGGGGGCGACGAGATCCGACTCACGACCGCGCCCGGACTGGACGACGGACCGGAGTTCACGCCCGACGGCGCGTACATCTACTTCAACTCATCGCGCAGCGGACGGATGCAGATCTGGCGGATGCGACCCGATGGGACCGCCCAGGAGCAGGTCACGAACGACGGCCTCAACAACTGGTTCCCGCACATTTCGCCCGACGGCAAGTGGATCGTGTACCTCGCCTTTCCCCCGGACGTTGCGCCGGACGATCATCCGTTCTATAAGCACGTGCTGCTTCGATTGATGCCCGTCGGGGGTGGACCGGCGCGAGTCATTGCCTATCTGTATGGTGGGCAGGGAACGATCAACGTCCCGTCGTGGGCGCCGGACGGCACGCGACTGGCGTTCGTGAGCAACTCAGTAATGCGGTAATGGCGGGCGCACCCGCCGCCCACTCGGTTCTGCCCTTGAGGACACCCATGGATCATCTCCTCGTCCTGCTCGGGACGTTCGGCTTTTGCGTGGGCAGCGCCATGATTCCCGTGCTGCACGCGGAGACGTATCTCGTCACCGCCTCGCTGGTCGCACCGCCGGAGCTCCGCTGGCCCCTGGTCATCGCGGCGACCATCGGTCAGATGCTCGGCAAGGTCGGGATGTACTACGCCGGCCGGGGGATCAAGCTGATTCCGGGCGAGCGCATGCAGCGTCGGCTGCAGCAGGCGACGGCGCGATACGGCGAGAAGCGTCAGATTGGCATCGGTCTGGTGTTCGTGAGCGCGTCGTCGGGGTTCCCGCCTTTCTATGTCGTGAGCATCGCCGCGGGCATGCTCACATTCCCACTCCTGCCGTTCATCATTTTCGGTTTCGCCGGTCGCTTGATCCGGTTCGCGGTGGCCGTCTTCCTCCCCCACTTCCGCAGTGGATAGCGCTCAACCGGAGTCCCGGCGCGTCGAGCCGAAGCAAATCGTGGGCCTGGCGACGCGGACAACCAACGCGGCGGAATCAAGTCCTTCCACCGCGAAGATCCCTCTGTTGTGGGGCCGATTCACCAATGAACACTGGTCTGAACGACTGGAAGAAGTCGGTGCGTTTGGGCCAACCATTGCGGTCTATTCAGCGTATGAGAGTGATGTCTCCGGCAGGTACCAGTTGTTGGTGGGGCGCCAGGTGCGTGACTCGCGACCGGTGTCGCCGCCGCTGCAAATCGTTTCCGCCGCTCACGGGTCGTATCTCGCGTTCCGGTGTTCCGGGCCGCTCCCGCAAGCCGTGATTGATGGTTGGGGCGACGTGTGGGCCTATTTTGCGCGCGATAGTGCGCCGGCGCGCGCCTACACCTTCGATTTCGAGGTATATCCCGATCGGGGCTCGGTTGAGATCTGGGTGGCAGTCCGCGAACAGCCGGCGGACTGACGTCCGCCGGCCGCTTCGCGACGCTTCTGTCAGGACCTAGGCTCCCTTCGGATAGAAGCGCACCTGCAACAGCTTCAAGCCGTTGTTGTCGTACTGCCAGAAAAACCCTTGGAGGCACGGGTCGAAGAGGCTCACGGTCGTGCCGCCACACGCGGTCACCGCCGCGGCATCGGCGACCGGATCAAGCGTGATCGTCGTGAGGGCGTCGGTCACGTTGCGGAACTTGCTGCCGCCCGTCTCGCGGACGAAGACCTCGTTGAGCGTCGAGCAGATCACGGCCGGGGTGGTGAGGGAGATGTCGGTCGCGCACGTGGTGATCTTCGCTTGTCCGCCAGGGGTCCCGAGCGCGCGTGCCCAGACGGTGTAGGTACCGGGGGCGGGGGAGCGAGAAGGACGCTTCCCCATCGGTGCCGTTCTTGTCGAGCACGTCGAACACACCGGACGCCGTACTCTGACTGAGGAGAATCTTCGTGGTGACGGTGACGTTCTTCGACCCGAGGTTCACGAAGATGACGTGCCCGCTGGCCCAATCCGGATTGCTATTCTTCTCGCGCGGGACGCCGATGATGTTGACGCTATAGTGCGTTCCGTTGGGAGCGCCGTTTCCGTTCTGCGCGGCGGCCACGGCCGTCGCCAACGTCGTTGCAGCCAGGACGGCCGCCAAGCAACCTGTGATGCGCATGAAACCTCCGTCGTGATGGTGATGGACCCACCGTCCTGGGGCGTTGCAGCCTCTGACGTAGAACGCCCCGTCGGCCGATTGCGGGCGCAACGGGGCTGCGGTGACAGAGCACTGCCTCTGGGTCGTTCGACACGATGCCCGTCGTTTATCTCCCTGTGCGGTGACGACCGTTACGAGAGGTCCGGTCGGGGAACGCGAGCGCGGACGCTGCCTTGACGCGCAGGTTCCTGAGCGGCTATGCTGCTGACGAACGTCTGCCCCGTTGCGCCCGCGATTGGCCCAACGGGGCGTTCCATTTCTGGGGGAGGGTGGCCCCATGCGCGTTTGGAAGCGGAGCCGACTGGCCGGCGCAGCTCGGGCGACTGCGTGATCCGACTGCTCGTCGCCGACGACAGTCCGGTCGTGCGCGAGGGACTGAAGGGCATCGTGGCCGGCTGTCCGGACATGACGATCGTGGGCGAAGCGGCGACCAGCGAGGCCGTGCTCGAGGCCGTGAGCTCGACCGAGGTCGACGTGCTGCTCATGGACGTCTGCGTGCCGGGGTCCGCCCTTTTCGAAATGACCCGCCAGCTGAGCAGCCGATGGCCGGGTCTCCGCGTGCTGATCGTGAATGTGCACAGCGAAGACCAGCACGCGCTCCGCGTGCTGCGGAGCGGCGCTGCCGGGTACCTCGCCCGCGGGCACCCGCCGAGCGAGCTTGTGGAGGCAATCCGCAAGGTGGCCAGAGGCGCGCGGCACGTGAGTCACGCGCTCGCGGAGGAGCTCCTGTGGGATGTCACGACCGATGCGGAGCGGCCGGTGCACGAGGAGCTGTCCAATCGGGAATACCAGGTGCTGTGTCTGCTCGGCACGGGCATACCGCTCAACCGCATTGCTACCGATCTCGGGCTCAGCCCGAAAACAATTAGCACCTACCGTGGGCGCATTCTCGAAAAGCTCAAGCTCAATAACAGCGCGGCAATCATCCGCTACGCGATTGAGCATCGGCTGGTGACCTAGCCAACGCGGCGAGTTGCCCTGTCGCGCCAGCGCCACACCAGCGCGTGAGCAAAGTCTGACAGCTCCACCAGCGAGAAGACCACCGGAAGATCAGAAGTGCGCCGATACCGCCGCCTCAACGCGTCCGGTGAGGTTCCGGCGCGCGCGTTTTTGGGTTTGACGCGCCGCGAACCTCAACTCGGAGGTGTACGATGAAGCTTTCCCAATCTCTGCCAGTCGCCGCCCTGGCAGCCGCGCTGTTGGTCGGCGCGTGTTCCGAAGCGCGGAATCCGGCCGCGCCAGGGCCGGCGTTCTCAACCACGTCGGCGCCGGCCATTACGTACAGCGGCCGGGCCACAGTCGTGCAGGCGGCGCTTGCTGGGCTCAAGCCGATCACATTCGCGGACGCCGGTCCGCTCCCTCCGGAGGGCGGTTCAGATGACGCGTCGCTGCTCGATGCGTCGGTGCCCGGAGTGCTCACCGTTGAGGTGCTGCACGCATCCACCGTCGCCGAGGGCAATCACAGCCGGTCCGAGGCGTCCGTGGCGAGTTTGTCGCTTACCGCGGGCGGGAACACCATTTCCGCCGGGTTCCTTATGGCCCAAGCGGAGGCCCGGTGCACCGGCGGGGGGGCGACGACCAGCGGCAGCTCGGAGATCGCGGAGCTGACCATCAACAATCAAACCATCGCGGTCAGCGGGCAGCGCAACCAGACCATCCCACTTCTGAATGGGCAGGTGGTGATCAACGAACAGCCCACCGAGCCACCGGGTGCGATCACAGTCAACGCGCTCCACGTCGTCGTGCCCGGAGTGGCGGACGTCGTGATATCGTCCGCACACGCCGACATCGGCTGTCCGCAGCCGTTGCCGCCACCGCCGGCTTCCTGCCCGGATTTTGTGACTGGCGGGGGATGGATCATCGCTCCATCGGGGGCCAGGGGCAATTTCGCTGTGGCCGGTGGGCTGAAGAACGGCGCCTACTGGGGGCACTTGGCCTACATCGACCACGGCGGTGGGCCGAAGGTGAAGGGCACCGGCGTCACTGGCTACGTCGTGATGGAGGACACTAGGCGTCACATCTCGGGAACCGCCGAGATCGACGGTCAGCCAGGGTTCACGTACGAGGCCGAGGTCGAGGACGCTGGCGAGCCCGGCCGCTCGGACCGCTTCACTCTGGCGCTGTCGAATGGGTACACGGCTTCCGGGAATTTGAGCGGAGGCAACATCCAGCTGCACACCTGTCCCTAAGACGGCGGGGGACGTTGTAGGGACGCGGGATCACCGCGCCCCTACGCATCCTCCATGGCTAACCTTTAGTTGCCTTAACCTCGTCCCATAACTTGTCGAGCTCTTCCAGACTCGCCCGCCCCATTTCCAGGCCGCGCTCCTCCACCAACTTTTCCACTTGCTCGAATCGCTTGGTAAACTTCGCGTTCGCGCGCTCGAGCGCCTGACCCGGTTCGACGCCCAGCTTTCGCGAAAGATTGATCGCGGCAAATAACAAGTCGCCAATCTCCTCTTCAATCGTTTCCCGTCTCCCGTGTCCCGTTTCCCGCTCCAGCTCACCGGTCTCTTCCTTCACCTTCTGCAGGGGACCAGTCGCGTCCGGCCAATCGAAGCCGATGCCGGCCGCGCGTTCCTGGAGGCGATACGCCATCAGGAGCGGCGGCAGCGTCGGTGGCAGGCCCGCCAGCGTCCCGCGCTTTCCACCACCGCGCGGTTCACGCCGTTTCACCAGCTCCCATCCCTGATGATCACCGGTGCCGGCGCGGCCTTCGCCGAAGAGATTCGGGTGGCGGCGCCACATTTTTTCTTCGAGGGTGTGGGTGACGACCTCGGCGTTGAATTGCGATCGCTCTTCGCCGATGACGATCTGAAACGCGAGATGCAGCAGCAGATCGCCCAGCTCGTCGCGCATCGCTTCGGGGTCGTCGGTCTGAATGGCCTGATCGAGCTCGAGTGCTTCCTCGACCAAATACGGACGGAGTGTCTGGGGACTCTGCGCGCGGTCCCATGGACACCGCTGCCGCAGTTCGCGCACGAGCCCGAGAGCACGTCCAAGCGCTGAATCGCCTTGCATTTAGCCTCCGGGCGGGGTATCATACCCGCGCCTTGAGAGCGATGTCAATGAGCGGGAAGGGTCAACCTCCGCGGGCATGGGTGGAAGTGGCCGTGGATGCCCTCATCGACAACGCCCGCACGATCGCACGAGTCTCGGGCACGCGGCTCCTCCCTGTCGTCAAGGCCAACGCGTACGGGGTCGGAGCCGTCCTTGCATCTACGGCTCTCGAGCAGCTCGATCCCTGGGGTTATGGCGTCGCGACGATCGAAGAAGGCGCGGAGCTGCGCGCCGCGGGAATCACGCGTCCGATTCTCGTCTTCATGCCGACGCGCGCCCAGTTATTTGCTGAATACGAGCGGCACCGCCTGACGCCCGCGCTCGGCGACGCGGGCAGCATTCTCGAATGGACGACACGCGGCGACCGCCCCTTTCATGTCGAGATCGACACGGGGATGGGACGAGCCGGCGTGCGGTGGGACGAGGTGGACGAACTGGGCGAGGCCACCGACACGCCCGCGTTCGAAGGCTGTTACACGCACTTCCACTCCGCCGACCGGACCGACGGCACGGCCGAGGAGCAGCTGGAGCGATTTCAGGCCGCGGTGCGCAGTCTGGTACGCCGGCCCACGCTACTGCACGTCGCAAACAGCGCCGCGGCGCTGCGCGGCAAGCAGTTCGCGTTCGATCTGGTGCGGCCCGGCATCTTCCTGTACGGCGGAGCGCCCGCCGAGCACCTGATGCAGCCACGGCCGGTGGTGAGTGTGCGAGCGCGCGTGCTGAGCGTGCGACGAATCCGCAAGGGCGAGAGTGTGAGCTATGGCGCGAGCTGGATTGCGCCACGCGATACCGTCGTCGCGACGCTCGGCATCGGGTACGCCGACGGGGTGCGGCGCGGCATAGCCGCCGGTGGCAAGGCGCACGTGCTGCTGCGGGGCCAGCGTTGTCCGATCGTGGGCCTCGTGCAGATGGACCTGACGATCGTCGACACGGGCACTCTCGAGGTGCAAGTCGGTGACGTCGCGACCATCGTCGGCGAGGACACGAAGCAGCAGATCACGTTGGAGGAATTCTCCGCGTGGAGCGGAGAGATCGTGCACGAGTTTCTTACGGGACTCGGGAGCCGGTTGCCGCGAGTGGCGGTGTGACAAGACGCGCGGCGATCATCGTCCTCGACGGGCTCGGCATCGGTCCCGCGCCGGACACGGCGGCATACGGGGACGAGGGATCGGACACCCTGGGGAATGTCGCCCGCGCTGTTGGCGGGCTGAAATTGCCGAACCTGGAACGCTTCGGACTAGGGAAGGATCGGCCCATCCCCGGGCTTGCGCCCGGGGTCAGCGTGACGGCCGCTCACGGGATTGCGCAGCCGGCGTCAGCGGGAAAAGACAGCACCACCGGGCATTGGGAGATCTGCGGCGTTCTCTTGAAGAAAGCGTTTCGGACGTACCCGAAGGGATTCCCGGTTCCGTTGCTCGACGAATTCGCGCGACGGACGGGGCGCGGCTGGCTCGGCAACAAAGCGGCGTCCGGTACCGCGATCATCGACGAGCTCGGCGCCGAGCATCAACGCACGGGGAAGTGGATCGTCTATACGTCGGCGGACTCGGTGTTTCAGGTTGCGGCGCACGAGCGTACGGTTCCGCTTGAGGAGTTGTATCGCGCCTGCGCGATCGCACGCGAGATGCTGATGGGGGAGCATGCCGTGAGCCGCGTGATCGCGCGACCGTTCG
>Ga0209761_1002926_pt1 | contig 11240 bp, 9 predicted proteins | sample GraSoi013_1_40cm_4_FD_185818 | JGI IMG/M metagenome (GOLD analysis project Ga0209761, IMG submission 185818) | Grasslands soil microbial communities from the Angelo Coastal Reserve, California, USA - Sample 09_25_2013_1_40cm (SPAdes) (version 2) | ecosystem: Environmental > Terrestrial > Soil >... | reverse complement strand
CACCCCCGACTCCACGCGATTGGCTTTCAGGTACGAGTCGTACACTGTCCAGCCGACGGCAGAAACACGCGGACTGACGTTGCGAGCAAACCGATCGCGGATCGCCTGCAGGTCCTCGCGAGGGCCGGGTCCCAGTCTCCCGATCAACGCGGCGCGATCGCCGCGGCTGATCGAGGGTAAGACGTCCTGATAGAGCGACAGCCACGCACTGTAGCGATCCGACGGCGTTGCGCGGACGCAGGCGATCCACGCCACGAAGTTCGCCTCGCCCTCGTGGGCGATGCCGGCCAGGTGGCTCCACTCGTGCGCGAGCACCATCGGCCGTTCGAACGGCAGCACGTCGCTGGCGACGAGCGTTTCGAGGAAGAACGGATCGGTCATCCCGCTGACCGCCGCGCGCCGGAAATACCAGTCGAGCAGCGAATGCTTCGGCAGCCCGGCGACGACGGCGCGTTCCCCGCCGGTATCGCGGACGGCGCCATCGAACGCCTCCGCAAGCGCCCGATCGATCGTGTCGGCAGACCCCCAGCCGCGCTCATGAGCGGGCTGATGCAGGTCGTTCATCTGCTCGACCGCTTGGCCGCCGAGGGCGACCGCAGATTCGCTCGTCACCGTGTCGCCGCTGAACTCCAGTTTGTCAACGAGACGGACCCGCCGGTAGTTGAATCCCCACATGACGAGGAACACGAGATATGCGGCGGCGGACCACGCCAGAGTCCGCAGTGCGATCCGCGCCACGCTCCGCCACCACGCGTCGCGGGACGCGCGCACGAGATCGCGCCCGGCGAGAACGAGCCAGCCGGTGAGCATCAAGAGGATCAGCGGATCGACCAGCGCGATCGGCACCAGATTCGACGTGGACGTCAGGATCGGCTGCAGCGCGGCGTACACGCCGTTTGAGTACACCCGCTCGACGACGCCCGGCGAGATCGGGGCGACCGCGCAGACGATTGCCAGTGCGGCCAGCCCAGCCGTTGAATTCACAGAAATGCGCTCGGCCATGTCGGCATCAGTAAAGGAATGGGTTACAATTACGCCAAGCGTTTGATTCAGCAGTACTTAGGCTGAGTTTGAGTCGCCCCGGCCTCCCTCCCTCAGGTCGACGGCGGGAACGCTGCGTGTTGAGCCGATATCCTGTGTTACCATTGAACAAGACGACACACAAGAACGTTAGTGTCATATAAAGTCATACAAAACGCTCGCTCTAGGGTTTGGGTAGCTATCGGCCGATAAAGCAAGAGATCCGTATGAATGTCATCCGCTGGGCTTCCGTCTCGACATTGATTCTCTCGGGCACGCTGCACACGACTGCACAGCAGCAGGCCGCGTCGCAGATACCGAGTAGCGGCGGTCTCGTCGCGCGCGTCGGCGGCTCGCGCGCGCTGCCGACTCTGCGTTCCGATGCCGTCGGGATGATTCAAGGCAACGCCCTCAACTCGACCAACGGACAACTGGCCAATCAGCCGGTCCGTCTTCGCGACGCGCGGTTCGGACGCATCATGGGCTCTCAGCAGACTGACCCGTCCGGGATCTTCACGTTCAAAGGTCTCGATCCCGGCAGTTACATCGTCGAGATGATGGGCAGCGATCACACGATTCTGGCGGCAAGCCAGGTTCTGAACATCAACGCGGGCGAAGCGGTGTCGGCTGTCGTCAAACTGCCGTTCCGTATCCCGCCGTTCGCAGGCATTCTCGGTAACCTCACGCCGACGACCGCGGCGGCCGTCACGACGGAAGCGGCCGCGTCGAGCGTGTTGGCTATCACCACCGCCGGTGAACCCACCTGTCCGCACTAGGGTAATGCCCGATTCCTCGTCGACGACTGCTCGTGCCAGTACGGCGCCGCCTCCATCGAGCGGGGGTGCCTCTGCGCCGCCGCCGTTGATGTACAGCCCGGACACGGACGTCCACATTCTGGATCGGCTGGCGGTCCTCTACCGTTATCGCCGCATCGCGATCGCCGTCTTCGTGCTGACCACGGCGGCGATGATGATTCAGGGCTACACGACGGAGAAAATCTTCCGCGCGCAGGCTCGGCTTCTCATCGAAGACGAGCGGTCGACGGCGGTCCCCGGCATGTCGCCGGAGAATTTCTACCAAGATCCCGACCTGTACTACAAAACCCAGTACCGGATTCTGAAGGGGCGAGACCTGACGCGTCGCGTCGTGCGCCGGCTGAATCTCGGAAGCGTTCCCGAATTCAACGGTACGGCGGAGCCGCCGTCGACGCCCTCGACGATGCTCCGAGATTTTCAGCAGCGTGTGGTTCACCTGATCAAGCCGTCAGCGCTTGCGGAGACGCAGGAGGTGCCGAAAGTCGACGAGACGCCGGACGAGTCGTCGATGGTGAACGCATTCATCGGGCGCGTCAATGTCGAGCCGGTCACGGGCAGCAAGCTCGTGGACGTCACGTTCGACTCGATGGATCCGAAGTTCGCGCAGCTCGCGGCCAACACGCTCGTCGACGAATACGTCGAGCAGAACCTCGCGCTGAAGCAGCAGTCGACGCAGAACATGATCGACTGGCTCGACAAAGAGCTCGAACGGCAGCAGCAGAAGACCGAGGAAAGCGAGCGGGCGCTCGCCGACTACCGCGAGCGCCAGAACGCGCTGTCGCTCGACGAACGGCAGAACATCGTCCTCGTGCGGCTCAACAAGCTGAACGACGACGTCATGCTGGCGCGATCGAGGAAAGCGCAGAAGCAGGCGGTGTACGACCAGCTTCGCTCGCTCACGGCGAGCCAGCACCTCGACACCATTCCGGTCATCGCGCAGAACCCTGACGTGGGGGCGGCGAAGGCCAAGGTGACGGCCGCGCAGACCGACCGCGCGCGGACGGCCGAGCGCTACGGCGAAAAGCACCCGAACATGCAGAAGGTGAACGCCGACGTCGCCGAAGCGCAGCGGCAGTACGACCTCGCCGTCAACCGCGCAGCGTCCGCGATCAAGAACGAGTACGAAACCGCGCAGCTCGAGGAGCAGGCGTACTCGCGCGGCCTCGACTCCGCGAAGGCGGATGCCCAGGACCTGAGCAAGAAGAGCGTCGACTACAACGTGATGGAGCGCGAGGCGAAGACCAACCGCGACATCTTCCAGGCGCTGATGACGCGCGAAAAAGAGCTGCGCGTGTCGAGCAACAGCCGGCAGAACAACGTGCGCGTCGTCGATCACGCGGAGGTGCCGCGCGGCCCGCTCGCACCGACCGGCCGGCGCACCTGGCTGCTTTCGCTCGCCGTCGGGCTGGTGCTGGCTGTCGGCGTCGCGTACGGCCTCGACTACATGAACGACACGATCAAGACGCCGGAAGACGTGGCGCGGCGCCTCAAGCTGCCCTTCCTGGGCCTCGTGCCGTCGGTCCGCGGCGACAAGCACCCGGTGCTGGCTTCGTCGCATGTGCCGCACGACTTCGGCGAATCGTTCCGCGCGCTGCGGACCTCGCTGATGTCGAAGTATCCGGGCGAGGGGACGAAGATCCTCGTCGTCACCAGCGCACAGCCGCTCGAAGGCAAGACGACCACGGCGGCGAACATCGCGATGGCGCTCGCGTACGGCGGCTCGCGCGTGCTGCTCGTCGACGCCGACATGCGCCGTCCGGGCCTGCACCGTCCGCTCCGGCTGACCAACGAGCGGGGCTTGTCACAGGTGCTCATCGGTCAGGCGCGCGTGCGCGACGTCATTCAGCGCACCGTGGATCCGAACCTGCTGGCGATCACCGCCGGCCGCACGCCGCCCAACCCGTCGGAGCTCCTCGCGTCCGAACGGATGAAGACGCTTCTCACGAACCTGTCGCACGGACCGTTCGACTGGATCATCATCGACACGCCGCCGGTCCTCGCCGTGACCGATGCGGTCATCCTTGCGCCGGCGGTCTCCGGCGTGACGTTCGTCATCGGCGCCGAGATGACACGACGCCGTCTGGCCGAGCGCGCCATCGAGACCATTCTGCAGACGCGGCCGAAGTACACGGCCGTCGTGCTGAACAAGGTCGATTTCGCGCGCAACAAGTACTACTATTCGCGCTACTACGGCCACCAGTACAAGAACTACTACGCCGAAGCGACGGTCTAACGGCCGTCTCGCTGCGCACGTCCTGCTGCTGACGGCCGGCTGGGCGCTGTTCGCGTTCGCGGGCACGTATCGCTGGACCACCGTGCCGCTGGCCATCGGCGTGGCCGTCCTGGTGTTGCTGGCGCCGCCGCGCGTGGCGCGACGCGGCACCCGCCTCACCGACCTCGCGCTCATCGCGGCGGTCGCCGCGATCGCCGTTCAGCTCATCCCGCTGCCACTCAATCTTCGGCTCGCAATCGCGCCATCGTCGATCGCGTACGAACAGATCGCCCGCGTCGCGGCGGGCGGCGGCGCACCGCCGCCCGCGGGCCCGATGACCGTCAACCGCGACGCGACGGCATTTGCCCTGTTCACCACGATCGTCACGCTCATGCTGTTCTGGGGTGCGCGGACCGCGTTTCGCCGTGGCGGCGTCCGGACGACGATCCGGGGCATCGCGTTCATGGGCGTCGTGCTCGCGCCGCTCGCAGTCATCCAGCATACGACCGCCCCGCACCTGTTCTACTGGCGCTGGCGATCCCACGTCGGCAACGCGCTGGTGTACACGCCGTTCATGAATCGAAACGATTTCGCGAGTTGGCTCGTCATGGCCATTCCGCTGACGGCCGGGTATGCCATCGCGCACATTCAATCGCGGCGACGGACTGGCGAACCCTTCGATCCCGAGTCGGCCCTCGACGACAAAGGGCTCGTGCTCGGCGCGGCGCTGCTGGTGATGATGGCCGGCCTGCTCGCATCGATGTCGCGCTCGGGCGTGGCTGGCGCCGCCGCCGCGCTGATGCTGTTCGTCCTGCTCTCGCGCGGCAGGATGAGCCGCCGGTGGATCGTCTGGATGCTCGCCGGCACAGCGGCGATGGTCGCGCTCGCGGCCGTTTACGCCGCGAATCTCGGCGCGCTCACGGTACGGTTCACGGGCGTCATGAGCGAGGGCCTGGCCGGACGCATCGCCATCTGGCGGCAGACGTGGCCGATGGTGCGCGATTTCTGGCCCGTGGGATCGGGCGTCGGCTCGTACGAGCAGGTCATGGTCCTCTATCAGACCATGTCGCGTCTCTTCTACATCAGCCACGCGGACAACGAATACCTGCAGATCCTCGCCGAAGGCGGCGCGCTCGTCGGTGTGCCGGTCGCGGTCGCGATCCTCGCGCTCGGCAGTACGATCGCCAGTCGTCTGCGGGCCGATCGCACTCCGCGCTTCTGGATTCGCGCCGGCGCAGCCAGCGGCCTTCTCGCCGCGGCGGTTCAGAATCTCTTCGAAATGACGCTCCGCGTGCCGGCCAACGCCGCGCTGCTCGCGATTCTCGCTGCCATCGCAGTCCATGACCCGGTGACCGCGCCGCGCGGTCCGGATCGTCCCCGCCGGAGCGCGACGACATGACGCGCGCAGCCCGCACGCTCGGAGCCATTCTCACCGCGTCGCAGGGCGGCGCGTGGAACGGGATCATCGACGACGCGGTCCTCGCCGCGGCGCGGCAGCACGATGTCGGGCCTCTGGTCTTTCACGCGCTGCGCCAGGGGCCGGCATGGGACCGTCAGACCATCGCCGTACGCGATGCGCTCGCACGCCTCGCGAGCGAAGCGGCGCTCGTCGACGCGTTGCGTCTCGACACCGATCGCTCGGTGATCGCCACGCTCGCGGCCGCCGGTCTGGCGCCGTTGATCTTCAAAGGCGCCACGCTCGCGCATCGACACTATCCGGCGTCATGGCTGCGGCCGCGCGTCGATACCGATCTCCTGATCCGCGAACACGACCAAGCCGACGCGGCAGCCGCGTTCGAGCGGATGGGGTTTACGCGCGTGCCGCGGCCGACCGGCGACCACGTCACGCACCAGTTCACCTATGCCCGGGCCATACACGGCGTGTGGGCCGAATTCGATGTTCACTGGAAAATTGCGGACCCGCAGGTCTTTGCCGACGTGCTGTCGTACGACGATCTGGCGCACGAGTCAGGTCCACTCCCAGCGCTCGGGCCCGCCGCGCGGAGCATTTCGGACGTCCACGCCCTGCTGGTCGCCTGCACGCATCGCGTGGCGCACCACTACGACAGCGATTCACTGCTCTTCTTGTACGACATCGATCGTCTCTCACGCGCATTCGATGACCGATCGTGGGACCGCTTCGTGGTCCTGGCGCTGGCACAGCGCGTCGCTCGCGTGTGCGCGCGAGGACTCACGTTGGCGATGGAGGTGTTCGGCTCGCCGGCCCCGTTGCAGGTGCTGGACGCGCTGGCCGCGCCGGGATCATCCGAGCCGAGTGCCGCGTATCTTCGCGGCCGCCTCCGCCGCGTCGACATCCTGCGGTCAGACCTCGAATCGCTTCGGGACTGGCGCGCGCGCGCGAAACTCCTTCGCGAGCACCTGCTGCCCGCGCCGGCCTACATCCTTCACTCCTATGGCGGGGCGCACAGGTATCTCCTTCCAGTTCTGTATCTCCATCGGATCGTGCACGGAGCGTTCGAATGGTTCCGGCCTCTCAGGTGAATCAGAAATCGTCGGCAAAGACAGTGCGACACGCCTCGAATCACCGTGGCGCTCACATTCGCGCGGGAATGAGCGGGCGAGCAGCCCGTGGTGAAAGTCTGGCGTCGCACCGAGACGGGCGAGGCGCCCCGCCGGCAAGGCGCGACGACCGAGCATACCGGGAGTATTTGAGGGAGGAGCAACGCGGCCGGTGGGGATGCATCGCCCGTCGAATGCAGCCAGACTTTCACCCCGGGCTGCTACGTCGGCGTCACGTCGCCGAGGCCGTTGGCGCACAACTGGCGGCCCAGGTCGAGGAGATCGCTCTCGAGCACGGCGCGATCGACCGTGTATTCGAGCAGCAACGCGTCGAGCACGCTCGCGAGCGAGCGCCGTTCGGCGATGAGTTGCCACATCCGCGTGGCGACGGGGTTCAATCCGAAGTACGTCCCGGTTTTCAGGTTCAGCAGGACGCCCTCCCCATCCAATTCACGAAAGAGAACGTCATCGGGAATCGTGATCGAATTGTTCAGCGACAGGTCCATGATGGGTCCATTGTAGACGTCTCCGGTTCGGTCCATGTCGGGCGAAGGGCTTCAGCCGAACGTAGACGGCAGCCATGAGCGGCATCGTGGGGATCTGGCACCGGGACGGCGAGCCGGTCGATCGGTTCGATCTCGCACGCGTGTGCGCGACGCTTCGTCATCGAGGAGCCGACGACGAGGGAATGCGCGTCGACGGCGCCGTCGGCCTGGCGTGTTGCCTCGCTCGAATCGCGCCCGAGTCGGCGTTCGAGACACAGCCCGCCGTCGACGCCTCGGGCGCCGTGTTGGCCTTCGACGGACGGCTCGATAATCGCGAAGAGTTGCTGGCCGTCCTCGACGATGAGGCCGCCGTCTCGGACGAAGCGCCCGATTCGGTTCTCGCGCTCGCCGCGTACCACGCGTTCGGGGACGATTTTCCAGCGCGCCTCAACGGCGATTTCGCGCTCGGTCTCTTCGATCCGTCTCGCCAGCAGGTACTGCTCGCGCGCGACGCAGTAGGCGTGCGGCCGCTGTACTACTACGCGAGCCGCGATGTCTTTCTCTTCGCCTCCGAGATCAAGACGCTGCTTGCCCATCCTCGAGTGGAGACCCGACCGAACGATCATGCCCTTGCCGGTTTTCTGCTCAGGCGATTTGCCGCCGAGGAACCGCAGGAGTCGACGTTCTTTCAGAACGTCGTCAGCGTGCTTCCAGCGCATCGCGTCGTCGTGACTCGCGACGGCGTTCGGACACAACGATATTGGGATTTCGATCTCACGCGGCAGGTGCGGTTCGCACGGTTTGAAGACTACGCCGACGCGTTCGAGCAGCACTTTGAAGATGCCGTTCGACGGCGTCTGCGCAGCGCCACGCCGGTCGCCGTCTCGATCAGCGGCGGTGTCGACTCGTCGGCGATTTTTTGCGTCGCCGAGACGGTCGCGCGACGCGACCGGAACCGCTATCCCGGGTTGCTGGGCATGTCCCACACGTTTCCGGATGGATTGCCGTCGGACGAGAAAGCATTTCTGCTCGAGATCGAACGTGAGTACGGACTGAACATCTGGCGTCTGGCGGACTGGCCGCGCGGCGTCGCCAACGCCTGCTGTGAAGGGATCTGGCATGCCGAAGCGCCATTTCTCGACCCGCAATGGAACGGCACGCATGCGTTCCTGACCGCGGTTCGGGACCGGGGAGCCCGGGTGCTCCTGACGGGGCACTGGGGCGACCAGTTTCTGTTCGACGATGCGTACCTCGTCGATCTGTGTCGTCGCGGAGCGTGGCGTACAGTGCGGAGGCATCTGATCGTGTTCGGCCGCTCGGTCACAGATTCGGATCCGTTCTACTTCAAGCGGCGACTCGTGAAAGCGCTCTTCACGCGCCATGCGCCCGACACGGTCGTGTCGGCGATCAAGCGTGCTCGACGCCGATTCCACCGGAGTCGCCGGTTACAATCGTGGTACACGGACGCGTTTCGGAACCGGATCGCTGAAACGGCCAGCGCTCGCCCCGCCGGCTGGCATGCCGCGCGCGCACACACACGATCCCTGTATCGCGAGGCGCGCTCTCGGTATCATGTGCTCTGCATGGAATGGAACAACAAGATCGGCGCCATGCACGGCCTCGAGATGGCGTTTCCATTCCTCGACCGGGACTTGATCGCGTTCCTGATGGCGATTCCGGGTGAGATCCAAAGCCGCAACGGCATGGAGAAAGGCATCCTGCGCGAGGCACTCCGCGGCGTGCTGCCCGCGGCGATCGCGGATCGCCTGTCGAAAGCGGATTTTACGAGCGCCGTGAATGAAGGAGTGGCAACGGACTACGATGGAATCGTCCGGTGCCTTCGTGCGGGAGGGATGGTGGCGGCGTTAGACTACGTACGACCCGAGGCGCTCGACCAGATCGCGCGCCGAACGCACGACAGGGAGGCATCGACGTGCGAAGCGAGCTGGGCCATTGCGGATCTCTTCTTCCTCGAATGTTGGCTGCAGGAGTTTTTTGGACAGAAGCGCCCCGAGTGGAATTGGAGGCTTGCTGACTATGGCTAAGCAATCCGAACGGGATGGTGAGCTGCGTCAGCCGGCGCGAGACCAGGCGCCGGAACCGGCGAAGCGGACGTATCGCTCACCGCGCCTGACAACGTATGGAAACCTTCGCGAGATCGCATTGATCAAGGGCGGAACAAAAAATGATGGCGGAGGCGGCATTCCCGCCTCGAAAGGTTGATGCTCCTCACCGGAACGTCAGGCCGAACGTCGGCACGTGCGTATCATTTGTACGGCCTTCGTTTGAACAGCGAGTGGCCCCTTCCATACCCTCGAGGGCACGCGTCTTGTCTGGCTGAAGTCGGTCTCGTTCGTGGTTCCCCTTTGCGCTTTTCGAACGCGATCAAAGAGGCTCGGGCGGCGGCGGACCAGGCGGCGTGGCCTCGCGGTGTGCTCCTTGCCGACGGCCAGACGTACGTGCGATGGTCCGACCGGTTCGAATTCCTGATCTCGGCTGACGGACGAGCCATTGCGGCGCGTGCGCTCGGTCACGCGCCTCGCGAGGCATTTCACACGTACCTGCTCGGGCAGGCGCTGTCGTTTGCGCTCATCAAGCAGGGATTCGATCCGCTACACGCGACGACCATCGCGATCGACGGCGCGGCTGTCGCGTTTCTCGGCGAGTCGGGGTTCGGCAAATCGAGTCTCGGCGCCGCGCTCGTCCAGGCGGGACACCGTCTGCTGACCGATGATCTGCTGGTGCTCTCAGAAGGCCGTTGCGGTTTCATCGCCCATCCAGGGCCGCCCCGCATCAAGCTCTTCCCCGAGATTGCGCGGAACGTGCTGGGGCCGAACGCGCGCGGCACGCCAATCGCGGCCATGGCGCCCAAGCTGGTCATTCCGCTCGACGGCCGTCAGACGCTCCGGTCCGCCGTCCCCCTCAAAACCATCTACGTGCTCACACCGCCGGCCGGCGACACAAGCGGGTCGACGAGCATCACCATTCGACGCATGTCGAAACGTCAAGCCTGCCTCGCGCTGCTTAGAAATACGTTCAACACCGCGGTCACCGATTCCGGCCGGCTCCGCCGGCAGTTTGCATTCGCTGGAAGCGTCGCCGCGGCCGTGCCGGTCAAGCGGATTGCGTATCCGAGAACACTACGCGTGCTCCCGGCCGTTCGCGACGCCATTCTCGCGGATCTTTCGCGAGCGTAGCGCGTGTGGTGCAGCTCACCCGATCGGGGATGAACATCTCCGCATCCCCAGAGGATCTCCAGCGGCTTCGTACGCACTTCGACCGGCACCACTGCATCCGGCTGCCGGCGCTGCTGGACGCCGACGTGGTGGGCTTGGTTCAAAATCAGGTGGAGCGCGCCGAGTTCGCCGGCAAGACCCACCAGAACATCGGCGTCGAGTTGTGCATGCGAACCAACGCCGCGTTGACACTGTTGTACTTCCTCAGCAACGATCGGCGCTTCTTCCGGCTGGTGCAAGAGCTCACGGGTTGCGATCGGATCGGCGCCTTCATCGGCCGCGTGTATCGCATGGTGCCGGGCTCGGGCCACTACGATTCCTGGCACAGCGACAATGTCGCGGACCGGATGATCGGGATGAGCGTGAATCTCGGCTCGCAGGCCTACACCGGTGGCGTGTTTCAGTTGCGCAAGCGAGATTCGACGGAAACGTTGGCAGAAATGCCGAACACCGGTGCCGGCGACGCGATCCTGTTTCGGATCGCGGGCCATGTGGAACACCGGGTTACGGCTGTGGAAGGGACGGTCCCGAAGACCGCATTTGCCGGCTGGTTCGTGTCGGAGCCGGACTTTCTGTCGCTGCTTTCGCCGGAGGCGTCAGCGCCAGTGTCGTGAAGAGGTCCGCGACGCCTCCGCCGAGCAGCACGCGTCCGTCGCACTCGACCCACGCGTGCGCGCTGAAGTCGTCCTGGCGTTTTCGGACTCCGAGTCGGAGCTCCGCTGAAAACCCTCGCTTTCTGAGAATCCGAAGCAGGATGAGGCTCTTTTTCAAGCACGTGGCCGGCGGGTAGCAGGCAGCGACGGCATCGACGAGCCGAGCCGCACGCTCGACGTCGACATGGGCGTGATCCCGCGCAGCGCCTCGACCGGCTCGGCCAAGCCGCACGAGAAGTGCATCCAACGACAGATACCGCAGCCCGACTTCGACCGGAATGACGAGAGCGGCCGCTTCA
>Ga0209761_1002925_pt1 | contig 11241 bp, 7 predicted proteins | sample GraSoi013_1_40cm_4_FD_185818 | JGI IMG/M metagenome (GOLD analysis project Ga0209761, IMG submission 185818) | Grasslands soil microbial communities from the Angelo Coastal Reserve, California, USA - Sample 09_25_2013_1_40cm (SPAdes) (version 2) | ecosystem: Environmental > Terrestrial > Soil >... | reverse complement strand
CCCTAGTGGACCGTTAAATTTGCCCTTAAAGCCTATGCGATCCCTTAACTAAAATATACGCCGCATGAGACAAAATGCATGAGCAGCGCCATGGTCGATGAAGGCGTGAAGGAATTGAAATTGACCCTACCCTCTCCCAGAGGGAGAGGGAGCCGCCAACCCCCAAAACTGCGCGCCACTTTCCCATAGACACCGCAGAAATTTCTGAGTTATAAAGCATAAATCTCGGCACAACGGAGTGCTGGTGGAGCGACTACGAAGTCTTCGATCCCAGTAAGGGCGGTCGAAGACTTTTTTTATTCCGTCGATTTCGAATGTAGAAGATGGCAAAATGCAGCGTTTGTCTTCATTGAATTCTTTGTCACGGACTCGAATAACAACAGAATAAATCCGGGTTTCTGCAAGAAAGGGAGGTTTCCACGCATGACACCGAAACAGGTTGTCGAATTTGCCCGCGAAAAGGGCGTAAAGATCGTTGATCTTCGCTTCATTGATCTTCCGGGCATATGGCAGCACTTTTCAATTACAACGGGCGAATTGACGGAGGACGTCTTCGATGAGGGCTTGGGCTTCGACGGTTCCAGCATCCGCGGCTTTCAAAAGATCCAAGAGAGCGACATGCTCCTGATCCCCGATCCGAATGCCACCTTCTTGGATCCTTTCACCGAGGTGCAGACGCTGAACATCATCTGCAATGTCAAAGATCCTATCACCGGCCAGGCTTATTCGCGTGATCCGCGTTACGTTGCGCAGAAGGCTGAGAAATATCTCCAGACCACAGGCATCGGCGACACCATCTACTTCGGTCCAGAGCCTGAGTTTTTCATTTTCGACGACGTCCGATTCGACCAAAGCGTCAACTACGGCTTTTACTACATCGATTCCAAGGCCGGCGCTTGGAATTCCGGAAAAGAGGAGAATCCAAACCTCGGTTACAAGCCCCGCTACAAAGAAGGGTATTTCCCCGTACCGCCGATGGATCATTTCCAGGACATCCGCTCTGAGATCGTCCTTACACTCGAGAGCATCGGCGTACAGATCGAGGTGCACCATCACGAAGTCGCCACCGCCGGCCAGGCCGAAATCGACATGCGTTTCGACAAGCTGACGCGAATGGCAGACAAGCTTCAAATGTACAAATACGTGACGAAGATGGTCGCGCGCCGCCGCGGCAAGACCGCCTGTTTTATGCCCAAGCCCCTCTTCCAGGACAATGGCTCGGGCATGCACTGCCATCAGAGCATCTGGAAGAACGAAAAGAATCAGTTCTACGAGGCGGGCGGCTACGCCGGCATCAGCCAGACCTGTAAGTATTACATCGGCGGTCTGCTGAAACACGCTCCATCGATTTTGGCGTTCGCCGCGCCAACGACGAATTCCTATCGTCGTCTGGTTCCGGGCTACGAAGCACCGATCAATCTGATTTACTCGCAACGCAACCGCAGCGCCTGCGTCCGGATCCCAATGTATTCGAAGAGCGAGAAGGCAAAGCGCCTCGAGTTCCGGTGCCCCGATAACTCATGCAACGCGTACCTTGCGTTTTCGGCAATGCTGATGGCGGGTCTCGACGGCATTCAGAACAAGATCGTACCGCCGGATCCCATCGACAAGGACTTGTACGATCTCGAGCCTCATGAGAAGGAAAAGATTCAATCCACACCGGGCAGCCTTGAAGAGGTCTTAAACGCGCTCGAGGCCGACTACGCCTACCTCATGAGGGGCGATGTCTTCACGAAGGACGTGATTGAAACCTGGCTGGAATACAAGCGTTTGAAGGAAGTGGACGCCGTCCGGCTGCGGCCGCATCCCTACGAGTTCGCACTGTATTTCGATATTTAAGAACTGCCGGCCACAAAAAGGCACAAAATCCGCTTGTGCCTTTTTGTGGTTATGAATTCTCCTCAAAGCGTTTTCGCACGGCTCCGGTTATGCGGTGGTAGTTCTCGAGAAAATCCCGCAAGTGCAGCATCTGGCCGAGAGCCGCCAGGTCCTTCCGCTCAAATCGTGTGCTCGCGACAGCCGACCACAAACGCAACATGCATTCTGTATCCCGCAGGAACTCATATTCCTGCGCTAAATCCATGCGAAGCGCCTTCATTGCCGCGATTGTATTGGGTATGCGGACGTTCTCCTGAATCTGCCGGTATTCAACCATGAACTCGATATCCACCAGACCACCCCAGCCAAGCTTGAGGTCCCAAGCATCACTGGTTTCTTTGGCTAACTCGTTTTCCATTCGGCGGCGAATCGCATTCATTTCTGCAATCTGCTCCTTTCCAAAGGGCCGGCCGTAGACGAACTCGGTGATCAGAGGCTCTATCGTCGAAGCCAATGCCCGATTGCCGGCGACGAAACGCGCTTTAGTCATCGCCATGCGTTCCCACGTCTCACCGCGATCTTGCAGGTATTCGCGATAACGGGCAGGATTCCACACCAGCGAACCCTTCTTCCCTTCGGGCCGCAAACGCAAATCCGATTTGAATTGCGGTGCCATTTGGTTCACGAGGCTTTCGACAGTACCAGCCGCGGTATCATAATCGCCTTCATAGAACGCAATCACATCCAGATCCGATCGAAAACCGAGCTCGCGTTCACCGAATTTACCTGCCGCGAAAACGGCGACGGCGGAATCACCCGAAATGTGTCTCTTCAGTTCTCGCTCGGCGAACCGGCTGAGAATACGGCTGGCATGACGACGGGAAATGCTGCCCAAAAAGTACTGCGCGCCGGCGTAGAACTCCTGGAGTTTCCGATCCACAGCCGCAAATGGATTGCGCGACTTTTGTTCGAATCTCGATTCATCGATCAGAAAATCGATGGCTTCAGGCGATTCCAAAAGAATGTCGGAAAGGTGCTCGGATAGCGCTAATACCCGCGACAGCCGATAGATCGATTTCGGGTTCTCCAGCAGTGATCTGTAAAAAGCTTCCCGGGCGCCCACGCCACGCACAATTGTTTCGAACCGGTTCAGGACGGCATCGGGCCGAACCAACCCGCCAATGCTTTCAAGAAGCAATGTAAGGACATTCGAAAGCAGATTCTTCATGCGTGCCGGCGAATGGCTGAACGCTGGTGCATCCCGCAATAATTCGAGGTTGTGAAGGGACTGGGCGGGATCTTGGAAATCCAACGATGCTAACCATTCGATGGCCGCATCTCGATCCATCTGTTCGTTCACCAATCGGTGGACGGATCCTGGGATCCCGCCGTCCATTGCCGCCCTCGCACCAAACAAGTCACGAAAGATTCGCTGGACAGCCGAGCGGTGTTTTTCCAATGCTGTCTGGAATTCTTCCAGCGGCATATGCATCCGGCGCGCACATTTCTCGACTTCCAAGGGATCTGCCGGTATCTCATGAGTCTGAAGGTGGTGCACGATTTGTAGTTTGTGCTCGAGATTGCGCAGAAAGACGTAGGCTTCACTTAGTTGGCCGGCAACTTCGCGATTGATAATGCCGGTGCTCTCCAACCGTTCTAACGCGTCAAGCGTCGATCGCGTACGAATCGCGCGTTGCTCGCCGCCATATAACACCTGCAACGCCTGTACGAAGAATTCGATCTCGCGAATTCCGCCGCGGCCCAATTTCAGATGACGTTCGAGTCCGACAGATCTCTGCACTTGTTCATCGATCCGGACCTTGACATCGCGAACTTCGTCGATCGCGGCAAAATCGAGATACTTTCGATAGACGAAGGGCGTAATCAATTCAATGAAGCGTTCACCCAGCTCCGGATTCCCCGCCACAACGCGAGCCTTTGTAAGGGCGAGGCGCTCGAATGTTTCGCCCCACGAATCGTAATAAGTCTGAAGCGTGCGCAACGGTGATGCGATCTCGCCGCGGCTGCCTTCGGGTCTCAAACGCAAATCGACCCGGTAAAATGTGCTTTCACTGGTAGGCTCTGTCAGGATTTCTGTAATTCGCCGCGCGAGCCGGCTTGAACGATTGCTCGAGGCTTCGTCGGCAAAGATGTAGATGATGTCGACGTCCGAACTAAAGTTCAGCTCCTCGCCTCCGAGCTTGCCAACTCCGATGACGGCAAACTGGTCTTCGCTGGATCCGTATTTTTCATCAAGCTCGCGCCGCGCATATTCCAGCACCATTTGAATGATGGCGTCGGCCAGCCACGACAATTCATTCGTGATATCGCGCATGGGCACCCTGCCGGAAAGGTCGCGTGCCCCGATTCGCAAGATTTCCCGCATCTGAAATTGGTGCAGGCCGGGCAGTCCCGATGCCGCAGCTATTCGCGCGGAATGCATAAATTCGGGACGTGTCCTCTTGCGGCCGGTTATCAGCTCGGTCGAAAGCCAGTCTGCATAATCCGGATGCCGGACGAGAAGGTCGGAAAGGAAAGGCGAGTCATCGCGGGAAATCATCATCGTTGGGGCCTCTCCCAGAGGGAGAGGGCGCATCTTTTGATATAATCGCACCCTCTATGAAACTCATCAAAGCGATCATCCGGCCGAACAAACTCGAAGAAGTGAAGGACGCCTTAACCAAGCTCAGCATCGCAGGCATGACTGTGACTGAGGTTCGAGGCCATGGACGGCAGAAGGGGCACAAAGCCGTATACCGCGGAACCGAGTACAGCGTCACACTGCTGCCGAAGATTATGATCGAGCTGGTTATCGCGGATGAGATCGTTGATGACACGATCAAAACCATTATTGAGACGGCGCGGACGGGCGAGATCGGCGATGGCCGTGTCTTCGTTCTGCCTGTGGAACAGGGATACAACATTCGTACGGGCGAACGCGACGTCGTTTGACGTCGTTACCCCCAGCGGGACTTAAACAACCGGCGCCAGCGCTCGATTAAGATCGGCTTCCACCTGCGACTCCTCATCCTGGGAAAGCTTCTTCCCCTCCCGAGTAATGTAGAAAACGTCGATTGCCCGGTGGCCTTCCGTTGTGATGAGTGCGACTTCAATGTTACAGCCATGACCGGAAATGACGGATGCCATCCGGTACAGTAGCCCGAATGCATCCTGCGTCACGATTTCCATGATCGTGCATCGCTTCGAAAAATCGTTATCGAAATGAATGGTGGTCGGAACGCTAAGGCCCTTCTTCGGTTTGAAAACCACGCTCTTGAACTTTCGATCGAGCAATGCATTCAGCTGAACGCGCCCGCCGATAACGTCGTTGAAAATCTGCGCAAAGTGATCGACCTCGGATGGATTCTTCTCGAAATTCGAATCCGGATCTTCGAATGAAATCAAGTCGAAAATCGTGCCATGCCGATTCGAAAAGGCCTGCGCTCGAATAATATTCATCCCGAAGAACGAAAGCACGCCCGTCATTTTCGAAAACAGTCCCGGCCGGTCCGCCGTCATTACAAGCAGGTCGTAGACGGCGCCGTTCTTGGCGATGTGCATCACCATCGGACGGTCCGCCAGCTTGCGTGAAAGCAGGAAGTGGTCGGCGATCTGTTTTTTCGCGGTCGTCCTCAAATACTGGCGAGGGAATCCGTCTAAAAAATCCCGGATTTGTTGTGACGGCGTTCCCTTTGGAAGTAAGTTCGTAATCGCTTGAATGTCGCTTTCCAATTCCTGTTGCTGCGTATACTGATCATCAGCCAACCCCAACGTGAGGCGGTTATAGGTCTCAACGTACAACTGCCAGAGAAGATCCTCCTTCCAAGGCGTGACAACTTCATTGTTGACCGCCTTCATGTCGGCGTACGTCAACAGGCACAGCATGCGAAGATTGTCCGCGGTTGCCACCATATCGGCGAATTGCTGGATCACGTGCACGTCGCTGAAATCCCGGCGCAGAATAATCTTCGACATCTCCAGGTGGTTTTGGACGACAAAAACAACTTTCTCCGCCTGCTCCGGCGGGATCTCGAGCCGATCGAGGATGACTCGTACACCTTCCGTACTCGGATGTACATGATTGCCCTCGTCGTGACGATGCGATTTACCGATGTCGTGAAACAGCAGCGACAACAGAAGCAACTCCGGATATTCCAGTTCATTAAGAATGGCGGAAAAATGGTGCGAGACCGGCAACTGTTCGATGTTCCGGATCGCGATCAGTGAATGCTCGTCAACCGTATACTTGTGGAAGAAATCCCGAATGACGCGGCACCGGATTTCTTCGAAATCCGGAAACACTTTACCGAGCAACCCGACGTCGTGCATCGCCAGCAATGCGTCGTATATTCCCTTGCGATCCTTCATCATCTCCAGGATCAGGCAGCCCGCTTTCGGATGATTGGCAAGAAGACCATCGGAGGAGACCACACGCTGCCGAATGGCGGCCAGCGTTGCGGAATCGAGCCGTGCTTTCTTGCGATGCGCTTCCGCAAACGCTTTGATCATGTCAAATGGATCCGAAAAATCGGAAGGGATGCTGACGCGGCTCGGGCTACCGATGACCGCCTCTTCCCAAAGGCTGGCCTGGCGGGCAACTTCGCCTGCCTTCAGGAAATAATCACGCATCAGATTTTCAGCTGCCTCTCCGCGCTCCGAATCTTTGTAGCCGAGTTTCTGGGCTATCTGCTCCTGAAACTCAAAAGAAAGAACATTGAAGTTCCGGCCTGAGTGGAAATGTAAGAAATTTCGAATGCACAGATGTAATCCCAGGGCGCCGTCGGGAAGACATCCACTGGTGAACTCCAGCGCTTTCCGTACCCATCCGGACCAATGCACATCGCGTAAGCCGCCGGGGGCGTCTTTCAAGTCCGGCTCGAGCTGAAAAATCGTCTCGCCGAACTCTTTATATCGATGTGATTTCATTTCCACCAATGCCCGCAAGAAGCGATCGCGATTGCTTCTGATCATTCCACGAAGAATTTCGTACTCGAATTCTTGTGCAACGGCGGGATCGCCCATCAAGAATCTGCAATCGAGAAACGCGGTATACGACTCCATGTGCGTTTCATCGAATTCCTTGAAGTCGTCCGCATGCCGGATTTGATGCCCGACCTTGAATTGCAGATCCCACAACGGGTGGAGGATGCGTTTAATCGCCTCTTCGTCAATTCCGTCCTTGAAGAAAAACAGAAGGTCGATATCCGATTGCGGATGAACAGCGCCGCGGCCGTATCCGCCGATGGCGAACAAGCCATACGAGCGGGGAGGCTCTCGATCAGCCCAAAATTCTTGAAGGACGTGGTCGATTTTGTCGCTAATGATGCTTTCGACCGGAACGGTTGCAGGATTCTCCAAGAATTGGATCTTCAGCTCGTCCAGGAACCTCTTCAGATCTGCCCGGGTCGTCACGGTGCTCACGGGCCTATGTTAGCACGGCGCAGAATGCCTCTCCCTTTGGGAGAGGGTACTAATTCACGTTCAGATTGAGCGCGGAACCGTCGTTCTTGAAGAACCGCAGATCTCCACTCGACGTCTGGCCCGCGCTTCCGCTGAACAGAATGAACTGTGTTGTGTAGCCAAGGCTCCCGACAGAGCCGTTGATGAAGATCGGGAACAGGAGCTCGGCACTGCCGGGCACGCTGCCTTCGTTACTCGGAGGAGTCGTTGTCATCAGGAAATCGCCGCGCTCATTGTATCGTAGCCGCAGCCCGACGACGGCCAAGCCCGCGCTCGTCCCGCCACTGATGCGGATGATTCCCTTAAACGGAAACGTCATATTGAAAAGCTCATGGGCGAATTTAGCGATCTGGCCATTTCCGGGAATGTTGACGGGAACCGGCGGTCCCGCCGACGCGCCATCCAGTGTCATGAGCTCGAGATTCACGGTCGTTGCGGCAGCGTCAAGATTCGCAATCGCGATTCCCGTTTGAACGGTACCGGGATTGCTGCCCGCCGCATTTGTTTCGGCATACATCCGGAACGTACTTCCCTGCATTGCCGGCACACCCGCCTCGGAAACCGTGATGTTGTCCTTTCTGTAGGAAAAGACGACCAGCGCGGAAGGTAATACCGAGCCCGTTGCCGAAGTCACGCGGACAGATCCTAACGTACCAGCTAGACCTGCGGTGGTGAGCTTGAATGAACTTTGTCTCGGAATGTTGTAAGAAAAACTTGTCGCGGTCCCTAAATTTGTAGCGATCGCTATCGGCCCAGCAGCAGCCGCCGCAGCCCCCTGCCCTAAAAATTGAATCGTGCCTCCTATTGCGCTGTCCGTGGGATTCACCAAAACAACCTGAGAAGTTGCGCCCGAACCGTCGGCGAAATGGCCGAGGTACGCGGTCCCCGGCGCGGTAGGCGCCGAGAGATCGGTCACGGGCAACGTCGTAAGAAGTTCTTCTCCACGTTCATTTCGTAGAAGACGCAACGCCACGACGGCTACCGGTACGTCGGAGCTAAAAGTGAACGTGCCTTGCAATGTCGTGCCGGCGGCGAGTCCGAACGCCGGCTCATTGAGATATTTGGCAATCTCGCTATTCGAGGGAATCGAAATGGTCTGATCGGCCCCAACACCGTCGCTGGTCGCGAAGTGAAATGTGACGTTCGCCGGTTGGGAATTCGGATTGGCAATAGCCAATCCCGTATTCACCGACGCATTGATCTCCGCATAGATCCGCGCCGACCTGAGGAGTGGGGCTGCAGGTACACCAGCCTCGGTAAACAGCACGTTATTCGAGCGTCCGCCAAAAATCGCGACGCCTGTAGGCGTTGTGTTTCCGGCGGCGGGCTGAATCCGCGAGAAACCGATATTAAAATCTCCCCCGCCGTCGCTAATAATCGAGGACCCGCCGCGATCCACAATCGCAAACGCACGCGTGGACAAATCCGGCGGGGGAGGAGCGGCCGCTGGATCGATGCGGTAGACCTGCGTATAGATGTGATCGTTAAATGTGCTGAAGTCTCCATTGGCTGCATTACCTGCGACGTTAAATCGCACTGTCCCTGCAGCCGCGCTGGACGGTGCAGTCCAGTTTACTGTGAACGTTGTTGTGCTATTCGCATTGGTGTGTTCGGCAAACTGAATCGCTCCGGAAGTATTGCAATTGATTCCCGGGATCGAAACGCTGCCAGACGGCGGGCCGCAAACCACTTGGACTGTATTATTCACTTTTGCAAGATTACCCGCTTGTTGAGGCGGATTCGAGCTATCGATAACTGTCGAAAGCTGAAACCCGTATATTCTCGAACCAGTTGCCGGCTGGACTGCGACGGTTAAGGGATAGGTCTGACCAGGTGTCCACGACGACGGTAGGCCCATCACACTCACGCCTCCATTCCCTGAATTGGGCGCGAAAGAATTGTGGCAGCTTGTACAGTTTATCGAAGGCCCGAAGACCCCATTGAGACCCGTGTCAGGACCGGTTGAGTACGCGAACAGACAGACGGTCCAGCTCAGACCGAGCACCAATGTGAATAGAAATGTATGTTTGACCTCCATCGAAATCGCTCCTCTCAGGATTAATGGGCGCCGGTGGCCATTGAATTAGACATCCGCCTCGGCTGCCGCTGATTAGACGGTGGTGTGCGCAATTTAGACTACTATGACCCGCTGTAAAAAAACTGTAAAAAGAGGAAGTAAAGCCTCTGTGGGGAGCGGAGGTAATTTGCCGGTGCTTACGGAAATTGCACGAATTTTGACATTTGCTACACTCGCTCCTGGACTCCTAGCGGGCTTGCACTGCGCCAATTTCCGTTATGGGATACGACAGCTGCTGTCGGCCGCCGGTTCAAACAAGGACAGCAGATTGGTCATGCTGAAGAGCTGGCGGATCTTCTGGCCGAGATTGATGAGATCAAGCCGGCAGCCGGCGGATTTCGATGAGACGTATAAGGCGATAACGGCTCCCACTCCCATGCTGTCGCAATGAGTGACGTCGGTCAAATCCAGCACGATCCGCGCGCCGGGCTTAATCAACTTCTGGACCTCGGTTCGAAGAATGTTTCCGCTTTCGACCATCAAACGTCCGGAGCAGCGTACGACCGTCGCCTCCGGCTGCACATCGACTTCAAGGCTGAATTGCGGCGGAGCGCCGGCACCTGGTTGCGGCATCACTGTGCAAAGATAAATGAGAAATGGGCGAGGTGCAAGCGAGCAGTCTCGAACAATTCCGCTATAACAGCTTGCTGCGCAGCATGTCTTCGATGTCGCTGATTCGGTCTCCGAGAAGATTCAATTTGTTGGCGAGGCCCTGAATTTCGCCATGGGCGCGACGGTTGACATCGAAGTCCAGCTCACTGCGAAGCCGGTCCTTCTTGTCCTGCCGGTTCTGACTCATCATGATCACAGGAGCCTGTACAGCTGCCAGCATTGAGAGAAAGAGATTGAGCAAGATGAACGGGTATGGATCCCAGGCGCCGGAACCCAGGCGGATATTGACGGAAGCATAAATTGCCAGCAACATTGCGAACACTATGATAAACGTCCACGAACCACCAAACGACGCAACGCCGTCTGCGACGCGCTCACCGAACGTTGCTTCCCCTTCGATCATCTCGTTTGGATTCCTGTTTGCCCGAATACGTACGAGATGTTGCGAACTTTGGAATTGCCTTCCGAGAACGGCCATCATGTCGAGTCCGGCGTCGGGCTTGCGTTGCAACAGCACACCGATATCATGGCGATCCACTTCAATGCAGGTCGTTTCCTCAGTCGTGAAGGCCTGCGTCTGATGCGGTGTTTGCGCGAGCATCGAAGCGAAGCCGAAAAACTCCCCTGCGCCCGGCTGATCGACGACCACTTCCTGATTATCCTCATCAATAGTCGTCACGCGGACAACGCCCGAAACAATGATGTAGGCGCGAAGCGAGGTCTCGCCGATCTTGTATATACGTTGCCGCGCGCCGAACGTCTTCTTTTCGACTTGCGACGCCAAAACTGTCAGTTCCTCATCATCGAGTAGGCCAAAGAATGGGACTTGTTTGAGGGCGTTGATATCACAGGACATGATCGTTTCTCCTCGCGTTCAGCTTCAGGAAACAGTGTAATGGTGAGCGCTCCTGACCATCAACGAGGGCAAACTGCGGGAAGCGCGGTAATACTAAGAAGGGATGCCCGTCAAGAGAGCTACGGCAGGAAAAAATCCGTGCAGGCGGACATAAATGGGACGCTAGAGGTTTTTGTCGATGCCTCAAAAACCCGTCGCGCTCGGCCGCTGCGGAGAGTTCATCGCTAGCAACCGCGGTCTGGAAGTACGTTGTCGAATGTCCCGGAGTTGTGAGTTCTGAGTCTTGAGTAAACTCCGACCCTCTTACTCAAAACTCAGAACTCAAGGGCTGCGCAGCCGTATCCATTAATCTCAGGAATATCACGGGCGCAGCCGTTGGCTAGTTTGATGACGAAGCCGACGATGGAGTCATCGGGAG
>Ga0209761_1002924_pt1 | contig 11244 bp, 12 predicted proteins | sample GraSoi013_1_40cm_4_FD_185818 | JGI IMG/M metagenome (GOLD analysis project Ga0209761, IMG submission 185818) | Grasslands soil microbial communities from the Angelo Coastal Reserve, California, USA - Sample 09_25_2013_1_40cm (SPAdes) (version 2) | ecosystem: Environmental > Terrestrial > Soil >... | reverse complement strand
GCTACAATTGTTGGACTCATCGTAGTCTGGGGAGACGCCCTCGGACAGAACTCCCTAAACCAGAACTACCTTCAAATCCTCGCGGCCCGACGAGTAGTCTTTCCACTCTGGGCCTCTGCAAATATTCTCGTCATCGTCGCACTCGTGCTGATCGGAATCTTCTTACCTGCACTGACGGCTGCGCGCAAAGACCTTTCAAAGATGAGCAGAACGGTGAGATTCGCTTGACATCTGTCGAAGTGACGATCAACTCACTAGTAAAGGCCTACAAGCTTGGTCGAATTGAAGTCCAAGCGTTGCGGGGGCTCAGTCTCAAGGTCGAAGCAGGGAGAATGGTTTCAATCATAGGTCCCAGTGGCAGTGGAAAAACCACGCTTCTCAACATACTCGGTGGACTCGACCGGGCGACCGCCGGCACCGTAACGGTCGGCGACACAACACTCACCGAACTCGCCCCATCAGAGCTAGTAGGCTATCGCCGAGATGTCGTTGGTCACATCTTCCAGGCCCTAAACCTGATCCCAACACTGACAACGGAAGAGAATGTTGAGCTGCCCATGATGGCTGCAGGAGTCCCGAGATCGTCACGCTTGTCAAGGACAAAGGAGCTTCTCAGCATTGTTGGACTCTCCGACCGGCAGGATCACAAACCTGATGAGCTGAGTGGTGGAGAGCAGCAGAGAGTAGCCATTGCAGCAGCCCTCGCAAACGACCCGCCCCTGCTCCTCGCCGACGAGCCCACAGGCGAGTTGGACAGCGTCAACGCAAGAATGGTTACTGACTTCCTTGTCAAAGTAAACCGGGGACTGGGGAAGACAGTCATCATGGTTACGCACGATCAGAACGTTGCTCGCGTGGCAGACAACATAATGCGGATAGAGGATGGAACCATCAAAGCCTCCCTGACACCTAGCCAGATAGCAGGTCCCGAAGTATCGACTTCATACCTAGACCAACTGCGGAAGCGCGTCGTTGAACTTGAGGCTCAGATGAAACAGCTCGACGAGGATTTCAAAGCGGGACGAATCAACGGAGACGAATATGCGGAACACCGCGTCCGGCTGAAACAGATACGCGCTGGTATTCAGGACGAGTTACAGCGACAAGGAGTAGTCGGCTAGAATCCTCAAACGGATCTTGTGACCAAAAATTTCGGCTAGGTTCAGTATTTTCTGACGAAACCGTCAACTGGATGCGCAAAGTCCAGGTAAGGCTGAAGTTCCAAGTGGAACAATTCTCCCGGAGGGGTCTTCTCGAACATTTCAGTCTGCTTCTGAACGAGGTCACTTACCAGTAACACCCGTTTCTTGATGTAGTCGCTTTCCTCAGAGGCCGGGAGCGGACCGAACACTTGGGGAGCGACCAGCCTGACGGCCGCGTACATTGACCAAGCAAGGTCTCGAATCTCCCATTGTGCGTCGGGGGCGCATCGCAGATTGAAAAAGTGGATCAGTTGTCGAGGACTCATGCTCATCACGATATTTGTTGTAGCTGCGTTGGGACGAAGATATCTGCTGTCTTCTGCTTTGATTCCTTTAGCGACGAATCCTTCCTCAGCCTGCCGGGTCAAGTCCATCACGTCGGAAAAGTTGAGCTCGAATTTCTGTCCGTGTATCTCGACAGGAACTTTCAGATTTTCGGGGATTCCTGACGGTTTCAGGTATCCATAGCTCCGGGTTATCTTCACGTAACGTTGTGACTGTTGAGAGAAACTGGCAATTCTGTGACGTACGATCTGGTGGCTTGCGGCTCGGCTGACGCCCTGTAGGTCGAAGGTGAAGCCTCCATGGCGTAATAGACCGTTCTGCCCCATCTTGACACCCTCCTTCTCGAGGTTAGAGAGGAGGCTGGGATAGTTGGTGTAGCTGAACAGGATGACCTTGGTTGCCGTATCGTTCAACTCTTGACTGTAGCAGCTAAGGTGGAAGCTATGTTGGGTGCAGCTGTGATGAGTGTGGCCACGAGTTCTCTGCTTAGCGGTGGCGGGGTCTTGGCTCGCGCGAGTTCCACTAGGACCCTGAGATTAGTGGTTACGATCCATTTCTCTTCGTCGACGCGGCTTGTCTCGAAGAACTTTGATGAGTCTAGGAGGGAGAGAATGTCTTTCTCGCTAGCATCCACGAGCCACGTGATGCTGTTGTGTTCCAGAATATCGTAGTGTCCCAGTTCTAGGGATCGTCGCAGTAGTCCCGTTATCCGTTCCTCGTCGAAGACCTTCTCTCCCTCCAATGCCTTGTCGGGTGAGGTATGAGCGAACAATTGGTAGCCCGGGTGGGGCGAGTAGCACGAGCGCATAGCGGCAGCACATACCCTTTCGAGGTCAGGTTCGAAGCCTACGAGTTGAACTCGCACCTTAGAGAAGCGCCTACGAATGAATGGAGTTCAGCTCCCTAAAAAACTACTGAGCATGCCGAATAGCAAAATCTCTCACTGGCCAAGGGGTCTGTGCCTTCTAGCTGTTGCTTCCGGAGACACCACGCTTAGCTATTCGTCTAGCTTAGTTCGAGAATGCTGGTTAGAGGAGGCTCTAAACGATGACGGCAGACGAGACTCAGAGTGAGGCTCAAGAGGACTCGCTACCTGAGGCCACGATAGAACCGTTTCTTGACATGCGGGACCCTACTTTCAGGCGCATTCTGCGAGCGGCGACGAGCAAGTTCAACCAGATGATCTGTCCTCTTATGGCCTCCGTCTGCGTCCGTGATCTCTGCATGTTCTGGAACGACCACTCAAAATCCTGCTACATAGTGGATACGTTGAAAACAAATCTCTATCATACGATCTGTCCCAAGTGCGGGTCGACGAACATCCAGCTCTCCACACGCGAAGGACGCACAGGAAAGACGAAGAGCTTCAGATGTGATACTTGCAACAATGAATGGAGCTCAGTACACTAGTCTCTAGCTCACGGCCGGCATAGCAATCAATTCCTCTTCCTTCTCCTCTTCCAGCCTCGTCTTGATTCGTTTCAGCCGGAAAAAGTCCTCCCTCGCCCTCTCTTGTAGACTCATTTCGATGTAGCGTATCGTGTTCAGAATCCTCGGAATGACAATGTACTCGAGGCTATTGACCCGTCTCTTGGTAGCAGCTATCGCCTCAGCCAATCTACGAATCGCCTCTTCCGCGGCTGACAATTCTACTACGTTTTTCACCGCCTCAGTCATCAACGCCACTGCCTCGTCCAGCTTCGCTGATGTCCCTATCATGGAGTAGGGGTAGCCCTCCAATGGTCTCAGCTGAACCTCGACGTCGGGGATGGAGACCCCGATAACGTTCCTCGTGGACGCGTCCACGTCAAACCTGTCCTGAGCTGTTAGAGATGTCTCCTCTAGCCTCGTCGAGCCCATCAACATCTGAGCCTCAGCGAACCGGAGATACGTCCTGTTCAGAATATCCTGAGTCTTCGCCCTCAAGGCAGTAATCTCCCGAGCGAACTGGAAGAACTCGATCATCAACGCGTCTAGTTTCTCTCGGAGAAGATCCTGGCCTCTCTGAGCAATGTTTCGTCTCTTCCGGAGAGCGATCAGCTCCATCCGGGTAGGACGAGCGCCAGGCAGGATGTCGGGCATTTTCTAGTTGTTCTTCCCGCGATTCTTCGGAAGCCACTTCTTGATTGTTGCGGGGTCTATTCTCTTCAATTCGGTTTCCGGTAGAACGCTGAGGAGGTTCCAGCCGAGGTCGAGGGTCGTGTCGATGTCTCGGTTCTCGTAGAGGCCTTGGTTGATGAACTTCCGTTCGAATTCATCGGCGAACTGCAGGTAGAGCTTGTCGCGTGCCGAGAGTGCCTCTTCACCGACGACTGCTACTAGGTCACGGAAGGATCGTCCTTCGGCGAATGCATAGTAGAGTTGGTCAGAGACTTCCCTGTGATCCTCTCGTGTCTTGCCCTTTCCAATTCCTTCTTTCATTAGTCGCGAGAGCGAAGGTGCAGGGTCTATCGGTGGATAGATGCCCTTCCGGTGGAGTGACCGGTCGACCATGAGCTGGCCCTCCGTAATGTAGCCTGTTAGATCAGGAACAGGATGCGTCCTGTCATCTCCAGGCATAGTTAGGATTGGCATCTGAGTAATCGAGCCTTTCGATCGCTTCAACCTTCCCGCTCGTTCGTAGATCGTGGCAAGGTCTGTGTACATGTAGCCCGGATAGCCTCTTCGTCCTGGGACCTCTTCTCGAGCTGCAGATATCTCCCGCAAGGATTCAGCGTAGTTGGTCATGTCTGTAAGAATGACGAGCACGTGGTTTCCCTGTTTGATCGCGAAGTACTCTGCTGCTGTGAGAGCTAATCTCGGCGTGAGTATTCGTTCGATCGCAGGGTCATCGGCAAGGTTTACGAACATGGTCACATGGTCGAAGGCACCTTGCTTCTCGAAGTCGTCTCTGAAGAAGCGAAGCTCGTCTGCTGTGATGCCCATTGCAGCAAAGATTGTTGTGAACGGCTCGTCTGAGCCGACGACCTTTGCTTGTCGTGCGATCTGGGCTGCGACGGCGTTGTGAGGTAGACCAGATGCGGAGAATAGTGGGAGCTTCTGGCCTCGGACGAGAGTGTTCATTCCGTCGATTGTCGAGATGCCTGTCTGGATGAACTCTCGCGGATACTCTCTAGCGAATGGGTTGATGGGGTTGCCGTTGACGTCGAGATAATCGTCCGGTATTATTCTGGGTCCTCCGTCGATAGGACGTCCGCTGCCGTCGAAGATTCTTCCCAGCATATCCATGGATACCGGTAGCTTAACGGTTTCACCAGTGAACCTGATTCGAGTCTTTCCGACGTCGAGGCCCGTGGTTCCTTCGAATACTTGTACAACGGCGACTCCTCCGCCTATTTCGAGGACTTGGCCTCTTCTCTCTTCGCCGCTAGGGGTCGTGATTCGTGCAAGTTCGCCGTATCCTACTCCCCTGACATATTCGACGAATAGTAGGGGTCCTGAAATCTCTTTGATGGTTGTGTATTCTAGACCTGCGAGTGCCATCGACTACTTTCCTCCGATCGACTTGAATTCCTTGTTCATTTCTTCCTCGATGTGTTCGGCGAAGCTGGGGAAATTGTCGGCCGCCGTAAGTCGCATTCGATCTATCTCGGTCTTTATTGGAAGGTCTAGAACCTTCTGTAGCGGAATGTTCTCGTCAACCGCCTTCTGCATGATCTTGTAATAGTCGAGTATGAGCTTGATCATCAGGTCAATCTTGATCTTGTCACAGTAAGTGTCGGCTGGATTGTAGGCTTGCTGCATGAGGAAATCCTCCTTGATCATCCTAGCCGCCTCTAGGATGACCCGTTGGCTCTCCGAGAGAGCGTCAGGGCCGACAAGCATTACAATCTCTCGAAGTTCATCGTCTCGCTGCAACAGGTTCATCGCCTCCTTCCTCATCATCGTCCATTCGGGGCCAATCTCCTTGCGATACCAATCGTCCAGACTATCGGTGTACAATGAATAGCTGGTTAGCCAGTTGATAGCCGGGAAGTGGCGTCGCGATGCCAGGTCCGTATCAAGGGACCAGAAGACCTTCGCAATTCTCAGCGTGTTCTGAGTAACAGGCTCCGAAAAGTCCCCGCCGGGCGGCGAGACTGCGCCGACAATGGATATGGACCCAACGCGGGTATCCGATCCCAAGACCTCTACTCGCCCCGAACGCTCGTAAAATTCAGCAAGCTTCGACGCCAGATAAGCGGGGTAGCCTTCTTCGCCGGGCATCTCTTCCAGTCGTCCAGATATTTCTCGCATAGCCTCAGCCCACCGACTGGTCGAGTCCGCCATCAGCGCCACATCATAGCCCATGTCCCGGTAGTACTCTGCGATCGTGATTCCAGCGTAGACACTGGCCTCTCGCGCAGCGATAGGCATGTTAGAGGTATTCGCTATCAGCACGGTCCTGTTCATTATCGGCTCACCGCTCCGAGGATCAACAAGTTTCGGAAATGTTTCCAAGACCTCCGCCATTTCGTTCCCTCTCTCGCCGCAGCCCACATAGACTATGACTGACGCATCAGCCCATTTTGCGAGCTGCTGCTGCGCCATGGTCTTGCCGGTGCCGAATGCGCCGGGTATGGTCGCTGTGCCGCCTTTTGCGATTGGGAAGAAGAAGTCGATAATGCGTTGGCCAGTTAGCAGGGGTGTGTTGCTAGGGAGTTTTCGCTTGAAGCCTCTGGCTGTACGCACTGGCCAGGTGTTCAGCATGAACAGTGAGATGGGGCCACTGGGCGAATCGAGTTCGCCAACTGGTTCGGTGACGGTGTAGTCGCCTTCGTTGACGATGGACCTTATTCTGCCGGAGAGGTTTGGTGGGATCATTATCTGCTGAGTGATCAGGGTGGTCTCCTTGACACGGCCCACAATGTCGCCGCCGGTGACAACTGCCTGTTCTTTGACGGTCGGGACAAAGTGCCATCTCTTGGTCTTGTCGATGGGTGGGAGGGTTAGTCCTCGCCGGACGAAGGGTCCTGTTTTTTCGAATAGGATAGTGAGGGGTCGCTGGATTCCGTCGTAGATCTGGCCAGTGATTCCGGGGCCAAGCTCGACTGACAGTGGCTTGCCTGAGCGTTCTACTTTCTCGCCCGGTCGTATGCCTGCGGTCTCCTCGTAGACCTGTACCGTCGCCCGGTCTGCCTCGATCTTGATGATCTCTCCGATTAGTCCTTGGTCACCAACTCGAACGACTTCGTACATCTGGGCACCTAGCATACCTCCAGCAACAATTACGGGACCTGCGACCCGCTCAATCTTTCCAGGCTTGAAGACTGACATGAGGCATCGTGTAAACGCGAATTTGGGAGTCGGCAGACCGGGTTCTGATTAAAACCTTGTCCGCTTGATGAACGGTTACATTAGCCTCATTATGGCCGGGATGCTTGGGTCAGTCCCTCATTCGATTTCAGTTGTGATGTTTGGCATTGTTTAGGGGAGTAGCGTCGAGAACCGCTCAGTCCAACTACAAGCGGCTAATCCAAGTTCTGGTCATCGGCTCGGATGCGGACCATTGTCCTCAAGCCACCTACGATGCGGCAAAGGAGGTTGGTGCCCAGATAGCTGCTAGGAGCGCGGTAACTATTACGGGCGGGTTGGGTGGAGTAATGGAGGCGGCTGGTAGGGGAGCGAAGGAGAAGGGTGGTATGGTTGTCGGGATAATTCCCAACGAAGACATGAGCTACGCGAATCCGTATTGTGATATTATCATTCCCACTGGGATCGGGTTTGCCAGAAACTTCATCACAGCGTACTCGGCAGACGCTGCCATAGTCGTTGGCGGCGGGGCTGGGACTTTCATTGAGGCGTGTGTGGCGTATCAGAAGGGGAAGCCTATTGTGGCGTTGACAGGGTCGGGTGGGACTGCGGACAAGATCGCGGACACTTTCCTTGATGACAGGAAGACTGTGAAGGTCATTTCAGCATCGAGTCCAAAGGATGCTGTTGAACAGGCGCTGGACCATGCGACGAACGGGAAGAAGGGCGTGAAATACTTCCAGAGCGTCGCCCGAATGCTCTAGCTCTTCTCATCCACCAACGACAAACACAGGGTTCAGAGATACTTTCTCCCTGAAGACCTCAAGACCCGCAGCGCGTTCAGAGTGATGAATTCGTTGGGACCTTTCCGTCCCCAGTCCACGACCTCGACGTTCGACTCCTTCAGTTTCGTCGAAGCCTTCCTTTTCATATTCCAATAGTAGTCCTCAGCGTGCCACAGCCCATCGGGACCCGTCTTCTTCTCAACAATATCTAGGGCCTCTCTGGTCCGCGGGTCGCGTAGCTTTCCCGCTCTCGAGAGTATCATGAGCTCTTGGAGAATATCGCAATGCCAATACAACGGGTAGTGTAGCTTGACCATGTCCGGATGAATTATTTCTCCAGTGTGGTCTGAACGGAAGAGACGATGTCGTAGAAAGAATTCCGACGCTCTCTCTATGGGTTTCAAGAAATCTCGATCTCCCGTTGCTTGCTGGTACTCGACAAGACCCCAGAGAGTGGAGAGTGATTCGTTGACGGATGAATGGTCAGCCTCCGGGTCACGGTCACAGTTCCAGCCTCCATCACTCCACTGCCAACTGACCAAGGACTCGGCGAGTTTCAAGACCCGTGGATCCTCCGCGAGACCTAACCGGCTGCAGACTGCCAGCGCGTTACCCTCTTGGGACGCACACCTCCGATATCTGCCGTTGATTTTGGGGATATTACGAAGATGAGCCTCACCCAGCAACCATTCCAGAACAAGATTCGTTGCTCTGACAGCAGCTCCGGATCCTGAAGTGATACCGAGTTCTACGAGAGAGACGAGACGCCAGTGCGCACCGGTCCATTTCTGATACGGATGGACACCGAAACTACCGTCAGACTGTTGCCCATCGAGCAAGACCAAGACTCTTGGTCCGGAAGGTATGAGTCTCCAGGCCTTCTCGACTTCCGGAGAGTCCTTCGATTTCCCGAGAATGTCGGTTAGTGTGACATAGCGTATTGATGGATCTCTTGATTGAAGAAGCCATTCTACGGCTGAGTCATGTGCATTTTTCGTGATGCGCTCGTGGGCAGTGGGCTCCAGCAAGCCGATCTTGGAATTGATTCTCTAGCTAGATATATGGACATAACGGCAAAATCGAACGTTCATCTCTGGTATGGTGGGGCTGGCCGGATTTGAACCGGCGATTTCGTGGGTTCGCGGCCATGGATGATGGCTCCCAAGCCACGCGGCGAGTCCGGGCTTTTTCCATCTTAAGCCTTCTAGACCTGGCTAGCCGACAGCCCCTTGAATGCCGAGTCCAGCCGGTATCGCTTTAGCTCTTACTATGACTAGGGCCGTGAAAAAACAAGGCAAGGACAATCCCTCGGACCAATACATCTTGCGGTGTAGATGCGACCAGATTTTATACCAGTGCAACGTAGACATGGGAGCGACAAACTCCCAACCGGCAAGGAAGAAGCGTTGGAAACAACCGACAAGAAAGTTCTCAAGACATGCCTCGTCTGCAAGCGGACGTTCCTCGGCTGGTTCAGCGAAAAATACTGCAGCGCCGACTGCCGAATGGAGGGCAACCGGCTCAAAGCCCGCCAACGTAAACGTAAGAGCAGAAAGGTTGGAGAGCTCAAGGAAGGAATCATCTCACAACAGCTAGGAGAATTGGGCCTAGCTGAAACTCAGTATCCGATGTACAACCATGAGATTGTTCCTACAATGTACGCGAACTTTGCCCTCTATCACGCGAGAGATGGAAAGCGTCACGTCCGATCCTACTATGATCTACTGCGGGACATTGCAAAGTTGAACGGGACGAACCTCCGGACAACGCTTGCGAACATGGCACCTCGTGACGAGCAGAACTAGCCAGTCTCTTGGTCCAGCTTCCTCAGGTCCTGAATTTTTCCCAGATATGTTCCGTCGAACAGGTAGGCCTCACCATTCTCGAAATCAACCGCGCCAGATCTGAGCACGGGTCCCATGTATTCTCGGTAAAGATCCGTCCAGCCTTCTCTGAAGCTTCGATTGATCGGCTGTCCTCCAAGGTAATCGTTGAAGCTAGGCATAATGATGCACTCAGCATCAACAACCAATATCCCGAATTTTTTCTTGTACTCTTCCACTGAGTCGCCTTCCCACTTGACCGATTCATGCTTCAAGACCCCTTCCGCAAGCTTCTGCCCATTGCTTCTGGCACGGACCCATGACTGGCGAGTGATGCGGAAGCCAAGAGGATCTTTGAAGACGACGACTGGATGTAAGTGTCCCATAACCAAGTACTCGCATCCGAGCAATGGCGGTGAGGGCCAGGCGTGGCCGTGAAAGAGACCTACCTTGTTCCAGACGGATATTCCTTCAGAGGTGCTGATCTTAACACTTGGAGGAGTGAGCGGTTCCAGGTTTCCATCATGATTCCCAGGGACAACCTGTACGTCAGGAATAATCTCGACCAGACCCTCAAAGAATTCCGGGACGTACTTCCACTCTTCCAGCTCAACTTTCGCGACGGCGTGTTTCACGTCGCCGAGCAGGATGAGTTGTTGGGGATGGGTGTCATTGATGATCTTTCGAAGCTTCTCAAGCAGGCGCGGGACCTGTGAAGGGACGTGTATTCCTTGATGGGACAGCGATACTTCCCAGCCGAGATGCAGGTCTGCTACAACTAGGACCCTTTCACCCTCTTTCTCCATCAGCAGAGCAGGCTGGTCCGCTACCGGCTTCACTAGTACCGTCTCAGGCACGGCGCAGCATCCCCGGCTGTACGGAGTGGGATCTTGTGTTTAAGTTCAGACTTCTCAACTGGTTGAGATGGGTCCTGAGAGGCCCGATCAAAAAGACTCTTTAGAAACAGACGCCGCCAGGTTCGGTGAAGAAGCGAGTGATCCCTTGGACTCGTTCGATTCTCCCTCAGCGATTTCCCCTTTCGACAGAGCTGAGACTTACCGGTCTGAAGAGACGATAGCCGGCTTCACAAGAGCCTCTCTGTCGCGAGGGCGTTATCCTGGGTACGGTCTCTACTTCAGCAAGACCAGAATCATCGGAGTGAGAAAACGGAGAACCTCTCTTGTCTTCGTTCTCGGTTGACGGTCCCCCTATTCGCTGGGCTCTTGTACCTGAACTTCGCGCTTGGATTTTCCGGACCTCCTCACGCTACCTTCCTGCTTCTCTTCCTGCCGTTAATCCTCGATCAGGCGATACGTCGACTGAGTCGTGTCGTTCTGAGAGGGTTATGCGAAAGAACAATCCCGCCACCACGAGTGAACTTAGTTCAAAGACTGACTTCGAGCTTAGAAGAGAGGAGATTTCTGAGCTCTTGATGAAGCATGTTATCGGGGGAAGGCTGTCTTCTCAGCCTGGGTATCTCGGGATTACGCCGAGGAGTCATCTTGAGAAGCCGATTGAAATCAAGATTCATGGAATCAAACAGTTTCAGACTCTGAGAGAGATTGTGATCGAGTTCGCGACGAGACAGCCTCAAGTGAGAGCGCTAGAGTACTAGAGACAAACCGGCTTGATAATTTCTCGGAAAGACCTACTTTGCCCTAGACTGTTTGACTGTGACTTGAATAGGCTGGGCTACCGCAGATTTTAGCAGGTTGCGTCGGCTCCTCTCGAAGTTTAGCCATTCTTCAAATTGCTTGTCGCTCATCATAAGCAGGTTGGCGTAGTCTGCAATCTGTTGCTTTCCGATAAAGTCGAGCCCTTCAAGCGCCTGTATCCTTTCCTCCATTTCCGGAGTCAGCGCTAGTTTGTCTTTCTGTTTTGCAATCTTCATCATCTTCGCGATGATCTCGTCATCAA
>Ga0209761_1002922_pt1 | contig 11247 bp, 7 predicted proteins | sample GraSoi013_1_40cm_4_FD_185818 | JGI IMG/M metagenome (GOLD analysis project Ga0209761, IMG submission 185818) | Grasslands soil microbial communities from the Angelo Coastal Reserve, California, USA - Sample 09_25_2013_1_40cm (SPAdes) (version 2) | ecosystem: Environmental > Terrestrial > Soil >... | reverse complement strand
GCGACGGTGACGCGCGAGAACGGCAAAACGTTGGACGAGGCGCGGGGTTCGGTGCGCCGCGGCATCGAAAACGTCGAGCACGCCTGCGGCATTCCCACGCTGATGATGGGCAGGACGCTGGAAGACATCGCGACGGGCATCGACTGCGAATACGTCCGCCAGCCGCTCGGCGTCTTCGCCGCGATCACGCCGTTCAATTTCCCGGCGATGGTGCCGTGCTGGTTCTGGCCCTATGCGATCGCGACCGGCAACACGTTCATTCTCAAGCCGAGCGAGCAGGTGCCCTTTTCGCCGACCCGCCTTGTCGAATTGGCGCACGAGGCCGGCATTCCGCCCGGCGTCCTGAACCTGGTCCATGGAGGGAAGGACGCGGTCAACGCGCTGCTCGCGCACCCAGGGATCGCCGGGATCTCGTTCGTCGGCTCATCCCCCGTCGCGAAGCACGTCTACCAGGAAGCCGCCGCACACGGCAAGCGCGTCCAGGCGCTCGGCGGCGCGAAGAATCACGTCGTGGTGATGCCCGACGCCGATATGGATCGCGCGGTCGCGAACGTCACCGAATCGATGTTCGGGTGCGCCGGCCAGCGTTGCCTGGCGGGGAGCGTGGTCGTGGCGGCCGGCAAGGCGTACGAGCCGTTCCGCGACAAGCTCCTGAGCGCGGCGAAGGATCTGCGGCTCGGCTACGGTCTCGAGCCCGGCGTCAACATGGGCCCTGTCATTTCCGCACGGCACAAGGAGAAAGTGCTGTCCTACGTCGAGGCCGGGCGTAAGGACGGGGCGACGCTGCTGCTCGACGGCCGGGGCACGAAGGTCGAGAAGCATCCGCGGGGCCACTTCGTCGGGCCGACCGTGTTCGACGGCGTTCAGCCCGACATGACGATTGGGAAGGAAGAGATCTTCGGGCCGGTCGCGTCGGTCACGCACGTCAGCAATCTCGACGAAGGAATCGAGATGGTGCAGCGCTCGGGCTTTGCCAATGCGACGTCGATCTTCACGCAGAGCGGCAAGGCGGCGCGCGAGTTTCGCTATCGGGTCGGCGTGAGCATGATCGGCGTGAACATCGGCGTGGCGGCCCCCATGGCTTTCTTCCCGTTTGGGGGGACGAAAGGTTCCTTCTTCGGCGACTTGAAAGCGCATGGCCAGGATTCCGTAGAGTTCTACACGGACAAGAAAGTGGTCATTTCACGATGGTAGCGAGAAAAGTCGTCGGTGGACTCATCCAGATGTCGAATCCCATCAACGACGCCAACGCGCCGGTCAACAAGATCGCCGAGGCGATGCTGGAGAAGCACCTTCCTTATATAGAGGAAGCAGGCAAGCAGGGCGTGCAGATTCTCTGCCTGCAGGAAGTCTTCAACGGCCCCTACTTCTGCCCCAGCCAGGACGCCAAGTGGTGCGACACCGCCGAGCCGATTCCGGGCCCGACGATCGAGCGGATGCAGAAGCTGGCCAAGAAGCACGAGATGGCGATGATCGTGCCGATCTACGAGCGCGAGATGGCGGGCGTCTACTACAACACGGCCGCCGTCATCGACGCCGACGGCAGCTACCTCGGCAAATACCGGAAGAACCACATCCCGCACACCGCGGGCTTCTGGGAGAAGTTCTTCTTCAAGCCCGGCAATCTCGGCTATCCAGTCTTCAAGACGCGCTACGCCACGATCGGCGTCTACATCTGTTATGACCGGCACTTCCCCGAGGGTGCGCGACTGCTCGGCCTGCACGGTGCGGAAATCGTGTTCAATCCATCCGCGACCGTGAAGGGATTATCGCAGTATCTGTGGAAGCTGGAGCAGCCGGCCCACGCCGTCGCCAACGGCTACTTCATGGGCTGCATCAATCGCGTCGGCGTCGAAGCGCCGTGGAACGTGGGGCAGTTCTACGGCTCGAGCTACTTCGTCGATCCGCGCGGGAACTTCCTGGCGCAGGGCAGCGAGGACAAAGACGAGCTCGTCGTCGCGGAGATGAATCTCGACATGATCGAAGAGGTACGGCGCACCTGGCAGTTTTTCCGGGACCGCCGCCCCGAGACGTACGACGACATGGTCAAGCAGCTGCCGTGAACGACCGTGCGTGGTGCGTCGTGCGTCGTGCGTGGGGGCGTGCGTGCCCCTTCTGATCCGCGGTGGCCGCATCATCACGCCCACGGAAGACTACACTGCCGACGTCTACGCCGAGGACGAGAAGATTTCGCGGATCGAACCGCGGATCGACGACAAGTTGCTGGCCCCCGGGACCGAGATCGTCGAGGCGCGCGGCAAGTATGTCTTCCCCGGGTTCATCGATCCGCACGTGCACATCTACCTGCCCTTCATGGGCACGTACGCCGCGGATGATTACGAGTCGGCGAGCAAGGCGGCGCTGGCCGGTGGCACGACGACGCTGATCGAGATGATCTGCCCGGGAGCGGCGGACGAGCCGGTGGCGGCGTTCGAGACCTGGAAGTCCAAGGCCGAGAGGCTCGCGGCCGTAGACTACACGTTTCACATGTCGGTCGTGCGATTCGAAGAGCACATTCGCGAGCAGTTTCGCGAGATCGTGAAGGCGGGCGTCGCCTCCTTCAAGGTCTTTCTCGCCTACAAGGGCGCGCTGAATCTCTCCGACGAACACCTGTTTGCGGCCATGAAATTCGCGAAAGACCTCGGCGTGATCGTCACCGCGCATTGCGAGAACGCGGACGCAATCGACGCCTTGCAGAAGTCGCTGCTCGCCGCCGGGAAGACGGGGCCCGAATGGCACGGCCCGTCCCGCCCGCCCGTGGTAGAGGCGGACGGCGTGCATCACCTGTGCACGTTCGCCGAGCTGCTCGGTACCCACGTCTACATCGTTCATACTTCCTGTGAGCCGGCCGTTCGCGCTGCGCTCGATGCGCGCAAGCGCGGCGTGAACGTGTGGATCGAGTCGGTGATCCCGCACTTCGTGCTGGACGAGACCTACGCGGAGCGGCCGGCGTTCGATGGTGGGAAGTACGTGATGTCGCCCCCGCTCCGCGCCAAAGCCAACCAGAATGTGCTCTGGAACGGCGTGAAGTCGCGCGATATCAACACCATCGCGACCGACCATGCGCCGTTCCGGTTCGAGGACCAGAAGAAGATGGGCCGGGACGCGTTCACGAAGATTCCGAATGGCATCCCGTCCGTGCAGGAGCGCGTGGATCTCGTCCACACGTGCGGCGTCGCCGCGGGACGGTTCGGGTTGCAGGCGATGGTGGACGCCTGCTCGACCCAGGCCGCCAAGCTGTTCGGGCTCTATCCCAAGAAGGGCACCATCCAGCTCGGCAGCGACGCCGATCTCGTCGTCTACGATCCGAGTTATCGTGGGACGTTCTCCAAAGAATGCAGCTACTCGAACGTGGACTACAACGCCTATGAAGGCTGGGAACAGAAGGGTCGTGCAGCAGTCGTGACGGTGCGCGGCCAAGTCCAGGCACGCGACGGAGAATTCGTCGGGACAATCGGTCGAGGCCAATTCTTGAAGCGGGAGCCCACCCACTGATGGATTCGCACACAGTACGCCAGAAACACAAAGACTTTCTGTTTCCGTGCGTCGCCAACTATTACGCTGAACCGGTGGTGATCACCGAGGCTCATGGCTCCAGCGTCAAGGACCTCGACGGCCGCGAGTATCTCGACTTCTTCGGGGGCATCCTGACCGCCGGCATCGGGCACTCGCATCCCGACTTCGTGAAGCGCATCCAGGACCAGGTCGCCCGGCTGGTGCACACCTCGAGCGTCTACCCGACCGTCGAGCAGGTGCGCGTCGCCGAGCGATTGACGCAGATCACGCCCGGGAAACTCAAGAAGAGCTTCTTCACGACGAGTGGCACCGAAGCCGACGAGACCGCCGTGATGCTGGCCAAGATTTACACCGGCCAGCAGGAGATCATCGCGCTGCGCCACAGCTACGCCGGCCGCAGCCAGGGGGCGATCGCGATCACTGGGCAACAGCCCTGGCGCATCCTGCCCACCCAGATCCCCGGCATCAAGCACGCGCTCTCGCCCTACTGCTACCGCTGCCCGCTGGGGCTCGAATATCCCGACTGCGGCATCCGCTGCGCCCAGGACATCGAAGATCTGATCAAGACGACGACAACGGGGCGCCCGGCGGCGTTCATGGCCGAGCCGATTCAGGGCGCCGGCGGCTTCATCACGCCGCCCAAGGAGTACTTCGAGATCGCCGTGGGCATCATTCGCAAGTACGGCGCCGTGTTCATCTGCGACGAGGTGCAGACCGGCTGGGGCCGCACCGGCGACAAGTGGTGCGGGATCGAGCACTGGGGCGTCGAGCCGGAGATCATGACGTTCGCCAAGTCGATCGCGAATGGCTTCCCGGTGGGCGCCACGATCGCGACCGAAGAAGTCGCCAACGCCTTCACCGGCCTCTCGCTCTCGACGTTCGGCGGCAACCCGATCTCGATGACCGCGGTGGACGCGACGATGGACGTCATGCAACGCGAGAATACGCCCAAGCGCTCGGCCGAGCGCGGCAAACAACTGCGCGATGCGCTCGAAGAGTTCAAGAAGCGGTTCGCCTTTATCGGGGATGTGCGGGGGATGGGCCTCATGCAGGGAATCGAGTTCGTCGAAGATCGCAAGACCAAAGAGCCGTCGCCCAAGAAGACGACGGCGTTCCTGGAGGCCGCCAAGCAGCAAGGCCTGCTCCTCGGCAAGGGCGGGCTCTACGGCAACGTGATCCGCATCGCGCCCTCCATGCTGATCAGCAAGTCGGACGTCGATGATGGCTGCAAGCGGATGGAGCGCGCGCTCGCCGAGGTGAAATGACCCTCCCGGCCCGGACACAGCTCGCGAACGAAGATCTCCTTCCGGTGTCGCCGGACCGCCGCACCTGGAGCTGGTGGCACATCGCATCGCTGTGGATCGGGATGGCGATCTGCATCCCGACCTACACGCTGGCCTCGGGCCTCGTCGATCAGGGATGGACGTGGCAGGCGGCCGTCGGCGCAGTCGTGTTGGGCAATGTCGTCGTGCTGCTGCCCATCGCCCTGAATTCCCACGCCGGCACGCGCTACGGCATTCCCTTCCCCGTGCTCGCGCGCTCGTCGTTTGGCGTCCTCGGCGCGAATATCCCCGCGATCCTGCGGGGCCTCGTCGCGTGCGGCTGGTTCGGGATCCAGACGTGGATCGGCGGGTGGGCGATCTACAAGCTCTTCGAGGTGATCTGGCCCGGCATCGCGACGCTGCCGCAGATCCTGCCGGCCTTTGTTGGACTGAACACGGGCGAATTCCTCTGCTTCATGCTCTTCTGGGCCATGAACGTGTGTATCGTCCTGCGCGGGATGGACTCGATCAAGTTTCTCGAGACGTGGGGCTCGCCCTTCCTGCTCGCCGTGGGCGCGGCCTTGTTCATCTGGGCCTGGGCTCGAGCTGGCGGGCTCGGGCCCATGCTGGCGAATCCTCCGGCCGTCGGGCCGTCCGGCCGTCCGGCCGCCGGCAGCGTTTTCGGCGCCGGGCTCACGTCCGCCGTGGCGTTCTGGGGAACGATGGCGCTGTCAATTCCGGATTTCTCCCGCTACGCCCGCTCGCAACGCGACCAGATCGTCGGGCAAGCCGTGGGGTTGCCGGCCACCATGGCGCTGTTCGCGTTCATCGGGGCGGCCGTCACCAACGCGACATTCGTGATCTTTGGCAGTCGCATCGCGGACCCCGTGGCCCTGCTCGCACGCATCGGCGGGCCGCTGATGATCATGCTTTCGATGGCAGGCCTGATTGTCGCCACGCTCACGACCAATATCGCCGCGAATATCGTCGCGCCGGCGAACGCGTTTTCGAACATCGCGCCCCACAAGATCACGTTCAAGCAAGGCGCGATGATCACGGCGATTATCGGGATCGTGATGATGCCGTGGCGGCTCTATAACGACGCGGCCGCATACATCTTCACCTGGCTCATCGGCTACGGTGCGCTGCTCGGCCCTGTCGCCGGGATCATGATCGCCGATTACTTCGTGCTGCGGCGTGGGGTGCTCGTGGTGAACGATCTCTACAAGCGGCATGGCGCGTACGAGTACACGCACGGGATCAATGGGGTGGCGGTGGTGGCATTCGCCCTCGGCGTCGCGCCGAGCCTTCCCGGTTTTGTCGCGGCGTTGAAGGGCGTGCCGGCCACCGGTTTGTTCGGCACGATGTACAACTGGGCGTGGTTTGTGGGCTTCCTGATCTCGGCCCTCATCTACATAGTTGGAATGCGCATGACTCAACGGCGCACTAACCGCGCAGTACTGCGCAGTTCATCCGACGTACGGACCGGTTCCCGTGGATAACGTCGGGTCTGTGCTTAGCGACGCGCAGCTCGCGACCAACTTCGCCGACATCGCGCCACCGCTGACGAACGATGCCGCGCTGCTCGAAGCCAACCAATGCCTGTTCTGCCACGACGCGCCCTGCACCATCGCCTGCCCGACGCACATCGACGTCCCGGCATTCATCAAGAAAATCGCGAGCGGCAACCTGCGCGGCTCCGCCCGCGTGATTCTCGATGCCAATCCCTTCGGGCATTCGTGCGCGCGCGCCTGCCCGGTCGAGGTGCTGTGCGAGGGTGCGTGCGTGCTGAACGACCGCGATGAGCAGCCGATCAAGATCGCGCTGCTGCAGCGACACGCCACCGATTACGTCCTCGCGAAGAAGCTCAAGCTCTTCGAGCCGGGGAAGCGAACCGGCAAACGAGTCGCAATCGTGGGTGCGGGGCCGGCGGGGCTCGCGTGCGCCCGTGACCTGCGGCGCTTTGGCCACGACGTGACGGTCTTCGAAGCGAAGGACCAGCCAGGCGGCTTGAACACCTACGGCATCGCCGAATACAAGCTCAAGGCCGGCGTCGCGCTCGCCGAAGTCCAGGACATTCTGGATCTGGGGGTCGAGTTGCGGACCGGCGTGGCGATCGCATCGCTCGACAGGCTGTTGACCGAATATGACGCCGTGTTTGTCGGCATCGGCCTGGGAAGCACCAAGCCCCTTGGCATCCCGGGCGAGGACCTGCCTGGCGTGGTGGATGCGCTCACCTTCATCGAGCAGCTCAAGACTCACCCGTATCGCGAAACGCGAGTCGGACGGCAGGTCGTGGTGATCGGCGCGGGCAACACGGCGATCGACGCAGTCACGCAGGCGAAGCGCCTGGGCGCGGCTGCCGCGACGATCGTGTACCGGCGCGGCGAAAGCGATATGCCGTGCTACCGCTACGAGTACGAGCTCGCCAAGCACGATGGCTGCGGCTTCCGGTTCAACGCGGCACCGCAGCGCATCATCGGCAACGGCTCCGGCGCGATTGCCGGGATCGAGGTTCGCACGTCCAGCGGGACCGAGACGATCCCCTGCGATATGGTGATCGTTGCGATCGGACAAGGCGCGCGGGCCGAGCTAACGTGGCCCAAGGACCATCCGAAAGTTTTCGTCGGTGGCGATTGTGCCAACGGCGGAGCGGAGATCGTGAATGCCGCCGCTGAAGGTATCGCGGCAGCGAAGAAGATCAACGAATTCTGCTCTTGGAGGACCAATGGCTGATCTCAGAACCAACTTCGCGGGGATCCAGAGTCCCAACCCCTTTTGGCTCGCGTCGGGCCCGCCGACGAACACGTACGGCCAAGTCGCCAAGGCATTCGACCAGGGCTGGGGCGGCGCGGTCTGGAAGACGATCGGCGAGCCGATCATCAACGTCTTTTCGCGCTACGGCTCGGTCGACCTCGGTCAGACGCGCATGATGGGCTTCAATAACATTGAGCTGATCAGCGACCGGCCAATCCTCGAGAACCTTAAGGAGATCGCCGAGGTCAAGCGCAACTACCCGAAGCATGCCGTCATCGCGTCACTGATGGTCGAGTCGAAGCGGGAAGCGTGGCACGAGATGGTGAAACAGACCGAAGACACGGGCGCCGACGGGATCGAGCTGAACTTTGGGTGCCCGCACGGGATGAGCGAGCGCGGCATGGGGAGCGCGGTCGGGCAGGTGCCTGATTACACCTGCCAGATCGTCGAATGGGTGAAGGAAGTCGCCACGATTCCGGTGATCGTGAAGCTGACTCCGAACGTCACCGATATCACGTACATCGCGCGCGCGGCGGTCAAAGGCGGCGCCGATGCGTTGTCGCTGATCAACACCATCAACTCGATTGTCGGCGTCGATCTGACGACGTTCGAGCCGCAGCCGTCGGTCGCCGGCAAATCGAGCCACGGCGGGTACTGCGGACCGGCAGTCAAACCGATCGCGCTCCACCTGGTCTCGGCGGTCGCCGCCGACTCCAGCGTGAAGATTCCCATCTCCGGGATTGGCGGCATTGCGTCGTGGCGCGACGCCGCCGAGTTCATCGCCCTGGGCGCCGGCTCGCTGCAGGTGTGCACCGCCGTGATGCACTATGGTTTCCGGATCGTGGAGGACTTGATCGACGGACTGTCGAACTGGATGGACGAGCGCGGCCACCGCACACTGGCCGACGTGCGCGGTCGTGCCTTACCGCGTGTGACAAAGTGGGAGGAGCTCGATCTCAACTACCATCTGCTCGCGCATATCGACCAGAACACGTGCATCAAATGCGAGCTATGCTGGACCGCGTGCGAAGACGGCGCGCACCAGGCGATCCGACGCCTGCCACGCGTTAACGGCGGGCCGGTCGTCGAGATCATCGAAGAGGCCTGCGTCGGGTGCAATCTGTGCGCGGCGGTGTGTCCGGTGCAGGACTGTATCACGATGGAGCGGGTGCCGAACGATTATCCGGCTGTGAGTTGGAAGGACTATGCCGCGGGGAAGGGCAAGCTGGCGCCGAGGTCGGAACACTTTCACACCGCGACGTGGAGTAAGAGCCGCTAGAGCCTGCCTGGCGGCGCAACCGGCGGCACCGCGACTTGCTCCGGCTCCGGCGTAAAGTCCTCGCCCGGATTGATGAACCGATCTCTTTCGAAGTTGTACTGCTTATCGTACAGTTGCTTGTATCGACCATCGGCGACCAGCAGTTCTTCGTGCGTTCCCCGCTCCACGATCTCCCCGTGCTCGAGCACGAGAATCTGATCCGCGCTGCGAATCGTCGAGAGCCGGTGCGCGATGACGAACGTCGTGCGGCCGCGCCGCAACGCCCGTAATCCATCTTGAATCTTGGCTTCGCTCTCCGAATCGAGACTCGACGTCGCCTCGTCCAGCACCAGAATCCGCGGATCGGCCAGAATCGCGCGCGCGATCGAGATGCGCTGCCGCTGCCCGCCCGACAGCTTGACGCCCCGCTCACCTACCACGGTGTCGTATTTCTCCTCGAACTGCTCCACGAACTCATCGCAATGGGCGATGCGCGCGACGGCCTCGATCTCCCGCCGCGTCGCATGCGGCCGCGCGAACGCGATGTTCTCGGCGATCGTGCCGTCGAACAGGAAGTTGTCCTGCAGCACCACGCCCAGCTGCGTGCGATAGTCGGCGAGCGGCACCGTCGCGAGATCGCGCCCATCCACGAGCACCCGGCCCTGCTCGGGCCGATTGAACGCCAGCACCAGCCCGATGAGCGTGCTCTTGCCGGATCCCGACGACCCCACGAGGGCCGTCGTCGAGCCCGCGCGTGCCTGGAACGAGACGTCCTTGAGCACTGGCACGCCCGGCTTGTAGGCGAACGTGACGTGCTCGAACGCGACGTCGCCACGCACGGGACCCAGCGGCGCCTTGTGCGCGTCTTCGGCATCCTCCGTGATCATGCTGCGCAGCTCGTGAATGCGGTCGAGACCGGCGAACGCCTCGGTGATCTGCGTCCCGATGGACGCGATGTTGATCACCGGCAGTGCCACGAGTCCCACGAAAAAGACGTATTGGACGAACTGCCCGAGGGTCATCGACTGGCTGAGCACGGCGCGGCCGCCCGCGAGGATCATGATGACCGCGATCGCCCCGATGACGACCTGCGCAAAGGCGCCCACGCCGGACACGCCGGACAACGTCGTGGCGACATTGCGGAACAGGCTGTGTGCGCCGCGCGCGAACACGAGCCGCTCACCGCGCTCCGAGTGATACGCCTTGACGATGCGAATCCCGCCCAGCGTTTCCGCGAGACGCCCCGTGACCTCGGCATTGAGCTTGCCACGGTCCCGGAACAAGGGGCGCAGCTTCGCGAACGCGTACGCCATTCCCACGCCAAACACTCCGAGGATGAGAATGGACACCGCCGTGAGCTGCCAGTTCAGCCAGAACAGCACACCCAGGGCGATGCTGGCGGTCACCAGTCCGCCGATCAGCTGCACCAAACCCGTGCCGACCAGGTTTCGGATGCCCTCCGCATCGGTCATGATGCGGGAGATCAGAATGCCGGTCTTGGTGGAGTCGAAGTAGCCGATCGGCAGGCGCAGCACGAAGGCCTGCACCGACTTGCGCATCTCCGTGATGGCGCGCTGGGCCGCAACGCCGAGAATCTGCGACAGCCCGAACGAGCTGATGGCCTGGATGACCGTGGCAATGCCGACCGCCGCGGCAATGACGCCGAGCAGATCGGCGCGTTTTTGCCCGATCACCTGGTCGATGATGTACCGGGACGACCAGGGGAGCACGAGCCCCGACAGCCGGTTGACCATCATCAGGGTCAACCCGATGGCGAGCCGGCGGCGGTGCTGCCAGACGAGGCGCCGCGCCTCAGCCCACGCATTCGCGTAATTCGGTTTGGGTTTCTTGTCCGCCACGGCGAGAAGCTTACCTGGTCCGGGAAGGCCGTACCAGGAGTCCGGTAGTCGAGACCCGCACCTCGTAAGTCCCACCGCCCGGAGCCGTTGCGCCGATGAACGTGGCGGAGCCGTACTCCGCGTCCACGAACGGCCGCAGCACCCAGTAACGGCGCGCCAGGTCGAACGCATCGAACGGCTTGTTGGCGGCAAGCGAGTAGACCGTGCGCTCCTGCGTCCGCTCATCGCCGAGCGCCTGGTAGCGTCCCGCGATCCGATCGAGCTCATAGACCGTCTCGAGACCGAGCAGCGTCCCGATCGGGCGCCACTTCAGCACGTGTGCGTCGACGTAGACGGCGTCGCCCGCGAGATCGAACATGTGCAGGCTGCTGTCAGGCAGCGTGACCGTGGCACGGAAGTGATGCGGACCGAGAGGCTCCGTTTTGATCGTGGCGGCCAGCGCCTCCTGCGTGAACGCCCGGTAGCCGTGAATCCCGACGGTGATCGCCCCGAGCAGCATGCCGACCGTGAGACACAGCGCCGCGGCGAGAAAGCCGACGCTGGAGCTCAAGCGGCGCCGGTTCCGCCAGGCGCCCGCCGCGATGATGATCAGGAC
>Ga0209761_1002917_pt1 | contig 11254 bp, 10 predicted proteins | sample GraSoi013_1_40cm_4_FD_185818 | JGI IMG/M metagenome (GOLD analysis project Ga0209761, IMG submission 185818) | Grasslands soil microbial communities from the Angelo Coastal Reserve, California, USA - Sample 09_25_2013_1_40cm (SPAdes) (version 2) | ecosystem: Environmental > Terrestrial > Soil >... | reverse complement strand
GGAGGCACGGGCGCCGGGCACTTGTTGGCCTGGGCCTGGGCGACCGCAGCAGCACCACGTTGGCTGTTGCCGTTCTGGCCAGCCTGCGGAGTGTTCTTGCACTTGTTGGCGTCGCTGCGACCCTGAGCTGCCACCGCTACGAGCGGCAGCGCCGACAGGCCAACGACGAGGAATAGAACGCGAACGCTTTTCATGATCTCTCCTGACCGAAGAGGTCGATGTACACAAATAGCACGGCCCATGTGGGCAAGAACCGCACCGACGTCCAGCCAAGACGCGTAACCAACGCGATGGCAATTAGATAGCTGCTAGAAACAGCGGGAAAAGTGCTCGTGCTATTGTCAGTAAACTTGACGTTGCGGAATGCGGTTTTTTAGGCGATCTGCAAGTGACATTAAGGCAGCGAAACCTGCCTATTTTCGTTTTAAGTCCGCGAGTGCCGATTGCGCGGCTGTGCGCACCTGTTTATCGCCGTCGTCAGTCAGACCCTCGAGCGTTCCGACCGCCGCGGGTGTCGCGGCGAGACGCAACGCCTCGACCGCCGTGGCCCGCAGCGTGGCGGGCTTCCGTCCGAACAACCGACCCCCCGGTTGGGCAAACTTGATGAGCGCCTGGACTGCGGACGCGCTCCCGATGCGACCGAGCGCGAGGATCAGCTCCCGTTCCACTCCTTCGTCTTCCTCCTCTTCCATCGCGACGACGAGCGGCATCGCGAGCGCACTGGACCTGCGGCCGCCGACGCCGAGGGCCGCCTGCATCCGGACCTCCGGTGATTTGTCCCGCAACGCCCGGCGCAGGGGCTCAGCCGCCCCACTCGACCCGATCTTTGCCAGCGACAACGCCACGGCTTTGCGGACCCGCTCGTCCTCATGATCGAGCTGCTGCGCGAGCGCCGGTACCGCCTCTTCGAGCGCGAGCTCCCCCGCCAGCTCCGCCACGTTGCGCACCACGAACCACTGGTGATGTCCGAGCATGTGCACCAGCTGGTCCGTGCCCTCCTTCATCCCTGTCAGCGCCATGAAAATGCCGCGCCGCTCTTCGATGGTGGGCGCCGCGACTAGCAGGTCGAGCAGCACCTCGACACCGTCCTCGCCTGCCCGGCGCAACACCAGCAGTGCATCATCCCGGTCCGCCGGATGGTTGGCCACCTCTGCAATCGCCTCGAGGAGGGCTTTGCTGTACATGCGCTTCAGCGCAATCGAATACTGGCGACGCCGTGTCGCATCACTCACTTGCTGCTCGGCGCGAACGATTCCCCCCACAATGGCCAGCGCTTGCGAGATGCGGTTCGTCTTCATTGCCGTTTCGAGCTGCCGGCCGAGAACGGCGAGCACGTCGCCGACATGCGGCCCATCCGGCTTCTCCTGCAGCTGGGCGATCAAGGCCGCGGGCGTGCTCGTAGCCGCGGCCGCGGGTGAGAACGCGGCGTGGGCGCTGCCGGCCTCCCGAACGATCTCCGGGACATCTTCCGCTTCCCCAGTGACAGGCGCCTTGGCAGCGGGAGGCGGAGGGGGGGGGGCCAACGGCGCCGCGGCAGCCTCAGCACGAACAACCGCCGGCTGTATGGTGACGGAGATCCGTTGCGTCCCGTTCGCCCGCAGCCGCGACGCGATGTCTTCATCGCCGGGCTGATCCGCAAGTGCCCGCAGCAGCTCAAACAGTTCGCCGAGAGGCGCGTCGGCGGGGATCGAAATCTCCTTCACCGCATGGAATTCGAGCCGCTGGAGGAGCGTGTGGCCATCCAGGGTCGTCCCATTCACGACCAGCCGACTCTCCCGCACGCTCAGCGTCACGTTCGCGAGCTTCACGAGACCGGCCAGCGCGCGGAACTGTGCCTTCTGTTCCTCTTTCGCTCCGGGATCGCGAAACAGGTCCAGAGTGCGCGCGAACAGCGCGACGAATTCCTGCGGGCTGGCCATGGGGAGGGTCAATCTATAGAGTACGGCACATGACCGCACTGTTACGCGTCACATGACTGCAAGCTCCTTTTCAGAAGCGAGCAAGGTTGTCCGCGCCTTGCGCGCCGCCCATTTACACGATGAGGGCCGCCAGACGCTGCTCCAAATGGCGTGCGAGCGCGTACGGTCGTGGGGGCCGCCGTACACGTCCGTCTATGCCTACATGCTCCACGGCAATGAGCTCGACCTCCAGGCGTACGCAGGCCGGGAGACCGAGCACACGCGGATTCCGGTGGGTACGGGCGTGTGTGGAACGGCGGTGGCGGAGAAGCGAGATCAGAACGTCGCGGACGTTGGCGCGATCGGGAATTACCTCGCCTGCAATGTGTTCACCAAATCGGAGCTCGTCGTGCTGATCCGGCGTGGCGACCAGATTCTCGGCCAAATCGATATCGACTCCGACCTGCCGAACGGGTTTGGTGAGCGCGAGCACGCCGATGTGAAAGAAGTTGCCGACGCCCTGGCTGTTCTGCTGTAGTGCGGCTCTTCACACGGCAGGTCGGAAGCGGCCCTCTTGTTGTCGTGCTGCACGGCGGGCCGGGTGCGAGTCACGACTATCTCCTTCCACAGTACGATCTCCTGGCCACGGGACGATCGCTCCTGTATTACGACCAGCGCGGCGGCGGGCAGTCGCCCGTCCCACGGGACACGCCGGTCGGATGGCGGGAGCACGTCGCCGACCTTGACGCCTTGCGGGCGCAGCGCGGGCTCGAGCAGCTCACCGTGTGCGGTTACTCGTGGGGTGGATTGCTCGCGGTACTGTACTTCCTCGAACATCCGGAGCGCGTGGAACGGTTGGCCCTCGTTTCCCCTGGCTCGATCACGGCCGCCTACCGGAAACAGTTCGAGGACGAGTTCGCACGCCGCATGAAGGCGCCCGAAATCGAGCGGGAGCGGGAGGCGCTGCGCGCCAGCGGTCTGCGCGAACGCGATCCCACAGCCTATCAGCGGCGCGCATTCGAGCTGTCGGTCGCCGGGTATTTCCGCGATTTCCATGACGCCAAGAACCTGACGGCGTTTCGTGTGACCGCGCGGACGCAGGAAGCAGTATGGAAGAGCTTGGGAGACTACGATCTTCGGCCCAAGCTCCAGGAGACCGCATCCCGCGTCCCTCTTCCCCCTTCCCTCGTTCTCCACGGCACATTCGACCCGCTTCCCATCGCGGGATCCCGCGAGCTGGCCGAGCTGCTCTCCGCCAACCTTGTCGAGCTGCCGGTGGGGCATTGCCCGCACGTGGAGGCAACGGAGGATTTCGTACGAGCGCTGGACGGCTTTCTCCCTTCGATCTAGCCTTCGGCGCAATCGCGCCGGCCCGGTTTCCCGCAATCGCCGAGGCGCTCCAGCAAGAAGGCGCAGCGCCCACCGACCGCGATCGCTTCGTGCTGCTCGAGCCCGTCGGCCGGCTGCTCCGCGAGATCTTGGGGGACGCGGGGGAGGGGGGGGAGGGGCCTGACGCGCTCGAGGTGCACATGCTGTTGCTGCATCACGCGTATCTGTTTTGGGCCGCCGGCCAGCGGGTTTATCAGATCAGCGAGCCGTTGCTGAGTCGAGCTGTTGGCCACAAGAAGATCACGACCGCCGTGCCTCATCCGGCGCAATACCTGCAACTCCCGGAGCTGCGCGTTTGGGGATCGCCGCGCGACGCGAGTCCTCCGGAACCGCTCGACGGCCTGTTTGTCCACGGCACCGATGCACCCGGCAGCATTGCCGTCCTCGCGATCTTCGGGATGCGTCCCGACCGGCCGGGGTTCAGTGCCGTGGGGCTCGAGGGTCGAGCGGACCCCGACGATCCGTCAGCCACGGAGATTGAAGTCGCCGCCACGCGCGAGGATGGCAGTGCGGCGTTCGACCCACGGCTGGCAGGCGGGACGGCCGCGGGACTCTATTCGGTCGCGAATGCGGGCGAGCTGCTCCTGCTCACCGGCAGGCTCCTGGTGCTGCTAGATTCCGGCTAACCCATGAAAACGAAAGTCAGCGCGGCCGCGGCGGATCGCAAAGCACGGGTGCGCAAGATCATCGCGCGGCTCAAGCAGGAATACCCCGACGCCACCTGCGCCCTACACCACCGCAGCGCCCTCGAGCTCGTGGTCGCCACGATTCTCTCGGCGCAGTGCACGGATGCGCGCGTCAACATGGTCACGCCGCATCTCTTCGCGAAGTACCGCACGGCCGCGGACTACGCCGCCGCCGATCCGCGTGTGCTGGAAAAGGAGATTCAGTCGACCGGCTTCTTCCGCAACAAGACCAAATCGATCATTGGCATGGCGCAGGCGCTCGTCGAGCGGCACGGCGGCGTCGTGCCCCAGACCATGGAAGAGCTGACCGAGCTCCCTGGCGTGGGACGCAAGACCGCCAACGTCATCCTCGGCACCTGGTTCGGGAAGAACGAGGGCGTGGTGGTGGACACGCACGTGCATCGGCTCAGCCGGCTGCTGGGGCTCACGCGCCAGGACGACCCGGTGAAGATCGAACAGGAGTTGATGCAGCTCGTCCCACGGGAAGACTGGACCTGGTTTTCGCACACGCTGATTCAGCATGGCCGGGCCGTGTGTATCGCGCGCCGGCCGCGCTGTGCTGCTTGTGTGTTGAACCGGCTCTGCCCGAGCTCGACCGTATGAAGGGGCTCGCCCCGGTCGATCGCGCAGCCTTGATCGCCACCAGGCGCGACATCCATCAATATCCCGAGCTGGGATTCGAGGAGACTCGCACCGCGGCCTTGATCTCGGAGCGGCTCCGCGGGCTGGGGTTGACGGTCGCGACGGGCGTGGGAAAGACCGGCGTGGTCGGACTCAAGAAGAATCAAGGACGCAACGAGGACCGCTGTGTCCTGCTGCGCGCGGACATGGACGCATTGCCGGTGGACGAGGCCAGCGCCGTCCCGTACCGATCCACACAACCGGGGAAGATGCACGCGTGCGGTCATGACGGGCACGTGGCAATCGGCCTCGAGGTGGCGCGCCGGCTCGCCCCACTCGAGCTCGGCGGCAGCGTGAAGTTCGCATTTCAGCCCGCCGAAGAAGTGTCGAACGGCGCGCAAGCGATGATCCGTGACGGCGTGCTCGAGACGCCGCAGGTGGATGCGGCGTTCGGAATTCACCTGTGGAACGACCTGCCGGTCGGTACCGTGGGCATCATGGCCGGACCCGTGATGGCATCGGTCGATCAGTTCGAGATCGAGATCGTGGGACGCGGGGGCCACGCGGCCGCGCCGCATCAGACGATCGATCCCGTGCTCGTGGCGGCGCACGTCATCACCGCGCTGCAGAGCCTGGTCTCCCGCCGCCGCGATCCGCTCTCCGAAGCGGTCGTCTCCGTCACGGAGGTGCATGCAGGGCGGGCGTTCAACGTGATCCCCGACCGCGCCGATCTGCGCGGCACGGTACGCACGTTTGGCGGCCAGTTCTTCGAGGATGCGCCGCGGTTGGTCGAGGAGACGGCGCAGGGCGTCGCGTCGGCGTTCAGTGCGCGCGCCAACGTGAACTACCGCCGTCTGAGCGCGCCCCTCATTAATAATGAGAAGCTGACCGCTTTGATGCGTGAGGTCGCGGCCGGCGTCATCGGGGCGGACAATGTGCGTCACGGCGTGCGCACGATGGGCGGCGAGGACATGTCGTACTTCCTCGAGAAGGTGCCCGGCTGTTTTGCCTTCGTGGGGTCCGCGCCACGGGGAGCGGGTCGCGCCGCGCCGCACCACAGCCCGACCTTCGACATCGACGAAGAATCGCTCGTGATTGGCGCGGAATTATTGACGCAAACCGCGATCCGCTACCTGGCCTAGGCCGTGTCCGCCAATCAACTGTCCGCCGAATCGTCCGCCTATCTCAAGTCCGCGGCGCATCAGCCCGTGCACTGGCTGCCGTGGGGAGACGCGGCGTTCGCGCGCGCGCGCGATGAGCACAAGCCGATCCTGCTGGATATCGGCGCCGTGTGGTGTCACTGGTGCCATGTGATGGACGGCGAGTCGTACGAGAATCCGGAGGTCGCCGAGCTCCTCAATCGCGATTTCGTCTGCGTCAAGGTGGACCGGGATGAGCGGCCCGACGTGGACACGCGCTATCAACGCGCCGTGCAGGCGCTCAGCGGCCAGGGTGGCTGGCCGCTCACCGCGTTCCTCACGCCAGACGGAGAAGTGTTTTTCGGCGGCACGTATTTCCCGCCCGACAACAACACCGACGGCCGGCCCGGCTTTCACCGGGTGCTGATGGAGATCGCGCGCGCGTTCCGAGAGGAGCGCGATCGCGTGACGACCAACGCGCGCGCGATCCGCGAGCACGTCGTCCAGACGCTCGATGAAGCAAAGCCCGGCGACGTGAGCGCGGACCTGATCAGCGGCGCGGCGGATCAGATGGCGCGTCTCTTTGACGTGCGCTACGGCGGGTTTGGATCGGCGCCCAAGTTTCCCCATCCCGCCGCGCTCGAGTTCCTGCTCGCGCGGTGGCACGATAGCAAAGGCGGACTCGCGTGGCAGCGCGAGATCGTCGAGAAGACGCTCACCGGGATGGCGCGGGGTGGCATCCGCGATCACCTCGGCGGCGGCTTCCACCGCTACTCGGTCGACGAGCGCTGGATCGTGCCCCACTTCGAGAAGATGTCGTACGACAACTCCGAGCTGTTGCGCGCCTACCTTGCGGGCTATCAGGCGTTTGGCATGCCGCTGTTCCGGGAAGTCGCGACCGGCATCGTGGATTGGGTGTTGGAAGTGATGGCGGACAAAGAGCACGGCGCGTTTGCGACATCGCAGGATGCCGATCGGACGTTTGGAGACGATGGCGACTATTGGACGTGGACGGTGGATGAAGCGAGCAGCGCGCTAACGGCGCCGGAATACGCGGTCGCGTCGAACGTGTTCGATATCCAGGAAGCCGGCGAGATGCACCACAATCCCGAGAAGAATGTGTTGTGGTGGAAGCAGGATCCGGCTGGCGATGACGAGTGGCCGGTGCTGCGGACGGCGATCAACAAGCTCAAGGCTGCGCGCGATCGCCGCACAGCCCCCTTCGTCGACCGCACCGCCTATACCAACTGGAATGCGATGATGGCCGGCGCCTTTCTGCAGGCCGGAGCCGTGCTGGACCGGCCTGAATGCAATGAGCTGGCGCTGAAAGTTTTGGAACGTATCTGGAAAGAGGCGTGGGACGTGGGAAGTGGCATGTCGCATGTGCTCGGACGTCCCGAGCCGCGCGGCATGCTCGATGACAACGTGCAGGCAGCTGCGGCATTCCTCGACGCCTGCGAAGCCACGGGGGACGCGGCGTGGCTCGATCGCGCTGCTGACGTGATGCGGTACTGCGGCAAGTCGCACGCCGACGCCAGCGCCGGCTACTTCGACATCGCGGCGACGAACGGTACGGCATATCTCGCCACCCGCGCCAAGCCGGTCCAAGACGCGCCGACGCCCTCGCCCAATGGCGTCGCCGGCCTGGTACTCGCGCGGCTCGCGGCGCTCACCGAGGGCCCGGAGTGGCGCGCGCAGCTCGATCGTCATTTGCGGGCGTTTGCGGGCGGCGCCCGAGAGCTGTCGCTCTACGGATCGACATTATTGCGCGCGATCGACTGGGCGGTGCACCCCGTGACGCGCATCGAAGTCGCCGGCCCGCGCGGGGACGGGCCCGCGTGCGCCATGCATCGGCTCGCGCTGCAGACGTATCGGCCGCGGAAGATCGTCGTACGGAAAGTCGCCGAGCGTCCCGCGGCGACCGTGTGCGTGGGGACGACCTGCTCCCTGCCGGTTGCGACGCCGGAACAGCTGACGGGGCTGCTGGTGGCGTGAGCTAGATTCCCTTTCATCTTAACTCGGGGCTGTGCATGCCGAACAAGAAAGCCGTGATCGAAACCAAGAACGGTACGATCGAGCTGGAGCTGTTCGCCGACGAAGTGCCCAACACGGTCGCGAACTTCGAGAAGCTCGCCAATTCGCAGTTCTACGACGGGACCAAGTTCCACCGCGTGATCCCGAACTTCATGATCCAGGGTGGTGACCCGTATTCGAAGACGGGCAAGGGACCGGTCGGGACGGGCGGCCCCGGATACACGATCAAGTGCGAAACGAGCAAAAACACGCATAAACACGTCGCGGGAACGTTGTCGATGGCGCATGCCGGCAAGGACACGGGCGGCAGCCAGTTCTTCATCTGCCACTCGGCCCAGCGCCATCTCGATGGCGTGCACACGGTGTTCGGACAGGTCACGAAGGGACTGGACATCGTCAACGCCATCAAGGGCAACGACGAAATCACCTCGATTCGCGTCTCCTAGTGCATCTCGATTTCGCGGTCGTCGCCGACTACGCGCTGGTCGACCAGTCGGGCAAGATGTCGGTGCTCGGCATCTTCCAGCACATCTGGGTGCCGCAGTTTCCGGCGATGCATCCGCGGCTGCACCTCGTGCTGCGGCTTAAAGGAAAGCGCACCGAAGTCGGTGAGCATCAGGTACAGATCAAGCTCTTGGATGGGGAAGATGCCGAGTTGCTGGGTGGCTCCGGGACCGTGAACTTCGCCGAGCCGCCCGCCGGCGTCACGGAAATCGAGGCGGCGGCGGTATTGGTGTTCGACGTGCCATTTCCGCGTGCGGGGCAATACCGCTTCGAGATCACGGTGGACGGTGACCGGAAGGCGAGCGTCCCGATCACCGTGTCGCAGATGCCCACCGCGCCCGCGCAGCCTCCCCCGACTCCACAGGCTCCCGGTTCCTAACACCCTCCCGCTCGGCGCCTACGTGCGGCTGCCGATGTTGCTCCTGGCCGCCGTGCTGGCGCTGGGATTCGACCTCGGCGGCTACCCGCTGTTCGATCCCGACGAGGGACGCAACGCCGAAGTCGCGCGCGAGATGGCGGCGACGAACGACTACGTGCTCCCGCAGCTCGACGGCCTCCCCTACCTCGACAAGCCGATCGTCTATTTCGCCGCCGCGGCGGTGGCGATGGAGGTACTCGGACCCACCGAGACGGCCGCCCGCTTGCCGGCGTATCTGTTCACGCTCGCGACGCTGGTCGTCGTCGTGTGGTTCGCCCGGCGGCGCTGGGGGAACGACGCGGGTTGGCTCGCGGCCCTGGCGCTCGCGACGATGCCGCTCGTGCTCGCGTACGCGCGCACGACGATCATGGACAGCGCGCTGTCGTTCTGCACGACGGTCGCGATCCTCGCCTTTTGGGACGAGCGACCAATTCTGGCCTGGGCCGCCATCGGGCTCGGAGCGATCACTAAAGGCCCGGTGGCCATTCTCGTCCCGGTGATCACGCTGATCCCGTACTCGCTGATCACCCGCAGATCCGTCCGGCGTCTGTTCCCCATCGCAGGCATTGCGGTGTTTGCGGCTGTCGCGGTCCCCTGGTTTCTCGTGGTGTCGCACCGGATTCCCGAGTTCCCGCATTATGTCTTCGTGCGCGAGACATTCGAGCGAGTGACGACGACGCAGTTTCATCGCACCGCGCCGTTCTGGTACTACGTGCCCATCGTCCCGGTCGCCGCGTTCCCGTGGATCGTGCCGGCGCTCGGACGCATGAGGAACTGGCGGTGGGTGTGGCTCGCGCGGCGCGTCAATCCACGGGCGCAGGAGTCGATTTTTCTGGCCTGCTGGATTCTGGGGCCGCTGCTGTTCTTCACACTGAACCAATCGAAGCTGCCACAGTACGTGCTGCCGCTGATGCCGGCGTTCGCCCTTGGGGCCGCGCGCGTGCTCACGAGCCGGGCTCACGAGCTGGGGGGCGGCGTGAGCGGAGCACGACGGACGTATGCATCGATCGCTGCGGTGCTGGGGCTCGCGCTCGCGTCGCTCACCCTGTGGCTGCCCGCGCCGATCAGCCTGACACCGGCGGAGCGGGCGGCGATCCCACCGACCGCTCTCGCCCTGGGAATCGCGTTGCTCATTTCCGCGGCGCTGGTCTGGTACGCGGGAGCCGTCGGGCACCCGCGTCCGGCGCTCGCCGTGATGGGCTACGCACTGACCGTGATGGCGACGCCGATCGTGTCCGGCCGGCTGCTCACCGCGGTCGGCGAGGATCGCTCAGCGGTGACGCTGGCACGTGTCATCCAAAACACCAAGGCGACCGACGTAATGGGCATCGCCGCGTTCCCTACCTCGCTGCCCTTTTACTTGCGGCATCCGATCGCGGTCGCGACGGCGACGGGCCGAGAATTGACGAGCACCTTCATCGCGGATTACTACGAACAGTTTCGCAGTGACACTGCGTCGTCTCTCAAGCCGGCTGATTACTGGCACGACCGTGTCACGAGGTGCCGGACCCCAACCGTGTTCGTCACACGCGCGGGAGATACGCGGCTGCGGGCGGAGCTCGACCGGCTCCTGCCGTTACTCGCTGTCGAAGGCCGGTACGCGGCCTACGGCCCATGTGCGGCATCTTCGGCACGATAGCACGCGGGGAGGCTCCGCTGCGCCATCCCGAGGCGCTCGCGAGGATGGCGGCCGCGCTCCGCCATCGCGGACCGGATGGCGAATGCATCGTCGGACACGAGCGGGCCCGGATCGGCGCGCGGCGGCTCGCGATCATGGACCTCACGACCGGCGACCAGCCCTTCCAAAGTCCGGACGGCAACATCTGGATGGTCTGTAACGGCGAGATCTACAACGCGCCCGCTCTCCGCAGCGAGGCAGCAGCCTGGGGCTATCCGTTCCGCTCGCACGGCGACATCGAGACGATCGTGCCGTTCTACGACCGGTTTGGGCCGGACGCCGTGTCGCGGCTCGAGGGAATGTTTGGCCTGGCCGTGTGGGACGACGCGCGCCGGCGGTTGGTGCTCGCGCGCGATCGCGCCGGCGAGAAGCCGCTGTTCTGGACCGAAGTCGACCGCGAGCTGCGGTTTGCGTCCGAGATCCAGGCGCTGCTCGAGTTCCCCGACCAGCCCCGCCGGCTCAACCGGAAGGCGTTGTCGCTGTACCACGCCTTAGGCTACGTCCCCGCGCCGTATACGATGTTCGACGGCATTCACAAACTGCCGCCCGCTTCACTCCTGATTGCGGAAGGCGAGCGCACGGAGATTCGCAGCTACTGGAGCGCGGCCGAGGCCGCCAGCCGGCCCTCGTCGCTCTCCCTCGCGAACATCGCGGAGCTGCGCGAGACGCTGCTGCGGGCCGTCAAGCGCGAGCTGATGTCGGACGTGCCGCTCGGCGTCTTCACGAGCGGCGGCCTCGATTCCTCGCTGCTCGTCGCCGCCGCCGCGCGCGCGATGCCCGGCGAGCGCATCCACACGTTCGCAGTTCGATTCAGCGAGCCCGGCTACGACGAGAGCGCGTACGCCGAGGCCGTCACGCACCAGATCGCCAGTGTTCATCACGTCGTC
>Ga0209761_1002911_pt1 | contig 11267 bp, 12 predicted proteins | sample GraSoi013_1_40cm_4_FD_185818 | JGI IMG/M metagenome (GOLD analysis project Ga0209761, IMG submission 185818) | Grasslands soil microbial communities from the Angelo Coastal Reserve, California, USA - Sample 09_25_2013_1_40cm (SPAdes) (version 2) | ecosystem: Environmental > Terrestrial > Soil >... | reverse complement strand
AGAAGAGGGTTTGAGGTCTACGGTTTTGATGAAGACGAGACCGCCATAGAGAATGACAGGCAGATTTTACAAAAGGAGGAGCTTAAGGCCGACCTTCGAGTCTGGGATATGACAAAACCATGGCCCTATCGCAATGCGCTCTTTGATGCTGCGCTGGCCGTGAGAGTAATACATCACACGAACATTAGCAACATCACCAAGATCGTGCACGAGCTCGATAGGGTTCTGAAGGAAACGGGAATCTTGTTTCTTCAAGTGCCCAGCTATGAATCAGAGACTTTTGACTCAGGAACTATATGGGCTGAGCCTGGCACGCTTATTGCTCGAGGGGGCCCCGAGCAGGGTGTGCCTCACCACTTCTTCAAGAAAGACGAACTTCTAGGAATGTTTCCTAGTTACGCTACAAGGAAGATTCACTCAGACAGCGACCACTATGACGGCTACTGCCTGATCATCCAAAAGGAAAGAAAAGATGCACTCTCCTAGAGAGCATTCGTACCAAGGCTGGTTAGGGAATTCAATAACAACGCCTAAGCTAGACTTTTTTCACGTACCACTGAATCGTCCGCTCCAAGCCCTTTTTGAGCAGAACAACTGGTTCTGTAACCTAAGACGCGTCGAACCTTGTTGATAGATGGTCTCGTCTTCCTAGGCTTCTTCTCAAGTTCCGTTCGCGGAGGTAAAATCTCGAGCCTGGACCCTGAACCAGTAAGCTGTTTCACCATCTCAGCCAATTCCCGCACAGTAACATTACCACCCGTCCCAACGTTGAAGACCTCGCCCGCAGCCTTGGGATTCTTCAGAGCCAGCGTAACGGCTTTGCAGTAATTCTCTACGTAGTAGAAATCGTCAGAGTCCCTCCCCCCGTTGTAGAGGGGAATAGGCTGGCCCGACATACACGCGGCAATGAATCGCGGGACCGCTCTGCCGGACACATCGTGGGGTCCAAACATGTTCCAGCTCCGCAACACGACCGTTGGAATCTGCTTGTGCAGGTGGAAGCTCTTCACAACCTGCTCCGCCACAACTTTCGAGTAATCATACGGGGAGCGTGGCGGCAAGACGGGATGGAGTCCAAGCGAATCTAAGGATTGCGGTTATCGCTCTAGTGATCGTTATCGGATCTTTCTCTGTCTAAATAGAATCCATTGAAACATCCTAATCATGCATACAGTTGAGATCAAGTCCACGGAAAACGGTCCGAATCTAGTCTACTTGGACGGCAAGGTCTTCACTGCCTTGTGTAGATGCGGAGGCTCCAGCAACAAACCCTTCTGAGACGGGACCCACGCAAAAATCGGATTCCACGCCAAAACAGCAGATCTCAAAGTCCTCACTGAGCATTCCAAGGTAGAAGCCTAGCCGCAGAGAACGGCGCGGACCCGCCTAGATTCAGACGAAGAACCTGGCTAGTTGTTCGACCGTATGAAATTCGTAGTCAGGTCTTGCCTTGTTTAGATCCCCTTGGAATTGAGGTGCCCATTTGGCGAGCACCGTTAGGAGCCCCGTGTCCCTGCCCGTCAACATGTCGGTAGATGAGTCTCCGATCATCATTGACTCCTCAGGGTTTGTCTTCATGGTTCTCAAAGCCAGACGGTTGCTCTCTGGGTGTGGCTTGGGTTTCAGAACATCATCACGAGAAACTAGAATATCGAAGTAGTCTTTCAAACCGAGAGTCGCGAGGTTGAACTCCATGAGTGCCCTTTGTTCTGCGGTCACGACCGCGAGACGTTTGCCGGATGCACGGAGCTTCTGGAGTAGCCGCGGGATTCCCGGAAAGAGGGTCGCTTTGTCGAGGAGGTTATTTCGATAACAGAAGAGGTAGTCATCGACTGCTTCTCTAACGGGTTTGCCTGGGAGACTATCTGCAAAGCCTTCGATAATATTTCGAGCTGGAGGTCCGAGGGTCCAGAAAGCGTCTCCCGCCCGGAAGTGCTCGTTTGAGATATTTTTTAGAGGTCTCGTTAACGCAGTGAACTATTACAGCCTCGGTGCTAATGAGAATCCCGTCCATGTCAAAGATCACGCCCTTTATCGAGGCGACAGGGTTCAAGTCCGATACCCAACCGATGGTCCTAGTTGACGACCTTGTCTTTGACTCGAATTCCCCTCTTTTTCTGCACTCGTCCGAGATAGAATGCGTTGTGTCCGTGTCTCACGAAGAGTCGGATTACAGCGTCCTCTGCTCTCTGAGGACAGATTAGGACGAAGCCTACTCCCATGTTGAAAGTCCGGTACATTTCCCGGTCTGAGACACTTCCTTTCTTCTGAATGATCCGGAATATTCCAGGTGTAGAGGGTAGTTGGTCGATGTCTGCTCCTAGTTTTGCCTGTCCGACAATCCGGTCGAGTTTTGCAAACGCTCCCCCGGTTATGTGAGCAAGCCCGTGAACCTCCAGTTTTCTTGTCGCCTCCAGAACCGGCTTGACATAGATTTGGGTAGGTTCTAGTAATTCCTCGCCGATGCTTCGGCCAAGCTCCGGAACATTCTCTCTCAACTTGTGCCGTCGGAGAAGAATTTTTCTTGCAAGGGTTAGACCGTTTGAGTGCATTCCTGAACTGGCAATTCCGACCAGTGCGTCCCCCTTGCGAATCTCGTCTCCAAGGATGAGATCTTTCTTCCTGCAAATTCCTGCCGCCATCCCCACAAGGTCTAGCCCCGGGTCGTGCGAAAGAAGGTCTGGAACGATGGCTGTCTCGCCACCTATGATTGCCATGCCAGCTTGCCTTGCGCCTTCTACCAGACCGACCGCGATCTCTTTGACAATATTGCGATCGTGTTTGGCCATGGCGAGATAGTCGAGGAAACTGATAGGTTCAGCGCCTGTGCAGATCAGATCATTCGCGCACATCGCGACACAATCTATCCCGATGGTGTCATACTTCCGCATCATCTGGGCAATGATGACCTTGGTCCCGACGTTATCGGTATGGAGGCTCAGGACCCGGCCGTCATTGAGGTCGACGAGACCTGCGTAATGGCCAATCGGGAAAATGGGATGCCCGACTCTTCCTTTACGGGTCTTGAACGTAGATTCGAGCCTTCGAGCCAAAGCCTTGTGGGATTTTCTGATTTGAGAAACGTCGACTCCCGCTCTGGCGTAGGTCATGCGGGGCCGAGGCATGCCTAGAGCTTCAGTCCCGTTAAGCGCTCATAAGCAATAACGTACCTCTTACTCGTCTCATCGATCAGATCCTTGGGAAGATCAGGTGGTCTAGGAGTTGGCTGTCCAGCTTTCCGCGCCTCGTCAAGGGTCTTCTTGTAACCAACCTTGGAAAGCCAGTCTCGGATCAACTGCTTATCATAGCTCTCCTGGTTCTTGCCCGGAGAATAGTTCTCTCTCGGCCAGAGCCGAAACTCGTCGGGACCAATCGAGTCCGCCAGCACAATGTTCCCTTCTTCGTCGAAACCAAACTCTAGTTTGAGATCAGCGAGGATGAAGCCAGCCATGTCAGCGCGCTCCGACATTTTCTTGTAGATGTTGAGGCTCCTATCCTTGAGCGCGGTGATCCCCTCTATGTCCAACCAGCCCTCGTCCACAATCTGATCGACCGTAACAGGTTCATCTTTCACGTCAGACTTGGTGGTCGGATCGAAGTAGGGTTCAGGAAGCTTGGCGGCGTTGATCGGCTTTACCGGTAGATTGACCTCCCCTTTGACAAGTCTTTCGTAGAGGCTGCCGTAGAGATATCCTCGGACAACGCACTCTACCGGAATCATCTTCAGTTTGCGGACAACCATCCGGCTCGGGTTCTCAACCCGGACCATGTGATGCGGGACCTTCAGATAGTTGAACCAATACGCCGCCAGCTTGCAAAGCACTTCCCCCTTCCGAGGAATGGTTGAGGGAAGGACAATGTCATAGGCGCTTACCCGGTCAGTGAAAACGAACAGGAGTTGTTCGCTGTCGAGCTCGTAGATGTCCTTCACCTTGCCACGCTTGAACGGCGTGGAGGAAAATTCGTTCTCGGGCTCGCTAACGTGTTCCTGCAATCTGAGCACGTTCACTACGGTACTGTTGGAGATTCTTTGCGAGCTCTGAGTCGGAGAGCGCCAGAATCTCCGCCGCCAATATTGCCGCGTTCGTTCCATTGTCCAGGCCCACAGTGCCGACCGGAACACCTGATGGAAGCTGAACTATCGACAGGATAGAGTCAAGATTGAGCTTGCCTGAGACAGGGACTCCAATTACCGGCTTGTTGGTCAATGACGCAACGAAACCAGGCAGGGCCGCGCTGAGACCTGCTATGGCAATGAAAACGTCAGACTCTGAGGCCTCGACGTACCTATCGAGCTCTTTGTGGTTGCGGTGACTCGAGAGAACCTTTGTCTCGAAGGCAATGCCAAGCTTCTCAAACACAGTCTCCGCTTTCTTAGCGATCTCCCGGTCGATCTCGGAACCCATGAGTATGCTGACGCTTCTGGTCATGTGTGACACCGCACAACGCGAGATTCTGTCACTACCGTGCTCACTGGTAAATCAAATTGATCCCGAGGAACACGATTGACAAGTTGCAGATTGAACGAGAGACCGATCGAACGAACGTGCTCTGGGAGCGTTTTGAGGACGCGGTCAAAATATCCTCTGCCCCAACCGAGGCGATAGCCTTCCTTGTCCCACACTATTCCAGGAACGAACATAACATCGACCACGTCGAGTCCCTGTGGCCGTAGAAATTCCTCTCTGGGTTCAGGAATGTTGAAGCTTCCAGGCGCAAGCTCTTTCCCGAGGTCTTTGATCTCGGAGAAGAAGAGGTCGATGTCTCCCTTCTTCACAACGGGGACCAGAACTCGCTTGTTGGTATCCAAGGCCTTCCGAATAAGCGGACGAGTGTCAACCTCGCTCCCCCTGCCGACATAGCAGGCAATACCTCTCGCGCGAACGTACTCGTGAAGGTGCAAGACCTGGTCCATGATCTCCATACTCTTCTGTTCAATATCTCGAACTGACTGGCGATCTCTAAGTCGTAAAATGTATCGTCGGAATTGTTCTTTCTCGACAGCAGTCTTTGCTTCGGTCAAACTTTCAATCCAATCTGGATACTTGAAGCCAGTACGGTGTTCTCGAGTAGACATGCCACCGTCATCGGTCCAACGCCTCCCGGGACTGGGGTGATGTAGCCGGCCACTCTGTTGACCTTGTCAAATTCGACATCTCCCCGAAGCTTTCCGTTGACCCTTGTTAAGCCGACGTCGACAACAGCCGAGTTAGGTTTCACATGATCCGCGCGAACCTGGAAGACTTCTTTCCCAACTGCACTGACTAGAATATCAGCGGTCCGTGTCATCCCTGAAAGGTTGGGTGTCTTGGAGTGGCAGACGGTAACGGTCGCGTCCCTGTTGAGGAGAAGGTTGGCCAAGGGTCTACCCACCAGATTGCTTCGGTTAATGATTACAGCCCTTGATCCAGCAACTGGAACCTTGTAGTAGTTCAGGAGTTTGATGACGCCTTTCGGGGTACATGGAACAAGCTCCTCATAGCCCGAAGCCAGTTTCCCAGCGTTGATCGGGTGTAGTCCGTCAACGTCCTTGTAGGGAATTATTCGCTCGATCACTTTTTTCTCGTTGAAGCCTGGGGGCAATGGCAGCTGAACAAGTATTCCGTTGACCTTAGGGTTGGTGTTGAGTTGGCCAAGTAAAGCTTCCAGTTTGCCCTGGGAAGTATCAGCGGGTAGGTGGTGGCTCTCGGATATTATTCCAACCTCGGCGGCGGCTTTGTGTTTGGCTTTGAGATAGGAGGAGCTGGCAGGATCGTCGTCGACTTGAACAGTGGCGAGGAGAGGTTTGGCGCCATGTTTTTCCAATTGTTGGACTTGTTGGGCGACCTGATTCTTGACCTCTTTGGCCACCAGTTTTCCATCCATTAGTATGGCTGTCAATTCTTGAAGAGAACCCTCCTCCCTTCTAGCTTCAACTGATCCTCTGTGAGTAGTCGGAGTGCTTCGGGAAGAATTCGGTGCTCTTCTCTCAGAATCCGGCTAGAAAGTATTTCCACGGTGTCATCGTCGCGGATCGCAACTGGAGTTTGGAGAATTATGGGACCGTGGTCGACCTCTCTGTCCACGAAGTGGACGGTGCAACCGGTAACCTTGACTCCGTGATCGAGAGCCTGCTTCTGTGCTTCCAAACCGGGAAAGGAAGGAAGCAATGCAGGGTGTACGTTGATTATTCTTCGAGCATAGAGATCGACGAACTGTTCACTCAGAATCCGGAGATAACCGGCCAGTACAATGAGCCCGGTTTTCGGCGCTACCCCGCGCGACTGGAGTGTGGCAATAGTCTTCTGGTCGTAGTCCCAGTTTTTCTTAGGGACACCTTTGTCGTCTAGGGTGATTGTTTCAACATGGTGTTTCTTGGCTATCTCGAGGGCTGGAGAGTTGGGTCGGTTGCTGATTACAATCTTGACCTCACACTTGGTGAGGTAGTGATTGTCAACCCCGTCTAGGACAGCTTCAAGGTTTGAACCGCGTCCTGACGCCAAGACGCCGATTGGGACCATTCAGCTAGGCCTTTCGGGTCCCTGCATCTCTTTCAGCAAGAGTTGTGAAGGATCGATCCTGCCGACTTTTGGAATCCATTCCATTCTTCTTCCAAGAGTCCCGTGTTCCTCCCGGTACTGGTAGAGCCGACGGACTCGTTCCGCTGAGTCCCGTCTCTTTGCGAGAAGTTGTTCTGATCCTATGTCGCTCCTATGATAGAATCCCCACCCATCCGTTAGCTGAATACTAGACATGGTTTTCTCGATCCGAGCGCTGGCTGGAGGAAGAGTGTGATCCATTGCCATCAACGCGAGAAGACGAGAGCCCCCTGTGACCACTTGGCCGTTATCTTGGAGATCAGCGTTTCCCCAGAACAGGTAGCAGCCATTCCGTTTGACGTTTGTCTCGAAGACCTGGACCGGGTGGCCCTTGGCCTTTTCCTTCTTTTCGGGATAGCCGTTTGGAGCGACGACCTTCACGACCACCGCGTCCTCATTGGTAAATTCGAGCTTCAGCTTTGACAGTCGCCGTTCGACGATAGCTTGGAAGATGTCGATGATGTCTGTCTTGAGCATAGCGAGCATGTTGAGAGCTTCGGGATCGCCAAGTCGAGAGTACATTTCGATAATTGTCGGTCCCTCGTTTTCCGTAAGCATCATCTGCCCGCCGACCATGCCGTGGTAGGGTTTGCCGGTTTTCTTCTGGATAGCCTCGACGATTCCCTCGACGATCTTGAGCGACTTGTCATATTCTTCCTTGGTGAGGAATGGAAGAGTTATGTCGGGTCCTGAGATGCTGCCCATTCCGCCGGTTTCCGGTCCGCTGTCGAATTCGTGAGCGCTCTTGTTGTCCTGGACGAGAGGGGTGCCTAGAACGGTTTTGCCGTCCGTGAAGCATTGGAGGGAATACTCGGGACCCCAGGCCTTCTCTTCGACCAGAATCTTGTCCTCGATATCAGAGTAGGCAGCCATGTTTGCCTGGAGAGAGTCGAAGTAGGCTTCTTTGAAACGCGCCTTATCATCGTGAAGATACGCCAGACGGTCTTCGATAAGCTTGACACCCTTTCCCCCGGATTGGCGGGCAGGCTTGATGACGATATTCTGCAGCCAGGGTTGCGTGTCGATGTTCTTCCGGATATAGTCTGCGGCTTCTCGTGCGTTCTTGAAGGTTCGAAAGAGAAGCTTGCCAGGGAGATTATTCTCCCACTGTAAACGTCTGAGGTCTGCTTTCGAACGTTCTATGATCGAGAGTTCTCGGCCAGCGCCGATACATTGGATGCCTTCTTTCTCAAGCGCATCCGGTATGCCGTGAAAACCAGGCTCCTCAGGTCCCACGACCACCATATCAACTCCCCAGCCCCGTGCGGATCTTACAATCGTCTTCGGGTCAGTAGTTCTGCCGACACGAAGTTCCCCCTGGTTGTCTTTGCAGATCTTGTGGATTCCCGGGTTCCGGTTTCCAGCGATCCAGAAGATCTCCGGTTTGTGATCGCTGAGACTTAGCTTCCATGCAATCGCATGTTCGCGAGCACCCCCGCCTACACCCATTACTCTCATCGTGTCGCGCCTCCGTTCTCGAAGCAGCGCATGCAGAGATTTTGTCTCCGGAGCCCGATGGCGCGCTGGAGTTCTTCAACTGTCATGAATGATATGCTGTCAGCCCCGACATGATTCGCGAGTTCGTTCTCGTTCAGGCCGCTGGAGATCAGCTCGTCTCTGGGGGGGATCTCGACTCCGTAGGGACATGGCGAGACGAGTGATGGGCTTCCAATGCGGATATGAACTTGACGTGCTCCGTTGCGCTTTAGATTGAGAACCGTGTTTCGTAGAGTGTTTCCCCTGACGACACTATCGTCTACCAGAACAACGTCTTTGCCTTCGATCGCGCTCTTGACAGGGTTGAGCTTCAGCTGGACCCCTACGAGACGCTCTTTCTGTGTTGGCTCAAGAGCAGCACGAATGTTCTCTCCAGTCCGCACGAAACCTAGTTCCTGCGGAAGACCGGACTCTTGACTGTATCCGTTGGCAAAAGAGAGCGCAGTCTCCGGTACGCCGACTACCACGTCAGCCTTCGCCGGGTGAGCTTTAGCTAATTCTCTGCCGATGCTGTTTCTAACCCTAGCTACCGGGAGAGTGTTGACTTTGCTGTCGAGCCTTGCGAGGTAGACGTATTCGTAGCTGCAGAAGTTACCCGCGTCAGCGGCAGGCGCGTTCCCGCGTATGTCTTCGGGGGTGAACATGATGACCTCTCCCGTCTCTACGGGTCCCGTCTGGTCAACGCCCATCACGTCGAGGGCACAGGTCTCGGATGCGACGGCTGCAATGTCAAAGCCAACGCTTCCTGTTTCCAGCGGTTTTACGCCGAGTGGGTTTCTTCCGCTGATGAGTTAGCATCGAAGTTGCTTTGAGCGGTTCCTTCTCGGTGTGGAGGAGTTGTGAGAGTTGTCGGGCGAAGAGTTTGCTGGCTTCGCCACGGTTTTCATGGAGGTCTGTCTTGCCGTCAAGTGCGAGAACCAGCTCGTAGGGCGTTTTGACGTGGACGAGATGGTCATCAGTGTAGGAGGATGTTTGCCCGATTCCGAGGAAGCCCTTCGGAACGCTTCTCTTGTTGTTGCGAAAGAATTCCTCGACGCCGCCCTTTCCTCCGAGAGTATGTAGAGTGCCTGCTGGTCCGATTGCTGCTAGGCTGACGGATTCTTGTCCTCGTCCTTGGAGGGCGCTAAGTCCGTAGTGGATGAAGTAGGATGAGTCCCAGTTTTCCCGTCCTTCGCCGAACGTGTAGAAGCCGACTAGCCCTGGCATTGTTGGGGCTAGGCCTTCATCTCTTCCCGTGTCCGAAGCACGGGGTCCTTCTTCAGACCGAGGTATTCTCCTGTGACGCAGGCGAAACACATCTCGTCCTTGCCAAGGCCTATTCCCTCGCTTAGACCGTTGATGTCGTTGTAGCCGAGGCCGTCGACGCCGATTTCACGGGCGACTTTCCTGTTGAGCTCATCGATGTTGAATGTTTCGCCGTTTGCCTTGTTCGCGAGCAATTCTTCCCTTGTCGGGAAGTCGATCCCCATGTAGCATGGGTGGCGGATTGGTGGGAATGTGACGACCATGTACACTTTCCTTGCTCCTGCGTCTCGGAGGGATTGGACGATGTTTCTGCTGCTGGTTCCGCGGACGATGCTGTCATCGACCACGATGACGTCTTTGCCGTCGACGACGGGTTTGATGGTGATGATCTCGCGAACGATCTCTTCCCGGCTCTTCGCTGTGGGCTCGATGAAGCTACGGAGGCTTCCCTTTCTGCGGTATCGGTCTTTCATCAAGCCCTCTTCCATGGGTATGCCGCTCTCCTCGGAATAGCCGAGGGCTGCGGGCCTCGCGGAGTCGGGTACGGGAATGACAACATCGGCTTTGAACGGATATTTTCGGGCGAGGACTTTGCCGAGCTTTCGTCGAGCATCGTAGACGTAGTGATCGTCGATCTTGCTGCTAGGATGACCGAAGTAAGTGTACTCGAACGGGCAGTGGTAGTGACGAGGTGCGTCTGCGAACCTTGTTATTCTGAGACCGTCTTTGGTCAGGCTGACTAGCTCACCGGGCTGAATGTCCCGGACAAAGTCGGCTTGGAGCGCTGTCAAGGCGCAACTCTCGCTCGCAACGATATGGGTGTCTGTTTCAGGATCGTATCCGAGACAGAGCGGTCTGTAACCTGCTTCATCCCTAGCCGCCAGAACCTCGCCGTCGTGGGTTATGATGACGAAGCTGTACGAGCCGCTCAGCTCTTTGCTCAGCTCGTGAAACGCACGGGTCCAATCCTGTTCGGCACGGTAGTGTTGGAGGAGACGGTAGCCAGCAAGCTTCGTGTCAGTTGTCGAGCCTAGGATCGGAAATTCCCTCTGGACCATAGGCTCAAGATCCTCCGTGTTCGCAATAGTTCCGTTCTGAGCGATAGCGAATTCGCCACGAATGTCAAGCGGATGCGCGTTCTCCAGCGTCGTCCGTCCACGGGTCGAGTAGCGCACATGTCCTATTCCGCGATTGCTGGTAAAGCTGAGAATCCTTTTCGCACTAGCATCCGCTCCCTGGCCGATTAATCCTAAGCCCTTGAGGACTGGCTCGCCAGGTACGGCTATGCCCCATGACTCTTGGCCACGGTGCTGTAGAGCCGCGAGTCCCTTGACGATACGCTCGGCGACAGGCCGGTTCTGCATAGAGTAAATGGCTAGGACGCCACAATGCTCTTTCATAGCGTCGCCTCCATTGCCCGCGGGATCGTTCCGGACCAGGCCTTTGAAGCTTCAGCGAGGGGAATTGTGATAATCGGTTGTCCGTTCGAGAGGAACTCGATCCCGTTGTCTGTTACAGTTCCAACCTTTGCGGCAGGTATTCCGCGACGTTTGAACGAGCTTACGATTCTAGCGGTGTTCTTGAGTTTTGTTTCCAGGACAAATCGTGATCTTGATTCCGAGAATAGCAAGTTGTCGACTCTGCTGGTCTTGTTAGGAGCCTTATCGAGGTCGACGGTTACGCCTTTGCGGCCTTGAATGGACATCTCGGCCAAGGAGACGGCTAATCCACCCTTCGAGATATCGTGGGCACTTTCTACACGGCCGCTTCTCAGAATCCTCAACAGGGATCGCAGGAGTATCTTCTCTTTCTTCAAGTTGACCTTCGGGACCTGGCCACCGATGACATCGTGTATGTGTTCGTAGAATTCGCTCCCGCCCATTTCATCAGAGGTGCTGCCGACGATGATGAGGTCGTCCTCCTCCTCTCTGAGGGCTTGCAGTATCT
>Ga0209761_1002910_pt1 | contig 11268 bp, 8 predicted proteins | sample GraSoi013_1_40cm_4_FD_185818 | JGI IMG/M metagenome (GOLD analysis project Ga0209761, IMG submission 185818) | Grasslands soil microbial communities from the Angelo Coastal Reserve, California, USA - Sample 09_25_2013_1_40cm (SPAdes) (version 2) | ecosystem: Environmental > Terrestrial > Soil >... | reverse complement strand
ATGTCGTCAGCAAATACTGCATCGCGCCCTTTCAAATCCACTTCGGTTGCGGTTATCTCGACTTTACTTTCCGTAGCACCCTCCTTACGTACCCGTTTCTTTTGGAAGACTGTATGTTCGGCATCCAGCTCCTTGGCGACGGTAGCAGCCCATTGCTCGGCCTCCTCGTCTGGGCCTATGACGAATGGCTTCTTCGGATGTATGGTTTTCAGGGCATATTTTCCCAAGAGAGGCATGGCTGAAAGGTTCTGGGCAGGAATCTTGAAGATCTTCGCTACGTCGCCAAGTCGATGAAGGTGGCAATCCACAGTCAGGAATTTGGTGGTTCCCACATCCTCTAGGAGACGGGCGATAACTTGAGAACTGAGTGCCTCTCCAGGATAGAAACGAGAATCCTGCCGAGCGTAGGCCAGATACGGAGCCACCACTGTAATGGTTTTCGCTCCCAAGTCGCGCAATGTGTCGACAATCATTAGGAGTTCGAAGATATGCAGGTCCGCATAGATATGCTGGTTGGGTTTATGGTACAGCGACTGGATTACGGCCACATCTTGACCCTTCACATCATCGAGTATTCTTACGTATTTGTCACCGTCAGGAAACCTCTTGATCTCTAGACGGCCAACATTCTCGCCAACTTCTTTTGCAACCTTCTCGGCCAAATCACTTGAGGCGGAGCCGCCTAGTATTATCATGGGGGAACGGACGCGTGCCTCGGGGATCTAATAAAAGCTGAGCCGAATCAGGCCAAAGTCCTCGGATTTGCAAGGGTGGGGTAATGCTCCAGTCAAGTGTCACTTGCAGAGACTGATTCTGGTTACAAGCCGCCTTTCGAAGAAGAGCCCGAGCCTGTCTCTTCAGGGTACGGGCGTCTTTGAAGAGGTCGACGGAGGATCACAGAGTTGAGGCTCTCCAGCCGACTGGTATCCCAATCCTGGACAAAGTCACCGGAGGCGGCTTTCCTCGGCCCTCCGCGATCGCTTTGATGGGACCAATCGGTAGTGGCAAATCCTCGCTCGTCAGGGAACTCGTCACGAACTTCATCCGCCAAGGATGCAGCCTTCTTTACTATTGCATTGATGATCCGGCCGACATCGTAAAGCTCGGGTTAGAGGATCACCATATCGCCGTCGACAAGATAGAGCAGGAAGGTCGGCTTGAGTTTGTGGACATGTTCTCTCTCGGGGCCCAGAAATTGGCCGAGTCTCTGCCAAAGATGGACCCCTCAGAGATACTCGAGGAGACGCTGAAGTTTCAGGACCTTCTAAGCTACGGCAGAAGCTTCGCGCTGAAACCTGGAATGGGTCCTAAGATCATTGTGATGGATTCCATTACGCCCTTCTTCCTTCTCACGGAGGCTCGAAAAGTCTTCCAGTATGTTCAAGTCATGCGATTTGCGACGAGAATTGCCCGGGCGGTAACAATTGCGATCCTTCACACTGAGGTAGTGGACGAGTCACTTGAGAATGCGACTGCCAATCTAGCGGATGGCGTTATTGAGATGAAGAAGCGGACCGGTGAGATACTGTTGAAAGGAGGGACAATGAAGGTCTTGCGAATAGGCCGGAATCCGATCATGTCTCGAGGCTACTTCTATCAGATCACTCAGCAGGGAATTGTCTTCTCAAATTCGCCAGTGATCTAGAATCCCTAACCGAAAGACGACCCGAATAATTCCGAATAAGCGAACCTGGACTACGCCAATTTCTTCTCACAACACAACTGAAAAAGACTACCGTCACATCATTAATTCGAGAACTTGATGCGGCCGAGTCTAGGTCCAAGGATCATACTGCATTGTGACCTAGACGCTTTCTATCCGTCTTGTGAAATAAAGCGAAACCCTTCACTTGCCGGAAAGCCTCTCATCGTGGGCGCGGATCCGAAAGCGGGTCACGGGCGCGGAGTCGTAATGTCTTGCTCGTACGAGGCAAGGAAGTTTGGCGTTCGATCAGGGATGCCAATATCCCAGGCCTACAAGCTTTGTCCTCAAGGCGTCTACGTTCCACCAGATTTCGAGTTCTATGGTAAGACCTCCGACCGAGTCATGAGCCTATTACGGAAGTTCGCTGACAGGTTTGAGCAGACAAGCATCGACGAGGTCTACTTCGATGTAAGCGATCGATGCGATAGTTTTGATGAAGCAATTGACCTCGCGCGAAAGGTGAAGATTGAACTCAAGAATGTTGAAGGCCTCACAGTCAGCCTAGGGATCGCGCCCAACAAATCGATAGCGAAGATGGCCTCAGACATGAACAAACCGGATGGACTAACAGTCGTCAGGCCTGACGATGTGAAATCATTCCTTGAACCGTTATCTGTAAACAAGATTAGCGGGGTCGGAAAGAAGACCACTGAATTCTTGCAAGAGCACGGCATTGAAAGGATCGGACAACTAAGCCAGATACCCGCGAAGAAGCTCACGGACTGGTTCGGAAAAGGTGGTGTCTGGCTCTGGGGAATCGCTAATGGGATCGAAGAGACGCCCGTAGAAGAGCGACCTCTCCGCAAATCCATCAGCGTAGAACAGACCTTTGAAAAAGACATTCAGAACAAGGGCGTCGTCAAAGAGGCCCTCGAGTCTCTCGTCTTGGAAGTACATGAGCGTCTCCTTGGGGAGAGACTGCTCTTCCGGACCGTGGGCATCAAGGTCCGCTTTGAGGGGTTTCAGACTTTCACTCGTGAAAAGACTCACACGGGCTATGTTGACGACCAGGATGTTATTCGTGAATATGTTGGCTCTCTTTTTCGAGAATTCGAAAAGGATCGGCGAAGAGTTCGGCTCGTAGGAGCTCGCCTATCGGACTTGAAGCCGGCTGAAGGACGACAAACGCGGCTGGGATAGCCAGAGTTAAAGCTCAGGATTGTGACTCTGAATGAATAGCTTGAGCACGATTCCGTGGAGAATCAATCCGGTCTCCATCTTGGCTGCGGCGATTTCTTTGATCGGCGCATTCCTACCATGGTGGGGATTCGACGTCTCAGGCATTAGCATCAACCAGGCGCATCGTTGGACTATCTGGAATCCACCCCGATTCAACACACAGGTCCCCGGCGGGGCCATGGTCTCTTGGAGCTTTACTATTTCCAGTGTCTCTGTCTTGGTCCTAGTGCTCGTGGCTACAGCTCTGGTTGTTGTGGGTAGCCTTACCCTTCTCAGACGTTATCTCCTGGGAGGACTAGTTCTCTCAGCTCTTGCACCGGTCGTTTACGCTGTCGCGGTAAACTACGTAACAATGAACTACTGTCTCTCTCCATTCTGCGTTTCTGGACCAGTCGGAGTTGAGTCTGTTTCTAGAGTCGCTGGACTTAGCGTTGCCTGGGGATTCCAGAGCGGATTCTATATTTTCCTAACGGCAGTGCTGGTTTTGATCGCGGGTTTGATACTCAACTCCAGACTCAGTGGAAGGATGGTCCCAATTGGGACGATAATGACTCCGACCGCCTCAGGAGCCGCAGCGGTATCGTGTTCCCATTGTGGATCAAACATGCAAGCCCTGTCGAAGTTCTGTCCAAACTGCGGCCAGGCCAGAACTGCCCCTCCTCCTACGGAATAGTTTCGATACTCGAGCTGCCGCAAGGCTACTACATGGCGTGAGAATCGCTCTGGGCTTGATTAGTTTCACCGATCTAAGGTTCTCATCTATAATGTCAAGAAATCCCCAATAGCATATTACATACGCAAGAACGAGCGGAGACGCGCCGCGTTTGGACCCTTTAGAGAATCGACTCAGCAATCCCTACGCCAGAAGGTTGCATGATGAGTACAACCGTCAATACTCGCTCGCCAGCTTGGCCAGATCAAAAGGCCTGGACCCGTCGGCGAAAGTTGAGTCCCAGACCACGTACGACCTTGCTGAGAGGGTCGAGAAGGCCGTCGGTCCCGCCGGTATTGCTGAACGAATTAGGGAGCTTGTAAAGATCATCTCACGAGAAGAGACAGCACTCAAGATCAGCGAAGAAATTGTGCTCGGCCGCTTCGGAAGCTTCGAGGAAGAGCCGGCCGCAGAGCAGGCGGTTCGCACTGCACTAGCTGTTCTGGACGAAGCGGTGACTGTCGCCCCAATACAGGGGATTCACGATGTTAGGATTCGTCGAAACGACGATCGCACAAGACATCTAGCAATCTACTTCGCGGGGCCCATGCGATCTGCTGGTGGCACTGAGATGGGGATGACGATGATAGTTGGAGATCATGTCCGTCGAAGGCTGAACCTCCAGCCCTACAAGGCAACTGAGGGTGAAGCTCGCCGATTCGTTGAGGAGCTCCGGATCTACGAACGGGCCGTTGCCAGGTTCCAGTACCGTAACTCAGATACTGTGTTGCACGACGCAATGCTCAGACTTCCCGTCGAGCCCAACGGCGTCGAAACAGATCCTGTGGAGGTAGCTGTAAACCGGAACATTGCCAGAATCGAGACCAACAGGGTTCGTGGCGGAGCCTTGCGAGTCATAAATGACGGTCTCCTAGGCCGTTCTCAGAAGGTTCTCCGTATTGTAGAGAGGCTCAGCCTCGAGGGCTGGGACTGGCTACGCCCCTTGAAGACGGCCTCAGCTGAGGGTGAAGAGGCGAAAGAGTTCATGTTCATGGAGGATGTGGTTGGGGGTAGACCCATCTTCGCATTTCCAGGCGCTCAAGGCGGATTTCGAGTAAGGTATGGCCGAGCGAGAAACACGGGTCTAGCGTCTGTCGGGGTCCATCCAGCGACGATGGAGATTCTCGGAGGATTCTTGGCTGTAGGAGTTCAGATGAGAACTGAGCGTCCTGGCAAGGCGGGGATAGTTACGGCCGTGGATTCGATCGAACCACCGGTAGTTAGGATGATGGATGGTTCGGTCGTGAGGATCGATAACCCGAGTGAGGCCCGAGCCGTCAAGGATCGGATTGACAGAATCCTCTTTCTCGGCGACCTCATGGTTGGTTACGGCGAGTTTCTAGAAAACAACCGCACACTCGTCCCTTCGGGCTTCGTTGAGGAGTGGTGGAGCCAGCTTCTCGCTGAGAAGATGAAAACGTTCGAAGCTGATACTGGGGTTCCGTCGCTCTCGATTACTAAAGAACGCCTTCACAGTCTAGCCACAACTCCGCTAGCAACAAAACCCTCCGCGAGAGAGGCGTTGGAAATATCCCGGAGCCTCAATGTTCCCCTACATCCCCTCTACACTCACTTCTGGGATGCGATCAAACCCAATGAGCTGCAATACTTACGGGAGAGAATTCTCGAGTTCTCAAAACCATCTGAGGAGACTATTCTAATTCCTAACGATGCAATGCTCAAGTCTCTCTTGGAGAGGCTTTGTCTTCCGCACAAGGTCCGAGGAGACTCTGTCCAGATTGGAGAGAACGAGACCCTCATTCTGCGGGCAATTCTCAAGCCCGACAGCCAGGAGCCAGAGCATGACGGGGCCAACACTCTAGAGCGTCTCAGCCATCTCGCCGGATTCCCTGTGAAGAGCAAGGCTCCGAATTACGTGGGAGCCCGAATGGGCCGCCCGGAGAAAGCTAAGGAAAGAGTCATGACGCCAAAGGTTCACTGCCTCTTCCCAACTGGCCAGTTCGGAGGAATGCGCCGTGATATCGTCGAAGCCTCACGCAAATTGGCCGTCAGCCTAGATGTCGTAGACAGGGTCTGTCCCAGCTGCGACGCGTGGGAGCCTCGCGTCCGATGCCCTACATGTGGGACCTTGACGGTAGAGCACAAGTCGTGTCCAAGATGTGGCTTGCCTGGGTTCGGGCTCTGCAAGAATTGCAATGTGGAGACTGTCTCTTACAAGAATAAGCCGGTCGATCTCAAGCAGGTACTGGAAGCAGCCGTAAGACGCGTTGGACTAGCGAAATCACCTGAGATAATTAAGGGTACGAAGGGCTTGCTGAATAAGACAAAGACGCCGGAGCCTCTTGAGAAGGGGATGTTGAGAGCTGGGAGGGAAGTGTCGGTCTTCAAAGACGGGACGATCCGGTTCGATGCGACTAATGCGATCCTGACACAGTTTCGGCCCAGCGAAGTAGGTCTCTCGATCGAGAAGGCCCACATGTTGGGTTACGAGAAGGACATGGAAGGCAACCCACTCGAAACCCCGAGCCAGCTCTGCGCGCTCGAAGTCCAAGATCTCGTGGTCCCGGAGACATGCGCGCAATATCTGCTAAAGGCCTCCAAGTTTCTAGATGACCTTCTCTCCTCCTACTATGGCCTCGAGAGGTTCTACAATGCGTCGAAGAGCGAGGATCTGATAGGCCGCCTCGTCGTGGGCCTTTCTCCCCACACGTCCGTAGGCGTCGTCGGCCGAATAGTAGGCTTCACCAAAGCGAGCGTCTGTTACGCCCACCCATTCTGGCACGCCGCGAAGAGACGAGACTGCGACGGGGACGAAGACTCAGTGTCCCTCTTACTAGACGTGCTGCTGAATTTCTCCCGGGAGTTCATGCCTGACAGAATCGGCGGCCTCATGGACGCCCCGCTGCTACTGTCACCACTGCTCAATCCCGCGGAAATCGCGAGGCAAGCCCTCAACATCGAAAACGTCTCCCAGCTTCCCATCGAGTTCTATGAGAAGACGTGGCAGGGCGCGCACCCTAGTGAAGTTGAGAGTCTTGTTCCGACGCTGAACTCGAATCTTGGGAATGGCGGGGACCAGTGGACTATTGGCTTCACGCACCCGACAGAGGATCTTGACAATGGAAGGCTGATCAGTTCCTACAAGGAACTTCCCACAATGCTTGACAAGGTCAAGGAGCAACTCCATCTCGCGGATCAGATTGTCGCGGTTAAGGGTGAGGAGGTGGCCGTCAAGGTTCTGTCAACACACATCCTCAGAGATCTTGTAGGCAATCTCCGAACTTTCACTTCCCAGCGAGTCAGATGCACAAAGTGTGGATCTAAGCCGCGTCGTGTCCCTCTGGGAGGAACATGCCATAGATGCGGTGGAAAGCTTGCGGCCACGGTCTTCCGGGGTGGCGTCGAGAAGTATCTGGATGTGGCTACTGAGATGGTTCAGCGTTACAACATTCGAGAATATTATCGTCAGCGACTCGAACTCATCAAGGTAGAACTAGCGGAGACGTTCAAGGCGTTGCCTGTGGACAGGGAGCAGCAGAAGTTGTTCGTGGCAGACTTCGCCTGAGGGTCCGAGTCTGAGTCCTGCTTATCATCCGAGAGCGTACGTGTCGGGAATGAGAAATGTTAGCCGGGGACTAGTGTCCAGGACGAAGATTATCGAGATTATGGAGAAGGGAAGGAACAACATTCCCGAGATCAGCGAAAAGGCTGGGCTAAGCCAGAGCTGCGTCGGATATCATCTGAAACTTCTTTTGAAACATAGAGTGGTGGCTGTGAACCAGTCGGGCCGAGCGGGCAGATGGACGCTGACAAAATACGGACAAGAGAAACTGTTACCCTGAGTTGTAGAAATGAAGGATGTTGGGGAAGCGGTGGCATCTGTAATCATTCTTGGCATAGGTCTCTCGATAACTATCTCAGCTGTTGCTTCCGGCAGGTTGTTCTCTGTAGGGAATGGAGCCTGTCGGGAAGGAATCTCGGGTGACTGTTTGCTATTTGCCGTTCTTGTTATCTGGGGGCTTTCAGCTACAATTGTGGGGTCAGCGTATGTCGTGTTCCGGATCTGGCGGAGCCCTCGGATCCCTTGGCTGCGACGCTAGTTCTGGAATTGTGAGATGCTACTTTGTAATGGTCCGGCTTCTGTCGACATTGCCTTCCAGTCTAGCTCTGCTAGTCCGGCTAGTCGTCGGAACTCGTTTACGGATCCAGGCCCGAATCCTGCGAAGTGGTTGTTGAAGAAGATGAACCCCTGTCTGAAGAGGTTCGATTTTTCCTCTAGTGTGTCGTACCATTTCTTGAGAACTTGTGACTGGTCTTTCTGTGTGCCGCCGAAGTTGGTGATGGTCCTGTCTCCCACCATTCTGAGGTAGGCTATGTCAGAGGTTGCCTCTGGGGGTGTGGATGCGTACTGGTTCTCCGACCATGCCAATGCTACGTTCTTGCTTTCGAGTAGTTTGTAGATCTCGGGTTTGAACCAGGACTTGTTTCTGAACTCTATCGCGTGTTTGTACTTCTGGTCGATCTGGCCAACGAAGATTTCCAGAGCTTCCTTGTCTTTCCTGTAGTTGAACGATGGTGGAAGCTGGATTAGTAGAGGGCCGAGCTTCTCTCTTAGCTCGGAGATCGACTTGTAATAACGTTCCAGTTGGGCGAGGCTATCTCGCAGCTTCAGTTCATGTGTTATCTTCTTCGGAAACTTGGCAGCAAAGAGAAAGGTTTCTGGGGTTATTTTCCGCCAGTTGGCGACCATTAGTGGTGAGGGTGTGCGGTAGTATGTGGAGTCTATTTCGACAGCGTTGAAGACATTTGAGTAGAGTTTGAGATAGTCGCCGGGTTTTGCGTCTCTGGGATAGAAGGGTCCGACCCAGTCCTGGTAGGACCAGCCGCTACAACCGATACGTAGACGCTCAGGGTTTGGGAACAAGGACCGACGTTCGATATTCATGTACTGTCCGGGTTAAAGGGTTGTTTTGGCGATGAAAGTGTGAAGGAGTGTTTTTGTTTTTGACACACCCCGGGGGGTTGAGAAAAAGATAACAGAAAAACAATAGTTAGTAAGGAAAGAAAAGATAACAGACTGACAAGAAAGTTACCGCAATCCTCGTGCACCATAGCCATATGTGCAAGAATCCCGTGATGAATCGTGACAATGGCACCGCTGTAACCGAAAGCACTATTGTTACGAACTTGGGGTGCATTTCTCGATAGGGCTAGGAGCCAAGATTGACGAGACTCCCGACAAGAATTTCCTTAGTAAAGTATGTGGAGGGTTAGAACGATTGCACTGAGAATTCCCTGCGTCTTATTTTGCTCTGACGAGAATATTTTCGCCATCAATCCTGACTTCGTAAGTGGGTTCCGGGTTTCCAGCGGGACCCTCTTTGACAGCGCCCGTCCTCAGGTCGAACCGGGAACCGTGCCATGGGCACTCGACCTCATAGTTGTCGAGAATCCCCTCGTCAAGGGGTCCCTCTTGATGAGTGCAGACATCTCCGATAGCGAAATATTTTCCGTCGACATTTGCTAGTACTACGTCCTGGCCTTCCACGGTTACCTTCCTCATTATGCCTGGAGGTATCTCGGACGTTGATGCAACCCGGGAGAATTCGGCTGTTTTGATCGTGGACATGCTCACTAAGACGACCTAAAAGATGATTCTCATAGTATTAGCGTTTTCACGTTGGGAACACCATTCTAATATTCTCGATTCCGTCAGGAATTACTCAAGGTAGAATCTCAGCCCGGGAGTCCGGAATAGGCTCATAGTCGTGGTATGGAGAGCAAGCAAGCATGGACAAGCAGTCGACGATTAGAACCATTCGAGCATCCTACAAAATAGACCAAGTGGAGAATGGATGGACGGTCGCAACCAGCGACGGCAACATGTTTGTCTTCGCCGACTCCAAGGAGCTGGCCGAGTGGTTCTGTATGGTTGTCGGAGTTCCTCTTGACGAGAAGAAGGCCAAGGAGGATCCGCTTGAACTGGAGATCCGGAAGCTCGTCAAGTCATACAACCTCATCGCCGAAGACGTCGACAAACACTTCGTAGCCACCCACATCCGGAACTAATCGTTTCGACGTTTACAACTAGCAATTTCATCCTTCTGCAAGCATACTTTGCTTCATTAGATTCGCATCGCAAGCTTGCTACCGAAAACCAAACATACGTTACCAACCAACCGCGAAGAGCGAGAGGCCCTTCGACTCATGAGTTCTCAGAGTAAGACTTTCGATTTTGTCAAACTAAACGAACTGCCCGAGAAGCCCCGGAAGACCGGGGTTATTGAGTTCAGAGGCCCCTACTACACTCCCGTCACATATGGATATCTCAGCGACCTCCTTGACGATTGGGGAGAGTATGTTGACGGCTTCAAATTCGCAGGTGGAAGCATGCGCCTGCTCGACCGCGAGAAGACGCGGAAGATTATCCAGCTCTGCCACGAGCACGACGTTTACGTTTCAACCGGAGGATTCGTCGAAAGAGTAATCGTCCAGGGAGCAGATGTGGTCGACAAGTATCTAGAGGAATGCAAATCATTAGAATTTGACATGGTCGAAGTCTCCAGCGGCCTCGCAGCCATCAAGCTGCAAGACAAGGTCGCGATCGTCAAGCAGGTGCAGAATCTAGGAATGAAGGCCAAACCAGAGGTCTCGATGATGATAGGCGCCGGAGCCGGAACCCACATTGTGGGTTACAAGACGAAGATGAGGACCCTCCTAGACGTTGTCAAGGAGACGACGGCGCATCTCGATGCGGGTGCGAAGATTCTCATGCTTGAATCCGAAGGTATCACGGAAGATCTCCCGCCTACCAAGTGGCGGAAGGACGTGGTCAAGAAGCTCGTGGACAAGTTCGGCTACCACACATGGATGTTCGAGGCTTCGGACCCGCCCGTCTTCAAATGGTACCTCAAAACTTTCGGAAAGGATGTCAACCTCTTCATCGACCATTCGCAAATTGTCGAGTTCAACGCCTGGCGTCTGGGACTCTGGGGAGACCCAGACATCTGGAAGGGAAAACGTCTCAGCTATCCGAGCACCAGATGATAACAAGGGCCTAACGGAGAGTCATTATCGAGACGACTTTCGATACGTCCTTGGCCTTCTCAAGGTTCCAGGCAGCGTCAAGTATTCTTCTGGCATGATTCTTATCCAGAATCTTCCTTGTAAGCCTCAGGAACTTCTGCTCAACATCCTGGTCACTCATCGGATTTTTAGGATGGCCCTTGTGGTAGTCGACCTGTTTCGACACACCCTTTCCAGATGAGAGCTTCACCGTAACCCTGTTCGCCACCGCTTCTGGATACATTGAGCTCAGGGCCTTGTCTTCGACAACTGTGATTTTTTTCAGAAAATCGAGAATCTTAGAATCTCGGAACTTCTTTTCGCTGTAGGTAGAATTGTCAATCTTTCCCTCTAGCAGAGCCATCCCGACAATGTATGGGAGGCTGTGGTCTGCAGTCTCTTTCGTCAGTGGATTCCATTTTTCAGGATCCTTGCCGAGTATCGTGTAGCCAGCTTCATGTGATGCAATCTCCACTGAGATGATACCTTCAGGCTTCTCGATCTCCTTTCTCGCCTCGAGTGCAGCCCAGATGGATGTCTGGGAGTGGATCTCTGCCGGGAAGAATTTCAGATATGTTTCTGCGATCTTGAATGATCCGTTTTTTCCTCCGAAGTCGTCAATGTTCATCTCGAAGGGTCCTGAGAC
>Ga0209761_1002903_pt1 | contig 11279 bp, 9 predicted proteins | sample GraSoi013_1_40cm_4_FD_185818 | JGI IMG/M metagenome (GOLD analysis project Ga0209761, IMG submission 185818) | Grasslands soil microbial communities from the Angelo Coastal Reserve, California, USA - Sample 09_25_2013_1_40cm (SPAdes) (version 2) | ecosystem: Environmental > Terrestrial > Soil >... | reverse complement strand
ACGCCGACGCCGACACCGACACCGACACCAACAGCGACTCCGACGCCCTCAGCAACACCGGCCGCTGCGGAACATGTCCAAACCGGTTGGAGTACCCAGCAGTATTCGCTCGCCGGCGACGGCGCGTTGACCTCGGCCGCGCCCGACGCGGACAAGCCCGACTCGTTTACCTACGACCCGATGAACCCCGTGCTGTCGTACGGCGGCAACGTCTGCTGCACCGGCAACGCCGTGCAAGCCGGCGCCTTCGATCAGCGGCGCATGGAAGCGCGCGACGATATCCTCGTCTACACCACGGAGCCGTTCAAGGAAGGCACCGAAGTCAGCGGGCCGATCACGCCGACGCTGTACGTGTCATCCGACGCGAAGGACACCGACGTCACGGTCAAGGTGCTCGACGTCTATCCTGACGGCCGCGCGTACAACCTCGACGAATCGATTCAGCGCATGCGCTATCGCGATGGCTACGACAAACCGCTCGCGTGGATGGAATCAGGCAAGGTCTACAAGGTCACGCTGCAGCCGCTGACGACGAGCAACTACTTCGGGGCGGGCCACCGGCTGCGAATTGAAGTGTCGAGCAGCAACTTCCCGCGCTTCGATCGCAATCTCAACACCGGCGGCAACAACTACGACGAGAGCAAAGGCATCGTCGCGCACAACGCCGTTCACCATTCGAAACAGTACCCGTCACAAATCACCGTGACCGTCGTAAAGCGCGGCGCAACGTCCTCCGCGCCGGCGAGGTAGGGGCTGTCTCACATTTACTCGTATCGCAGGGCCTCAGTCGCCTCAATCTCCGTCGCGCGGCGCGCCGGAACGTAACACGCCGCGAGGCCGATCAGACAGAACGCGGCCGCCGATCCGCCGAACGCGAGCGGATCGGCCGGTCCGACGCCGAAGAGCAGCGACCCGAGCGCGCGGCTGACTCCTGCGGCGAGCGTCAGTCCGATCGCGACGCCAATCAATGCGAGCGTCATCCCCTGCCGCAACACCATGCGCACGACGTCGCGCGACTGCGCACCGAGCGCCATGCGGATGCCGATCTCGCGCGTGCGGCTCGTGACCATGTACGCCGTCACCCCGTAAATCCCGATCGCCGCGAGCAGGAAGCCGACGATGCCGAGGCTCGCGGATACCGATGCGGCGACGCGCTGCGGCACGAGACCGAGCGACGCGTAGTCCTCGAGCGTTTGTGCGGTGACGATCGGCAGGTTCGGATTCATCGACGCGAGCAGCTTGCGAAGGTCAGCCGCGAGACGCTGGCCCTGCGTCGACCGCGCGGCGATCGTCGTGCGCGACATGTACTGCTGCTGCAGCGGCACGTAGACGAATGGACGCGGATCTTCGCCGAGGCTCCGGTATTTCGAATCGCGCGCGACGGCGACGACCGTCAGCGTCCGCATCGCGTCCGGAGCGCCCGGACGGCCATCCTGCTGGATCAATGTTTTGCCGACCACATCCAGAGTGCCCCACCAGCGCCGGGCCGCCGTCTCGTTTACGATCACCACCGACGGCGCGCGTTCACGATCCGCGTCGGTGAAATCCCGTCCAGCGGCGAGCCCCATCTTCATCGTCGCGAAATAACCGGGCGTGACGACGTTCCAGTCCGCGTCGAAGAACCGCCGCCCCTGCGGTGGCGTCACGCCGGGCACCGACAAGCCGCCCAACCCGAGACCGCCGCCGCCGAGCGGCACCATCGCCGACAGCGTTGCCGACGCCACACCCGGCAGCTCGCGGACGCGTTGCACGAGGTCTCGCGCGAAGACACGGCCCGTCTGGTCGGTGTAACCGCCGAGCGCGAGATCGAGCGACGCGAGCTCGACGCCGCGCGGATCGAATCCCGGATCGACGTCGGCGGCCCGCTGCAGCGCGCGCACGAACAAGGCGGCGCCGACGACGAGCACGATGCTGAACGCGACCTGGCTGACGACGAAGGCGTGGCGCAGCCGCAGACGCTCGGGTCCACCCTGCGCGTCGGACTTGAGACTGGAGAGCACCTCCGCTCTCGACGCGTGAAGCGCGGGCGCCAGGCCTGATAACACCGCCGCGACGAGCGACAAGCCGAGCGTGAACGCCATCGCACGTGCGTCGAGCGGCAGCGACACGTCGACGGGAACCGGCAGCGTCGGCAGCAGCGACACGAGCATCGTCGTCATCACGCGCGCGAGCGCAAGGCCGGCGCCGGCGCCGATTAAGAACAAGAGCGTCGCTTCGACGAGCATCTGACGCACGAGCCTCGCGCGCCCCGCGCCGATCGCGAGACGAACGGCGATCTCGTGCCGCCGCGCCGTCGCGCGCGCGAGCAGCACACCGGCGACGTTGGCGCACGCGATCGCGAGCACGAGGCCGACGATCCCCATCAGCACCGCGAGAAACGCGGCAACCGGCGCGCCGTTGCCCGGAATCGGCGACGAAGCCACTACGCGCAACCCCTTGCCGCGGTTGTCGTCGGGGAATTCGCGCTCGAGGCCTCGCCCGATGTTCTCGAGCTCGGCCTGCGCCTGGCGGGCGGACACTCCACGCTTCAAATGGTTAACACCTGTTAACGCGGTTCTCCTCCCGAGCGTTATGGACGCAGGAGAGCAGTCATGGGCGACATCGTCTTTTTTCCCTGTTTCTTCGGGACGATCAGCTTCGTCGTCTGGGTGGTTGTCAACGCCTGGCAGCGTCGCCAGCGCATCAAGCTGGTCACCGACTTCAACAACCGTGTGCTCGAGCGGCTCGGCTCGATGAAGGAGCTCAGCGAGTTCCTTCACAGCGATGGAGGCGACCGACTGATGAAGGTCCTCACGGCCGAGCGCGGCTCGACGGCGCCTCGCGACCGCATCCTCGCCGCGGTTCAAACGGGCGTCGTCTTCGTCACTGTCGGCGTCGGGTTGTTGGCCGTCACCTGGCGATCCACAGGCGATGAGCACGAGGTGCTCACCGTGATCAGCGCGATCGTGCTGTCGCTCGGTCTCGGCTTGATGCTGTCCTCGGCCGCGTCGTACTGGGTCGCCCGGAACCTGCGCATGTTCGAGGCGGATTAAACGAACGCCCCGTGACCCCCGTGATCGATGACGCGGGCTTCGAGGCGTTCTACCGCCGGACTGCGGCTCCGCTGCGGGCTTACGTCGTGCGCGTGATCGGCAGGGCGGCGCCTGCGGACGACATCGTGCAGGAGGCGTATCTGCGGCTGCTTCGGGCACCGCCGCCGATCGACGATCCCGGGGAATTGCGTGCGTACCTGTTTCGCATCGCGAGCAATCTCATTCACGACCATTGGCGTCGCCAGCAGCGCGAGCGCAACGCAGCGGACAGCTATTCGAACGAGCCTGACGCCGTCATTCCTGACGTCTCGCTGCGACTGGATATGACGCGAGTGTTCGAGCAGTTACGGCCGCAGCAACGCCAATTGATGTGGCTGGCGTACGTCGAGGGCGCCGATCACCGCGAGATTGCGGCGGCCCTGGGTCTTGGTGAACGAAGCGTGCGCGTGCTGCTGCATCGCGCGCGACGCAAGCTGGCGACGCTATTGCGCGGGGAAGAACGATGACCGACGAACGCGATGACGAATTAATCGCCGCGTGGATGCAGGAATTCGCGGCGCTTCCGCTGGAGAAGTCATCTCTGCCGGATCCCGCGTATCTCTGGTGGAAGGCGCAACTGCTCCGGCGGTGGGACGCGCAGCGAACCGTAGTTGCCCCGCTCGAGTGGGGCGAGCGCGTGCAGGTGGCGACGGGATTGGGCGGCGCGGTGGTCTTGCTGGCACTGTCGTGGCCCCACGTTCCAATCGTCGCGACAGGAGTACTCGTGCTCACCGCGGCGGTCGCCGCCGGGTGGTGGCGACAGTCACTGACCAGCGATTGAGTCGCCTACACTAGCTCGCCCACCGCCACCAGCCGACGATGGCCAGAACCGCGCCGAGGATCGCCAGGATGGTCCAAACGAGCTGTGATTGATTGTCGGTCGTATTCGTGTTCGCCATCGCTTCCCTCGTGTCGCACGAGCTCGCCGAGTTTTTCAGCCGATCGGTTTCCAAGGGTGTGGGGACCGAGCAGTGTCGGTGAGTCCCCGCCGGGATCGGTGTGGCGGCGTCGCCGCACGAAAATCATTATCGCGCCCGCCAGTGCGCCTGCAGCGACCCCCGACACCAGGAGCCATCGCGCTTCAGGCAACACGATGGCGATCACGATCACGAGCGCCAGCAGCGGAATGCCGGCGAGGCCCTCGACGCGAACCGAAGCGAGGTTGGTCGTCACCGGACGAAATTGCTCGCCCATACTGCCTCCTATTCCACCTTCTTGCCGCCATCTTCACCGCCCACGAGCTTCTCCTGACGCAGCGCCGCAGCGCCGAGGAATCCGCCCATGCCCATCGATTCGACGGCGCTGCTCGGCACGAGCATCAGCGCACCCTTCTCCTTCAGTCCTTCATAGAGCATGTTCATCGCGCGCAGGTGCAGCGCCGTCGGGTTGTCGCGATACGACCGCGCCGCCACCTCGAAGGAGTGGGCGATTTCCATTTCGGCCTGACCGAGGATGATGCGCGCCTGCTTCTCGCGCGCCGCCTGCGCTTCGCGCGACATCGCGTCCTGCAGCGCGTCGGGGATGACGACGTCGCGCATCTCGACCGAGCTGACGGTGACGCCCCACGGATTCGATCGCTGATCGATGAGCTGCTGCAGCTCCTGTTCGATCTTTTCGCGCCCGCGCAAAAGATCCGTCAGGTCCGTGCGGCCGATGATGTCGCGGAGCGCAGTCTGCGCGGCCCAGCTCACGGCCTGCGGGTAATCCTGCACTTCGAGCGCCGCCTTCTGCGCGTCGTGCACCATCCAGAACAGCACGGCATCGACGTTGACCGGCACGGTGTCGGAGGTCAGCGTCTGTTCGGCGGCGAAGCTCGTGGTGATCGTGCGCTGATCGATCCACGTGGTCACGGTGTCGACGAACGGGACGATCCAGAACAGGCCTGGGCCGCGCATGCCGATGTAGCGGCCCAGCCGCAGCACGATCGCGCGCTCCCACTGCTGCGCGATTTTCGGCGACTGCATCAGGATGACGCCGACGAGCGTCAACGTGACGATCGGCACGGGGTTGTTCGTGATGACCGACGCCCACAAACCAGCAGCGATCGATCCGAACAGGATCAGCAACGCCACCACGTTGGTGCGCGGGCCGCGTGCGCCCGCGTCGGACTCCGATCCACGACGAACGAGGAGATGGACGGGGATCATCTGGCTCCTTTCCTTTCACCGGCAGGCCTGAAGGCCTGCGCCACCGGATTCGCAGCCGTGAAGGCCTGCCCTACCGATTCGCAGGCCTGACGGCCTGCGCTACGAGCGGGCCTCAATGGCCCGCTTCAAGAACGTCGCGTATCGACTTCCGAGATGACCTCGTCGAGCGTGAAGCCCGCGGCGTCCGCGTCCGACAGCATCCGCGTGACGAACGCCTTCAGCCGCCGCTGATGCTCGGCCGGCGGCCGTGCGTGCGCCGGCGTCGCGCTGATGAACGATCCAACGCCGCGGCGCGTCTCGAGCACGCCGTCGCGCTCGAGGTGCGCGTACACGCGCGCGACGGTGTTCGCGTTCACGCGCAGCTCCACCGCCAGCTGACGGACCGTCGGCAACTGATCGCCCGCGCGCAGCCGCCCGGCCGCGATCGCCGCCCGCAGTCCGCGCTCGATCTGGGCGTGGATCGGCGTCGAATCGCGCGCATCGATGGAGACGACGCTCATTGCCTTATTATACTAGTTAATTAGTACAAGTGCGTCAAGAAAAAGGGCTGAGGGCCTTTTTAGCCCTCAGCCCTTTGGTCCTTCCGAGCTAGTTACTTGCTGATCATCTTCAACGCGTCCGCACTGATCATCATCTTGCCGTCGTGATCCATCACGTCGCCGGTGATTTCGACCGTGTGCGCGATGTGTGGAATGAGCTTGGCGTTCTTCTCAGCTGCCAACCCGCCGGCGATTTCGTACACCTTGCCGTCGGACGTGAGAATCGCCAACGGGCGGCCCGCCTTCGCGCAGGCGATCGCGCAGTCAGTCGTGTCGCCCTTGGGCATTTTGTGGTCCTTGCCCGTGTTCGACTTGTCCATCTTGTAACAGGCCTGGTCGACGATTTGACCCTTGACCGTCTCGGTCTTGGCGAACGCAGGCGCGCCGAGCGCCAGGACGAATGCCGCCGCCGTCAATCCGGCGAGAAACGTACGCATCAGAAACTCCCTTCGTGAAAAAATGACCTGAAAGGTCAGTCGCTTATACCATACTCCCTGCTGTTATGAACAAATCCTTCTTCATCGCTTGTTTGGTCGCCGCCGGCATCGCGCTTCACGCGCAAACGACGCCGATCGCGCTGCCGAAGGTCGCGCCGACCGTCGACCAGGTGTTGTCGCTGAAGCGCGCCGGCTCGCCGCAGATCTCGCCCGATGGCCGCTTCGTGGCGTACACGGTTCGCGAGACCAACTGGGACGACAACGCGTACGAAACGGAAATCTGGCTGGCCAATGTGCAGACCGGCGGGACGCGGCAGCTCACCAACGCGAAGAAATCGAGCCAGTCGCCCGCCTGGTCGCCCGACGGCTCGAAGCTCGCGTTCGTGTCCGATCGCACCGACAAGCAGCAGATTTATCTGATCAACCCGCAGGCCGGCGAGGCCGAAGCGCTCACGACGCTCGAAGACGGCGTGAGCGGCTTCGCGTGGTCGCCCGACGGCAAGCGCATCGCCTACACCGCGACCGAACCGAAGTCGACGGCCATCAAGGATCGCGAGAAGAAGTACGGTGAGTTCGAGATCGTCGATCAGGATCACCGCATGACGCACCTGTTCGTGCTGGAGGTCGCGACGAAAGCGACGCGTCCGCTGACGTCCGGCGCGTTCACCGTCGGCAGCTTCGCGTGGTCGCCGGACGGCAAAAGCATTGCTTTCGATCACCGCATCAACAGCGATCCGGCCAACGGCGGCTCCGCCGACATCTCCATCGTCACGGTGACCGACGGCGCGATCCGAAAGCTGGTGACGCAGAGCGGCCCCGACAGCAATCCCGTGTGGTCGCCGGATGGATCGCGCATCGCGTTCACAACGGCGATGGCGAACCCGGACTACTTCTACACGAATTCGCTCATCGCCACCGTTTCGTCGAGCGGCAGCGTACCGACAGCTCTCAGCTCGGCGTTCGACGAGGATCCGAATCTCGTCGCGTGGAAGCCGAACGGTCTCTTCTTCTCGGCGTCGCACCACACATGGTCGTATCTGCATCGGCTCGATCCGGAGACGAAGACGGTCGCGCGCCTCGCGCCAAGCGACGCGGTGGTCATGTCCTCGTTCTCACTCTCGCGCGACGGATCGACGGTCGCGTTCCTTGGGTCGGATCCGAAATCGATCGCCGAGGTGTTCGTCGCGCCTCTCGAATCGGTGGTGTCCGGCTCGAGCCGGACCCTGCAGGCGAAAAAGCTGACCGACACCAACGTGCAAACATCGAACTGGGCGACGAGCACGCTCGACGTCGTGTCGTGGAAAAGCCAGGACGGCGCGACGATCGAAGGCGTGCTGCACAAGCCGTTGGATGTCGATCCGTCGCGCAAGTACCCGCTGCTCGTCGTCATTCACGGCGGGCCGACCGGTGTGTCGCGGCCGATTCCGTTCACGAGCTCCACCTATCCGGTTGACGTCTGGGTGCCGCGAGGCGTGCTCGTGCTCGAGCCGAACTACCGCGGCAGCGCCGGGTACGGCGAGAAGTTCCGATCGCTGAACGTCCGCAACCTCGGCGTCGGCGACGCGTGGGACGTCATCTCCGGCATCGATTCGCTGATCGCGAAGGGGATCGTGGATCCCGCACGAGTTGGCACGATGGGCTGGAGCCAGGGCGGCTACATCTCAGCGTTCCTCGCGACGCACGATGCGGCGCGCTTCAAGGCGATCTCGGTCGGCGCCGGCATCTCGGACTGGATGACGTACTACGTCAACACCGATATCCATCCGTTCACGCGGCAGTACCTGAAAGCGACGCCATGGGACGATCCCGAGATCTACGCGAAGACGTCGCCGATCACCTACATCAAGCAGGCGAAAACGCCGACGCTCATCCAGCACGGCGCCACCGATCAGCGCGTGCCGCTGCCGAACGCGTTCGAGTTGTATCAGGGGATGCAGGATCAGAAGGTGCCGGTGAAGCTGATCGTGTATCAGGGCTTTGGCGGCATCGGCCACGGTCCGAGCAAGCCCAAGAGCCATCGCGCGACGATGGATCACAACCTCGAGTGGTTCGATCAGTACTTGTTCCAGACAACAACCCGCCCGACAACGGCCGAACGACAACGGTAGGGGCGGCCCTTCAGGGCCGCCCGTGCGGGCCGGCCTGAAGGCCGGCCCCTACAGATGGAGGCGTTTGTGTTCGCTCGCCGATTCTCTTCTGCGTTCTTCATCCTCACGTGTCTCGCACTTGCCGCGCTCGGGCGTCCGCTTGCGCAGACGCGCACGACGCCGTCTGTGGTCGCCATTCGCGGCGGGACGATCCTGACCGTCACGAGAGGCGCGATCCCGAACGGGACGATCGTGCTTCGTGACGGCAAGATTGCCGCGGTCGGTGCGACCGTCTCGATTCCCGCGGGCGCGGACGTCGTCGACGCCGCCGGCAAGTTCATCTCGCCGGGGATCATCGACTGCCACTCGCACATCGCGGCCGACTCGATCAACGAAGGCGGGACGACGGTCAGCTCGATGACGGCCATCGAGGACGTCTTCGATCCGAGCGACATCGACGTGTATCGCGATCTCGCGGGCGGCGTGACGACCGCCAACGTGCTGCACGGCAGCGCGAATCCGATCGGCGGCAAGAACTACGTCATCAAGCTGCGATGGGGCAAGACGCGCGCGGAAGAGTTCGCGTTCGAAGGCGCGATGCCCGGCATCAAGTTCGCGCTCGGCGAGAACCCCAAGCGTCCCGGCGGCGGCGCCGGCGGACGTCAGGGCACCGGGCCCACGCGCTATCCGGCGACGCGGATGGGCGTCGAGTACGTCATCCGCGACGCATTCACCCGCGCGAAGGCGTATCAGAAGGACTGGCAGGAGTACGACCGCCGAAGGAAGGCCGGCGAAGACGTCGTGCCGCCGCGGCGCGACCTTCAGCTCGAACCGCTGGTGGAAATCCTCGAAGGCAAGCGGCTCGTCCACGCGCACTCGTATCGCGCCGACGAGATCCTGATGCTCCTGCGCGTCGCGGAGGAATTCAACTTCAAGATCACCACGCTGCAGCACGTGCTCGAAGGCTACAAGGTCGCGAAGGAAATCGCTGCGCACGGCGCCGGCGCGTCGACCTTCGCCGACTGGTGGGGCTACAAAATCGAAGCGATCGACGCGATCCCCTACAACGCGGCGCTGATGGCGCGGAAGGGCGTGCTCGTGTCGATCAACTCCGACAGCGCCGAGCTCTCGCGGCATCTCAACACGGAGGCGGCCAAGTCCATCAAGTGGGGCGGCCTGACCGACGACGAGGCGTTCGCGCTGGTGACGATCAATCCGGCGAAGCAGCTCCGCATCGACAACCGTGTCGGCTCGCTCGAAGTCGGCAAGGACGCCGACGTCGTCATCTGGAATCATCACCCGCTCAGCTCGTACGCGATCACCGAGCGCGTGTACATCGACGGGCAGAAGTACTACGACCAGCAGGACGATCAGAAGCGCCTGACGGAGCTGGCAAAAGAGAAGGAAACGCTCGCGAACGCCGAGCGCAGCGAGCGACGAAGTCCCACGTCAACGACCACCGAGACGCCGCGTCCGCGTGAGGATCGAGGGGCGAACGGGTCGAGCGCGGACGACAACGCTTCGAACACCAATGTAGCGCGGGCCTTTCCCCTCGGTGGACCTCGGGGCAGGCAGGCCCGCGATGGCGGCCCTGGAAACGATGTCAGGGCCGCCCTACAACAGCAGATTCAGCGCCCGAGGACGGCGACGCGTGGCGTCGTCGCGATTACCAACGCGAAGATCTTTCCGATTGCGAAGCCGCCAATCGAACGCGGGACCATCGTGATGCGCGACGGGATCATCGAATCGGTCGGCGCGAACGCGAGCGTGCCACAGGGCGCGCAGGTGATCGACGCGGCCGGCGCCGAGGTGTATCCGGGCTTCATCGACGCGTCGACGCCGACCGGCCTCGTCGATCCCGGCGCGGGCGGGTTCGGTGATGCGGACGAGCTCCTCGACTTCAATCCCGCGCTCCGTGCGCACGTCGCGTTTCACAACGACAGCGAGGCGATTCCGGTGATGCGCGCCAACGGCATCACCACCGTGGCAGCGACGCCGGGCGGAGGACTGCTCGGCGGCCAAATCGCCGTCATGGATCTCGACGGCTTCACGTGGGAAGAAAGCACGGTCGCGCCGTCGGTCGGCATCTCCTTCCAGTTCCCGCGCATCGGCGGGGGCGCCGCACAGGACCGCACCTACGACGACCTGAAGAAGGACCGCGACGCGCAGCTCGATCGTGTCGCGCGCCTGCTCGACGACGCCCGCGCGTACGCCAAGGCGGGCGGCGGCGAGGCGGAGCGGGGCGAAGGGGTCCCCGCGCAGCCCGGCCGGGGGGCAGGGGCCCCCGGAGTAAACAACGACGCCCGCGCGTACGCCAAGGCGGGCGGCGGCGAGGCGGAGCGGGGCGAAGGGGTCCCCGCGCAGCCCAGCCGGGGGGCAGGGGCCCCCGGAGTAAACAACGACGCCCGCGCGTACGCGAAGGCGGCTGGACCAAATCGACAACGGGATCTCACGTTGGAGGCGCTGGTACCGGTCGTCGAGAAGCGCGTGCCGCTGATCACGCGCGTCGGCACCGAGCAGGACATCCGCGACGCCATCGCATTCGCCGACCGCGTCTCGGTCCGCATCGTGATTACCGCGCCGGCTGCGGAAGCGGCAATCGCCGCGCCGCTCTTGAAGGACAAGAACGTGCCGGTGATTCTGCTCGACGTGCTGAGCCTGCCGACCCGTCAGGACCTTCCGCATCAGGCGAGTTATTCGGCCGCCGCGGGGCTGGTCAAGGCTGGCGTGAAGATCGCGTTCGCGGTCCCGAGCGAGACCAACGCGCGCCAGCTGCCTTACAACGCCGCGCAATCGGTCGCGTGGGGGCTCCCGCGCGACGAGGCGCTCAAGGCGCTGACGATCAACTCGGCGGAGATTCTCGGCGTCGCCGATCGCATCGGCAGCATCGAACCCGGAAAGATCGCGAACCTGATCGTCGCCAAAGGCGATCCGCTCGAGGTGCGCACGCCGCTGACGCACGTCATCATCGCCGGACGCGACGTCCCGCTCGACAACA
>Ga0209761_1002901_pt1 | contig 11284 bp, 9 predicted proteins | sample GraSoi013_1_40cm_4_FD_185818 | JGI IMG/M metagenome (GOLD analysis project Ga0209761, IMG submission 185818) | Grasslands soil microbial communities from the Angelo Coastal Reserve, California, USA - Sample 09_25_2013_1_40cm (SPAdes) (version 2) | ecosystem: Environmental > Terrestrial > Soil >... | reverse complement strand
CTCGGGCGGTCGCATGATCCACGCCGCCTGAATGGCCGAGTCACCGCTTGAACGCACGAGCTGGGCGGCCGCGATCGTGAACGCGTCCGCGGGATAGGCGAGCTGCGCGCGCAGATCCGGCGGCAGCCGCTCCGCGGGCTCGATGAGCGCCTGAAAGCGGCGCGCCCAGGCGGCGGTCAGCGAGTCGTAGCCCGGCGCGAGCCAGATATGGGTTTCGCCGGTTGCGACGCGGACCGCGCCGACGAGGCCGGCGCGGAGAAATCGCACGTCGCGGTCGCGCCACGTGAGTGGGCGAACCAGCGGAAAGTTGTCATGTGACACGTAGCCCCAACTCACCCACCACAACGCTCCATCGCGCAGCGCCGGTGCCGGGGCACCAAAGCGCGCGAACGGGGCGAGGTGCTCGAATCGCTCCGTGACGTCGCGCCGCCACACGAGGACGCGGCCGGTCGATTCACCGCGAATCAATCCCCACGCTTGAATTGTCCAGGCGATCGCGAAGCGGCGCCAGGCACCGACGAGGGGAACACCGACGGAATCGCCGGAGATCACGAGCGGAGCCTCGAGGCCGGGGCCGAACAACAGCGCGGCATTGGCCAAGGGCAAGGAGATGACACTGAGGCCGGTGTCCGTTTCGATCGCGAGACGCACCGGACCCGGTGCGTTCGTCGGCGCCACGATCCAGACGGGTCTGTTCGCGCCGGAGGCGACCGGCGAAGGCGAGGGTCTTAGCGCGACGGCGAGCGTCGGCGCGCCGACCGCGGCGGCGACGTGCCGTGGATCCCACAGCGGTATGGCGCGCGCCGCGGCTTCGCCTGAGGGGAAGGCCGGCGGCCCGTCGGGTTTGATGTCCTCGAGCCCGAATGCGAGGCGCTCCAGAGCCGCAGCGCGGCGAACCACGTCGTCGCTTTCGGGTCCCGGGCCCGAAGACGCGCGCACGACGCCGGGGATGACGAAGTAGCCTCCCGTCAGCGAGACGAGCAGCGCAGCCCAGGCGGCGAGGATCAGGGTGGGCCGGTCACGCCACGCCCACGCGAGCGAGATCACCGCGGTCACGATGGCCACCGCCGCGACGACAGCAGCGCCGGGGACGCGGATCGAGAGCGCCGCCTGGTCCACCGTCCCGTGGAGTCCTCCGACGATCTCCGCCGGATCGAGGGCCGCTCCCCAGGCGATGACGAGGGCAAGGCATGCCAGCAACACGCCCAGGTGCACCCGCGCGTAGTCGCTGGCGCGGATGCGCCCGCGGCGGATGCGCAACGAGCCGATCACGCCGTAGAGGACGGCCACGATACCCAGCGCGCCGACGACGAACAGCAGAGTGCGATTCTGCAACGTGGCGAGCCACGGCAAAACACTCACGTAGTAGCCAGCATCGCGTCCCAGATTCGTCGCGTCGGTTACGCCGAAATGCGGCGGCGCTGCCGCGAGCACGGCGTGACGCCACCAATCCCCCGTGCCCAGCGACAAGAACGCCCCGAGGATCACGCCGAGCACGATGGTGGCGCCGAGGAGCGTGCGGCGTGGCACGGCTTCCACGATCTCGAGGTCGCCGAGACGGCGGGGCATCTGCACCGAGCCGATGGCCCGGTAGACGATCAGCAAATTGCCGGTGATCCAGGCGATCGCGGTGAACAGGACGAGCGCGGAGAGCAACCGGGCGAGCGTGCGCGCCGCGATCAACGCCTCGCCGCCGGCGAAGGTCCGGTCCCAGGCGCGCTCGGTCGTCTCGACCGCCAGCCAGCGGCCGCCGACGAGCGCAGCCACCAGCAGGCCGGCGCCGATGAGGTACAGCCTGCGCCGGGTGTGCCGGGTCACGCCGTGACGCCGCGCGCCGCCAGCCAACCCTCGACTTCGGCGCGGTACGCGTCGCGTGCCTGCGGGCTCGTCGCCTCGAAGCGCATCACCAGGACCGGCTGCGTATTCGAGGCCCGAAGCAATCCCCACCCCTCGGGGAACGTGATGCGGACGCCGTCGAGCGTCGAAACCGGATACTTCTCGGCGAACTCCTCGGCGGCCCGCTGGACGACGTCGAACTTCTCTTCGTCGGGGCATTCGACGCGCATCTCGGGCGTGGCGTAGGTCTTGGGGAGGTCGGCGAGCAGGCGCGAGAGCGGCCCGCCCTCGCGGGCGACATAGGCGAGCAGCCGGGCGGCGGCGAACAGCGCGTCATCGAATCCATACCAGTCACCGCCGAAGAACATGTGCCCGCTCATTTCGCCGGCCAGCGGCGCGCCGATCTCTTTCATCTTCTGCTTGATGAACGAATGGCCGGTCTTCCACATGACCGGCTCGAGGCCGGCGCGCTTGAGCATCTGCGGCAGAATTTCCGAGCACTTCACGTCGAAGATCACGGGCTTGCCGCTACCCATCCGCCGTACCAGGTCGCGTCCGAACAGCACGAGCAGCTGGTCGCCGAGGACGGGTTCGCCCGTTTCGTCGACGGCCCCGATGCGGTCGCCGTCACCGTCGAACGCGATACCCAGCTCCGCCTTCTCCTGTTTCACGGCGGCCTGGAGGTCGTGCAGGTTCTCGAGCACCGTGGGGTCAGGGTGGTGATGCGGGAACGTCCCGTCGGATTCGGCGAACAGCGCGACGACGTCCGCGCCCAGCTCCCGCAGCGTCTCCACGGCCACGAGGCTGGTGACGCCGTTGCCGCAGTCCACGACCACCTTGAGCCGACGCGCAAGTGGTGCGTTGTGCTGCACGATCGCGTGCTGGTACGCGGTAAGCAGTCCGCGGTGCGCGGTGGTCGTGCCTCCGGCCTTCGTGATCAGCTTCCCGTCGTTGATGACTCGATACAGCTTCTGAATGTCGTCGCCGAATACGGCGTCGTGCGCCAGCACCATCTTGAACCCGTTGAACTCGGGGGGATTGTGCGAACCGGTGACCTGGATGCCGCCATCCACCGGCAGCGTCTTCGTGGCAAAGTAGAGCGCAGGCGTGGGAGCCTCGCCGATGTCGAGGGCGCTGCCGCCCGCGGCGGCGATGCCCTCCGCTATGCCCTGCGCGAGCCTGCCACCGGAGGGACGGTTGTCGCGCCCCACCGCGACGCGGGGCGGCTTGCCCAGCCGCTCCGTCGCAAACGTGGTGTACGCCTGTCCCACGGCACGCGCGGCCGCCGGCGTGAGCTCCTTGTCAACGAGGCCACGAATGTCGTACTGGCGGAAAATTGTGGTGGGAAGCTTCATGTCCTTTTCACACCCTGACGGGTGTGCTCGGCAATCGATGTCCTTAAGGACGGCGTTGGCCGAGCCCACCCTTCGGGGTGGGATCGGCAGTCGTCGTACCGACGGCGTGGACGCTGTCCCCCGCCGTTCTCGCGAGATCGAACAATCGGTTGGGCCAGACCCCGAACAGCAGCAGCCCAAACACGACGGCTGCGACGGCGGCACGTCCCCACCGGTCGAGGCGGACATCCACGTGCGCGGCCTCGATCGGCTCCGGCTTCATGTACATCGCCATGATGACGGGAAGATAGTACCCCGCCGAGACGACGCTGGTCAGCACCAGAACCGCGGCGAGGGTATTCTGACCGGCGCTCGTCGCGGCGATCAGGATGTACCACTTCCCGATGAATCCCGCGGTTCCGGGAAAGCCCAGCAACGACAGCATGCAGACGGCGAGTGCAAACGCGAGCCAGGGACGCCGGGCCGCCAGGCCTGAGAGATCGTCGATCGCCACGTCGCTCTCTCCTGCTCGTCCTTTGGCGATCAGCACCGCGAACGCGCCGAACGACGTCAGCGTGTAGGCGATCACGTAGACCAGAAACGCGCTGGTGCCCGCGACGCCACCGGCGGTCACCGCGACCAGCAGATAGCCCGCATGCGCCACGGACGAATAGGCCAGCATGCGCTTGAGCGAGCGTTGCCCGAGGGCGAACAGGTTGCCGCCGATCATCGTGATGACCGCGAGCCACCACAGCATATCATGCCACGCCGGGACGGCGGCGAACGCCTGGTACATCACGCGGAACAGCGCGGCAAACGCCGCGGCCTTCACACCGGTCGCCATGAACGCCGTCACCGGTGTGGGTGCGCCGTCGTAGACGTCGGGCGCCCACATGTGGAACGGCACGGCGGCGATCTTGAATCCAAACCCCACGATGAGCAGCGCGAGCCCCGCGAGCAACATCGCGCTTGGCCTCATGACGATATCCAGCTGCCCGCCGATCAGCCCGAGATTCGTCGTGCCCGTTGCGCCGTAGACGAGGGCAATGCCGTACAGCAGGAAGCCGGACGCGAACGCCCCGAGCAGGAAGTACTTGAGGGCAGCCTCGGCGGAACGTGCGCGACGCCGGTCGAAGCCGGCAAGCACGTACACCGCGACGGACATCAGCTCGAGAGCGAGGAAGATCACGATCAAGTCCCCGCCGGCCGCCATCAGCATCATGCCGATCGTGCCGAAGATCAGGAGCACGTAGTACTCCGGGGCCAACAGTTGCTCGCGCTCGAGATATGCGAAGGAGATCAGCACCGTCAGGGCGGCTGCCCCGACGAACACCCAGTCGGCGACCCACCGGAAGTCGTCGGCCACGATCATCGACACGGCGCCGCGGACGGCGGCGCGATTCCACCACAGCCACCAGATCGCGACTGCCGTCGACGCGAGCGCGAGCAGTGTCAGCCACCCCGCGATCCGCAGATCCCGGACGCTGCGATGCCGCCACGCGACGAACAGGAGCAACACGAGCGCCCATCCCGTGAGCACCAGCTCCGGAAGCAACGACAGCAGGAGATCGCGGGAGATCGCGGGATTCAGGTTCACGGCTGCCCGCTCCCGCCCGCCCCGGGCTTGAGCTGCTCGATCAGCGCGCGTGCGGACGGCTCCATGCGACGCAGGATCGGCTTGGGGTAGATCCCGACCCAGAGAATGCACACGAGCAGCGGCACGAGCACCACGATCTCCCGCGGCGTGAGATCGGGGAGCTTCTCGTTCTCATGCTGCGTCAGCGGATTGTAGATCACGCGCTGCAGGGCGGTGAGCAGATACGCCGCGGCGACGATCACACCGGTCGTCGCGAGCGCCGTCGCGACGGGATAGGTTCGGAACGAGCCGATCAGCACCAGGAATTCGCCGACGAACCCGTTGGTCCCCGGCAGCGCGATGGACGACAGCGACACGACGGTCAGGATCGCGGCGAACAGCGGGACCACGCGGGCGATGCCGCCGTAGGCCGCGATCATCCGACTGTGACGCCGCTCGTAGAGCATGCCGACCAGGAAGAACAGCGCGCCGGTCGAGATCCCGTGATTGATCATGACCAGCAACGCACCCTGCACGCTCTGCAGCGTCAGCGCCCAGATGCCGAGCATCACGAACCCGAGATGCGCGACCGACGAGTAGGCGATGAGCTTCTTGAAGTCCGGTTGTACCATCGCCACGAGGCCGCCGTAGATGATGCCGATCAGCGACAGGATCACGATGACGAGCTGCACTGTCTGGCTGAGGGCGACCGCCGGGAAGAACGGCAACGCGAATCGCAGGAAACCGTACGTTCCCATCTTCAGCAGGATGCCCGCCAGGATGACCGAGCCCGCGGTGGGCGCCTCGACGTGCGCGTCGGGCAGCCACGTGTGCAGCGGGAACAGCGGCACTTTGATCGCGAACGCGAGGAAGAAGGCGCCGAACAGCCACCAGGCCTCGGGTCCCAGATCCTTCGCGTTGCTCAGGAGGTGCGCGTAGGCGAATGAGTAGATGCCTGTCGTCCCCCCCGCGTGCACATACAGCACGAGGATCGCCACCAGCATGAGGAGCGAGCCGAAGAACGTATAGATGAAGAACTTGATCGCCGCGTAGAGCCGGTTGTCTCCGCCCCAGACCCCGATGATGAAGTACATGGGGATGAGCATCACTTCCCACATCACATAGAAGAGGAAGAGGTCGAGCGCGACGAAGACGCCGATCATGCCCGTGGTCAGCACGAGCAGCAGCGCGTAGAACCCGCCCTCGCGCTTGGTGAGGTAGCTCCAGCTCCCGAGAATCGACAGCGGCATGAGGAACGTCGTGAGAAGCACGAGGAACAGCGAAATCCCGTCCACGCCGACCGTGTAGTGAATGCCCCACGCCGCGATCCAGGCGCGATCCGCGGTGAACTGCATGCCGCCATCGGGCACGAATGTCCACCACAGCGGCACCGAGATCGCGAACTCGATCACGCTCGCCGCGAGCGCGACGTATTTGGCGAGCCGGGCGGGAAGGAGCAACACGACCACGCCGGCGATGACGGGCCACGCGAGCAGCGCGGTGAGTACCCAGCGCGCGTACATCAGCTCATTGCCCGCCACAGGAGGAGCAGCACGCCAACGACGAACACCGCCACGTACATCCCCACCTGCCCCGTCTGCAGCCAGCGGTTCGCCCAGCCGAGCGCGCGCGTGCCGCGCGCGGCGCCGTTGACCGCGGCGCCATCGATCACGCGCTGGTCGATCTGCTTCCACAGCACCTCGCGCGACAGCCAGACCAACGGCCGCACGATCAACGCGTCATAGATCTCGTCGACGTACCACTTGTCGCGCAGCACGCGCGCAAAGCCACGCTCCGCGGGAGCGCTGCGCGCGGGGACGAGACCCTCGGGCTTGAGCAGCCGCCAGGCGCCCACCATCCCGATCACCGCGACCGCCACCGCGATCCCGACGAGCAGCCATTCGGCGCCCGTGCTGAGGTGCACCTGCGGCACCAGCCCGGCGCTCGGGTGCGTGACCGGCTCGAGCCAGTGCTCCAACCAGGGGACAGCGTGGTAGAGCTCGGGGACGTTGAGCAGGCCCCCGGTGACCGACAGCGCCGCGAGCACGAGCAGGGGCCCCGTCATGATCCACGGCGCCTCGTGCAGATGCGTCTGCTCTTTTTCTCCTGTGCGGTTCGGTCCGTGGAACGTGTACAGCATGAGCCGTGTCATGTAGAAAGCCGTCAGGAGCGCCGCCAGCAGGCCAAATCCCCAGAAGACGAACCACACCGGTTGGACGTGACCGCGCGCCTGCGCGGCAGTGAGGATTTCGTCCTTGGAGAAGAACCCGGCCAGCGGTGGAATCCCGGCGATCGCGAGGGTCGCAATCCACATCACGGTCGCGGTCCACGGCATGTAGCGGGCCAGGCCGCCCATGTTGCGCAGGTCCTGCGCGTCTTCGTGCGAGTGCGTGTGGTGATAGGCGCGATGGATCGCGAAGATCACACTGCCTGAGCCGAGGAACAGCAGCGCCTTGAAGAAGGCGTGCGTGACGAGGTGAAAGATGCCGGCGGTGATCGCTCCCGTGCCGACGCCGACAAACATGTAGCCGAGCTGCGAGACGGTCGAATAGGCGAGCACGCGCTTGATGTCCCACTGCTTGAGCGCGATCGTCGCGGCCCACGCCCGCCACCACCGCGCTCGAGACCGGCGCCATCGCGAACAGCAGGTTGCAGCGCGCCACGAGATAGACGCCGGCGGTCACCATCGTCGCCGCGTGGATGAGAGCCGACACGGGAGTCGGACCAGCCATGGCGTCCGGCAACCACGTGTACAAGGGGATCTGTGCCGACTTGCCCGTGCAGCCCAGGAAGAGCAACAGCGTGATCACCGTGATCGTCGTGCCGCCGGCGGTCAGGGCCGTCGGCGCGTGCGCGAAGACGGTATCGAAGTCGAGGGAACCCGTGGCCCAGAAGATCATGAACATCGCGACCATGAACCCGAAGTCTCCGATGCGGTTCATGATGAAGGCCTTGCGGCCCGCGTTCGCATTCGCCTCTTCGGTGAACCAGAACCCGATGAGCAGGTAGCTGCACAGGCCCACGCCTTCCCACCCGACGAACATCACGGGGAAGCTCGCGCCCAGCACGAGGACCAGCATGAAGAAGACGAACAGGTTGAGATACGCGAAGTAGCGCGCGTACCCCGGATCGTCCTTCATGTAGCCGATGCTGAAGAGATGGATCAGCGAGCCGACGCCCGTCACCACGAGGAGCATGACGAGCGACAGCTGATCCACGTGAACGGCGACGTCCACCTGCAGCGTGCCGACGGGAATCCACGACCAGTACCGGAAGACGACCGGTGCCTCGGCGTGCAGCCCGAGGAACGCGCTGAACACCGCAATCGCGACGCCGAACGCGGCGAGCAGTACCCCCGCCCCGATGATGGAGACGAGCGTCTTCGCGGTGGGCCGAGCGAGCGCCAGCGTGCCGTTCAGCACGAAGCCGAGCAGCGCCAGCGCGGGCGCGAGCCAGATCAGGTCGACGGCGGTCCCGGTCATCCGTCTTTGAGGAGATTCATGTTCTGCAGGCTGACCGACTGCTTGTGGCGGTAGACGGCGAGAATGATCGCGAGGCCGACGGCCGCTTCAGCCGCCGCCACGGCCATGACGAAGAACACGAACACTTGCCCGCCCAGTCCCAGGCTTTGCGCCAGCGCCACGAACGTCAGGTTCACCGCGTTGAGCATGAGCTCGACGCACATGAAGATCACGATCACGTTGCGGCGCAGGAGCACGCCGGCGACGCCGAGCGTGAACAGAACCGCCGAAATGGCGAGGGCGGGGCTGAGGAGCATCTAGAGCTTTCGCTTGGCCAGCACGACGGCGCCCACGATGGCGGCGAGCAGCAAGACGCTCGCGATCTCAAACGGCACGAGGTAGGTGTCGAACAATGGCGTCGCGACGGCGCCCACTATGCCGCGCTGCTCCTGGACGGCCGCGACGGTTCCCGGGAGCAGCTGGATCGCGGCCGGCAGCGTGGTCTGGCTGAGCACGCGCAGCTGGAGCAGGAGCGCGCCCGCCAGGACCGCCGCCACGAGCAATCCCAGCGGACCCTTGATGTCCGTCGGTCCCGGGCGGCCCAGGTTGAGGAGCATGATGACGAACAGGAACAGCACCATGATCGCGCCCGCGTAGACGAGCACCTGCAGCGCCGCAAGGAACTGCGCGTCGAGCAGCACGAACAGCGCGGCGACCGCGAACAGCGTCACGACCAGCCACAACGCGCTGGCGATGGGGTTCTTGCGGGTAATGCACAGGAGTGCACTCCCCATCGCAATGACCCCGAAAATCCAGAAGACGGTGAGCGTCAAAGCGGCGCCCTATTCCCCTTTCGGGTCCGACGGATCCCAGAGCGTGGAAACGGGGTGCGTCTGTGCCGAGAGCCGCTCGAGATCGTACACGAACCGGTCGCGCGAGTACTCGGAGTTCTCGTAGTGCACGCCGACGTGAATCGCTTCTTCGGGGCACACCTCCTGGCAGTAGCCGCAGAAGATGCAGCGGAACTCGTCGATCTCGTAAATCAATGGATAGCGATTCCCCTCTTCGTCTTCGCCGGGCACCAGCTTGATACAATTCGCCGGGCAGATCTGCGGGCAGAGCCCGCACGCGACGCATTTGGCGCGCCCCTGCTCGTCCGTGAGCATGCGATGGGTGCCGCGCCAGCGCGAGGAGAGCGTCCAGTCCTTCGAGGACTTTTCCTCGGGGTATTGCATCGTGACTTTGGGGCGCAGGAGATGGCTGAACGTCAGCGCCATGCCCTTGAGGGTGGCCCGCAGGTACGACGTCTGCTTGGTCGGCCGCTTCAGCACTTTCACGCCGATGGGCATTACGCGGCCTCCTGCGGCACGGACCCGGAGACGATGCGGCCGCGATCGAGCCACCACACGAGTGGGATCAGGAGCACGAGATTGAGACCACCCAGGGCCCAGGCCATGCGGGGGCCGTACTCCCAGCCAAGCTGGATCCTCGTAAACCAGATCGCGGCCGCCAAGATCGCGATATAGAGCAGGGCAAGCGGCAACAGCACCTTCCAGCCGAGCGCCATGAGTTGATCGTAGCGGAAGCGGGGCAGCGTCCAACGGACCCAGATGTAGGTGAAGAGGAAGGCGAACGTCTTGAGGCCAAAGAAAGCGAGCGTTGCCAGAGTTTTCACGACACTCGGATCGCCAGTCGAATCCCAGCTCGTAAAGGGGATGTCCCAGCCACCAAAGAACAGCGTCGCCATCAGCGCCGACGCCGTCACCATGTTCGAGTACTCGGCGATGTAGAACATCGAGAACTTCATCGCGCTGTACTCGGTGTGGTAGCCGGCGATCAACTCGCCTTCGGCTTCCGGCAGGTCGAACGGCAGGCGATTCGTCTCCGCGAGGGCGCTGATGAAGAAAATCACGAACCCGATCGTCAGCGGGACAACGAACCAGGCATGCGCGAGCTGCTGCTGCGCGATCACCTGCGACAACGTGACATTGCCGGCGAGCAGCAGCACGGCGACGGTGCTCATGCCGAGCGCGATTTCGTACGAGATCATCTGCGCCGACGCACGGAGGCCGCCCAGCAGCGCGTACTTGTTGTTGGACGACCAGCCGGCGAGCACGATGCCGTACACGCCGAGCGAGCCGATGGCGAGGATGTAGAGAAATCCAACCGGCAAGTCGGCGACGACCATCGGCACCACGCCCCAGCGTGTCGGCAGCGGCGACGCGAACGGAATCACGCCGAACGTCACCAGCGCGGGCACGAACGAAACGATCGGCGCGAGGGTGAAGAGCGCCTTGTCCGCCATCGCCGGCGACGTCTCTTCCTTGAGGAAATTCTTCAGCCCATCGGCCGCTGGTTGCAGAATACCTTGCGGGCCCACGCGATTCGGCCCCAACCGGTCCTGCATCCAGGCGCAGACGCGGCGCTCGAGGAGTGTGAGCAGCGCCACGCCGACCATGATCAGGTTGAAGACCACGAAGACCTTGATGGCGGAGGACACGAGGAAGAACGTCATCGCGGCGCCTCCGCCAGGCCCATCGCGGCAGCGAGTTGCCCCAGCACCCAGGCGGCGGGCTGCGCCATTCCCGGCGCCGGTTTGGCCTGGTAATACCGCTGCGTACGCCCGTCGCGGTTCGTGAACGTGCCTTCTTCTTCCGCCACGTTGGCAATCGGCAGAATTACGTCGGCCCGCCGGCACGGCGCATCCACGCCAAGGACCGTGCCGAGGTAGATCAACGCTCCGTTCGTCTCGACCGCGCAGTCAGGATCGTCGAGCACCAGGACCACGGCTGCCGATTTCGCGGCCGCGAGTGCCTGCGCGTAATCGCGCGTGTAGCCGAGATTTTCTGCGCCCTTCGCGTTGGGCGCGCGCTCGGCGCGGAGCGCCAGATTCGGCACGCCGGCGAGCGGCGCTTCTTCGCCCATGACCACCTGAAACGCGCCGGTCCAATTGAATCCGGTGAACACTCGCTTGGCGAGGGCGAGTGCCTCGGAAGACGCCCCGGGCGAGACGAGGGCGACCGCCGTCCGACCCTCCGCCCCGCGGAGAATCGCCGCGACGCGGTCGAGCGCTTCGT
>Ga0209761_1002898_pt1 | contig 11286 bp, 12 predicted proteins | sample GraSoi013_1_40cm_4_FD_185818 | JGI IMG/M metagenome (GOLD analysis project Ga0209761, IMG submission 185818) | Grasslands soil microbial communities from the Angelo Coastal Reserve, California, USA - Sample 09_25_2013_1_40cm (SPAdes) (version 2) | ecosystem: Environmental > Terrestrial > Soil >... | reverse complement strand
ACTGAACCATCGAGGTTCCGCGGCCCCTTCCCGGCAAGAAAGAGCAGGTTTCCCGTCCGCACCGCATCCACGTACGTCCCCACCGGCTTGGATAGGCGAGGCAGCGTCAACCCCAACTCGGCGAGCCGGGCCTCAGGCGAGGCAGATGGCATCTCAGCGCCACCGCGGTGAGCCCGAGAGGAATTCCTTAAGATCTTCTGGTGAGACCCAGGCTACGTCGCCGCGGTACGTGTGCTTGAGCGCGCCGACGGCGACCGCGTATTCGAGCGCACGGTCAAGGCCGTCGGTCAGATAGCCGTGGATGAACCCGGCCGCAAACGCGTCGCCGGCGCCGACCCGGTCCAACGATTCTACTTCGTAGCCTTTCTTTGAAACCACCTGGCCATTCTGCGCTGCCGCGCAGCGACCGGCGTCGGTAACCACCACCGTTTTGGCTCGGAACCGTTGAGCCAGCAGAGCCGCAAGCTGCTCAGCGGTCTCCCCTCCTGAGAGCAACAACCGGGCGTCGTCCGCAGTCGTGAGCAGGATGTCCACGTCCGCCAGCAGCGGCCCGAGCACCGTCTTCGCCTCGTCCGCGCTCCACAGTTTTGCGCGATAGTTCACGTCGAAACACACAAGCGCCTTGGCGCGGCGGGCTTCGGCGATGGCCCGTGACGCGGCCGTACGGCAGCCTGCACTTAGAGCCGGGGTGATACCGGTCAGATGCACCAGCCGGGCCGACCGCACGAACTCCCAATCGATATCGTCAGGATTGAGCAGCGCCATCGCGGACTGCGCGCGATCGTAGATGATACGGTGCTGTCGCGGTGGAATCCCTTGCTCCAGGAAGTAGACGCCGACGCGGCCGTCGGGTGCCCAGAGCACCCGCGAAACGTCTACGCCGTGCGCGCGCAATTCGTTGACGATCCGCCGGCCCAACGGCGTGTCGACCAGCCGCGAGATCCAACCTGCCGTTGTCCCCAACCGGCACAATGCGATCGCCACGTTGGACTCCGCACCGGCCACGTGCACGTCCAGTTGCGGTGCCTGCTCCAGCGGGACGCCGGGCGGGGCCGACAGCCGCAGCATCGTTTCCCCAATGGTGACAACGTCAGGCATGCCGGCTCCGTCCTTCCTGCACCGCCTTGACCAGGGCTTTCGCCTCTGTCTGCAGCCATACCCGGTCCTGAACGCGCGGGCCGAGCAGACTGCTCCCGATACCCACGGCGGCCGCCCCGGCCGCGATGAACGCGCCCGCATTCGCAGCGGTGATCCCGCCGGTGGGGACGAGTGGGATATCCTTCAGTGGGCTGAGGAGAAGGCGGATGTAATCTGGTCCAAGCGGCCCGGCTGGGAAGATCTTCACCATCACCGATCCATGCGTGTGAGCCTGGACAATCTCGGTGGGCGTCATCGCTCCGGCGATCATCGGCAGGCCGCGCTGCGCGCCGGCTTCGATCACCTCAGCATCCAGACTGGGGCTGACGAGAAACTGCGCCCCCGCGTCCGCGGCGCGCACGGCCATCTCGCGAGTCCGTACCGTACCAGCGCCGACCGCCAGCCGCCCGTACTGGCGACGGAGCGCGGCGATGGTGCCGTAGGCGTCGGGTGAGTCCAGCGTGACCTCGATGACGGAGATGCCTTCTGCGGCCAGGACGTCCGCGCTGCGCAGCACGGTGCTCAGTTCCAGGCCCCTCGAGATCGGCAAGATGCCACAGCCGCGAATCACTTCGATGGCGCTGGCCGTGATCATGGCAGGAGGCGCGGCATTCATCGTCCCGAGGTCAATGGCCGGGCCGTCGCCGGCCGGGCGGGGGACCCCGGAAGTTCCTTCTGACGAATGTGCAGGGTGGCGCCTAACCCTTCTGAGATCTTCCGGGCGGCCTGCTGCACAAGGGACACGTGCTCGGCAACGCGATGCTGATCCATGGCGGCGGCCACCGAGGTGATGCTCACGGCGGCCACTACCTTTCCAGTGTGGTCGTGGATCGCAGCCGCGGCACACTGGATCAACTCCTCGTGCTCGCCGGTATCCAGCGCGTAGCCTTGCTGGCGGATCAACGCGCAGTGGTCGCGCAGTTCTTTGGGTGAAGTGATGGTCTTGGAGGTAAATCTGCGCAGCCCGCGTCGTTCAATGACCTCCGCCAGCGATGCATCGGGCAGTTGCGCCAGCAGCACTTTGCCGAGCCCGGTGCAGTGGGCGGGCGCGCGCCGGCCGACCTGCGAGTACATCCGCACGCGCCGCGTGCTCTCGATCTTGTCGATGTAGACGACCTCACCCTCGTCCAAAATCCCAAGGTGAACCGTCTCTCCGCAGGCGCGGTGGATTTCTTCGAGGTACGGCCGCGCGACGCGGCGCACTTCCAGCGTGCTCACGACCATACTGCCCAGCTCAAACAGCGGCAGGCCCAGCCGGTACCGCTTGGTGCCGGGGTCCTGCACGACGAAGCCGGTTCGCTCCAGGGTCCCCAGCAGGCGGTGCACGGTGCTCTTATGCAACCCCACGGCCCGTCCCAGTTCGGACACACTCAACTCGGGCGTACCGGATGAGAACGTGCGGAGGATGGCTACCGCTCGTTCGACGGCTCGAATCCCCGACGCTTTGGCAGCCTGCCGTACGCGCATATGCTTGTTCGCCCGGAACTGTGTGTCGCTCCCCGCCAGACTATCTTCGGCTGGCGTGTTTCAATTCCTACGATGGCCGTTCCGCGGTATGGGACATCTATGGCAGGGTCCGGCTTCGCAGCCGCCCAAGACTAGGGGTACGCTGAAGCTATGTTCTGCGTGGTGAACCCTCGTTCTCTTCGGCCGGATACACTCGGGGTGAGGGGATGAACGTGCTCCGAATGCCTGGTGCATAAGGGCGTCTGCAATTAGTGGAGGTGAGACGCGGCGTGAACTGCAGGCTGCTTCGTAGATTAGGGAAGGCTGGCGCAGACTGAACTACGGAGGCGAGAACGATGGGTGACAAATCGTACGACCCCGGCCGGTCCAGAGAGGAATGGACCCGGCGGGAGTTTCTCAAGCTGGCCGGTGCCGGCGCCGCCTATGCCGCACTCGGCGGGGCGGGCGTGTTGTCCCTGCCGCGCACCGTGCTGGCCGGGCCCAAGGTGGTCAACCTGAACTTCACCGTCTGGAGCTATAGCATCGATACCATCCAGGACAACATCAACAAGTTCCAGGGCGCGTACAACGGAGCGATCACGGTCAAGCTCAACGACGTCCCGTGGCCACAGTACCACGAGACGATGGTCAACCGGCTCAGCAACAAGACCGCGCTGCACGTGTTGTACAACGGCGGCGACTGGCTCCCAGAGTTCGCGCGGGCCGGGTGGGTGGTGCCGCTGGAAGACTACCTGCCCCGGGCGCGCACGTTCTATGCGCCGAAGATCGTCGGCTACGCGCTTCAGGACATGACCTATAACGGGAAGATGTACGGCCTCCCGTACTATGCCGACATCACCACGTTCCAGTACAACGCCCAACTCCTCAAAGACAAAGGCGTCGCCAAGCCCCCGGCGACGTGGGAGGAGCTGGCGGATCAGGCCAAGTTCCTGCGGGGCAAGGGCATCGAGTCGCCGATCGCATTCGAGTTTGCGGCCGGCCTGCCGACCACCTACGACAACTTCACGGCGATGATGTTTGGCCGGGGCGGCGAATGGTTCGACAAGGATCTGAACCCCATCTTTGATCAACCCAACAGCGCCGCACGCCAGCAGCTGACCTGGCTGGCCGGTGTGGTCAAGCAGAAGCTGGCCACCGTGCTGCCGCACGAGACCGACGTGGTCAAGGCGATGAACACCGGCAGGCACGTGTACACCGTGCTGTGGAACTACAACCTGGCGGATGCGAACAACAAAGCCGTCCATCCGCTGGCCGGGCAGTTCAAGGTAGCCTTGATGCCCGGGTCCACACACGAGACCCAGGGGCAGTGCAAGTTCTACAATCTGACCCGCTACGCCGTGGACCAGGGTCAGGAGACCGTGGACGCCGCGCTGAAATTCATTGAGTACTTTGGCGGAGAATATCAAGGGCAATACAGCATCGCCAAGCGGTGGGCGGTGGAGAAGGGCCTGGGGTTTGGGCAACTGCCCTTGTTTGAAGACGCCGACGTGAAGAAGTCTTTTGGTCAGTGGATCGACTTTGACATGTTCAAGCTGCAGGCCAGCAAGGCCCGGGCGCGCCGGCACGCCGTCTGGGAGGGGATCTTCGGCGAGTTCGCCCGGGTCCAACTCGTCCGGGCGATCTCCGGCGAGGCCCCGGTCGACGAAGCCATCGGCGCCATGGCCCAGAAGGTGAAGGAACTGCGCGCGCAGTTCAAGTAGCCTTTGCCTGGGGTGGGCTGGCCGGGGGGCGTCGCAACGATGCTCCCCGGCTTCCTCAGGATGCCGGCGAATCGCCGCAGTGCTGTGGAGTTCCGTTGCGCGGGGCGCTGAAGATGGCCCGAGCGTTTGAACTCCGGCCAGACCGGCTGCGCCCGGCGGGATGGCGGACGGACACCGCGATGGCCTACGCGCTGGCCGGCGGGGCGCTCGCCGTGGTGGCGCTCTTTACCATTTATCCGGTCGGCTACGCGCTCGTGGGTAGCCTCTACACCTTATCGCCGATCCTCCCACGGTCGTTTGCCGGACTCTCCAACTACGGTCTCATCTTCGGCAGTCCTTACTTTGGGTTTGCGCTCCGAACCACCGCGGTGCTTGCGCTGGCCACTGTGCCGGCCGTGGTGCTCCTCGGCCTGCTGGTCGCCGTGTTGCTGAGCCGCCCTTTTCGGGGGGCGACGCTGGTGAAGGTCGTGATCCTGTTGCCGTGGACCATTCCGGCGGCCACCGGCGGGGTGATGTGGAAGGGTGTTTTTGCCGACGCCTGGGGCGCACTCAACGCAACGCTGTACGAGCTGGGGCTCGTCCATAATTACATCGCCTGGCTGACCACCCCACGGCTTGCGTTCCTTGCGACCACGATTGCGCAGGTCTGGGCGCAGTTTCCGCTGGCCGCGGTCCTGTTGCTGGCTGCCATGCAGGCGATTCCGGGCGAGTTGTACGAGGCGGCGGCGCTCGATGGCGCGGGCGGCCTGCGGGCGTTTGCCGCTGTGACCCTGCCGCATATCCAGCCGATGCTCGTGGTGGTCACGCTATTTGAGATCCTGGTGGCGTTGACCGCGTTTGATCTCATCTTCGCGCTGACCGGCGGGGGGCCGGGCACGGCGACCACGGTGCTGAGCTACTTTATCTGGGCAGAGTCGTTCAAGATGCTGAGTTTTGGCACGGGCTTGGCCCTGGCTGCGATCATCGCGGGGCTGTCGTTTGTGCTGATCGCCGCGTTGATGCGTCTCATGCCCCGCGAGGCTCTGGTGGGGGAGGGGCGATGAGGCGTCCGGTGTGGGAGCGTATCGTTTTTCCGGGAGCTGTGGCTGCGGTCATGCTTTTCGCGCTGGCGCCATTCCTGTGGGTCATCCTCTCCGGATTCTTGCCAGAAGTCGCCATCCTCACCGTGCCGCCGGAGTGGTTGAAATATGGGGTGATTCTCGACAACTACCGGTACATCGTGACGGGGGAGGTGCCCCGCGCCTACCAGGTCGGCGGTGTGCTCCGGCGGATGATTTCCGAAGAGGTGCGCGCGGTGCCCCGGGCGGCGCTCAACAGCACCCTGGTGGCATTGGGGACCTTGCTGTTGAACTGGATCCTGGGCGCACCGGCTGCGTATGCCTACGCGCGGATGCGCTTTGCGGGGCGGGTGGCCACATTCTACTTCATTACCGCAAGCCGTCTCATTCCTGCCGCAGCGCTGGCCATTCCCTATTACCTGATCATCAAACACTTGGGTCTCCTCGACCATCACCTGGCCCTGATCCTGATCCACACCGCGCTGACACTGCCGTTCACGGTGCTGATCCTGGTGCTGTACTTCCGCACGATTCCCGCGGAGATTGAAGAGTCGGCGCAACTGGATGGCGCGACGCGGCCGATGATCCTCCGCCGGATCGTCCTGCCGCTGGCGCTGCCCAGCCTGGTAGGCACCGGGCTGTTTGCCTTCATGCTGTCCTACAGCGAGTTTCTGTTCTCGATGCTGGTACTCGGCTCGCCCCAGACCCGGACGCTCCCGGTGACGCTGGCGTCGGTATCCACCAATCCGGATGTGACCTGGACCCTGCTCAGCGCCGGGACCACGCTGGCCGTGCTGCCCGCGCTGTTGCTGGTGTGGCCGATCTGGCGGTACATGGTCCGCGGGCTGGTCACGGGGGCCGTGTGAAGGCCGGTGGTGGAGCAGGATGTGTGGAAAATGTAGCTTAGTAGATAACGGGGGAGCGCCGGACATCGTCAGTCGGGAGGTGGAAGCTTATGCCAGACAGGACCATTGAGGCCCTGCTGCTGGAAGACCGGACGTTTGTCCCGCCGCCGGCCTTCGGTCAGACCGCCACCATGCGCGATGAGCGCGTGTATGACGAGGCCGCGAAGGACCTGGAGGGGTTCTGGGCGCGTGCGGCGGGGGACCTGCACTGGTTCGCGAAATGGCGCACCGTCCTGGAGTGGGCTCCCCCATACGCCAAGTGGTTTGTCGGCGGGCGGACCAACATCGCGTATAACTGCCTGGACCGCCACGTCAAGGCCGGCCGGCGCACCAAAGCGGCGATCATCTGGGAAGGCGAGCCCGGCGATGAGCGCGTGCTCACATACGGCGATGTGTTGCGGGAAGTCAGCAAGTTCGCCAATGTGTTGAAAAGCCTGGGGGTCAAGCGGGGCGATCGGGTGACGATCTATATGCCGATGATCCCCGAACTGCCGATCGCGATGCTGGCCTGTGCCCGTATTGGCGCCCCCCATACCGTGGTCTTCGGCGGGTTCTCCGCCGAGGCACTGCGCGACCGCATCAACGACGCACAGGCGAAGGTCCTCATCACCGCTGACGGCGGATGGCGGCGCGGCAACATCGTACCGCTCAAGCGGAACGCCGACGAAGCCCTGGCCGGGACCCCGACGATCGAGCACGTGGTGGTGGTGCGCCGTGTCGGTGAGGCCGCGCCTATCCATTTTCAGGAAGGCCGGGACCACTGGTGGCACCGGCTGATGGCCGACGCGCCTGCGGTGTGCGAGCCGGAACCGATGGACAGCGAGGACTTGCTCTACATTCTCTATACCAGCGGAACTACCGGTAAGCCCAAAGGTATCGTGCACACTACCGGCGGCTATATGGTGGGGACCTACCTGACCACGAAGTGGATCTTCGACCTGAAAGACGACGATGTATTCTGGTGCACCGCCGACATTGGATGGGTGACCGGCCATTCGTACATCGTCTACGGCCCCCTGGCCAACGGGGCGACCACCGTCATGTACGAAGGGACCCCCGACTATCCGGACAAGGACCGGTTCTGGGCGATCGTGGAAAAATACCGGGTTAACATCATCTACACTGCCCCGACGGCAATCCGCACGTTCATGAAGTGGGGCCCCCAGTATCCGGCCCGGCGCGACCTCTCGTCGCTGCGGCTGCTGGGGACCGTGGGGGAGCCGATCAATCCGGAAGCCTGGATATGGTACCACCAACATATCGGAGGCGGTCGATGTCCCGTGGTAGACACTTGGTGGCAAACCGAGACCGGCATGATCCTTATCACGCCCCTGCCGGCGATCACCACCCTGAAGCCCGGATCGGCCACTCGCCCGTTCCCCGGTGTCGCCGCCGAGATCCTCAACGAGCAGGGGACGCCCGTCGGTCCCAACGAGGGCGGATATCTCGTGCTGACCAAACCGTGGCCGGCGATGCTGCGCGGGATCTACCGCGATCCTGACCGGTACGTGCAACAGTACTGGAGCCGCTACCCCGGCGTGTACTTCACGGGTGATGGCGCGAAGCGGGACAAGGACGGGTATTTCTGGCTGCTGGGCCGCGTGGACGATGTCATCAACGTGGCGGGACACCGCATCGGCACGTACGAGGTGGAATCGGCGCTGGTGGATAACCCCGCCGTCGCCGAAGCCGCGGTGATCGGGGTGACGCACGACATCAAGGGGCAGGCCATCGCGGCGTTTGTCACTTTAAAGGAAGGGTTTACGGCCGGGGCGGAGATGGTGGACACGCTCAAACAGCACGTGGTGAAAAAGATTGGCGCGCTGGCCAGGCCAGAGCAGATTCTGTTCACCGGCGAGCTGCCGAAGACCCGGAGCGGGAAGATCATGCGGCGGTTGCTGCGCGACATCGCCGAAGGCCGGGTGCTCGGCGACACCACGACGCTGGCCGATCAGACGGTCGTGCAAGCGCTCAAGCAGCGTTACGAGGAGGAAGCCGGCTAAATTTCCGTGAACTCCTGGATGGACTCTGCGTTGCTTTGAAATGCGTCTTCCAGGTCTACCGGGTCTTCCGGGTCTAGCAGGTCTCAAAAACTGGTGCGGTGAGAGGCAGGTAGACCCGGTAGACGCGGCAGACAGTGTAGACCTGGAAGACATGGTGCTTTTCGTAGGGGTGACAGGGTGGCGCATGCGATTGCGGTGACGGTGAACGGCACGACGCATCGGCACGAGGTGGAAGCCCGGCTGCTGCTGGTGTATTATCTCCGCGAAGTGTTGACGCTCACAGGGACTCACATCGGCTGTGACACCACCAGCTGTGGAGCCTGCACGATCATCATGGATGGGCAGGCGGTGAAGTCGTGCACTCTGCTGGCGGTGCAGGCCAACGGGGCGCAGATTCTTACGGTGGAAGGGCTGGCACAGAACGACACCCTGCATCCGATCCAGGAGGGTTTTTGGGAGGAGCACGGCCTGCAGTGCGGATTCTGCACGCCGGGGATGATGCTGGCCGCGGTGCAGTTGTTGGCCCGCAACCCCAACCCCACGGATGAGGAAATCCGGCACGGTCTGGACGGCAATCTGTGCCGGTGCACCGGCTACCAGCACATTGTCAACTCCGTGAAGTACGCTGCCCGCAAGCTGGCCGAGCAGCGCCTGCCCGCCATTCCCACGCCGCATGCCGCCGAGGTCAAGACGAGATGATTCCGGCGCCATTCGAGTACCATCAGCCCTCGTCGGTGGCCGAGGCCCTGCAGATGCTGACCCGGCTCCCGGAGGCGAAGCTGCTGGCCGGGGGCCATAGCCTGTTGCCCATGATGAAGCTGCGGCTGGTCTCCCCCACGCACGTGGTCGATCTGGGGCGTATTGAGGCGCTGCGGTTCATCCGGCAGGAAGGTCAGACCGTTGTCGTCGGCGCGCTGGCCACGCACTGGATGGTCGAGTCGTCCGATGTCGTGCGCCGTACGGTGCCGATGCTCGCAGAAACCGCCGCCCGCATCGGTGACGTGCAGGTGCGCAACGCCGGGACGATCGGCGGCAGCCTGGCGCATGCCGATCCCGCCGCAGACTATCCTGCGGCGATCCTGGCTCTGGACGCGCAGATGGTCGCGCAGAACTCCCGAGGCCGGCGCACGATCCCCGCTGGGGGGTTCTTTACGGGATTGTTCTCCACGGCGCTGGCTGCCGACGAGATCCTCGTGGAGGTGAGAGTCCCCGTCCCACCGGGTCGAAGCGGGAGCGCCTATATGAAGTTCGCGCATCCCGCGTCCGGGTTTGCTGTTGTTGGTGTGGCGGCACTGATCACGGTGGACGGACAGGGACGGTGCGCCGGCGCCAGGGTTGGCGTCACCGGCGTGGGGCCGGCGGCCTACCGGCCGGCACGGGTGGAGGATTCGCTGAAAGGCGCGGCACTGGACGAGAAGACCGTTGAGGCGGCCGTGGAACCTGCCGCTGAGGGCGTGAATGTCAACGAGGACCTGTTTGCGTCGGCTGAATATCGCGCGCACCTGGCGCGGGTCTTCACGAAGCGGGCGGTCCTGGCCGCTGCGCAGCGAGCCAAATGAACCTACACAACAGAACGAATTGCGAATCGCGAATTGACAATTGCGAATTGTACCTGGTGTGGGTCAATCCGCAATTCGAAATTCGCAATCCGCAGTCGTTAGTTTGAGATGGCCGTGTTGTGGGAAGAGATCGGCTGGGTTGATCTGGAGACGTATCTCCGCCGTGACGACCGGGCCCTCCTCCCGGTCGGCTCGTGCGAGCAGCACGGACGGCACCTCTCTTTTGCCACCGATTACCTGATTCCGACCGAGATTGCGAAGCGTGTCAGCGCGCGGACCGGAGTGCCGGTCGCGCCGACGCTGTGCTTCGGGATGTCGGTGCACCACATGGATTTCCCCGGTACCCTGACCCTCTCTCCGGACACATTCGTCGCCGTGATCCGGGATCTCGTCGAAAGTCTGTATCGCCATGGGTTTCACCGCGTGCTCATCCTCAACGGGCATGGAGGCAACATCGCGCCGCTGACCACGGCCCTGTCCACGCTGGCAGACCGCCACCGGGATCTCCGGCTCAAGGTGGGCCACTGGTGGCAGGATCCCGCGGTCCAGGCGGTGATGCGAGAGGCATGGGGCGATGTGGAGTACCACGCGGCGGCCGGTGAGACGTCGGCCATCCTCGCCGTCCGCCGGACCATTCCGAAGCTCGAACGGGCAGCCTATTCGCCCTGGCGGGAGGGGATGGAGTTCAAGGGCCCTCGCCACTGGAAGGCGTTCTTCCCGCACGGCGCCACAGGCGTCGATCCCAAGAAGGGGTCACCCGAGATCGGCGAGCGGCTGCTCGCCGCCGCGACGGAACGGTTCGCGCGCGAAGTCGAGCAGTGGGAGCCGCTGGAGCAGAGTTGAAGAGTTGAAAAGTTGAAAAGGCACGCTGCAACTCTTCAACTCTCCAACTTTTCAACTTTCAGGCCTCGAGAAATCTATGTCAATTCGTGAAGAATTGATCGACACTCTCGCCGGTTTGGCGCTCTTCGCCGATCTGTCCCGGCCCCAACTAGAAGGCGTGGCCCATACATTCGAAGAGGAGTATTTTGCCGACGGCCAGCGTATCCTGCGGCAGGGATTTTCAGGCAGCAACCTTTACGTCATCGTCAGTGGCCAGGCCGGTGTTCACGTCGACGGGACACAGCGGGCCGTGCTCTCGCGAGGGGATTTTTTTGGCGAAATCTCCGTGCTGCTAGGCGAGCCGCCGGCCGCGGATGTCGTGGCCGTGGGTCCGCTGCGCTGCCTGGCGTTGCCGGGTCCCGACGTGGAGAGTTTCCTGCTGACCTTCCCCCGCGTGTCCTACCGCATGCTGCAGGCGGAAGCCCGGCGCGTGCGGACCGCCAACCTCTGGCGCTGAGATCACCTCCACAGTCTGCGCATCATCCGGTAAGATCGCCAGGGGATGAGACCGGACGATCCTCGGCCCGGGACCCGAAGTGCGGCTAAGGAGTGATTGAGTTACGGGTCCCGTCGCC